>Ga0182021_10010866_pt1 | contig 10800 bp, 8 predicted proteins | sample 612E3MmetaG_FD_120493 | JGI IMG/M metagenome (GOLD analysis project Ga0182021, IMG submission 120493) | Permafrost microbial communities from Stordalen Mire, Sweden - 612E3M metaG (Illumina Assembly) | ecosystem: Environmental > Terrestrial > Soil > Wetlands > Permafrost | place: Sweden...
CAAGTCCGACCGGCGGCAGATGTCGGACAAGAGCATTTACGAAGAGATCGTCAGCCTGGCAAACACCGCCGGCGGCGCCCTCCTGATCGGCGTCGAGGATGACGGTGAAATAACGGGCGCGGGGCCCCGGCACGGCACAACTACCGACCCATTGCGGCTGCAGGCAGCCATTTTCGGCAACACGGTCCCCAGCATTAACACCCGCGTCTCCGCCGTCAAACTGGAAAGCGGCGAGGTGCTGGCTATCGAGGTGGATCGCTACCCCGAGCCGTGCGCCACAGCCAGTGGAAAGTCCTTGCATCGGGTCATGGGCGGCGATGGGAAACCGCAGAGCGCGCCTTTCTACCCCCGCGATCAGCGATCGATGCGGATCGACCTCGGACTCCTCGACTTCTCCGCTCAGCCAGTTGAATCGACGGTCTTCGAGGACCTGGACCCGCTGGAGTTTGAGCGTCTTCGGCAGGCAGTCGCTCGTCTTCGGGGCGACGCCAGCTTGAAGACGCTGAGCGACCCGGAACTCGCGAAGGCGTTGCGGCTCGTCGAGACTACCGGGCGAGGGCTTACGCCGAATGTCGCTGGCCTGTTGCTTCTTGGCCGTCCGGATATCCTCCGCAAGTACCTGCCGACGCATGGTGCGTTGTTTCAGGTTCTGGATGTGCTGGGCAATGTGGTTGCCGACGACACACCATTCGAAAGCGCAGCTCCTTTGCTCCGATTGTCCAGCGAAATCGAACTTAGGTTTGCCGCCCGCAACCGGGAGCGAGAGGTGCCGGTTGGCCTGATCCGGCTGCCGATCCCCGACTATGCTCCGGAGAGCTTCCGCGAAGCGGTAAGCAACGCACTGCTCCACCGCGACTACAGCAGGATGGGCGCGGTTTACATTCAGTTGCATCCCGATCATCTGCTCCTCACCAACCCCGGCGGCTTTCCGGAGGGCATCACCCTCCAGAACATCCTGGTCCACGAGCCCAAACCCAGGAATCCGCGGCTGGCCGAAGCCTTCAAGCGGATCGGGTTGGTGGAGCAGACGGGGCGCGGGGTAGATCGGATCTTCCTCGGGCAGCTTCGATTCGGCCGGCCCGCGCCCGACTACGCGCGGTCCGATGCGAGCGGTGTCCGCGTCGTGCTGCGCGGCGGCGATGCTTCCCTCGAGTTTGCAGCCTACGTATTCGAAGAAGATCGCGCCGGCCGGCCGCTTTCGCTTGACGAACTTCTGGTACTGAACCAACTGTTCCATGAACGGCGGATCGATTCGGAGATCGCAGCCAGGCTGCTGCAGAAAGGGGCCGCCGATGGCCACGCCGTACTGGAGCGCTTGCAGGAGCGAGGGCTTCTGGAAGCCAAAGGGGAGAAGCGGGGCCGGGTCTATCATCTCAGCGCCGGGATGTACCGGCAACTGGGGCACCCGGCAGGCTATGTCCGGGCGCACGGAATAACGGCGATACGGCAGGAGGCGATGGTTCTGGAGTACGTCGCCGCGCATGGCAGGATCGAACGCCGGCAGGTAATGGATCTCTGCGGGATCAACAGCCCACAAGCTGGCCGGCTACTAACGCGGCTCAGCGCCGCCGGGAAGTTGCGGCGCCAGGGAACGCCGCCTCGCTGGACCTACTACGTTCCCGTGAAGCGTTTGGGATGATCGCGCTATCGGCGCCTATCGTCGCCCGTATCGCCGTTCCAAAACAGTCTAACGACGCGGCGATAGGATGTTCGATACGGATCTCAAGCCTCGTCTATTCAGCCACTTGCGTTTCGACGATTCTCGCGCAGGGCGAACCATGTCGATGCCCACGGCCCAAATCACGCCAGGACTACTGGCTCCCCAAGCTTCAAGGGAACCGCAAGCACGACGGGGAAAACTCCTGGCGGGTGCGCCAGATCGGCGATCAGAAAAGACCTGCAGTAAAGCCTGCGGACTTCCTGGGGTAGGAGGCTCCGCATTTCATCGAGCCACCCCCGGCGGGCAAGCATCCTAGGTTGAATGGCTCTAGCCCGGGACAGAGGGGACCTTCTCGGAAGTGGTCGTACCGAAATTGACCGACGGAGAAGTGACATCTGCAATTGAGAAGCGGCTAGGAAGAGACAGCGCCTGCTATGCTGCCGTCACGGGGAACCAAGTTCTGCTGGGTTTTGCGCGAAAGCCGTTTCTGTTAGAGATCATGTGCACGATTCGAGCGGATCGATGGAGGTCTCTCTGGAATGCTCAGACACCTGCGCGTTTATATGATGCGTGGTTTGACGAAGTCATAGCTGCGAGCACCAATCCCGTGGAGACCGAACACATCGACGAAACGAGGATTGCGGTCGGGAAGATCGCCGCCGAAATGCTGAGGAACCGATCTGACTTGATATCTGAATCAAGCCTTCAGAAAGCACCGGTGAAGCCCAGTTACCTGCAGATGCTGACCCGAACGCCCTTTGGCATCTTCATCAAGGAGACCCAAACCGAATGGGGTTTTGTGCACGCTTCATTCCGCGACTTCGCCTTAGCAAAGACGGCCGCGACGGAGTTGATCTCCAGGCGATATGATCTGCTTGCCGAGACGGTTTCGTTCGATTATGTCGGAGCAGAGACGTATCGCTTCCTGAGAGATCTCATTCCCGATGACGACCGACTTCTTGAAGTGTTAGAGCATGCGGTAAACACTACCGCGGAGCCTCACGATGCTTGGAATAACATAGTCCACAACGCTTTCGAGGCTATCGGAATGATTGGAGAGGAGTCGTCCGAACGATTCATCGACACGGCTCTTAAAATCCTCCGGCCGCGTGCCGAAGCTGACGGAAACCACCGCGTCGTATTCACCAGCACAAAATGGAATATCGTGCGTTGTTTGGAAAGGCTCCATAGATCAGCGCCGCGACCGTACTCCGAGAATATGATGACCGTCGCATGGCCGCGCCGGCCGAATTTCATGTGGTTCGGCGCCGTCGCCGTCCGCGGTTTTCACATGCAACATAAGGAGCCGGGGTACTTTCCGCCGATGCAGTATCTCGTTGACATGAATGGAAGCGACAACCCAATGCAGCGAGATGTCTCAGATTGCTTGCTAAGCGTACTTGAGAATCTTGGGGTGCGAGCGGCCGGCGACGAATCGGTATTCCTGGAAGTGAACTGTACGCACGCTCTCATCCGGTGGCTGCATGGGTTGGATGTGGATCGCGCCAAAGCACTGCTAAGGAAGGGAGAACTCAGCGCAGACTCAAAAGGGGAATCTGTTCCAGGCCTTCCTTCGCTTCAAGAAGCCGGACATATTCGAGGATGCGAGCCAGTTGTTCGCTGGCATGACTTTGTGGTGGTGTTACATCTCGCGATCGATGCTTCCGGAGGGTTTCGTGTTCCGCAACGTGACCTTTCGGAAGCGCCAAGCGTCTAGGATCGAAGGCTTCCAGGACAGTGCCTTCGAGAGTGACAAGTGACAAGCACGATAGCACGTCACCGAGTGACGCACGTTCGGCCAATCGTTAAGCACGATGCCTGGAGCCCTCTGGCGGCCGTCGTGCGAGAGATTAGGTTCATAATCGTCTCATAGCCGCGGAGCGGTTCGCCAGGATGAGGGTCGGAGAGGCGTTTGTGGAATGCACTGAGAAGACGGGATGTCCCGGCATTGGACCCTCCGGGCAAGGCGACAATTCCGCCTGCGCGGGCGAAGGCGGCTACCGGAAAGAATGCACCTGGCAGGAGCACCTCCGCCCGGCAAATCTGTTACCGTAAATCCGGAGAACCGACATGCAGCCTTTCCAATATCACGTTTTTGTCTGCGAGCAGCAGAAGCCCGAAGGCACGCCGTGCTGCGCGGCGCGAGGCGGCGCCCAGGTTCTTGAGGCGTTGCGGCGCGAGGTCGGCGCGCGCGGACTGGTGGAGCAAGTGCAGGTGACGGCGTGCGGCTCGCTGGGCCTGTGCGAGCACGGGCCGAACATGGTGGTTTATCCCGAAGGCGTCTGGTACTCGGGCGTGGGGGAGGCGGACGTGCCGGAAATCGTCCGCTCGCACTTCCAGGAAGGCACACCAGTCGCGCGTTTGGCGCAAACCGATCCGGCGGCGGTGCGCGCGGAGATCCTGAAGAGCCGCGAAAAGATGTTGGCGGCGCGCCGCGCGCAGGATGCCTCCGGAGCGCTCCCCGACGACCTGAACGAGCGCATCCGGGCGTTTCAGGAGAGCCGCGTAATCCTCACCGCTCTGGAACTCGACCTGTTCACGGCGGTGGGGGACGGCGCCAGAGCCGCGGAAGTGGCCGCCCGGCTGAGCGCCGATCCGCGCTCGACCGAGATGCTGCTGAACGCGCTGGCGTCCCTCCGCCTGCTGGCCAAGCGCGACGGCGCGTTTCGCAACTCGCCGGCGGCGGCGCGCTACTTCACTGCCGACTCCCGCGACAACGCGCGGCCGGCCTTACTGCACACCGCGCACCTGTGGCAACGCTGGTCGACGCTCACCAAGTGCGTGCGTTCGGGCGGGGCCATGGCCCACCAGGAAACTGCCGGCGGCGGCCAGGACTGGACCGAGGCCTTCATCGCCGCCATGCACCGCAGCGCCCTGGAACGCGCGCCGCTGGTGGTGCGCGCGGTGGGCGCGGAGACACTCAACCGCATGCTGGACGTGGGCGGCGGGTCGGGCGCCTATTCGATCGCCTTCGCCCAGGCCAACCCCGCCCTGCGGGCCGACATCCTGGATCTGCCCGCCGTCGCGCCCATTGCTCAGGGCCACCTCGAGCGAGCCGGAGTTGCGGACCGCGTTACCATCCGCGCCGGCGATCTGCGTTCCGGCCGCCTGGGCGAAGCCTACGACCTGGTGTTCGTCTCCGCCATCTGCCACATGCTGAGCCCAGAGGAGAATATCGACCTGCTCGGCCGCTGCCGCGAGGCGCTCTCTCCCGGCGGCCGGGTGGCGATTCAGGACTTCATCCTGGAGCCCGACAAGACGGCGCCGCGATTCGCCGCGCTGTTCGCGCTCAACATGCTGGTGGGCACGCGCGGCGGCAGCAGCTACAGCGAGCCCGAGTATGCCGCCTGGATGGCCGGGGCGGGTTTCGGCGAGATCCGCCGCGTGCGCCTACCGGGGATCACCGGCCTCATGATCGGGGTGCGGGGGTAGGGCGGGGTGCGCCGGCCGCCATCCGCTATGGGGACGTCCGCCGTCTGAGTTGCAGCCCGTGGAGATATGCGGAAATATCCGCCATCTCCGAGCCCGTGAATCGCGGCCAGGGAATCTTCCGCCGCCGCATTGCGAGTTGCATCGCCGGACCGTGTTTCCACAAAGCGGCCACCATTCCGAACGAGGTCATTCTTCCCGACATTTCCGATCGGGCGGGCGCGCCGCTGGTTGGATCGTCGTGGCAGAGGCTGCAATGCTTCTGCGCAAACAGCCGCCGGCCGCTTTCCGGGTTGCCCCGTTCCTCGGAAAACTGCGTCGCCACGAGGTAGCCCACCAAGCGGCGCATCTCCTCATCGCTGAGCGGCGTTTGGTGATATGCGGTGCGGAAGGGATGGTTCCACATGGCCGCGGCGAAGTCGGTGAGGCCGTAGCGCGTGCGGTGGTTTTCGAGCGCCAATGACCCCCGGTGACACCCGGCGCAGCCCTTGGACTCGATCAGCGTCCGCCCGCTCTCCGGCGAAGCCGGCGCGAATGCCGCAGGCTCTGCTCGCGGCCGCAGGCTCCGCAGCCAGGCGAGCACGTCCGTCAGTTCCTGCGCGGTGAACATCGGATAGGGAACTGCGGACTTATCCAGCGCGCGTGCCATGTCGCCGGAATGGTTCCACATCCGCTGCGCCAAGGCAATTGGATCCCACGGCGAATCCCATTCGGCCACCGGCTTGATGCCCGCATGGACGGCGTAAACCGCCCCATGACATTCCCCGCACCGCCGCAGAAGGAACAGTTGTCTCCCGCGCCTGGTGTTGCCGGGGTTCTCGAAGTAGCTGGCCGCGTAAAAGAAAGCGAACAAGTCGGCGGACTGTTGCTCATCCAGTTCAGGCTTGGCCACACCTTGGCTCGCCATGGCGCCCCACATCCGCGGAGCGTGGTTCCACATCAGGCCTGCCAGGCGGTAGGGATCGAAGCCGCGATCCCGGCCCTGCCCAATGTCCGGCGCCTTCTTACCGCCCACCCCGTTCACACTGTGACATGCGATGCAGTTGAGGCTGCGGAACAACGCCTGGCCGCGTTCCGCATCTCCCAGCAGAAGGCTCCTCGTGGCGCCCATCGCGGGGCTGACGGCGGCAACCGCTAGAAGAAGCCAAGGCCAGATCTGCATACTCTCCAGGTTTGCATACTCTGCCGAGGCCAGGGCTCACCGCATCGGCCCGGACGCCCGCGGGCATCCGGGCCACGGCGGCTATCGAAGCCGGGCGAGAGCAACCACACCCGTGTGGGCCGGTATGGCGATGCGCGAGACCCCCGGTGTCATGTGGATGGTCTCACGCTCGGTCTTGGACTTGGGCAGGGCGGACCCATACCTGGTGTCAAGCGACGTCCACGCTTCGGCAAGAAAGTACTTGTCGCCGTACTTGCTGAACATCAGACGGGCCTGGGTGTTCCGTTCAGTGCCGCCGATTTTGTTGGTCTCGGAGACCGCACTGCAACTGCATGCGTAGCCCTGGACAATTACCGTGCCGGACCTGCCGCTCACGTCATAGTGCCCCGCCGGCAGAACCTTGCCCGCTACGTTGAATTCGAACGGAATGTCAAATGCCGAACCGGATTGCCCAAAGGCGGAAGCCGCCGCGAGCAGTGCCAGCGTCCCCAAGGCCGCGAAAGATCTGCTTCTCATGGTTGACCTCCTAGGTCCCTGCAACGGGCGGGCGGATTAACGCCCGCCCGCCCCACATCCTTGGTAGTTCACGCGCCATCCCCGAGGGCCGCTGGCACCGGCGGACGCCCGCGGGCGTCCGCGCATTCACGGCTACCGGGCCCGTATGAGAGCGGCAACGCCGCTTCCCACCGGCAAGATCACGCGGGCTACATCCGGGTTGGCGCGCGCAATTTCACGCTCGGCCTTGGACTTCATCAGACTGGCTCCATGGGTGGAGTCCGGCGAGGACCACACTTCCTCCAGGAAGTACTTGTCGCCGTATCTGTTGAACACCAGACTGGGCTTGGCGGCCTCGGAACCGCCGCTGACAATGTTGCCCGCCATCGTAAACGCACCATCCGTGTGACTACGGACCGTCACCACGCCGGACGTGCAGCTCACGTCGTAGTTCCCGGCGGGCAAGAGCTTGCCGGCAATGTTGAATTCGAATGGAATGTCAGCTCGAACAATCTGTTGGCCAAAGGCGGAAGCCGCCCCCAGCAGTGCCAGCGTTCCCAGCGTCGCGAAAGATCTGTTCCTCATGATGGACCTCCTAAGTCCCGGTAAATGGCCGGCGCCTTGACGCCTGCCTGTTCTAAATTCTTGACGAAAGCGCCGATCATGTGATCGCTCTCTCGCCCTGCACCTTACGCCGCCGCTACGCCCGCGGCCGGGGCCATCGCAGCTATCTAAGCGAGGCGAGAGTAATCGTGCCCGTTCGAAGCGGTACGGCTATGCGGGCAACACGCGGGTTGCCGCGGGCGGTCTCACGCTCGGCCTTGGACTGGAGAAGAGCGGCTCCATTCATGGAGTCGGGTGAGGACCACACTTCCGCCAGGAAGTACTTGTCGCCATATTTGTTGAACATCAGACGGGGCTGGATGCTCTCGCCGCTGCCACCCGTGATATTGTTCGCTATGGAGAGTGCATTGAGCGCGTGGCTGCGTACTTGCACCACGCCGCCCGTGCAGGTCACCTCGTAGTTCCCGGCGGGCAGGACCGTTCCGGCAACGTTGAATTCGAATGGAATGTCGGCCCGAAGCCGCTGTTGTCCGAAGGCCGAAGCCGCCGCAAGCAACGCCAGCGTTCCCAGCGTCGCGAAGGATCTGGTTCTCATGATGGACCTCCTAAGTCCCGGTAATTGGCCGGCGGGCTGACTCCCGCCTGGTTCACGTCCTTGAAAGCCGCCTACGCCCGCGGCCGGGCCATCCCAGCTACCGAAGCGAGGCGAGGGTAACCCCGCCCGTTCTAACCGGCACGGCTATGCGGGCCACGTCCGGGTTGGCGCGGGCGATTTCGCGCTCGGTCCTGGATTTGGGCAGGCCGGCTCCATTTGTGGCGCCGGGCCTGGTCCACGCCTCGGCCAGGAAGTACTTGTCGCCGTACTTGTTGAACACCAGGCGGGCCTCGGCCTTCTCGTTATCGCCGGTACCGATGTAGTTCGCCGGGGCAACCGCGCTGGACATGGCGCCTCGCACGAACAGCACCCCGGACGGGCAGGTCACATCGTAGTTCCCCGCGGGTAGGACCTTGTTGTTGACACTGAATTCGAACGGAACGTCGATTCGAAGTGTCTGTTGACCAAAAGCGGAAGCTGTTGCCAGCAACGCCAGCGTTCCCATCGTCGCGAAATATCTGCTTCTCATCGTGCATCTCCTCATTCGCGGCTGTTGATGGGCGCGCCGGCGTTGACCGGAAGCGTTTCCGAGGCCGAAGTCCCCAACCGCGCTATTGCTTTCTCACCTGTTAACAGGTTCGCCGTTTACATTGCAGTCTGCGCGCCATTCCCGCCGGCCGCTTGCTCTACTCCGACGAATGCGTGCAACCCATTGAAGGGATTGCGCGATCGGGATTCCCGGCGCCGCCTGAGACGGCCGCATCCCCTGCCCGGAATCTATCCGATTGTGTAGGGGGTATCCGACCGGATAGGAATGTGCTAAAAATGATGACAACAGGGATGCTCATGCAACAAGCTCTCAATCCCAGGTTGATCGGGGTTGGCGGTCCGGTTGAAGGCGGACTGTTCGGCCTTTCCGGCGACGGCCTTTTGATCGGACGCGATCCGTCCAACGAACTCCCCATCGACGACCTTTCGGTAGCCCCGCGCCATTGCCGCATCCGCCGGCAAGCGGGAGACGAGTTCGCCATCGAGGACCTGGGATCCGGCGGCGCTACCCTGGTGAATGGCCTGCCGGTGACGAAGCAGGTGCTCCTGCACGGCGACGAAATCCACCTGGGCGACTGCCGCTTTCTTTTCCTGCGGTGGGACGCGGAACCGCGGCCCGGTATGGCGCCCGAGAGTTGCCGGTCCTGCGCTCAACCCGGGCGCGAGAACTGCTCGTACCGGATGACGGCAGCCTCGACGAATGGAACCGCGGCCCTTTCCGACCCCCGGTGCTCCCTGACCTTGCTGCTGAGAGCCGGCGCCGGCATTCAGATGGTTCGCAGTCCTCAAGAGATTGCGCAGCAACTCCTGGACGGGATTTTCCTGGCCATCCCCGCTCAGCACGGCGGCATTCTCCTGTTCGATGGCCAGAGCGAGGAACCGTCCTTCGCCGCGTACCGGGACCGCGACACGGGACCCGCGCCAACGGTGCGCACGTACCGCGCCATCGTGGATCGCGCCCGGCGCGAACTCACCGGTGTCCTGGCCACCGGCATTCTGCCGGACGGGTCTCCGGCGGCCGCGAGGGATCGGACCGGGCCCCAGCCTCGCAGTGTCCTGGCGGCGCCCATCGTCGCCTTGGGCAGGACCCTGGGCATCCTGTATTTGGATTCCTGCATCCCCAACGCGCCTTTCCATCGGGACCACCTCGAGCTGGCGGGCTCATTCGGCGCCATCCTCGGCCTGGCCCTGGAAAACGCCCGCCGCCTGGAATGGCTGCAAACCGAGAATTCGCGCCTCCACGAGGCCATGGACCTCCAACATGAAATGGTCGGCAACTGCCCGCGCATGCGCGAGGTGTACCAGTTCGTGTCGAAGGTGGCGCCCACGGACTCCACCGTCCTGATCTGCGGCGAGAGCGGCACCGGGAAAGAACTGGTGGCGCGCGCCATCCACCACAATAGCCAGCGCGCCGACATGCCGTTTCTCGCCGTCAACTGTGCCGCATTGTCGGAGAACCTGCTGGAGAGCGAGCTCTTCGGTCACGAAAAGGGAGCCTTCACCGGGGCCTACGCCCAGAAGCGCGGCAAGTTCGAACTGGCGGACCGCGGAACCGTGTTTCTGGACGAGGTCGGAGAAATGCCGCCGGCATGCCAGGCGAGGCTGCTGCGGGTGATTCAGGAACGCGAGTTCGAGCGCGTCGGGGGAACGCGCACGATTCGTTCCGATATCCGCCTGATTGCCGCCACCAACCGCGACCTCAGGGCCGCCATCGAGCGTGGCGGCTTCCGGACGGACCTGTACCACCGGCTCAACGTCGTCTCCCTGACCATGCCGCCTTTGCGGGACCGCCGCGACGATATCCCGCTGCTGGCCAGCTTCTTCGTGGCCAGGCACGGCAAGAAGGCCAGGCGCAGGGTTACCGGCCTCTCCCGCGAAGCGCTCGCTTGTCTGCAAGCCTACGACTGGCCGGGCAACGTCCGGGACCTGGAGAACGCCATCGAGCGCGCCGTGGTGCTGGGCTCGACCGATCTCATCCTGGCGGAAGACCTGCCGGAAGCCGTGCTCGAAAGCTCGCCCACGGGGACGCGCCCCAGCGGCGGCTACCACCAGACCATCCGCAACGAGAAGATGAGGGCCATCCTCGGCGCGCTCGACCAGACCGGGGGCAGCTTCACCGAAGCGGCCAAACTGCTCGGTATCCACCCCAACTACCTGCACCGCCTGGTTCGCAACTTCGACCTGAGAGGCGCTATCCCCAACCAGGCCGCCGATTAGCGCCTGGCCCGGTCACCGCTCCCTGAGAAGGCGTGAGGAATTGCCGAGAACCGAAATCCCGACCCCGTGGGGGGATACGAAATCATCAGGCGGCCCGTCAGAACGCGTTGTAGGGCTTCTAATGAGGCC
>Ga0182021_10010867_pt1 | contig 10799 bp, 9 predicted proteins | sample 612E3MmetaG_FD_120493 | JGI IMG/M metagenome (GOLD analysis project Ga0182021, IMG submission 120493) | Permafrost microbial communities from Stordalen Mire, Sweden - 612E3M metaG (Illumina Assembly) | ecosystem: Environmental > Terrestrial > Soil > Wetlands > Permafrost | place: Sweden...
CGCCGCCTTCCGGCCCATCACCACATGCTCGGCCAGGTACACCGCGCCCATTCCACCCTCACCAATCAAGCGGCGAACCTCGTAGTTATTGATGCGCTGACCTATGATTTCCATGGTCTCGAAAATGGGAAGATGCCGCCTAACCGGCCAAAATCTTGGAAGGCCAATTCTACAAGGTCAGCGCCGCCCCAGCGACAAGAGAAACCGCTCCCGCCAGAGCGGGTGCCACAGACCCTGCAAAACGCGGAATGGGGTCTTCCATGATCATTCGCTTCCACTCTCACTTGACTGCATTGCCGACTCGATCGCGGCCTTCAGATCGTCCTCCACGAACGGCTTCTGCAGAAAACGGGTGGGGCCGTCCCCACATATGCGGCGCCGCACCGACTGCTCGCTGTACCCGCTCGATAGCACAATGCTAGCCGTGGGATCGACGGCGCGAAGAGCCTGCATGGTCGCCAGCCCGTCCATCTCGGGCATAGTGAGGTCAAGCAGCACGCACCCGATCTGCGCGTGACGTTCGTCAAAAATCCGTAGCGCTTCCTGGCCGCTGGCAGCGGTCATCACCGGGTAACCCAGCGCCCCGACCAGTTGTGAAACGGCCTGCAGCACACGCGCGTTGTCGTCCACCACCAGCACCGCGGCGGCCGCGGGTCGTGGCGCCGGGCCGCTCGGGGGTCTCTCGACGCGAAGCCTTACCTCGGGGCCAGCCGCAGGCAGTAGCACGGTCGCGGTCGTGCCCTTGCCCACCTCGCTGGCGATGCAGATGGCCCCCTTGTGCCCCCGCACGATGCCCAGCACGGCGGCCATGCCCAGCCCGCGCCCGGTGGATTTGGTGGAGAAGAAAGGCTCGAACACGCGGCTGCGCGTGGCCTCGTCCATGCCACATCCGGTATCGGTCACCGCCAGCTCGACGAAGCTTCCTTCGGCTACGTCGGTATGGGCCACGAATTCGCGCAAGGCACTGCGCTCGATTGTGCGCTTGCTCAGGCTAAGCGTGATCGTGCCCTCCCGGTCGCCGATGGCCTCCGAGGCATTGGTGATAAGGTTCATCACCACCTGCCGGATCTGGGTCGGATCGCCCACGATCAGGGGCACATCTTCGGCGAAGTGGAAAACCAGGCGCACCTTCGCCGCCACGGAAATCTCCAGGATGCGGGAGATCTCTTCGACGATGTGTTGGGGCGCGATCGGCTCGCTCGCGAAACCGCCGTGGCCCGAATAGGCCAAGAACTGCCGGCACAGGTCGGCGGCCCGGCAGGCGATGGTGCGGATCTCGCCCAGCGGTTCTCGCGCAGGGGCGGACGCGGGCAGATCCTTGAGCGCCAGCTCGGCGTTGCCCAGCACCGCGGTGAGCAGGTTGTTGAAGTCGTGCGCCACCCCGCCGGCGAGCAAACCGAGACTCTCCAGCTTCTGCATCTGCTGCATCTGCGCCTGCAGAGCGCGGTAGTTGCTCTCGGCGCGAATGCGGCGAGCGCCCAACCAGGTACCGATGACCAGGAGGAAAGCGAAGATGACGTACTCCTCTAGATACACACTGCGGATCCAGCCCGCGTCGAGGAGGGTGTCGTTGACAAAGGTCACCATCGCGAAAACCACCAGCCCCAGCAGGCGCCAGGCACGGCCGCGATCCCCGCGTCGCAGCAGCCGATGGCCACACAGGGCACAGAATGCGATGAGCACCAGGTCGGCCGCGTAGGCCAGGTATGTGACCGGCGAGACCTTGCCGACCACCGCAGCGAGATGTTCGCCCCAGGGGGTCTCATGGTGAACAAACCCGGTGATCTCCGAGTAGAGGATCCCGTGAGCCGAGAAAAGGTTGGCGACGCCGAGGACGAAGAAGACTGCGGAGAGAGCGGCAAGAAGACGCTTGGGCCGAAAGTCAGAATAGAGACCGACGAACCAGGGCAGCACCATCAGGATCAAGCGCGAGAAAGTCGTCTGCCACTTCGACGCGTACAGGTGGGCCGGCACGTCGACCGCGTGGTACCCCGCCAGGGAGGCCAGGGCATAGCCAGCGCCCAGAAGACACAGAAGGCCAAAGAGGGCCTGCAGCGGATCCTTCCGACTGCCTCTCAGCGAAAACGCGTAGTTCAACCCGTTGTGGCAGAAGACCGCAGCGATCGCGATGAGCAGGATGGTCAGCGGAGTGGGCATGGTGCCATCCCCGTGGACCACGAAACTAACTGTGACCTGAGATCAGACCTGAACGCTCCCAGCGGGAAAAGCCACATGGCGTCACCCCCCGGTACCATGGTACCCGCATTATGGCCGCGCTGCACGCCCACCGTCCCGCTGCCCCTTCCACCGACTCGCGGCCCTTGTTGAAGGCGGACAGGTCCATCTTTCCCAGCAGGTTCCAGATCACGCGGGCGGAATGCGACAGCTGCAACGCATCCCCCTCCTTGCCAGCAGCCCGGCTTGTCGGCCGGATGCAAAGTGACATCGCGATCCGTGCTCTTATGCCATCGAGGCGGGACGGGGAGGGGCGCCCTCTGGGCCTCTGACGGGAAGGGCGAAATGGAGCGTGGCCCCGCGGTCGGGTGCGCCTTCAACCCATAGACGGCCGCCATGTCGCTCGACCAGCATGCGTGCGATGAAGAACCCGAGCCCATAGCCGTGATCGGTCCTGGGCTGGCCAAAGTAGCTGCTTGGGGGACTGGGCGGATCCTCGCTCGCATGGGCTCGGCCGGGAACGACCACTGCGAAGCGCACTTCGTCGCCAACCAGGGCGACGCGCAACGCAACCTCTGCGCCATCCGCACAGTTCCGCAGCGCGATGATGAGCAGACTGGTGACGACACGTTCCAGACGAGCAATGTCGACTGTGACCCTGACCGGGCCGTCGGGCAGCGCCAGTCTGACCCGGGTGGTGTCGAATGCGCAGGCATTGCGCGCCAGGATCTCGGGCACCGCGCGTTCGATGGAGACCGGGCGCAGTACAAGCCTGAGCTGTCCCGAGCGAAGACGCGACGATTCGACCAGTTCCTCGATCATCGCATCCAGTCGCCGCGCTGCCGCGATCACGATTGAGGCAAGGCGTTCCTCCTTCTCCAAGCACCGTTCGGCCAAGCTCTTCTGCAGAAGTTGAGCGTTGAGCTGGACCGAGGTCAGCGGATTGCGAATGTCGTGCGATACCAAGCGGATCAACTGCTCGTGGTGTTGTTCCAGGGCACGCAACATGGTGACGTCCGACAAGGTCACCACCGCTCCGCCACAGGCACCCCGGTCGAGCACGATGGGGACCGCACAGGTGGACAACCAGGTCGTGCGGCCCTCCCGATGAATGCCGACATCCAGGTTGTGGACCGTCTCTTGGCGCAAAGCTCGAAGCCCGGGCCAGCTTTCCACCGGCAGCGGCGCACCGTCGCTTCCGGCGAGTAGGACGCGCGTCAGGACGTTGCGCACCGACTGCCCGACGTCTCCGTCAGCCAAACCAAGCATGGACTTGGCGTTCCGGTTGGCGCTGGTCACCACCCCGTCGGCAGCCAGCACAATCACGCCCTCGGAAGTGGCGGCGAGCAAGGCTTCCCGCTGCAGCTCCGCGAGCTCGGTGGGCCGGGGCAGGTCAGGAGCTTGCCGGCCCTTGGATGCACGCTGTGCCCGAGGTTTGGGCGACGCTTGTGTTGCGCGGCTCCTCCGTCGGCTATTCCGGTCCTGCGCCATGGCGGGAATTATCCCCGATCTGCCGCGCAAGACGAGAGCTTGCGGGCAGAATCACTAATTCACTCTACCACCGGGAAGGGCCTGCTGCCGTTCTCTCCCGCGCGGTTGCGTCGGCAAGGCTGCGCTGTGCTACCCTGTCGACACCATGGCGAAATCACCCTGTCCTCTGTCCAAGACCCACTTCATTGAAAAAGCCGAGCCCATCAAGCTGGTCATCAACGGCCAAGAGCTGGTGGCCGACAAGAGGGAGTTCTCGACCGGCTCGTTCGGTTGGTTCTTCAACGGCAAGATCAGCGTGGCCGTCGATGGCAAGCCGCTCAGCGTGCAGGTCGGCTTGAACTTGACCGTGGTCGGCAGCAAAGACGCCGATCGCTGACATGGGGACCCTCGAAGGGTCCCCAAACCCCCCGGCGATGGTACGCGGCGAGCGGAGATCGCCGGCTCCCCACGCGGCTAGTCTATTTTGCGTGGTGCGCGGCCTCGGGGGCCGGTTCGATGCCCATGTGCTGCAACATGGCGCGGGCGGCTTTGCGTCCCGCACCCATGGCCAAAATCACGGTGGCCCCGCCGGTCACGATGTCGCCGCCGGCAAAGACGCCCGGGATGCTGGTCATCTGGGTTTCGGGACTGACATCAATGTATCCGCGCTTGTTCAGCTTCAGCCCGGGCGTGGTCTGCGCCAGGATCGGGTTGGCCGAAGTGCCGATGGCGTACACGATGGTGTCGACTTCGAAGAGGAACTCCGAGCCCTTCACCGGCACCGGTCGCGCGCGGCCCGAGGCATCTGGTTCGCCCAGCTCCATGCGAATGCATTCCATCGCCTTCACCCAGCCGCGCTCGTCGCCCAGGATGCGCACCGGAGCGGTCAGCCAGTTGAACTTCACGCCTTCTTCTTCGGCGTGGTGGACTTCTTCGGCGCGTGCCGGGCTTTCTTTCTTGGTGCGACGGTACACGCAGTAGACTTCCTCGGCGCCCATTCGAATCGAGACGCGGCAGGCATCCATCGCCGTGTTGCCCGCGCCAATCACCGCAACTCGCTTGCCCATGCCGGTCGGCGTATCGGTGTTCGGGTGCTCATAGGCGCGCATCAGGTTCACGCGTGTCAGGTATTCGTTGGCCGAAAAGATGCCATTGAGCCCTTCGCCCGGGATGCCCATGAGATTGGGGAACCCTGCCCCGACCCCGATGAATGCCGTCTCGTAACCCATGTCCTGCATGAGCTGCGGAATGGTGTAGAGGCGTCCAATGATCGAGTTGGTGACGACCTTCACGCCGAGGCCCTTCAAGGCCTCTAGTTCGCGGTCGATTAGTTTCTTGGGCAGGCGGAATTCAGGGATGCCGTACTTGAGCACGCCACCCGCGGTGTGCAGCGCCTCGTAGATGGTCACGTCGACGCCGGCCCGTGCCAGGTCGACCGCGCAAGTGATCGACGCCGGACCACTGCCGATCATGGCGGCCTTGTGGCCGTTCTTCTTGATCGGGGTTGCCTGTGACCATCCGTTCTTCAGCGCCAGATCGCCGACGAAACGTTCTAGGCGGCCGATGCCCACCGGTTCCAGCTTGTTGCCCACGATGCACACGGCCTCGCATTGGGTTTCTTGCGGGCAGACGCGGCCGCAGATGGCGGGCAGGACGTTGTCGGCGGCCAGAACGTCGTAGGCCTTGCGGAAGTCGCGGTTTTCGATCGCCTGGATGAACCCAGGGATGTTGATGGCCACCGGGCACCCCGCGATGCAACCTGGCTTCTTGCACTGAATGCATCGGGCCGCTTCAGCAAGCGCCTGGTCCTCGGTGTAGCCGAGGGTTACCTCACCCCAGTTGCGGGCGCGAACCGCCGGGTCCTGTTCCGGCATGGCGGTCTTGGTCTGGGCGATGGTCTTGATGGTCTTCTTCGGTTTTGATGCTACTTCCATTGCGGGCTCTGGTTTCAGGCGGGATTCGGTTGGGTCGGATGGGGCTTCTTGCGGAAATGACTACCGAGGCAGGCGGCACTCGTGCTGTTCACGGTGCAGGCGCATCGATTCGCGTTCGGCAGGATCAAAGCGCTTGGCGCGCGCGAGAAGTTCGTCGAAATCGACCTGTAGGCCGTCGAACTCGGGGCCATCCACGCAGGCAAAGGCCATCTTGCCACCCACGGTCACACGGCACCCGCCGCACATGCCGGTGCCGTCCACCATGACAGGGTTCAGGCTGACGATGGTTTTGATGTTGCGGGGTTTGGTCACCGCCACACAGGCCTTCATCATGATGGCTGGGCCAATGGCCAGCACCTCGTCGACGTCGGGATTCTTGTCGAGAACCTCTTGCAGTGGCCCGGTCACCAGGCCCTTCACGCCGAACGAGCCGTCGTCGGTGGCGATGATCAACTCGTCGCTCTCTGCCTTGAAGCGGTCGATCCAGAACATGAGATCCTTGGACCGGAACCCGACGATGGAAATGGTGTGCGCGCCGTTCTGTTTGTACTGGCGCAGTTGGGGATACGTGGGCGCCACTCCCAGACCACCGCCCACACACACGACCTTCTTCACTTTGTCGAAGTGGCGCGCGTGGCCCAGCGGGCCGGCGAGATCGTCGAGGTATTCGCCTTCCTTCAGGCCCATGAGCGCTGTGGTCGTCTTGCCCACCGCCTGAATGACAAGCGTGATGGTGCCGGCCTGGCGATCGAAATCAGCGATGGTCAAGGGCACGCGCTCGCCGCCATCCCCGTGACGGACGATCACGAAGTGGCCAGGCTGCGCCGCCTTGGCGATGTCGGGCGCCGCCAGTTTCCAAAGGTAGGTTACGGGAGAGAACTGCTCACGCTTGACGATCTTGAACATCTACCGAATACCTACGGTACGCCCAGGGCACAGTCAACGAGTCTCGACGACGGAATTCGTCTCCTGCAGCCGGCGATAGCTGGCTACGCCCCTGGTCTCGTGTCTGGTTTGGTCGCGACGTTCTCCAGATACCAGGCGTAGGTTTTTCGGATCCCCGCCTCCAGCGTGTGCTGCGCCTTCCACCCCAGGGCGTGCAGCCGGCCCACGTCGAGCAGCTTGCGGGGTGCTCCGTCGGGCAGGGCTGTGTTCCAGGTAATGCCGCCCGAATAGCCCACGATGCCGCGCACCAGATCCGCCAGATCGCGTAGCACGATATCTTCGCCCAGTCCTACGTTGACGAACATCTTCTCGTCTTCGCGCTCGCGTCCAGCGTCGAAGTGGTTCATCAGGAACACGATCGCGTCCGCCAGGTCTTCCACGTAGAGCAGCTCGCGTCGCACCTTGCCGGTGCCCCACAGCTCCACGCTGCCATGGCCCGCCACCTTGGCCTCGTGGAACTTGCGAATCCAGGCGGGCAGCACATGGCTGGTTTGCAGGTTGAAGTTGTCGCCCGGACCATAGAGGTTGGTGGGCATGGCGGCGATGAAGTTGGTGCCGTGCTGGCGGTTGTAGCTCTTGCACATCAGGATGCCGGCGATCTTGGCGATGGCGTAGGCGTCGTTGGTGGGCTCCAGCTTGCCGGTCAGCAGGTATTCCTCTTTCAGCGGCTGAGGTGCCAGCTTGGGGTAGATGCAGGAACTGCCTAGGAAAAGCAGCTTGCGCACCTTGTGGCGAAAGGCAGCGTGGATGAGGTTGGTCTGGATCAGCAGGTTGATGCGGATGAAATCGGCGGGGAAACTGTCGTTGGCCTTGATCCCGCCGACCTTGGCCGCCGCGACAAAGACATACTCGGGCTGGGTGCGCGCGAAAAAGGCGTCGGTGGCCTGGGCATCCGTAAGGTCGAAATCCGCGATGTCGCTGGTGATGATGGTGTCGTGCTCGCGTCGCAGGCGGCGCTCGATGGCCGAACCGACCAGGCCGCGGTTGCCGGCGACGTAGATGCGGGACTGCTTTTCCATGGGTGTTGGTTTGGAGTCTACCCCATCCTGAAGCTAGCTGGTTCTCACAGAGATGGGATGCGAAGGCCGCCCGGGCAGCCGGGCCGCGGATCGCGGGTTGCGTGTGCGAGGGCGTGAGCGTGAGCGAGTTCGTGGGCGGGACGCGGAGGATTGACCGCGTGCCGGGGGCCGCTCACCCACAAGGGGGCTTCGGGACGGACAGCCCACCCTGCCCACCCCTCGCGCTTCGCGCTCGCCCGTCGCGCACACGCGAGTCGCGCACGCAGGCCGCGCTCCGCGGACCGCTCACGCTACCGCTACCGCTCACGCGCACGCTGGCCGTCCTGCGCTGGCAACGAATCTCTCGACGAGCCGTGGCTAGCTCTTCAGCGCGGGCTGGACCACCGCCAGCACGCTCTCTTTGACCGCTTCGTCAGTGAACACGGGCAGGTTGCCCGGGACCGACACGGTCGGTATGCCGGCGGCTGACAGACGCCGGATGGCAGGCAGGGCCTTGCTTTGGAATTCCGCCAGGCGCGTGCGAATCTTCTCCTCGCTGTCGTCCGAACGCAGCACCACCGCCGTGCCGCACGCCGTGCACTTGCCATCGGGCGTAGGCGGCTTGAACTGCAGGTGGAAGACCTTGGCGCAGGCCTTGTTGGGGCACACGCGCCGGCCGATGGTGCGCGCCACGATGGCTTCGTCTTCGTTGTCGACGATGAGCACCAGATCGATGCGCGTGCCGCAATCTTTGGCCAGCGCCAGCAGGAAGTCCGACTGGTCAGGCGTGCGCGGGTAGCCGTCCAGCACAAAGCCCTTGCCGGAGCCGGCGCGAAAGGCCGCGGCCAGCAGCGCATTGGTGATCTCGTCAGGCACGAAGCGGCCGCGATCCACGTACTGGGCCGCCTTGAACCCCAGCATCGCCGCATCGACGTCCACGCCTGCCTGGGCGCAAGCAGGAGCCAAGGCCTGGCGAATCGCCGCATCGGCCGCGAACTTGCCGTCAGTCCACAGCCCGTCGGTCTTGGCGTTGCCACGCACCTTGTTGTAGGTGCCGAGGTATTCGCGAAAAATGTTTCCCGTGGCCAGCTGCCGCAGCCCGTAGGTCTGCACCAGCACGTCCACGCGCGGCTGCTTGCCCGCGCCGCTCTTGCCTGCCACGACGATGTTCTGCACGTTCATGTTGCGTCCTCGTTCGAAGTTGCCGCGCACACTAGCGGATCCGGCGGGTTATGAACAGACGCGACAGGCATAGGCGCAACTTGCCCACCAAACGGAGGACAGACTGCTTCGATACACGCGGCGTTGCACTGCGCGTGCTACTTTGGCGTCAGCTTCACAACCGTGCCGTCGTGGAAGTTTGTCCAGTAGATGCTCGTGGCGTCGACGGCGATGCCTGAAGGGCCGTTCTGGCCTGCGGCGAGAGTCGTGGGGGTGCCCCGTCCGTGAACTGGCTTACCCTAGTCTTCACATCGCAGAAGGGGTGGCTTGGCCGTAGGTGTTGTCGCCCCAGCAGGCGATGGTACCGTCGGTCCTCACACCGCATGTGTGGTCGCGTCCTGCGCTCACGGAGGCGAATGTGCCCGCTGGCGGCGTGGCTTGGCCGTCGTAGTTGCCACCCCAGCAGGCGATAGTACCGTCGGTTCTCACCCCGCACGTGTGGCTCCCACCCGCGCTCACGGAGGCGAATGTGCCCGCTGGCGGGGTGGCTTGGCCGTAGTAGTTGTCGCCCCAGCAGGCGATAGTGCCGTCTGTCCTCACGCCGCACGTGAATCGATTGCCCGCGCTGACAGTGGCAAACGTGCCGGGAGGCGGCCCATTGTAGCTGTAGCCCCAGCAGGCGATGGTGCCGCTGGTTCTCACGCCGCATGTATCCGCGCCATCCAAACCGTACGTAAGAGCCGCGCTCACGGAGGCGAATGTGCCTGGAGGTGGGGTGGCCTGGCCATAGGTGTTGTCGCCCCAGCAGGCGATAGTGCCGTCAGTCCTCACGCCGCACGCGTGGCTCTGGTGCACAACCCATTCGCCACCCACGCTGGCAGAAGTGAACGTGCCCGCCGGCGGGGTGGCCTGGCCGTAGTAGTTGTCACCCCAGCAGGCAATGGTGCCGTTGGTCCTCACGCCGCACGTGACCTCGTATCCCGCGCTGACGGAGGCGAACGTGCCCACACTACCCGAGGCGTCGTCGCTGTCGGACGGCGCGCTGTCCGCCGCGCCGATCATGACATCGACGGGCGGCGCACTGTCCACGCCGGTGTCCAGCGTCCACCATGGCGGGGCGTCTGGGACAGAGGTTTCTTCGCCGCCAGCGTCCGGTGTCACCGATGGCGGGGCGTCCCAGACGGGAGTATCTGTTATCCATGGCGGGGCGTCCGTGACGACACTGGGAGCATCTGCTGTCCATGGCGGGGCGTCCGGGACGGCCCTGTCGGCGGCCGCATCTGCGCGCGCGGTGTCCCGGACGCCGCTGTCCAATCGGGCATTGGTGCTGGGTCCGTCACGTGCCGGAAACGGGGGCAGGCTGCACGCACCGATCGTGGCGGAAGCCAGGACTGCAAGACCGAGCAGTCGCGCTTGCGGTGTCCATGCGAACAAGGGATCAGATCGCGTCGACAAATGCGCCATGCGAACCGCTTCTGCACAATGTATGCCCAGCCTTCGAAAAGCACAAACGGCTGTGGCCGGCCCGACGTAGATCGCCAGAAAAGCACGCCGGCTTGAACACTTCGGCGGCATCCGGATGAGGCTGCGATCCTGTGCCGCCGCGTGCGCGCAAAGGTGTCCACCCCTGTCCGGGTGGACATCACCCGGACACGATTTCAAAGGACTACGCGGCGAAGCGCAGGATCTCGACCTCGGCACCAGAGCGCACGGCCGAGTCAGCCACGGCGTAGACCTTCTGGGCCACTTCCTCAGACAAGTGATACTCCTCGCAGTTGTCGCAGACGCCGGCTGGAACTCCCTTGAGGATGATCGTGGCTTCTCCGCGCCGAAGCGCGATCGTGGTGAACCCCGGTGTGATCTCACCGTGCTTGCAGATAGGACAGGTAGTCAAGGTGAAATAGCCCTGGCGAACATCCGAGCGAACGCATGGCCGGTGAAGATGAGGGTGCTGCAGTGCGCGCTCACTATGTTAACACCATGGCAGGCTGCTACAATCACCTCATGGCGCGGTTGCCGACAGCAGCGCAGGTCCAGGCGCGTTTGCGGGACAGCTTCGCCCTCGACGAACAATGGGGGCTCACCATGGGTCTGCCCGATGGAGATACGAAGGAAG
>Ga0182021_10010869_pt1 | contig 10798 bp, 8 predicted proteins | sample 612E3MmetaG_FD_120493 | JGI IMG/M metagenome (GOLD analysis project Ga0182021, IMG submission 120493) | Permafrost microbial communities from Stordalen Mire, Sweden - 612E3M metaG (Illumina Assembly) | ecosystem: Environmental > Terrestrial > Soil > Wetlands > Permafrost | place: Sweden...
GGCTCTGTTAGAATAAAATTCTTTGTCCGGCTTAGGATTTCACGAACCGGATTAACAACATTTGGATTTAAATGCACAGGGTAAATAAAATTATATTCAGAATATTTTTCTGCAAGATTTTCAAGCGTATAAAGTAATTCTTTCATTTCATCGCCAAATTTTTCTCTGCGGTGAAGTGTAATAAGAATATATTTTTTTGAAAAAATATCTGAGCCGAGTTTAGTCTCAATATCGGTTTTTATCTGAAGTGAATATTTTGGATCATCTAATTTTAATTTGATTTGTAGAAGCGCATCTATAACTGTGTTGCCGGTTACGAAAATAGATTCTGTTGAAAATCCCTCTCTTAACAAATTTTGTTTTGAATCCTCTGTCGGAACAAAATTAAAATCTGAGATTACAGAGATAAACCTTCTGTTAGCTTCTTCAGGATAGGGATGAAAAACGTCATAGCTTCTCAAACCGGCTTCAACATGTGCAATTTTAATCTGTTTATAAAAAGCTGCAAGTGCTGATGTAAAGGCAGTTGTCGTATCACCCTGTACCATCAAAATATCCGGTTGATATTTTTCGATCGAATCTTTTAAACGTATCAATGAATTTGAAGTTATGTCATAAAGCGTTTGGTTAGGTTTCATCAGATCAAGGTCATCATCAATTCTCAAATCGAAAATTTCCAAAACTTGTCTTAGCATTTCTCTATGCTGCCCAGTTGAACAAACAATTGTCTTAAAATTTTTTTCTTTTTTAAGTACTTGAATGACCGGGGCAAGTTTTATTGCTTCGGGACGAGTGCCGAAGACAATCATAATTTTTTTCATGTAATCGCCTTATTATTCTCAAACGGATAAACAAAAATTGAACGCAAATAACAACCCGATTTTTTTAACAATAATTTGTTCCCTTTTATTAATCCTATAACAAAATATAAAGGAAAGCGGATAAGTAAACCCAATTCATGTATCGAAACGGCAAGTAGAAATTTAATCCCGCTAAAATGTTTTTGAAAAAATTGAATTTTAGATATATGTTGATTTCTAAATTTAAACCAAAGATTAGAATCTGTACTTGCACCTCCGAGATGAATTAACCCGCCATTCGGAAAATAATAAACTCTGCCTCCTTTGGACTTCCATCTGTAACACAAATCGGTTTCTTCGTAGTAGAAAAAAAACCGTTCATCAAGTCCGCTAAGCTCTTTTAATATCGTGTGTGGCAGAAAAAGAAAAGCTCCCTTGACCGCTTCCACTTCAATTGGTTCTTTTATTAATTCATTGTTCAAATGATATTTGCTTAGAGTTTTACTTCTTGGGAATAACTTATATAGAAAAAAGTTCTCACCAAATAAATTTGAAATGGTATCAAAATCAACAATAGAGATTTGATGTGAGCGGTCATTGTTCAAAAGTTTGCATCCGATAATCAACCGATCATTATTTTGTTTTGAAAATTTTACAATTTTTGAAATCACATCCTCTACAAAAACAACATCATTATTTAACATCAGTATGTATCTGCCTTCTGTTTCTTGAAATCCTTGATTGTTCGCTGCAGCGAATCCTTTGCTAACTTTATTCAAAACAAATTTTACTTTAGGGTATTTCGAAATAATCTCATTTATTCCTTTCTCTGAAGACCCGTTATCAATTACAATTACTTCAAAAGTCGTTTCTATAGTTTCCAGGAACAATGTTCTCAGACAATTATCAAGAAGAGAAAATGAGTTGTGATTAACTATTACAATTGATACATCAACCATTTTGGGTTTTCATGGGAATGAAATAAGTATTATTTTGAAGCAAATATAAGCGTTATCAATTAAAGATTTGATTTTTATTTTTATCTTGAAGTTACATTTTTATTCAACATGGAGCTTTTATGCAAAAAATATTAGCCTCTATCTGCCTGATCTTTACAATAATCGTTTTGGTTTGCACTTCTTCAGATGCCCAATCTTTATCCAACAAAATATATGAAGCGGCAGGAGGAAAAATCGTAGGTATATGGCCGCATAACGACCGGCTAAAATCAACGGTAAGATTAAAGGAATTGAGAGACCACTGGGGATTCAATTATATACTACTCGCTGCTATTTACGGAGAAAAAGAAAAGTCGCTCGCAAATGATGCCGGTTTTGATTCATTACATATAATGCATCAAATTTATTTGCCGGACTTGTCCAATAATAAAGAATTGGTTATTCGAAACATTAAAAATATCGGAAAGATCTGGGCTTATTATTTTGATGAACCGATCAGCCGTGAACAATCATATATTCAATTTTTAAGTTTAATAACTGATCTGAGTAATAGCGGATTTTATCCGCACGCAAAATTTATTGTAAGCGAGCTTGATGAAAAAAAAGCTGCTCGTCTATTAAGAATAGCTGATGGAATAATGTACAGCGGTTACGGTAATAAAGAAGATATGGGTTTGGACCAAGTGAAAACTTGGACCAATTGGAAGCAATATCTTGGAGAAAAATTTTCATTAATATGGATTAGCTCCGATCAAGATTCAAATGAGTATCGAACATTGCTAAAAGCTGCTCGCGATTTAGGATTTAATGCTGTTTGGTTATATGCTCTTGAGCCGATTGGAAAAGGTGAAGAAGTAAATAACAGCAATTACGAAAAATTCTGCGAAGCCGCAGTTGAATATGGATTTATGAAAACTAAATGAGGATTTGACAATTTATTTTATGCAATGAATGAAAATTTTGAAAGCAACTTTTTACCAAACTCTTCCCTATTAATAAGCTTAAACAGAGTAAGGATTTCTTGATCACTAAACAACTTTGTGAATAAGGTTACTAATACTACAGCGATACTTGCTAAAATTAAATAAGGCCCAACTGGTAATAATGAAGCCAACCATAATACTCCCAACAGAATTAATGACCAGATTAAAACTTTGTATCTTCCGATTGATGGTTTAAAACCAAATTTGTTGAGCGCAAACAGAATAAATAGAAACGAAATAAAACTTGCGATTAGTTTTGCAATTGCCGCTCCAACGTAAGAATATTTTGGAATTAACAAGAAACAAAAAACAAGATTTATAACAACCTGAACACCACTGTAAATAAAATTGTAGTGCTGCTTATTGTTTGCCAGTAAAACTGAAAGTGAATAAAATCCGAAAAAAAGAAAAATCTGGCACCAATAAAGAATTGAAGCGGATTGCGCTGTTTTAATGAATTCGCTTCCGAAAATTATTGTTACTAATGACGTTGATTCAAAAGTAAAAACAGCTGCCATTACGAACGAAATAAAGTAAAGAAGTTTAATCACAAGATTAGTAATGAACTCTGTACTCTCTTTATCACTAAGACGTTTAACAAGAATAGGAAAAACTGTTGTTACTATTGCACCCGGAATTATACTTAATGGCATTGTCAATCTTGTTCCTGCAGAGTAAATACCTACATCAACATTGTCTTTGAATGAACTTAGAATTACAATATCTATCTGCATAAAAATGCTTGTAAGGACTACAAATCCAAAAAGTGTAAAAGATTCTTTTAACAACCATCCCCATTTATCAAATGTTACTTCGTATTTATAACCAAATTTTTTATTCAGAAAATAAAATGACAATATAAAACCCGGTAAGTTTGAAACAGCATAAACGATAATAAAATAAAGGACCGGATCACTTACAAAAGGAATAAGAAAAATCATTGCCAGCAAGATTAGATTATCAAGTATCGAAAACAGCATTGGGTAATGCATCTTAAGATTAACTTTGAAAGGTGTTGCCATTAGTTCGCGGACAACAACCATCTTTGCGGATAGAATAATTGTTGTAAATAAAATATTTGAAAGAAGAATTTCCCGAGAGGTGAATGAGAAAAATGGTGCGGCTATATTAAAACCGACAACCAACAATATATAAATTGCTAAACGAAGGTTTAAACTTGCGCTAAAGAGGTGGTAATTATTTTTATCTCTCGAAAGTTCGCGAAAGGCAATCGGCTCTATACCAAAATCAACAAGTTTTGAAAGAATACTAATAACGGCGAGTAAACTACTGAATCGTCCGAAGTATTCGGCGCCTAGGAATCTAATTGCAAAAACAATTGCGAATATATTTGTTACAAAGGCAACTGCTTGTCCAAACGAAAGCGAGAAAACATTTTTTGTTACTTTATCGATGTCAAATCTCTGGTATGTTCAGGTTGTGGTTTTTTAATTTTATTTCTAAAAATCAAAATATTAATAATTATGGGAGAATAAATTCATTTAAATATAATGAATAGAATTTTTGAAATAGTACTCGTAAGTCAATTTAATCCCTTCATCCAATGATATTCTAGGGCTCCAAGAAGTGATTCTTATAAGTTTTGAAATATCTACTGAAACATTACCGGTTTCTACCTTTTCATAATTTTCCGGCCAGGGAATAAATTCAATTCGTCCTTTTTTTACACATTCAACAACTTTACTTACCATATCACAAAATCTAATAGAGGTTCCGGATCCAATATTAACAACTTGTCCCACTGCTTCTAAATTTGATCCGGCAAGTATCATAGCATTTACTATATCATCTATAAAAATATAATCCCTTAACTGCTGACCGCCACCATAAATTTTTATTGTTTTATCTTCCATTGCTTGCCTAATAAACCAACCGATAAGTGAATATTTACTATGTTTTATTTGCTGTCGTGGTCCATAAGGATTTGTTAATCTCAAAATAGAAGTAGGAATTCCAAAATCTTTGAAGTACATCAATAAATATTTTTCGGATGTCAATTTATGAATACCATATAAGCTTAAGGGATTTGTTTCATTTTGCTCTGCTACTAAAGGTGTTTCAACTTTACCATAAACCATTCTGGAACTAGAAAATATTATTTTTGCTTCCAAATTAAATTTACGGCATGTCTCTAAAATATTTAATGTTGCATGAACATTAAGATCTAAATCTTCAAATGGCATGTTAAGACTATCGATATAACTTACTTGAGCAGCTAGGTGAAAAATAATATCTGCGTTTTCGATTAATGGAGTGATTACTGCAGTATTTCTAATATCGTCAACAACTACGTTTAATTTTTCTTTAATACCTTGTATGTTAAATAGATTTCCGCCATAAAGCGGGTGAAGATTATCTATTATTGAAATGTTTGCACCTAAGCTTAATAATTTGCGGGCTAAATTACTCCCAATAAACCCAAGCCCGCCAGTTATTAACACATTTTTATTTTCGTAATATTTTTCCATTTCCTTTTTCGCCGGAAAAGATTTTCAAAAAATGTTGTGAACTTAGTAACTGCCTTTCAATTCATCGTATAATTTTATATAACTTTTTGTCATGTTCCTTAATGAAAATCTTTCTTTAAGCGATGAATTATGTTCAATAATACCGCTTCTTTTTTTGTAAATTTCAAATATTTTATCAAGGTACTCTTCAATATTATCAAGGCAGAATAATTGTCTTTTATCATTGTCGACAATATCAGAATTCCCGCCAACATTAGATGCAAGTATTGCAATAGGCACATACAATGCTTCAATTAAACTTATTGATACTCCTTCATAACGTGATGGTAGTGTAAAAAGATCAAACCCTTGCATATATTGATGAGAATCTTTTAACTCACCCAATAAGAAAAAGTCTTTTGTAATTCCACGTTTTTCTATTTGTTTAATATAATTATCCCTATCTGGTCCATCTCCGATAATGACAACTTTTGCTTCTGGAATTTTTTCCTTTATCAAATAAAAATTTTGAATGAGAAACTCGTAATTCTTTTGATAAGCTAATCTTCCCGTTGATCCAATTATAAAACTATTAATCAAATCGAAGCCGGTCTTATCGGAAAAATATTTTCTCGCTTCATTCTTTGACATGAAATGCATGTTTTTCTCTTCAAGTCCATTATATATAACCTCTGCTGATCCAACCATAGATTCATTTTTTAGGTCATTCATATTAGTTTTGCATTCAAAAACAATTTTATCAACCGCTTTAAGTAGAAGCTTATAGTAAATCTTAGCGAAAGTTTTAATTATTGTATTTGAAGAAAAATTGCGATCGATAAAAGATAAACCATGGAAGGTAAATAGAGTTTTAGGTTTCTTGTGTAAAAGCTTTGCTGAGATAGCACCTATCAATGTGTTAGAACTATTTAAGTGTATTATATCATAATTTTTATTTTTTATCAAGCAGTATAAATCATAAATAAAATAAAACGATTTGAGAATATTAAGGTTTCTCTTTAGCGAGTTTAAATAATAGTATGGAATCTGTTCTTTTTCTAGTTCTCCAAACAAATAGTTTCCATCACCTGCAGCTACTTCAATTTCATAGCCCATTTTCTTCAATACAGCAGCAAGGTTCAGAACAAATACTTGCGCACCACCAATATCAGATTTTGTTATAACGAACAGTATTTTCATAACCAGAAATAAATTATTAAATAATTCAAAAAGTCTCGGTACAAGAATAAACTTTTTATTTTAGAAAAGTTTCTTCATAATCAATTTGATAAAAAATAATTGAACTGGTATTCACTTCATTAATAAATAATATTTTTTGTATTCTTCAACGCTAAGTCTTTTATTTTACAACTAGCTCTTTGTTAAACATGAATATTTCTAAAAATTTGTTCTAATTGAGGTGCTGTAATTTGGAATGAATAATTTTCTTCTACCAACTTATGTCCATTTCTTCCCATTTCTGTTCTTAATTTCTCATCTTTTTTTAGTATCAAAAAATATTTTATCCACTCTTTATCATTTCCAGCTAAGAAACCATTTACTCCGTGTTTCACTATCTGAGTATTAACTCCTATAGGAGAAGCTATAACAGGAATACCACAAGCCATATATTGGATTAGTTTAAAACCGCACTTCCCTCTTTCCCAATAATTATCTGCCAAAGGCATTATTCCCACATCAAAATTTCGAATTTCCTCGATTTCGGTGGACTCGTTCCACTCCTTAATTTCAATAGGTAAACGATCTATTTTTATTTCTCCTGAACCAACTAAAATAATTTTTACATCTCCATTATTATATATCTCTTTCAATGCACTTTGAATCGTTGTGATGTATTTTGCATTATGTGGAGAACCAATCCAACCAATAGTAAATAATTTATTCTCTGATTGAGATCTAATATGATAAAGATTAATATCAATTACTGTTGGTAAAATAACAACCTTTTTACTTTTATTTTTTATTGCTCTATCAGCTAAGTATTGATTTCCGGCAACAACTACATCAGAATAATTCATGATTCTATCAATTTTATTTTTGAGAAAGAATCTTACAATTTTCGAATTATGTTGATCATACCTATGAAAGAAAGCGTCATCATAATCCGTTACAATTGGAATATGTGTTTTTAGTAAAGCTTTTTCGATTATTGCCGGTACCCATGGGAAAGCCTCCTGCTGAAGCCAGATAAGATCATATCTGTTTTTTTTAAAAAGAATAAATATTCTTTGAAAATATTTTTTAACTATTTCATAGAAAGGCAATGGAGTTTTGTTATAGAGATGATTAATATATTTATCACCAAGCAAAGCATGTATAGTGAAATCAAAACCCTTAGGTTGGAGATAAGGAATATATTTGTAGAATCGATATCTACTGCTCGAACCCAATGGACTATATCTTGTTAAAACTAAAATCTTCATTTAAATATTAATTTTTTATAACCTTTTAATATTTCTGTTATTTCTTGATATGAACCTTTCATCAGTGCACCAATAATTCTTGCAAATGGTTCTATAATGATAGTAACGAGTAAGATTAATAAAAAAGACAATGCACTAAAATGCTTTTTACAAAAAAGAAGTTTGCTTCGCAAAATATAGGATAGTCTTACGGCTTTTACTTTCTCCGAAGTTCCACCCCCTTTATGATAAATTTTTGCTGTGGACAAATAATAACTTTGAAATCCATTTTCTTTTAATCTTAATGAAAAATCGAGATCTTCATAGTAGACAAAAAACCTTTCGTCAAAACCGTTTAATTTTTCAAAAAGTGTTTTTCTTACTAAAAAAAATGATCCCATTACTTGATCAACTATTCTGCTATCCGCATGATCCCATTCATTAACAAAATGGCCTGGAAAAACTTTGGGAAATATTCTATCGAGCCCAAGTGACATGTAAATCATTCTATATAGATTTGGAAATCGTGAACACGTGCGACTAATTTTATTCTTTTCATTAATTATTTGTACACCAATTATCCCAATACCTTGATTTTCTTCCTTCACCATAAAAGATATTGGTTCAGATAACGAATTTTGAAAAAGATGAGTATCCGGATTCAGAAAAAGTAGAAAATCTACTTTACTATTTTTCGCTCCTTGATTACATGCTTTAGCAAAGCCATGGTTTTGTGTATTTCGAATTATTGTTAAAGGTAGATTTGTTGTATCAAGATTTTCTAGTGAATTATCACTCGAAGCATTATCTATAACAACTACTTTGTTCAGGATAAAACTATGTTGGATAGCCTTGTTTATTGAACCAATACACTCTGATAATAATGTACCGGAATTCCAATTAACAATTATAATATCAAGTTTGGGAATCATTTATGAAGATAGATTTTTTTTAATTACAATTATCTTTTTAAATATTCACTTCATAATGAGTTATATACTTAAAAACAACACTTAGTATAAATAGATTATAGACGAACCAAAGAAAACCGAATGCACTATTGAAAAATGAAAAAATTATTGCGAATAAAAACATTCCATAGATTGCTAATTTCATTAAAGATGGTCTTACTTTGAACGAATAATACAAAGAACTTATTGCCATCCCCCCGGTAAAAGGAATAACAAATATTCCTGCTATTCCAAAATCTCTATAGTACGTCCAAAACGCAGAGTAAGTATTATAACTACTAGTAAGAAATGGTGATTCAACTAAAACGAAATACTCTTCAATCCAATGTTTCAATCCAGTAATAGCAGTCATGAAATCGAATGTATAATACCCGTAAGTAAAATGTTCTACCTTAGCTATTGATCGTGCGTAGTTTTCAAGATTCATTACTATATACATATACGGTTCAGTAAAAATTGCATAATCCTTAGAGAATTTCATTTTTGAAATTTTATACAAAACAAAAACAATAATTTCTCCCGCTCTAAATGATGAAACCAGATAGAAAAATACTATTACAACCAGACTAGATATAAATACAGTTTTAAATTTGACACGAAAAGTTGTATAATAAAGCAGAGTTGTAGCCATTAGTATTGCCATAAATATTTGATACCGTTGAAACGTGATAGCATACAAGGCTATTGATAATAATGAAAGCATAAAAAGAATGCTTTTACGAATTTTATTTTTCTTCACAGTAATAAAATACACGCATGAAAGAAATACAATAGGTACAACGTTGTGAAGGAATAAACCTATTCCAAACATTGTGAAATTAGCACGTGCCTTGCCTGGATTGTTGCTAAATAAAGGTATTTCGTGTGTCTTAAGATAAATGATTATATAACCTAGTAGAAAAAGAAAAAAAAGTATTATAACAACTTTATACAATTTGGATTTGTTAATTTCATAAAGTTGTTTGTTATTTCGAAGATAGACTAATGAATAAACTTCAGTATTAAGATTTATAACGTAAACAACTGCAACCCCAACCAGAAAAGCGATTGGGCCAATCAGAACCTGAATCCAAATTTCTAGTGACCATTCATTCTGTAACCCACTAAGTTTTAGATCTGTTAGACCAAGAGTTAATGCCCAAATAAATCCGAATACTCTCGCGGGAGATAAAATATCCGTGTTTGGTCTAAATGATAACAAAAGAATTATCCCGCAAATAATAAATGAAAATATTGAAATCCAACTCATTATATATCTTTAAACACCTTTGATAGTAAATTCTGTTAAAATCATTTTCCGATCCTTATTTGAGAATCCAATAAAGTATGCAATGAATAGATAAACAATCAATGAAACTGAAAGAAAAATCATTTGTGCACGGAAATAATTTAGTAAGAAGGCTAACAACATTACAGTAATTAAAACGATTATGATTCTCGCTTCGGCAAACCATTTTAAGGAATCATTCTTGCAGGCAACAATATAGCCAATCCCTACTATTAAATTAACCCCAAGCGCAACTAAAGCAGCGCCGTATATTCCATAATTTGGAATTATAAAATAGTTTACTGAAAAGCTGACTATTGTAGCAACGATTACAATTATCATTCTAATGTGTTGCCGTTTGGAGGTAGTCATCATAAGCGCATAAGGTTCCCCTATAAAACGAATTATGATTATCATAGAAAAGATTTTTAAAATTGGAACAGCTTCATTATAAAGTTCTTTTCCATAAATAATTGAAATTATCTGCTGGGAAGAAAAAAATAAAATTAAAGCAATAGGAAGAGATGTTAACAAAAGAATCTTATATAATAAACGACTTAAGGATTTCCACTTATCGTTATTTTCCGAATGGAGACGAGAAAGTATTGGTAAAAACGTGCTGATAATTATGTCCGGAATAAGAAGAATTAGAATCATCAAATTAAAAGCTGACCTGTATATTCCAGCTGCGTGATCCCCTTTCCATAATCCTACGAGAATTGTATCCAATTGAAAAAAAAGATTTCCAAAAATAAAATGTATCCCAAATACTAATATCTGATTTATAATTCCTCTCCAGCCCGAGAAATCAATTTTTATTATGCTTGAGCCCACTAATGAAATTGATTTTATGACTGAAAGAACTACACCTAAAAATCGTGCGGCAATAAAGATAAGCATCAATTGAACAAGCGGTGTTTTCATGAA
>Ga0182021_10010872_pt1 | contig 10797 bp, 11 predicted proteins | sample 612E3MmetaG_FD_120493 | JGI IMG/M metagenome (GOLD analysis project Ga0182021, IMG submission 120493) | Permafrost microbial communities from Stordalen Mire, Sweden - 612E3M metaG (Illumina Assembly) | ecosystem: Environmental > Terrestrial > Soil > Wetlands > Permafrost | place: Sweden...
AAGCCAGCCAACATCACCTTCGAGCAAGCTGCTGCCGTTCCCATGGCCGGACTCGTCGCCCTGCAGGCTCTGCGAAGTTATGGCAAGGTCCAGCCCGGGCACAAGGTCCTGATCAACGGCGCGGGAGGAGGCATCGGCACGGTCGCCATCCAGATCGCCAAGTCGTTCGGCGCGGAAGTGACCGGTGTGTGCGCCACGACGAAGGTGGACCTGGTCCGATCGATCGGCGTCGACCACGTCATCGACTACACGCAGGAAGACTTCACCCAGGGCAATGAGCGCTACGACCTCATCCTCGACAACGTGTGCAAGCACTCCTTGTCACACCTCAGGAGAGCGCTGACCCCCAAGGGGACTCTTGTCCCCAATGGAGGCCGCTTTGACAAGCGCTTGCTGGCCAACGCCCCTGTCCTCTTGATCGAGGCGCCTCTGATGTCGCTGGTGGTTGCTCAGAGTATCCGCACGATTAAGTTGGCTCCGAACCAGAATGACTGGCTTGCCCTCAGGGATCTCCTGGAATCCGGGAAGGTCATGCCGTTCATCGGCAGGACATACCCACTGAGCCAGACCCGCGAGGCCTTGGGCTATTTTGGACAGGGCCATGCATGCGGAAAGATCGTCATCACCATGTGAGGATCCAACCGCGGCTCAACCCCTGGCCGCCGCTGCGGCCGATCGCGCGATGAGGTCGTTCCGGCCCGGCTGGATGTGCCTCGGAGCATAAGCGGGAAGATGCACTCCTGATCGTCGTTGCCACAGTCTTGCGCGTTCCAGACCTTCCTAACCAACTACGACAGGAAGCGCAGCGCGGTACGTCCCAAGCCCCGCCTGAGATTGTCGACGACTGGTGAAGACAGTCTTCGATTGCCGTTGACAACGTGACCCGTTCGGATCAACTTAAGCACGCGCCAAGGTACTAGCTCAGGACTCCCGCTTCGCCGCGGGGACCGCTTCTTGTGCCACCAGTTGGCACTGACATCGTGCTCGAATCTGCGTGCGGCGGTCTGACTGGGGGGATCCCACTTGCTGACCGAGCCAGCTCTCCGGACAGAAATGACCTGCGCCGTGTCGAATGACCTGCGCCGTGTCGCAGTCCACGCACGCCCTCATGGTCGACTACCTGGGGTGCGCAGAGGAATCCAACTGCTGCAAGCCTTCGATGTTGGCCACCTCCACTGCCCCGCGCGCGATACGTACCGCCAGGAATTGTCTAGGGCGGGATGACCATGTCCGGCAGTTGAGCAACTCCATGGACGGTGCGCTGGCTGTTTCACTGCGAGCCCACGGTTTAGCGTGCCTGAAAGGGTTTAGATCTTGATTTCAGCTTCTGGCTATGTCCACATTGGCGTAGGGGGATCACCTGACCCGGCAACCCATCCTGCGGAACCTTCCTCATTCAGTCAGGAGCACCACTGTGGACCGTATTCGGCCGCGCACTACGCTCACCGGTGATCGGCTAACTCAGCAACCCGTGGGACGCGGAACGAGTTCACGTCGGTTCTGGCTGCGCCGCGCTGGTGTGCTACTGGGGGTGGTGGTGATCATTTGGCTCATCTGGTCGATCGGTGATGCCCTAACTGCACCGGGAAACGATACGACAGGTGCGCGTCTTGCCCAGTGGGGCCGGTCCCACGGGCTGGGTTGGGCGCTCAGCGATACCCAGTCCCAAGCCAACCCTGCCAGAGCCGGCCAGATCCCAGGCATCTCGTCGTCCCGAGCAAGATCCAGACGTCCCGCCATAACTATGCCGTTGGGCTATATGGCTCCTCCCACCCCGATCACACCCCAAGCCCAACCAGCTCTGCCCGGCGAGGGCTCGTGGCAGACACTGGTCAGCCTGCACGGCCAGGCGGCGATCCGGACGGCTTTTTTGCGTCCGGACGCGCAGTTCACCAACACTCAGGTCGGAGTGGCCTGGCTCAACCAAAAGCTGGTCAAGATGGTTCTGCACCCCGGTTACACAGTGCCAGGCGGTTCGGGCTGGTCCGAGCCTCCTCAAGTGCCGAATTCGGAACGGGACGCCCTGCTGGCCACGTTCAACTCAGGCTTCCTCATGCCGGCTGCCCAAGGCGGCTACTGGCAGGACAAGAACACCGCCGTGCCGCTGCGCCAGGGGGCAGCCTCCATGGTGCTCTACAAGGATGGTCATATGAATGTCGTCAGCTGGAACGCTGGCGCCCCTGGCCCTGACATTGCTGCCGTCCGCCAGAATCTCAACCTGTTGGTAGACAACAGCGCCATCACTGCCGAAGTGAACAGCGCATCATGGGGGGCCACTTTGGGCGGCGTCGCCTACGCCTGGCGCTCAGCGGTGGGAATCCGCGGGGACGGCGCGATCGTGTTCGTAGCTGGCTCCTCGATGTCAGCAGGGACCCTAGCCAATGTCATGCTTGCTGCCGGGACGGTACGTGCCATGGAACTGGATATCAACCCGGCATGGACCAACTTCATCACCTACGCCCACCCAAGCCCAGGGGTAGCGGTGCCGCAAATGCTCACCAAAGACGAGCAACCCAACCCCTACCGCTACCTCCAGCCGTCAGCGCGAGACTTCGTTGCGGTCCTTGCTCGTTGAACTAAGCCTGGTGGCCTTGACTGCTGACTAGTGCGCGTCGCGAGGCGATCCATTGGGGAATCAGGCTGGACAGGACTTGGTTCGGGCACGCAGAACGCAGCTGGCCGACTCGAAAAGATCGTACTGCGGTCAGTCGACGTTGACCGCGATGGTGTGCCAACCTGTGGCGCCATCCGGCGGCGGCGGCGCCTGCGTCTGGGTCTGGGTCACGCCTTCGCTATCGGTTGCCCGCACGGTGATCGTGTGGCTGCCCTTGGCTGCCGACCAGGCCAGCACCCACTGGCGCCACGAGTCGATCGAGGGCTCGTCCGCCAGACGAGCCAGCTGCCAGGGCCCGTCATCCACACGCACCTCGACGGCCTTGATCCCACGATGTTGAGCCCAGGCGATCCCCGCGACAGCGACCTTGCCAGCACTGACCCGATCACCAGCACGGGGGACGTCGATGCGGGACTCGGTCTTGACGGGGCCGCGCTCGGACCAACCGCGTGGGATCCAATAGCCCTGGTCCTGGGCGAAGGTGGTGACCTTCAGGTCGGTCACCCACTTAGTCGCGGACACGTAGCCATACAGCCCGGGGACCACCAGTCGCACCGGGAACCCGTGCTCGAAGGGCAGCGGCTGGCCGTTCATGGCGATCGCCAGCATGGCATTGCGATCATCTGTCAGCACAGCCAGCGGCGTACCAGCGGACCACCCATCACTACTGGTCGACAACACCATGTCGGCACCTGGTTTGGGCCCGGCCATCTTGAGCAGCTCACGCACCGGCCAGCCGGTCCAGACCGCGTTGCCTGTCAGGTCACCGCCCACCTCATTAGAGACACACATCAAAGTGACGAGCGAGTCCTGCATCGGTTTGGTGAGCAGACTCGCCCAGTCGATGGTGACCTCTTGGTCGACCAACCCATGGACCTTCAGCGACCAGGCGGCCGCGTTTAGCTGGGGCACGACCAGGGCTGTGTCGATGCGATAGAAATCCGCGTTGGCCATGATGTACGGCGTGATTCCCTTGACGGGCAACTGCGCACCATCGGGGATGACCACTGCCTTAGCGGCCTTAGGCAGTCGGACGGTGGAGCGTAACTGAACTGCTTGGGTGACTCCCTGTCCGAGCGTCTGTCCCAACGTGGCAGCTGTGATCCCAGCGACTGTGAAGCCTGCTCCCCCCAACAGGAAACGACGTCGCTCCTGGCCGGTGCCGTCAGTTCCGTCGTCGGCCTGCTGCCAGAGGATGGACAGGGCCCAAAGACCGGCTGCCGTCCCGATCAGGGTGGGCAGGATGTCCAGGGCGCCCGCATGGGGTCGGCTGGCAACCGCCAACATGCCGACGGCGCCGAAGAACCCGAAGGCCACCATCCCTGCGGTACGCCGACGCGCTCCCACGATGCCGATGACCGCGCAGACCGCGATGAGGAACAGCGCCATCGCGATGATGAGGGCCGTCTTGTCGTGAGTGCCGAAGGTCGCGATCGCAAAGTCCTTCAGCCACGGAGGTGTGCGGTCCACGAACGCGCCGCCGACAGCGAACACCGGCGAAGGAGTGCCCCTTGCGAGGCCGGCTCCGGTCATCAAGGCTGCCAGCAGCGTGGCGACACCTACGGTGAACACACCAGCCACCACGCCGACAGTGACTGCCCACGATCGCTTCATCCGCCCAGCCTTACACGCGACCACGAATCTGGGGGAGATTGCGCGGCGCTAACTGTCAGTGAAGATCTTCCGTAGATCGCCCGCTAACGCCCGAAAGGCCTTGCCACGGTGAGAGATCGCGTTCTTCTCATTGAAGGTCAGCTCAGCAGAGGTCCGTGAACCGCCCTCCACCACGAGAATCGGATCGTAACCGAAGCCGTTGTCTCCGCGCGGCTCCCGGGCCAACGAACCCGGCATACGGCCCTCCCGAACCACCACGGTCCCGTCCGGCAAGGCGAGCACCGCGGCACACACAAACGCCGCGCCACGATGTTGGTCCGGGACGTCGTAGAGCTGGCCCAGCAGCAGCTCGAGGTTGGCCCGATCCTGGCCATGAGTGCCAGCCCAGCGCCCGCTGAACACCCCGGGCGCACCGCCCAGGACATCGACGGCCAGGCCGGAGTCGTCAGCCAGCGCAGGCAGGCCGGTCGCCTTGGCTGCGGCAACTGCCTTCAGGGTGGCGTTCTCCGCGAAGGTCACGCCGGTCTCGACCACCTCTGCAACGTCAGGAAACTCCCCGAGGCCAATGATCTCCAGATCGAGCTCTTCGATCAGGTCCTGCAGGATCACCTGGAGCTCGCGGACCTTGTGGCCGTTTCGTGTCGCCAAGACGATCTGCCTCACGCGATAACCCCTGCCAGTGCCCCCAGCTGCAGCTTGGTGAGCTCGGCACAACCTATGGCCGCCAGGTCGAGAAGCGCGTTGAGCTGGTCCCGGTCGAATGGCTCGGTCTCTGCGGTGCCCTGGATCTCGACGAAGGCACCTGTCCCGGTCAGCACGACGTTCATGTCGGTCTCCGCCGTGGAGTCCTCGGGATAGTCCAGGTCGAGCAGGGGCACCCCCTTGACCACGCCGACACTGACTGCCGCTACCGACCCCTTAAGGGGCTGGGCGTTCTTGCCGATGGCGCCACTGCGACGGCCGCTCTCGATCGCGTCTGCAAGTGCCACGTAAGCTCCGGTGATCGCGGCCGTTCGGGTCCCACCGTCGGCCTGAAGCACGTCGCAGTCAAGGATGATCGTGTTCTCCCCCAGTGCCTTCGTGTCAATCACAGCGCGCAGGCTCCGGCCGATCAACCGCGAGATCTCGTGGGTGCGACCGCCGATGCGGCCCTTGACCGACTCGCGGTCGGAACGTGTGTTGGTGGCCCTGGGCAACATCGCATACTCGGCCGTGACCCAGCCTTCGCCGCTGCCCTTGCGCCAGCGCGGCACACCCTGGGTGAAGGACGCCGCACACAGGACGCGGGTCTTGCCGAACTCCACCAGGACGCTGCCCTCGGCGTGGTCCAGCCAGTTACGGGTAATCACAATCTCGCGAAGCTGACTTGGGGCGCGGCCATCGTGGCGAGCATCGAGTGAGGTCATGGGCCCAAGGCTAGGCGCACAGGCTCAGAGCTCGTATACGGCGTCTGCTTCGGCAAGCTCGACCTCGCCGGGCCACACCGCCTCAGCCTGGGCTCGGCATACTGCAGGGTCGTTCCACGGGGGCATGTGTGTGAGCATCAGCCGCTGCACTCCCCCAGCGTCCACCGCAGCCTGCGCCGCTCGGCTGCCCGACAGGTGAATCCCCCGGGCCGCATCGCGACCGTCGACAAAGGCCGAGTCCGCCAAAGCCAAAGTTGCGTTGTGAAAGAGGACCTTCAGTCCATCGCAGGCATCTGTGTCGCCGGTGTATGCCAGCACCGCACCATCGGCCTCGACCCGGATGCCGTAAGCCTCTGCCGGGTGGAAGACCCGATGCGGTGTGACAGTGAAGGGCCCGATCCGAACAGACTGGCGATCGACGAGCTCTCGAAAGTCGAACTCGTGGTTCATGCCTTCAGGCGCCGTCATGTCGTAGGCCCGTATCATCCGTTCGCCCGTGCCTGGTGGCCCATAAACGGGGATTCGGGTGCGTTCCAGGACCGTGGGGCTGTACTTCTGGGCGACGTAAAGGCCGCAAAGGTCGAGGCAGTGGTCCGCATGCAGATGGCTCAGCACCACCGCGTCAATGGCGGTGGGGACAATGTGCCGTTGAAGTGCGCCCAGAGCGCCGTTGCCGAGGTCGAGAACGAGGTTCCACGTGCGGCCCCTGAGCTCTGCCTGGACGAGGTAACAAGACGCAGGCGAGCCCGGCCCGGCCAGAGAGCCGGAACAACCCACGATGGTCAGCCTCATGGTGCCGTGACCGGCTCGGGGTGCGCGCGCACAACCTCGGGGCCGAGGAACCGGCGCGCAAGACGCTCGAACTCCTGCGGGTCACCGGTGGTCACGAATTCGTGCACCGGAGGCGGCAGGTCGTCGGGCCTGAGCATCCCCGCATCGGCCAGCACGCGAAACACATCCTTAGCAGTCTCCTCGGCCGAAGAGACCAGGGTGACGTCCTGGCCCATCACATAGGAGATCACGCCGGTTAGCAGCGGGTAGTGCGTGCAACCGAGAATGAGCGTGTCGACGCCGCGGGCAGCGATCGGATCGAGATAGGAATGGGCCACGGCGAGCAGCTCGTCACCGGAGGTCACACCGGACTCCACAAACTCGACAAACCGAGGGCATGGCCGGCTCATGACCATGATCTGTGGTGCGGCGGCGAACAGGTCGACGTAAGCCTGGCTCTGATGCGTCGATTGCGTAGAAATGACACCGACCTTGTTGTTGCGGGTGGCTGCGCCGGCCCGACGTACCGCAGGACGGATGACTTCGACGACGGGGACGTCATAACGCTCGCGGGCATCGTGCAACATCGCTGCCGAAGCGGAGTTGCAGGCGATCACCAGAGCTTTCACCCCTCGGTCGACCAGCCGGTCGAGGCATTCGAGGGAGAACTCGCGAACCTCGGCGATGGGACGTGGGCCGTAGGGCTGGCGGGCGGTGTCACCGAGATAGAGCACCGACTCGTGCGGGAGCTGGTCAAGGACCGCGCGGGCAACGGTCAGTCCACCGAAACTACTGTCAAAGATCCCGATTGGTGAGTCTGGCACGGGTCTGAGCGTAGCCGCGACGACCCGTCGACCCCCTATCCCAGTGCCCTTTGCTCGGTCACATGCCCATCAGAGCTTGGATCAAAGACTCCTGCAGCCACGTCAAGAAGTCGTAGCACCCCGCGAGATAGAGCTGGGGATCGTCCGGCGACACCGCCTCCAGTCGATCTTGGAGAGCATCAGCATCCTCGTCGGTTCGCAGCCCCAACCGTTCCCCGAGCAACAGCCGTACATCGGTCAGCGCGACCACCATGGCCTGCGCCTGTTCCCGGTCCAGCCTGACATTGTCGCCATCAGAGTCCTGTAGCGCCGAGATCGCCTTGGCGAGGTTGGCGGCCTTGCGCTCACGCAGGCCGTACTCGGTCAGTCGGCGGAACTCGGCTGCCAGAGCCGGATCCTCACGATGCGCGCTCGGCAAGAGTCTGTCCAGAGCTGGATCGCGAGGGGCCGGTGTGGAATCGTCACCCAGATCCTTCAGGCGGGGCATTCCAAGTCTGGACACCAGGTCCTCGAACAGGTCTCCGGTCTGCTCGCGAAGCACCGGCACGAGTAACTCGTGGGTCTGCTCCAGGAGCCCCACGACGACCTGGCGCTCGACGTCATCAAGTCGGGCAACGAATCGGGCACCCTTGCGCTTGAAGGCCCGTGCCACTCAGTCGTCCTTCTGCAACGTGGCCCAGAGCCCGTAGCCCTGCATCGCCTCGGTGTCGCGTTCCATCGTCTCGCGCGGCCCGGTCGACACCACCGCCTTGCCCTTCTGGTGTACGTCAAGCATGAGCTTCTCGGCCTTCTCTAGGGAGTAGCCAAAGTACGTCTGGAACACGTAGGTCACGTAGGACATCAGGTTGACCGGGTCGTTCCACACCAACGTGATCCAGGGACGATCCACCGACATGTCTTGCTCGATGTCGGCGTGAGCCAGCTCGGCGGGGGCGATTGACACAGTTCCACCATAGGCTGCCCACCGTGACCAGTACCGCACTGCTGACCGACCACTACGAGCTCACCATGCTCCAAGCCGCCCTTCACAGCGGGGCTGCGCAGCGACAATGCGTCTTCGAGGTGTTCGCCAGGCGACTGCCGGAGGGCCGCCGCTACGGCGTGGTGGCAGGCACCGGGCGCCTGGTCGAAGCAGTACACGCCTTCCGGTTCGGCGACGCTGAGATCGAGCGGTTGCGCGCCGAATCCATTGTTGACTCTCAAACCCTGGACTTCTTGTCCGGCTACCACTTCTCGGGCAACATCAGCGGGTATGCCGAGGGCGAGTGTTACTTCCCCGGGTCGCCCCTGCTGGTCGTAGAGGGCACCTTCGCGGAATCTGTCCTGCTAGAGACCGTGCTCTTGTCGATCCTGAACCACGACTCCGCGATTGCCTCTGCCGCCTCCAGAATGACCAACGCCGCTGGCGGGCGTCCCTGCATCGAGATGGGCTCACGAAGGACGCACGAATGGGCGGCTGTGGCGGCGGCACGGGCGGCCTACATCGCCGGGTTCGCCACCACGAGCAACCTCGAGGCTGGGCGCACCCACGGGATCCCCACGGCCGGCACGAGCGCCCACGCATTCACTCTCTTGCACGACGACGAGCGAACGGCGTTCGAGGCACAGGTCGCGTGCATGGGGGTGGGTACGACGCTGCTGGTGGATACCTACGATGTCGCGACCGCAGTGAGCCTCGCCGTCGAGATCGCAGGTACGGGTCTTGGCGCCGTGCGCCTCGACTCGGGGGACCTTCTTGTCCAGGCGCGTGAGGTCCGGGCTCAGCTGGACGATCTGGGAGCAACGAAGACTCGCATCATCGTCACCTCGGATCTTGATGAACACGCGATAGCAGCCCTGGCGGCTGCACCCGTCGACGGCTACGGCATCGGGACCGCCCTCGTGACCGGATCCGGCGCGCCAACGGCTGAGCTCATCTACAAGCTCGTCGCACGCGAGGACCAGAGCGGGCATTTGGTCAGCGTGGCCAAGCAAAGCAAAGACAAGGCAACCGTCGGGGGCCGCAAGTGGGCGCTTCGCCGTGTCAACGCTCGCGGTCAAGCCGAGGCCGAGATCATCGGAATCGGTGAGATGCCCGATGCCACCGGCAATGACCGACCTCTACTGGTCGACCTGTTGCGTCATGGCGTGATCGTCGCCGACCTGAGTCTGGGCTCAGCGCGCCACCGCTACGAGCAGTCAATTGCCGAGCTCCCGGCACGGGCCCTGCAGCTATCGCGCGGTGAGCCAGTCATTACGACGATCTACGAGAATGAGAATCGCTGACTCGCCTGCCGAGGTTCTCCTCTAGCGTGGAGGCATGTCTGATAACCGCACGCAGGGACCCGGAACGCATCGGGCCCTGATCGTGGTCGACGTGCAGAACGACTTTTGCGAAGGCGGGTCTCTAGCTGTGGACGGGGGCGCCGACGTCGCCCGCAAGATCAGTGAGCACGTGCTGGGCCACGCAAAGGAGTACGCCGCGATCGTGGCCACTGCCGACTGGCACCAAGACCCGGGCGGGCACTTCGCCAAACACCCTGACTTCGTCCGCACTTGGCCCCCGCACTGCAGGGTTGGTACCCGCGGGGCGCTCTTCCACCCCGCGGCGGGGCTTGCCCTCGAACACGTTGAGGCGGTCTTCCGCAAGGGACAGCACGCAGCGGCTTACAGCGGCTTCGAGGGCTTCACGACGCAGGACGACAAGCAACTCGCTCTCGCGCGCTGGTTGCGCGACAGGGCAATTGAGCAGGTCGTAATCGCCGGTCTTGCCACCGATTACTGTGTTCGGGCCACGGCCTTGGACGCCGCCAGCGAAGGGTTCGAGACGACAGTGCTGCTTGATCTGACGGCCGGTGTCGCCCCTGAGACCACCGACGCCGCGCTCGCAGCCATGAGGGAGGCCGGAGTCCAGCTCGTCGGCGAGCTACCTGTCTGACCAGACCACAGAAGGATTCACCAGGGTGATCGACACCTCGGGCTCCGAGGCCAGGGTGTTGTGCACGGTGCAGTGAGTGGCTACGGCTAGCAGCGCATCCAGGCGCTCGACCGGGACGCCTTCGGGCACGATGAGACGTACATCAATTCCGGCGACGCGGGCGGGTTTGGCGCCCATGTCGAACCTCGCTTCCACAGCCAGGCCGTCGGTGGGCAGGTCGTGTCTGGCAAGGTAGCGACGGACGTAGAAAGCCACGCATGAGGCGAAGCTCGCGATCAGCAACTCGGTCGGGGTAGGCGCCGTGTCCTCGCCGCCGTCCTTGACAGGCTGATCGACGCGAACGAGGTGACCGCGGACGTTGATGTCGAACTGATCACCACCCCGGTGCTCGACCCACATCGGTAGTGTTTCAGCGGACTCGACCGGTGTGGGGCGGTGCGCGGCGGCGACTATGAGGCGACCGTATCGTCGTTGAGCTGACGCAGCCAGCGCAGGCTCTCAGCGTTGCCGAGGAGTTCCAGTCTGCGCCACAGGACACTACTAGGCAGCGCCTGGCTTACGTGGACCCTGCTCGCCAGACGCTGTCGGGCGCGGTCGACGGTCACTTGCAGGTCGATCTACTTGTCCTGGTGACCGATGAAACTCGCGCCG
>Ga0182021_10010873_pt1 | contig 10797 bp, 10 predicted proteins | sample 612E3MmetaG_FD_120493 | JGI IMG/M metagenome (GOLD analysis project Ga0182021, IMG submission 120493) | Permafrost microbial communities from Stordalen Mire, Sweden - 612E3M metaG (Illumina Assembly) | ecosystem: Environmental > Terrestrial > Soil > Wetlands > Permafrost | place: Sweden...
GTTCCAGCTCTCTCTCAACGACCAAACTTCTTTTTACAACAAGCCTGGGCCATGACCTTAATTCTAAGGCATATTCAATTAACCCTTCATTCCCGGGTTTATAATATGCCGGTGTAAGATGGTTTGACCGGTATCCTACTATTTTACCGGAATTAATACTTACATAAGCCAAACAGGAAATTATCACTCCAACTCCCTGATGTTCAGTAATTATTTTTTTCAAATCAGTGATTGAAGTTTCAGATAAAAATGAGTCATCGGTAATTATGAAAACATATTCTCCTTGTGCACTTAAAACTAATTTTTTTAGATTCCTATCAGCACCTATATTCTTTTCGTTTTGTAAAACCAAAACACGTTTGTCTTGAATTTTGTTAAGAAATTCTATCGTATCGTCAGTTGAAACATTATCACTTATAATCACTTCAATATCATTATCATCTGATATTAATACCGATTTAAGACATTTTTCCAATTGATCACGCCGATTATATGTTGGAATTATAATACTTAGCGTCAACATGATTGTTCCCCGGGATTGGTCATTATTTCCCTAAATTCCTTTTTTATTTGAAATACTCTTCCTTAAGAACAAGACCGGCTTTTTCCCATAGATATTTCTGAGATCCTGAAATTGAATAAAATTTATCGGGGATGGCAATTCTTTTGATTTTAGGCAATTTATTTAATTGCTTTTCTTCAATCAGATCATTTGCAGTCTCGAGAATTGCAGAACCAAATCCTCCACTTTTTTGATGTTCTTCAAGAGTAATTATTTGTTGATATTTATTTAATAGGATTGTTATTTGTCCTTTATTTAAAGGTTTAATAAAAGGGAAACTGTAAACGGAAGCAGTTAATCTATGTTGTTTGACAAAATCAACAGCGTATTTTAGCATGGCTCCGGTAGAAAATATTGCAGTTTCGCTCCCAGAAATTACTGGAATAATATCTCCCAAAGATAAATTACCAAGGCTATTTTCTTTGTGAACCAGAGGTTCTCCGGCTTTTCCAAGTCTTATGTATAGAGGGCCATAATTATTTACAGAAAATCTTGTAATGCATTTGGTTTCTTCCGGATCGCCAGGGGCGCATATTGTCAGGTTCGGAATAACTCTAAGCATTCCAATTTCTTCTGTTGCATGATGTGAAGTACCCAGGGGGCCATAAGAAAATCCACCTCCGACCGCAACTATTTTTACATTTAGATTGTGATAGGCTATTGTATACCTTATTTGTTCCATGCATCTTAAAGTGGGAAAATTTCCTATGGAATAAATAAAAACAATGAAATCTTGCATTGCCAGACCTGCAGCAATGCCTGCCATATTCTGCTCAGCAACGCCAGCATTCAAAAACTGCCCGGGAAATCTTTCAGCATATTTTTCAACAACTGAAAAACCCAGATCGCCTACAATTAAGAAAACTTTTTCATTTTTTATTGCCTCTTCTGTTAATTGGTTTATGAAGGCTGTTCTCATAGTCTGGTAAATCCTTATTTTGAATTTATTTTATTTATCGCGTCTATGTATTCAGCTTCTGAGGGGGATCTATAATGCCATAAAAGTTTATTTTCCATAAAATCGACCCCTTTTCCCTTAATTGTATTTGCAACAATTACTTTTGGTTTCTCATTTTCTTTAAATGAATTTATAGCATCATAAATAGCATTATGATCATGACCATCTATCTCACAAACTTCCCAATTGAAAGCATCAAATTTTTTCCCTAATGGATCAAGATTAATTACCTCTTTCACTGCTCCCAGACTTTGAATTTTGTTATAATCAATTATCAGAATCAGATTATTAAGTTTATGTTGGGGGGCGAAAAGAATAGATTCCCAATTAGATCCTTCATCCAATTCTCCATCACTTACTATAACATATGTTTTATAAGCTTCTTTTTTCCTTTTTGAAGCTAGTGCAATTCCACACCCTACAGAAAGTGCATGCCCGAGGCTCCCGGTAGAAAATTCAACACCCGGAACCATATGGCTTGCATGACTAATAAATATCGATCCGTCCTGTGTATAAGAATTAAGTAATTCCAAATCAAAGAAACCTTTTAATGCAAGAGCGGCATACAAACATGTACAAGTATGTCCTTTGCTTAAAAGTAACCGGTCACGATTACCCATTTGAGGATTTGAACTATCAACATTTAATATACGGCAATAAAGCACAGCAAGAATATCGGCCAAAGATAAAGCACCACCAATATGTGAGGCTTTAGCCTCATATACCATTTTAAGGCATAATTTTCTGATTTCTCTGGCGAACTCTTGTGTATTTTCAATCATTTTTGTTTTCTCATTCAGAAAAACGCATAATTTTTTCTATATGTTTTTCCTTATGAAGGAAAAAATAGTTAGTATCCTGAGTTGTCTCATCAACTAAACCGAATGCCTTCAATTTTTTATTTTTTAGGACATAACATCCATATCCTTCCCCAGAAAGCAATTCAATAATATCATTCGGATGATAATTAAATTTTGCGGCCCACTTCCGTAGCATTTCGGAAAAGATTACAGGTCTCTGGTTACTGATTAGCTCCATTCCTCCTTGATAGATAAGAAGTTCTGCACCTTCAACATCGCATTTAATAAAGTCAACTTTATAATTTTTTTCTTTAATAAAATTATCTAATTTTTTAACATAACAAATTACTTTGACTAATTGGTTGTTATTGGAAAGATCCGCAAGGCTGGCATTAACTGAAAGTGCAGGATCAAAATAAAAAGTCATCTCCCCTTCCGTATCTGAAAAACCATAATTGAAAGTTTCAATATTGGTAAATCTGTTGATTCGGATATTTTCATTCAACAATTCAAAAGTTGATTTAATCGGTTCGAAAGTAAATATTTTAGCACCCGGTCTTTCTTTTGCAACATGCATGGAATACCAACCCAAATTTCCCCCGATATCAAATACAGAATAATCCGGCTCTATCAGATTTAACTGCATTTCAAGTTCATCCATTTCATAAGAACCGAAATTTAAAGTATCAAAAGGAGCAAGACGCTTATCATTTTTATTACAGATGAATTTTATCCCTGAATCCCTGAATGTGCAAATAACCCTATTATTTCTGACTTCAATAGAAGATATATTTGTTTTCTCAATGAATTCTGCATAATCGAACAAACCTGAATGGATTTCGTACATCCTTACAATGTAATCACTTTTTGTAATTCGACCGGAATCATAGTCTTTCTTTATTTCATTCAGTCTATTCATTTATATAACTCTTTATTGTTCTGAAGAATCCATCTTCTAAACTTATTTCCGGAAACCAACCAATTGCATTTGCTTTAGTTATATCCGGGCTATTCCGTATAATTTTACTTTGCAAATATCCTTCAGGAGCTTTCTGTTTTATTACACGCAATTTTTTTTCCGGAAACATATTAACCAGCAGAATGGCAAGATTAATTATACTAATTTCATTATTTCTGTTTCCAATATTATATGCTTCACCGGCTCCACCATCTAAAAACACTTTAAAAAATCCTCTTGTCGCATCAGACAAATAACAAAAAGACCTAATAGCACTGCCGTCACTTTTCATATTTATATCCCGGTTGTTAACAATATCCGAAATAAAATCAGCATGGACTCTTCCATCATCAAGAGCCATTCCCGGACCATATGTATGAAAAGGGCGGATAATTTTTACAGGAATTCCATATTGGTGAAGATATGAAACACAAATTGTTTCTCCCATTCTTTTACTTTCAGCATAGCACGAACGGACATTAGTAGGATCAAGATATCCATATTCGTTTTCGCGAGTGGGTATTTTGTCTTTACTCATTAATCCATATACTTCACTTGTACTAAAAAACAGAAATGAATCAACATTATTTATTCTTGCAATATTTAACAGGTTGATTGTTCCAACAGTATTAGCTTTCAGAGTTCCAACCGGATCAGTTCCAAAATATTTCGGGCTTGCCTGACTTGCAGCATGGATAATAAAATCAATTTTATCCGGGATTTCAAAAAAATTACATACATCCTGATTGATAAAAAGCAGCTCTTTTCTGTTAAGATAATACTTGAATCTGGCTTTTGCCTTTGTAAGATTTCTGACCAGAGCGAGTATCTTTAACCCAGTAATTATTTTTCTATCCAGCAGGAATAATAGACTTTCCACCATATATGCCGGTAGAAATCCATTAGCACCTGAAACAAGGACGGTCTTTCCATTAAATTTTTGCCAATCAATCAGAGCATTTGCAATAATCTCTAAATCTTCCAGAATAATTTTATTCCCAGTCATCAGTAATTATCCTGCTTTCTTGCATATTTTGGGAGATCAAATAGTTCCTGAAGGAACCGGTCATTTTCGGTGGCCCGGATATGAAATATGTTGAATTCTTCCCACACTCTACAAATATTTTTTTAATATCTAACATTCCCTGGATTGATTCATCTATAATGTTTAAAACAAATCCATCGTTCAAACTGCATGCCTTTGAAAGTTCAGAATTAAAAATATTATATTCATTTTTTCTAACACCAAAATATAATACAGGCTTTTTATAGAATGAGAATGAACCATCTGTAAATAAGGATAGAAACGGAGTAATTCCAGTTCCGCCCGCTATAAAAACATCATTTTCCAGTGAGTGGTTTCGTAAGAACAGATTACCATATGGGAGTTTTAACCATACTTTTTTTCCAACTTTTAATTCTATCGACATACGTTTTGTAAAATCCCCTTTAACAGTAAAGGAAATTGCAAGAAAGTCCATAGATGGATTTGTTTGAATTGAAAAACATCTTGAATCAGGCCATTGACCACTGGGATCATAATCGTCTAAAGTAATGTGCAGAAACTGACCTGGCGAATATTGGAATTTTTTCTCGGACCGGAAATAAACCGAATAAAGATCGGGGAGTAAATTCTCTATTTTTACAACTGAAACAAGATATTTTGTAATAATCGCCACTAAAACCTATCCATAAATTTCGCAAAAACCCTTTCAATATAATCCATCATTTCTTTTGTTATCCCAGGGTAAGTACCAAGGAAAAATGCATTATTCATTATATAATCGGAATTTTTGAGATGATCAGCAATTCTAAAAATTTTATTAATAAAGGCAGGCTGTTTAACCAGATTTCCTGCAAACAAATTTCTTGTTTCAATTTTATTTTCATTAAGAAATTTGGTTAATTCATCCCTTTTGAAAGGAGCGCTATCCTTTACCGTAATAATATAACTGAACCAGGCAGGATCAGATTTTAGAGTAGGTTCAGGAAGCAGGAGGTACTCTTTATATTTTTGGAAAGCCTTAGAATAAAGCCGGAAATTTTCTTTTCTTTTACTACAGTAGACCGGAAGTTTATCCATCTGGGAAGCCCCGATAGCAGCCTGCATATCAGTCATTTTAAGATTATATCCGATTTCAGAATAGACGTATTTGTGGTCATATCCATAAGGTAAATTGCCAAATTGCTGAGAAAATCTTTTCCCGCAAGTATTATTTTCCCCTCCTGCGCAAAAACAATCTCTTCCCCAGTCTCTGAAAGATCTTATAATCTGAGCCAATGATTCATCATTTGTTACTACAGCGCCACCTTCACCAGTGGTAATATGGTGAGCCGGATAAAATGACATTGTGGCTATATGGCCAAAGGTTCCGGTATATCTTTCATTGTATGTGCTTCCGAAAGCATCGCAGTTATCCTCTATTACCCAAAGGTTATTTTCTTTTGCAAGTTTCAAGACTTCATCGATATTAAAAGGGTTTCCGAGAGTATGAGCTATGAAAATACATTTAGTCTTTTCGGAAACAGCTCTTTTCATCATATCAATATTTATATTATACGTCGGAAGATCGACATCGACAAAAACAGGAATACAATTATTTTGTATTATGGGTGAAACAGTCGAGGGGAATCCAGCGGCAACCGAAATTACTTCAGCTCCGGGTTTTAATCTTCTTTCTCCAAGTTTTTCAGAAGTCAAAGCGGAAAAAGCAATAAGATTAGAAGAAGAACCTGAATTTGTAAGGATAACATTCTGAATATTTAAAAAGTTGCTGATTTTCTGAGAAAATAATTCCGAAAAACGTCCTTCTGTCAGCCAATAATCCAGGGACGAATCAACAAGGTTAACTAACTCATTTTCATCAAAAACTCTCCCTGCATAATTAATTCTTGATTCCCCGGGTACAAAAGTATTATGTCCGAATTTCGAATGATAATAATCTTTTGTGAGTTTAAGTATTTGTTCCCTTATTTCCAACTGTGTCATTTCGCTTCCTTACCTTTCATTTAAACCAGCCCAACCAGTTTTTCTTGAAGCTGCTAATTCAACATAAGTTTCAATTTGCTTTTTCCTCCTTTCGTAAAGGTTATCCTGTTCACCGGAATATCCATCCACAGTAAATTTAACAGATTCCTCAAATGTGAGTACTGGTTTCCAATTTAAATAACTTATAGCTTTGGAGATATCAAGTTTTAGATTTGCTGCTTCATGAAGTTTATTCGTAGCCTTTTCAAAGATCACTTCACCCTTTCCATAAAACTTTATAAGTGTATTTATCAGTTCCGAAACAGTATGATCTGACTGATCGCCCGGCCCAAAATTCCATGCTCCGGAAAATTTATTCTTATATTGCAACAACAGCGAAGTTAAATGAAGATAACCACTAATTGGCTCCACTACATGCTGCCAGGGACGTATTGAATAGGGATTTCTTACAATTAAAGAGTTATTCATTTTAATTGATCTGAAAAAATCTGGTACTATTCGATAATCCGCCCAGTCGCCACCCCCTATAACATTTCCTGCTCGGGCAGAGGCAATAACACAAAATGAGTTATCATTAAAGAAAGAATTCAAATAAGAATTAGTAACTAACTCTGAGCATCCTTTTGATGCACTGTAGGGATCTTTACCTCCTATTGGGTCATATTCTCTGTATGACCAGATCGATTCATTGTTCTGATAACATTTGTCGCTTGTAATATTAATTACCGCTTTAATACTTTTTATACTTCGAGCAGTTTCAAAAACATTTACTGTGCCCATCACATTAGTTTCAAAAGTATAATGTGGATTTTTATAAGATTCTAATACTAAAGGTTGGGCGGCTAAATGAAATATGATATCCGGTTGAATATTTTCACAATAATTTGATAATGAATTCAAATCCCTGATATCGCCGTCCAAATGCGAGATCTCAGTTGACAGTCTGCAGGTTACAAAATTATCCTCTTTCCTTAAAGGAGGTAATGCATAACCATAAACGAAAGCTCCTAATTCTTTTAGCCAGATAGCCAGCCATGATCCCTTAAACCCAGTATCTCCGGTAACAAGAACCTTTTTACCCTTAAATACTCCGTTGAAAAGATTTGAATTATTCATTCCCAAATTTTCCATAAGGCTTTATCCGAATCCCACATTTCTTCAAGTATTTTTTTATCGCTCAACTTGTCCATAGGCATCCAGAAACCATTATGGCGGAAAGCACTTAATTGATTTTCTTTTGCAAGTGATTCGAGAGGGTGCTTTTCAAATATAGTATTATCATTTTCCAGATAATTAAAGATTTGCGGTTCAAGGACAAAGAAACCTGCATTTACCCAGGAACCATCACTTCTAGGTTTTTCAGTAAATTCCGTAACAATATTATTATTATCAATTTTTAATGCGCCGAATCTTCCTGTGGGCATTACAGTAGTTAATGTTGCAATAGTTTTTTTCCCCTTATGGAAATCAAGCAGTTTTTTTAAATCGATATTGCCGATTCCATCACCGTAAGTTACCATAAAAGATTCATCCTTAATGTAGTCTTTTATTCTTAAAATTCTTCCACCTGTCATTGTGTTAAATCCTGTATCAATAAGCGTAACTTTCCATGGTTCACTTGAACTTCTGTGAACTTCAATTTTATTTTCTAAAAGGTCAATTGTAACGTCTGATTTATGCAGGAAATAGTTTGAGAAAAATTCTTTAATATAATATCCCTTATAACCAAGGCAAATTATAAATTCATTAAATCCATAATAAGAATAAATTTTCATAAGATGCCATAAAATTGGCATACCGCCTATCTCCACCATTGGTTTAGGCTTTATTGTTGTTTCTTCACTCAATCTTGTTCCAAGACCGCCAGCTAATATTACTACTTTCATTTATTAAACACTTTTATATAAATGTGTAATGTTTTCTGTAATCAAATTATTATAGGAAAATCAAAATGCTTCTTATAAAGATATTAAAGATATTATAAATATATTTATAAATAAATAGCTATTATTTGTTCAAATGGAGTTTGAATCTGGGAAGCGTGTTAAGTTTACTTCCGTAGTTTTTCGTGTACGAACACCATACAAATAAAAACAGACTTAAGAATCTATATAAAATAGTCAAGATTCATATTCATAATATAATAGCAGTTTTAATTTATACTTTTCCCTTTCGGGAAATAAAATCAGAAATGCGATAAAAAGATTTTCTAAAACCTAACGGTTATATATAGTTAGTAAATTGTTTTTATTTATATATTAGGTTAATTTAGAGTATATTTTTAAATATTATGGAATTTATTTGGAAGAGAGCCCTAAAAAAGATATTGTTATTAAGCAAGATGATATAATACCCGAACAAAAACCGGGAAATGCAGAAAGGTCGGAGAATAAAAACTATTACCGAAGAAATTTATATAATAAAAGAAAAAGATACTATCATAAAACCCCTCAGTCTAGCCCTGATGAAAGAATTGCATTTAATAAACTATCCATTGTTATTCCTTTGCTAAATGAGGAAGAATCTTTAAATCCTCTAGCAAATGAAATTAGAAAAGCAGTAAAACCATTAAATATAAATTATGAAGTGATTTTTATCGATGACGGTAGTACTGATGGTTCTTTGAAAACTATTAAGGATATATGCAGGCAGGACAAAAGATTCAGGTATATAAGTTTCAGAAAAAATTATGGGAAATCAGCAGCATTAAATATAGGATTCAAGCATGTTACGGGAGATGTAGTTGTTACGATGGATGCTGATTTACAGGATGACCCAAACGAGATAGGTAATCTTCTAAAGAAGCTCCAGGAGGGAAATGATCTGGTATCAGGATGGAAAAAGAAAAGGTTTGATCCATTAATAAAGAAATATTCTTCCAAATTCTTTAATTATATTACAAGGATTATGAGCGGGATAAAAATCCATGATTTTAATTGTGGCTTAAAGGCATACAGGGTCGAAGTGACACAAAGCATTAAGGTTTATGGTGAACTTCACAGGTATATGCCTGTTCTGGCTGACTGGAATGGATATCGGGTGGCTGAAATACCTGTTGCTCATCATGCCAGAAGATACGGTCATACAAAATTTGGCATAAGCCGATTTTTTAAAGGCTTCATTGACCTGGTAACAGTTATGTTTGCAACCAGGTATATTAAGCGACCTATGCACTTTTTCGGATTCTTCGGAGCACTCTCATTTTTTGTGGGTATTTTGGTTAATGGTTTTCTTACAATTGAATGGATAAACGGTAAACCATTGAGCAATCGTCCGATGCTTTTCCTGGGCATGTTATTAATAATTGTAGGTGTACAGTTTTTTTCTGTCGGTTTATTAGGTGAAATGCTGGTTCATAATACGATGGATGAAAAGGAATATATCATTAAGGATAAAGGGTAAAGAATCCTTTTAAATGCATTACGATCCGATTAAAGATATATTTGCGTCTCTCCTCAGAAAGTTCCCCTCTCTCAGAATTCTTTTTTATAAACTGCTCGATTTAATGTTCTTAAGATCCTGGTATGTAAGGAGAGAACTCCTCAAAATAAGAAATGTATTCGGACAGAAAGAAATTTCGATTTACGATGCTGGTTCAGGTTATGGGCAATATACTTATTTTATGACAAAACATCTTAAGCCGTGTTCAATTAATTCTGTTGATGTTAAAGAGCAATGGATAAATGACAGCAAAGAATTCTTTAACAGGCAAAAGATATCAAATGTCAAATTCGCAATAGAAGACTTAACAAAAATTGAACATAGAAACAGGTTTGATCTTATAGTATGTATAGATGTAATGGAACATATTGATGAGGATAAAAAAGTATTCCACAATTTTTATAATGCATTAAATAAGGGCGGATACTTATTAATTAACAGTCCCTCAATCTTTGGAGGGAGTGATGTACATGATGAACAAGATAAGAGTTTTATAAGCGAGCATGCAAGGGATGGGTATTCACAAGAAGACCTGGAGCACAAGCTAATTCCTATGGGATTTTCCACATACCGCTCAAGATATACCTATGGCTTTTGGGGAGATAAGGCATGGAGACTTGGGATAAAATATCCAATGGTAATGCTAAACATGTCAAAAGCCTTCTTCATAATATTACCTTTTTATTATTTGGCAACTTTCCCTTTCACTCTTTTAATGATGAACATGGATTTTTTTAGCAGGAACAAAGTTGGTTCGGGGATAAATTTTATTGCAAAAAAATAAGCTATTCTTTTAGCGGAAAGACATTCCAGTCATCTGATATCTTTGAATGCAGAAGTGTCGTGCAATTGATAATATCCTATCATTATGTTCTATTATTATTATTTATATTTGTTAATAAAGATTTTAATAATTAAAAATTTACTTATCAAAGAGACGGAATCTAAATGTCAGCAATGAGGAAGGCACTAATAATTGGGATATCAGGACAGGACGGGTCTTATTTGGCTGAATTACTTCTAAAGAACGGTTACGAGGTACATGGAACATCCAGAGATGCCGACTTGTCCAGTTTTTATGGCCTTAAA
>Ga0182021_10010874_pt1 | contig 10797 bp, 10 predicted proteins | sample 612E3MmetaG_FD_120493 | JGI IMG/M metagenome (GOLD analysis project Ga0182021, IMG submission 120493) | Permafrost microbial communities from Stordalen Mire, Sweden - 612E3M metaG (Illumina Assembly) | ecosystem: Environmental > Terrestrial > Soil > Wetlands > Permafrost | place: Sweden...
CTATCAGCAGTATGGCTACGTTCCCGACGAGGTCGGGCCGGCGTCAAACACCATGGAGTACGCTTATGACGACTGGGTGGCCGCGCAATTGGCCCTGGCGCTGGGCAGGCAAACGGACTTCGAGTTCTTCCGCAAACGCGCGCAGAATTACCGCAATCTGCTCGATCCCGAGACGCATTGGGCCAGGCGCCGGCACCAGGATGGCACCTGGGTCGCGCCCTTCGAACTGTTCCGCTTCGGCACGGTGGGCGGGTGGAACGGACCCGGATTCATGGAAGGCAACGCCTGGCTGTACTCCTGGTTTGTGCCGGAAGATCCGGCCGGGCTGGCCGCCATCGTGGGCCGCGACGAGTTCAACCGCCGGCTGGAAGAGGGCTTCGAGAAGCGCTATGTGGATCTTTCGAACGAGCCCAATCTGCTGGCGCCCTTCCTGTTCAACTATTCAGGCAAGCCATGGCTGTCGCAAAAGTACTCCCGCCAGGTGCTGGCCGAGCTCTACAACACCTCGCCGCTCTCCGGCTGGATCGGTGAAGAAGACGAGGGGCAGTTGAGCGCGGTCTTCGTCCTCATGTCCATGGGGCTGTTCGAAATGGACGGCGGCTGCTCGGCGAGGCCATACTACGACCTGGGCAGCCCGCTGTTTGACCGGGTTACGATCCATCTCGACCCCAAATACTACGGCGGGAGGGACTTCACCATTAAAGCCCGGAACAACTCGCCCGAGAACGTCTACGTCCAGAGCGCGAGGCTGAACGGAAGACCGCTCCAGCGCGCCTGGATCTACCATTCCGAGATCGTCGCCGGGGGAGAACTGGAACTCGAGATGGGTCCTCGGCCGAACACACGGTGGGCCAGCCGTCCGGAGGATGCCCCGCCTCTCAAACCCTGAACCGAGGCATCGGCTGCGCGGTGATCGAGGGCGCGCATGGCGCTCGGGGGCGCCAACCAGCGGGCGGCCACTGCCTCCAAAAACGCCTCTTTTTCCTGCAACCAAGCGTGCCCCGCGTGAATCTTGACTACTTAGTACAGATTCAGCTATAGTAGGAATTGAGCGCGACCAAGGAGATTGGATGAGCACCGCCGCCAACGAGATCCGGGCTTTTACCGAGCAGGAGTACAAGTACGGCTTCGTGACCGAGATCGAGAGCGATTCGGTCCCCGCAGGTCTGAACGAGGATGTCATCCGGCTCATCTCGGCCAAGAAGGGCGAACCGGACTTCATGCTCCAATGGCGCCTGCAGGCATATCGTCACTGGGTGAAGATGCAGGAGCCCACCTGGGCCAACGTGCACTATCCGCCCATCGACTACCAGGGGATCGTGTACTACTCGGCGCCGAAGGCCGCCTCCGGGAACGGGCCCAAGAGCCTGGCCGACGTCGACCCCGAACTGTTGCGGACCTACGAGAAGCTGGGCATTCCGCTCAAGGAGCAGGAACTGTTCGCGGGAGTGGCCGTGGACGCGGTCTTCGACAGCGTGTCGGTAGCCACCACGTTCAAGCAGAAGTTGAGCGAGCTGGGCATCATCTTCTGCTCCTTCTCGGAAGCCGTCCGCGAGCACCCCGAACTGGTGGAGAAGTATCTTGGGACGGTCGTCCCGCACACCGATAACTTCTTCGCAGCGCTGAATTCCGCCGTCTTCAGCGACGGCTCGTTCTGCTACGTGCCGAAGGGTGCGCGCTGCCCCATGGAGCTATCCACTTACTTCCGCATCAACGCCAAAGACACCGGGCAGTTCGAGCGAACGCTCATCATCGCCGATGAGGGGGCCTATGTCAGCTACCTGGAAGGCTGCACCGCGCCGGTCCGCGACACGAACCAGTTGCACGCGGCAGTGGTGGAGCTGGTCGCGCTCGACAACGCGCAGATCAAGTACTCGACCGTGCAGAACTGGTATCCGGGCGATAAGCAAGGCAAGGGCGGCATCTATAACTTCGTCACCAAGCGCGGCAAGTGCGCCGGCGTGAACTCGAAGATCTCCTGGACGCAGCTCGAGACCGGCTCCGCGATCACCTGGAAATATCCGGGCTGCATTCTGATGGGCGATAACTCCGTGGGCGAATTCTACTCCGTGGCCGTGGCCAATAACTACCAGCAGGCCGATACGGGCACGAAGATGATCCACATCGGGAAGAACACGCGCAGCACGATCGTCTCGAAAGGCATCTCCGCCGGCCATGGGCAGAATAGTTACCGCGGCATGGTGAAGATCCTGCCGGGAGCCGAGAACGCGCGCAACTACTCGCAGTGCGATTCCATGCTGCTGGGCGACAAGTGCGGCGCGCACACGTTCCCGTACCTCGAAGTGAAGAACAACTCCGCGCAGGTGGAACACGAGGCGTCGGTTTCGCGCATCGGCGAGGACCAGATCTTCTACTGCCGGCAGCGCGGCATCCCGACCGAGGACGCGGTCTCGATGATCGTCAACGGATTCTGCAAGCAGGTATTCCGCGAGCTGCCGATGGAGTTCGCGGTGGAAGCGCAACGGCTGTTGAGCGTGAGTTTGGAAGGAAGTGTGGGCTGAGGACGACATGCTCTTACGGATCAAAGACCTTCAAGCACGGGTAGCCGACAAACCAATTCTGAAAGGCATCGACCTGGCCGTGAACGCCGGCGAGGTGCACGCCATCATGGGACCGAACGGTTCCGGAAAGAGCACGCTGGCGCAGGTGCTAGCAGGCCGCGAGGTCTACCAGGTCACCGGCGGCGAGGTCCTCTACGAGGGCCGGGACCTACTCGCCATGAAGCCCGAGGAGCGCGCGTGCGAAGGCATCTTCATGGCCTTCCAGTACCCGGTCGAGATCCCGGGCGTCAGCAACACGTACTTCCTCCGCGCCGCGCTGAATGCGCAAAGGAAGCACCGCGGCCTCGAAGAGCTCGACGCCATCGACTTTCTGGGCCTGATGAAGGAGAAGGCGAAGCTGCTCAGCCTGGACGAGGCGCTGCTGGCGCGCCCGGTCAACGAGGGCTTCTCGGGTGGCGAAAAGAAGCGCAACGAGATCTTCCAGATGGCCGTGCTCGAACCGCGCCTGGCCATTCTCGACGAAACCGATTCGGGCCTGGACATCGACGCGCTCAAGGCCGTGGCAGCGGGCATCAACGCGATGCGTGCGCCGGAGCGCGCCATGATCGTGGTGACGCACTACCAGCGGCTGCTCAGCTACGTGGTACCGGATTTCGTGCACGTCATGCACAACGGGCGCATCGTCCGCTCCGGCGGCAAGGAGCTGGCGCTCGAACTCGAACAACTGGGCTACGCCTGGCTCGAAGAGCAGGCGCCGGTGGGGTCCTAAAATGCCGGCGACCGCCATCGCAACGAGAGAGCGCGAGGACGCCTATATGGCCGCCTACGCCAGATCGAGCGGCGCTTTCGGGGGCGGCGCGCGCCTGCGCCAGTTGCGGCAGGCCGCCATAGAGCGCTTCGGTCTGCTCGGATTCCCGACCACGCACAACGAGGAATGGAAGTACACTAACCTGGCCCCGTTTTTGAAGACGCCGTACCAATCCGCGCCTGCCGGCACATTGGCCATTGGAGAAGTGCGTGCGGCGATCCCCGGCGCGCCCCGGCTGGTCTTCCTGAACGGCCGCTTCGCGCCGGAACTCTCCGCGCCGGGCGCGATGGCTGGGTTGAAGGTTTCGAGCTTGAAGGAAGCGCTCGATCGAGGAGCCGTCGCGGACCGCATCGGCGCTATAGCCGCGTTCGAGTCAAACGCGCTGGTGGCGCTGAACACGGCGATGTTCGAAGACGGCGCGTTGGTGGAGATCGCGGACGCCGCGGTGCTCGAGGCGCCGGTCGAGCTGTTGTTCGTGTCGGCGACCGCCGGGACGCCCGCCGTCACCTTCCCGCGCATTCTGATCGTGGCGGGCCGCGATAGCCAGGCGCAGATCGTCGAGACCTACTGCGGCTCCGGCAGCTACTTCACCAACGCCGTCACGGAGGTCGTCTCGGGCGATGGCGCGGTGCTCGAACACTACAAGCTCCAGGAAGAGAGCGAAGCGGCGCTGCACTTCGGCATGCTGGCGGTGCGTCAGGGCGCGAGCGGCACCTTCGTCTCGCACAACATCGCCTTTGGGGCGGCGCTGGCGCGCAACGAGATTGAGGTGATCCTCGATGGCGAGGGCGCCGAGTGCACGCTGAACGGCCTCTACGTCGCAGGCGGCAGGCAGCACATCGACAACTACACTACGCTCGATCACGCCCGGCCGCACTCGAACAGCCACGAACTTTACAAAGGGGTCCTCGACGGCAAGAGCCAGGGCGTCTTCCACGGGCGCATCGTCGTCCGTCCCGAGGCGCAGAAGACGGACGCCATCCAGCGCAACAAGAACCTGCTGCTCTCCGAGGGCGCGACGATCAACACGAAGCCGCAACTGGAAATCTACGCCGACGACGTGAAGTGCACTCACGGCGCCACCGTGGGCCAGGTGGACGCGGACGCCATCTTCTACCTGCGCTCGCGCGGCATCGCGCTCGCGGAGGCGCGGAAGCTGCTGACCTACGCCTTCACGAGCGAGATGACCTCCGCAATGAAGCTCGAACCGGTTCGCGAGCGGGTGGGCGCGGAGCTATTCCGCCGCCTTTCCGGGGGTGTTGAATGAGCGCGCCGGCGGCGGCCGGATTCGACGTCGGGCGCATTCGCCGGGATTTCCCGATCCTGAGCGAGCGCGCCTACGGCCGGCCGTTGGTGTACCTGGACAACGCCGCCACGGCGCAGAAGCCGCGGGCGGTGATCGACGCGCTGGTGCGCTTCTACACCACCGAGAACGCCAACGTGCACCGCGGCGTTCACCTGCTGAGCGAGCGCGCCACGGCAGCCTACGAGAACGCGCGCGCCACGGTGCAGCGGTTCCTGAACGCAGCCTCGGTTCGCGAGATCGTGTTCACGCGCGGGACGACCGAATCCATCAACCTGGTGGCCCAGACCTGGGGCAGGGCGAACGTAGGCGCGGGCGACGAGATCCTCATCTCCGCGCTCGAGCACCACTCGAACATCGTGCCCTGGCAGATGCTGGCCGAGGAGAAGCGCGCCCATTTGCGAGTCGCGCCCATCGACGACCGCGGCGAGGTGATTCTCGAGGAGTACGAGAAGCTGCTGGGGCCGCGCACCAGGATGGTCGCGCTGGCGCACGTATCGAACGCGCTCGGCACCGTCAACCCGGTGGGACGCATGATCGAGATGGCGCACCGCCACGGCGCCGTCACCGTGATCGATGGCGCACAGGCCGCACCGCACATGAAGAGCGACATGCGGGCGCTGGACTGCGACTTCTTCGCGTTCTCCGGCCACAAGCTGTTCGGGCCGACCGGAATCGGAGTGCTCTACGGGAAGGAGCGGCTGCTCGAAGCGATGCCGCCGTGGCAGGGCGGCGGTGACATGATCCGTTCGGTCACCTTCGAGAAGACGCTCTACAACGATCTGCCCTACAAGTTCGAGGCCGGAACGCCGCACATCGCAGGCGCGGTCGGGCTGGGCGTGGCCATCGACTACGTGAGCGGCGTAGGCCTGGATGAGATCGCCGCCTATGAGCGCGAACTGCTGGCCTATGCCACCGAACGGCTGTCGCGGATCGCAGGGTTGCGGATCGTCGGCACGGCCCGCCAGAAGGCGGCGGTGGTCTCTTTCACGCTCGAGGGCGTCCACCCGCACGACATCGCCACCATCCTGGACCGCCGGGGCATCGCTATCCGGGCCGGGCACCATTGCGCGCAGCCGGTGATGGAGCGCTACGGCCTGGCCGCGACCGGCCGCGCGTCGTTCGCGTTTTACAATACGAAGGAAGAGATCGACGCCCTGGCCGAAGGCATCGAGGCCGTCAAGGAGGTTTTCCGGTGAGTTCCGACCTGAACGAGCTGTACCAACAGGTGATCGTGGACCACGCCAAGCGGCCGCGCAACTTCCGCGTGCTGGCGCAAGCCAACCGGACAGTGGACGGTTACAATCCGCTGTGCGGCGACAAGGTGACCATCTACGTTCGGGTGGAAGACGCAGTAGTGCGGGACATCAGTTTTCAGGGCTCCGGATGCGCCATCTCGACGGCGTCGGCGTCGCTGCTCACCGAAGCGCTCAAGGGCAAGACGCTGGAGGATGCCGAGGCGCTGTTCGAATCCTTTCACCAATTGGTGACGGGCTTAGAGCCGTCGCACGAGGCGCCGGGCCTGGGCAAGCTGGCCGCCTTCTCGGGCGTGTGCGACTACCCCACGCGCGTCAAGTGCGCCACCTTGGCCTGGCACACGCTCCATGCGGCGCTCAAAGGCGAAGGGGAAAAGGCGAGTACGGAGTAGGCTGGTTGCGGGAGCTGCGCGCGTCGCAGAAGTCGCCAGCCGAACCGGGTGCAGCGTGGGCAGCCGTGAGACGGACTGGCGGACTGCGACAGGCGAATCACGGAGCCCGAAGAGGAAGATTGAGGGCCGCGGATCAACGCAGATGAACGCCGATAGGTTCCCCGGCTCTTCCACGGCTTCCGAGCAAGCGGCCGTGTCAGGAGACGTCGAATGGTCGAGGACCTGAAGGGGCGGGTGATCGAAGCTCTGAAGACCTGCTACGACCCCGAGATCCCGGTGGATATCTACGAGCTCGGACTGGTCTACCAGTTGCAGGTCGAGGAGACGGGCGCGGTCGCGATCCGGATGACGCTCACGGCTCCGAACTGCCCGGCCGCAGGCAGCCTGCCCGGCGAGATCGAGCGCAGAGTGCGGGCGGTCGCCGGCGTGACGGACGTCCGGATCGAGCTGGTTTGGGATCCGCCCTGGGGTCGCGAGCGCCTGTCCCCGGCGGCGCTGATTCAGTTAGGACTGATGTAAGTGAAGATATCCGCACAGGAAGAATACGGAATCCGGTGCTTGCTCGAGATCGGCCGGCGCGGGCCGGAGGCAAGCCTCACCATCCCGGAAATCAGCCGGGCGGAGCGCATCTCCAGCCACTACGTCGCGAAGTTGCTGCGCGTGCTGCGGCGCGGCGGCCTGGTGACCAGCGCTCGCGGGCAGGCAGGGGGCTACACGCTGGCGCGCCCGCTCTCCGCGATCACCGTCAACGAAGTCCTGGCGGTGCTCGGCGGCAGGCTTTACGACCCGGCGTTCTGCGGCAATCACGGCGGCGCCGAGACGGTCTGCGCCCACAGCGTCGAGTGCTCCGTCCGCTCGCTGTGGCGGAACGTGCAGCAGGCCGTGGACCAGGTGCTGGGCCAGACCACGCTCGCCGATCTGCTGCCAACCGAAGGGCTGCCGCCGGCGCCCACCGCGCCGCTCACCAGCATTCGGATCAATTAGGGCTCGCCAGCAAGCAACCGCTCCAATCTTCGGAGAGCGCGAGGACGTACGAAAATATCTTGCCGAGTGCAAGAATGCGCCCAGAAAAGTCGGAAAAGGCACTTCCTGCCGCCGATGAACGCCGATTAACGCGGATAAACGAATCTTGTTCTCGTTTTCTTATCGGCGTTTATCTCCGTTCATCGGCGGCAAGTATTGGACCTGCTATTTCCTGACGAGCCCTTAGCCCGGAGTCCCCGGCGGTTCCGTGGCCTCACCGTTCAGGCGACCGGTCGCGAGCGAGTGCGATCAGGACCCCGCCCGGCGCCCGCCGAAGACCGCCAGTTCGAAAGCCTTGAAGTAGCAGTCGACATCCGTGAAACCGATCGCGCGCAGCCATTCGCACTGGATCTCGACCGGCGCCAGAATGTTGGCGTCCTTGTCCGAGCGGTTGTAGTAGGTCGCCGCGAGTTCCTGGCGTGGCACCGATGGCTGCCACCTCGCGATGCTGTCCAGGAACATCTCCTCCTGGAGACTGGCGAGCCAGGAGGAACCGGACGCTACGTGTTCGACGTTGACGAAGATGCCGCCCGGCGCCAGCAGGCCGTGAATCTCCTCGTAGAGTTCCCGCTTGCGGAGATCCGGCTGGTGGTGAATCGAGAGGCCGGAGACCACGGCGTCGAAGGGGCCGAACGGGGCGGCTGCGCGCGTCCATGAAGGCTGGCCGTAGTCGATGCTCAGCAGATCGACCGCGCCCGCCCGCTCCGCGAAGCGCTTTCTGGCCGCATCGAGCATGGGCTCGGAAAAGTCGAGCAGCGCGGCGCGGGCCTCGGGCCATCGGTCCAGGATCGCCGCCGCGAGAACTCCGTCGCCGCAGCCGAGGTCGAGCACCCGGGCGATCGGCCGCCCGCACGCGGCGACCAGGCGGAGCATGATGTCGATCTGCGCCTGGGCGAACGGGATGGCTCCTCGAACGCCTTCGAGGAAGGTGGTGGCCAACTCGGGGGATTTCCAGACGGCGTCGGTGGGCTTGGGCATGTCCCAGTGTACTCCGCGCCTGCTAGAATCCACTGAGATGGCCCTTTCGGGGAGGTGGCGATGACCGAGAAGCGTTTCGAGTCGTGGGACTATCGGACGGTTCAGGAAGTGGAGCAGCTCTGCAACGCCCTCCCGATCGTGCCCCGGACGAAGGCCGCGGCGTTTTTCGAACAGGCGGGCCGCGCAACAAAACAAGACGCCGACGGGGTGGAGCGGCAGAGCGGCCGGGTTTTGGAGAGCCTGGCAGGCATGGTGTCCGCGTCAGACCGCAAGGATTTCGCCGTGACGTACGATTTCGGGACGCAGAGTATTGCAGACGGAATGCTGGTGCTCGAGACCTACGACGATTTGATCGGCGTGCTGTTTTGCGTGGCGCGGATCTCCGAGCGGTCGTTCCTCACCCGGGCGTTCACTCAAGGCGGCAAGCCGGCGGTCAAACGTCTTCTCGATGGGACCCCGGAAAGCGGCGCTCCCGGGGGGCAACGGCAGGCCAAGCCGGGTGTGAACGTTCCCGTTCTGGTTGCGCTGGCGGTGGCCGCAGCCGCGGTGGTGGCTGCGCTGGTGCTGACTCGCGGCGGCCCGGCGCAGGCGCCCGCCCCCGTGTTGACGCCGGAAGCGCGCGCCTACGTGCGTGCCGGCTACCTCCAGCTCAGCGAAGTCGACATGAGCGCGAAGCAGAGTTTCGCGCAGCAGACGCTGGTCGAGATTACGGGCAAGATCGCCAATACCGGCAACCGCCCGGTGAAGCAGATCGACCTGACCTGCGTGTTCCGCGACCCCTCGGGGCGGGTGGTCCTGCGCGACCGGGTGGCCATCGTCAAGGAGAGTCTGGGCGGGCTCAAGCCTGGAGAGACCAAGGGCTTCCGCCTACCGTTCGATACCATTCCCGAAAGCTGGAACCAGACGCTTCCGGAACTGGTGATCGCCCAGATCAACTTTGGGTAGGCGGTTGGCCGACTCGACCGGACCGCCCACGCGACCACGATTCTGAGGCAGGCCTGCCGTTCCCGCCTAGCGGCACTTCAGGGGGAGGGCCCGCTGGCACGCGACCCTGGCTCCCAGGCTTCCGCTGGCTACTGCGAGGCGGCCACGGCGATGGCGGCGGAGTTCGAAGCACGCAGCCGGGCTTCGTTGGTCCGGACCGGGAGCATCAGGACGGGCGCCATGGTCGTCGCCGGCCGCGTTTCCCAAGGCACGGGATACGAACGCAGGCATACGGGACACCGATAACGGCCGTTGACTGGCCACATCGGAGCCGGATGCGTCGTCTTGCACCACAGGTTTGCCAAGCGGAACCCCAGTACCTTCATATTTCCCCCCCAGGCCTTATCGGCACGCCCCCACTGAGATTGGATTCAATTCCGGCGGGCTGGTTGCGGAAAAGTTTGGTGGGGGGGCCTCCGAGGGCGGCGCCAATTCCCGCGGGCAGGTTGCGGAAGAGTGTGGCGGGCCCTCCGAGGGCGGCGCCAGTCCCCGGCGGGCAGGCGCTGCTAGAGTGGTAGGTTGAAACCCCACGGAGGCATATGACGACGCGCGAACTTGCCGCAGCCCTGGGCTGCGAGGTGGCGGGCGACCCGGACCTCGAAATCACGGGCGTCGCCCCGATGGAGCAGGCGGGTCCGAACGAGCTCACGTTCCTGGCCAACCCGAAGTACGCCCATAAGGTGAAGGACTGCCAGGCGGGCGCCATCCTGATTGAGCAGCCGGTGCGGGACGGGCGGATTACCAGCCTGGTCTCCTCGAATCCCTATCTCGATTTTGCGCGGGCCCTGGAGCTGTTCTATCAACCGCCGCGGCCGGCGCCGGGCATTCATCCTCTGGCCTCGATCGCCCCCACGGCGACGGTAGGCGAAAACGCCTCCATCGCAGCGTTCGCGGTGGTGGGCGAGCGCGTCTCCATCGGCCGGAACGCGGTTCTGCATCCGCACGTGGTGGTTTATGAAGGCGCGCGGATCGGCGACGACTTCTATGCGCACTCGCACGCCACGGTCCGCGAGTTCTGCCGGATCGGCGACCGGGTCAGGCTGGGCAACGGGGTGGTGGTGGGCGGGGACGGCTTCGGCTTTGCCCACAAACCGGACGGCTCGCAATACAAGATCCCGCAGTCGGGCGTCACGGTGATCGAGGACGATGTGGAGATCCAATCGCTGTCCTCGATCGACCGCGCCACGGTTGGCGAGAGCAGGGTGAAGCGGGGGGCGAAGATCGACAGCCTGGTGCAGGTGGGCCACGCCTGCGTGGTGGGAGAGGACAACATCATCTGCGCGCAGGTGGGTTTGGCGGGCAGCACCGTGCTGGGGAAGAAGGTGGTGCTGACGGGACAGGTGGGCGTCTCGGGCCATCTGACCATCCACGACAACGTCGTCGTCTATGCGCAGAGCGGCATCGGCGGCGACGTGAAGGAAGGCAGCGTGGTGTCGGGTTCTCCGGCCTTCGAGGCGCGCACATGGCTGCGCTCGGTGACGGCATTTTCCAAACTGCCGGACCTGTTGAGGACCGTACGGGAGCTGGGCAG
>Ga0182021_10010875_pt1 | contig 10796 bp, 8 predicted proteins | sample 612E3MmetaG_FD_120493 | JGI IMG/M metagenome (GOLD analysis project Ga0182021, IMG submission 120493) | Permafrost microbial communities from Stordalen Mire, Sweden - 612E3M metaG (Illumina Assembly) | ecosystem: Environmental > Terrestrial > Soil > Wetlands > Permafrost | place: Sweden...
AGCCGATTTGCTTCATGCGTTTCTTGCCAGCCTTTTGTTTTTCGAGGAGTTTGCGCTTGCGCGTGATGTCGCCACCGTAGCACTTGGCGATCACGTTCTTGCGCAGCGCTTTGATTGTCTCACGCGCGATGATGTTGGCGCCGATGGCGGCCTGGATTGCCACGTCGTATTGCTGGCGCGAAATCAGCTCGCGCATCTTGGCCACGACCGCGCGGCTGCGGTACTGGCTCTGACTGCGGTGCACGATGATGGACAACGCGTCGACCTTGTCGCCGTTGAGCAAGATGTCCACCTTGACCACGTCGGCATTGCGGTACTCCTTGAACGCATAGTCCATGGATGCATAGCCGCGCGAGACGCTCTTGAGCTTGTCGAAGAAGTCCAGCACGATTTCGGCCAGCGGCATCTCGTACGTCAGCATGACCTGGCGGCCGTGGTAGGCCATGTTGATTTGGGTGCCGCGCTTCTGGTTGGCCAGCGTCATCACCGGACCGACGTAGTCCTGCGGCATGTACAGCTGCACGGTGACGATGGGTTCGCGGATTTCCAAGATCCGCCCCAGGTCCGGCATCTTCGAGGGGTTGTCGACCTGGATCACCGACTTGTCGCCCAACTCCACCTGGTACACCACCGACGGCGCGGTCGTGATCAGATCCTGGTCGAACTCGCGCTCCAGCCGTTCCTGGACGATTTCCATGTGGAGCAAACCGAGAAATCCGCACCGGAAGCCGAATCCCAGAGCCTGGCTCACTTCGGGCTCGTAGCGCAGCGAGGAATCGTTGAGCTTGAGCTTTTCCAGCGCGTCGCGCAGCTGGTCGTACTCGCTGGCTTCGGTCGGGTACAGGCCGGCGAATACCTGGGGCTGGATTTCCTTGAACCCTGGCAGCGCCTGCTGCGCCACACCCAGGTTGTTGGGCAGCTTCTTCTCCAGCGTGATGGTGTCGCCCACCTTGGCCGCCTGGAGCTCTTTGATCCCGGCGATGACGAAACCCACCTCGCCGGCCGTCAATCGTTCCCGGGCGACGGACTTCGGGGTGAACACGCCGAGCTGCTCGGCGCTGTAGACGGCGTCGCTGGCCATCAGCCGGATCCGCTCGCCACGCTGCAAGGTGCCGTCGACCACGCGCACCAGCATGACGACGCCCACGTAGTTGTCGAACCACGAATCCACGATCATCGCGCGCAGCGGTGCCTGCAGCACACCGCGCGGGGCGGGCATCCGCGCGATCACGGCCTCCAGGATGTCGTCGATGCCCTCGCCGGTCTTGGCGCTGCACGGGATGGCGTCGTCCGCGTCGATGCCGATCACGTCTTCGATCTCCGCCTTGGCGCGCTGCGGATCGGCCTGCGGCAGATCCATCTTGTTGAGCACCGGCACGACCTCCACGCCCAGGTCCAGCGCGGTGTAGCAGTTGGCCACGGTCTGCGCCTCCACCCCCTGGCTAGCGTCTACCACCAGCAGTGCGCCCTCGCACGCCGACAGCGACCGGCTCACTTCGTACGAAAAGTCGACGTGTCCCGGCGTGTCGATCAAATTGAGCTGGTAAAGCTGACCGTCGCGGGCTCGGTACTCGAGCGCCGCGGTCTGCGCCTTGATGGTGATACCGCGTTCGCGCTCGATGTCCATCGAGTCGAGCACCTGCGCTTCCATCTCCCGGTCACTCAGACCACCACAGCGTTGGATCAACCGGTCGGCCAGCGTGCTCTTGCCGTGGTCGATGTGGGCGATGATCGAAAAATTTCTGATGTGATCCATGCTTGCTGCGATTGAATTCGAAAGAGAGCGCCGGTCAGTCGGCCTGTCGGTGCGACCGTCTAGCGAGCGCTCATATCGCGAAGCGATGATGCAGGCGCGTGGCCCGTGCGAAGGCTAAAAAAAAGGCACGTCAAATCACTGACGCGCCTTCCAACAAAACGTTTGGCAACTGCTTGTTGGGATTTCATTGTAGTCAAAACAGCCGGGCTGCAAACCGCGCCAATGCTGGATTTCTCGTCGTTGCGGTCTGCCAACAGGATAACTCATCAACAGGTTATCCACAAATACTTGTGGATGTCTTGGGGACAGCTTTTGCAGGGGTTCGTCGTTGTTCGGATGGATCAAATCGGCCACCATCGCGACCCGATTCTAACGCGGGAGGATAAGAATCCGGTCCGGCCTCCGAATGTGAGCGCCTGCTGACTTACATTTGGGTGGCCTTCGGACATCGCCGCCAGGTCACCCCCCGATCCCGGTGATTGCCAAGACCGGGCCTGACTCCCATGTGGTGGAAAGACCCGGCAATCCGCTGGGTCCGTCGATCAGTGCGGGGGACGGATGATGAAGAAATTGACGACGTCGCCGCGCCGCACGAGCACCGTCACGGCACGCGATTTCTCGAGCTTGCTCGCCACGGCTTCGAACTGCTTGACGCTGGAGATTTCGGTGTTGTCGATGCTCAGCAGCACGTCGCCTTCGCGCACGCCGGCCTTGGCGGCCGGTCCGTCCACAGAGTCCACGCGCACGCCTCCTTTGATCTTGAGCTCGCGGCGCTGCGCGTCGGTGAGGTCGACCACGCCCAGCCCCAGACTGCCGGTGGCCGCCGGCGGCTTGACCGCATCGCGAGGCGCCGCGCTGGCGGCGCGATCAGCCTCGAACTCCACCACGCTGACCGGCAGGTCGCGGTATGCGCCACGCCGATACACCTGCAAAACCACCTTGGACCCAGGCTTGGAATTGCCCACCATGCGCGGCAGGTCGCCGAATTTTTCGATCGGTCGGCCGTCGACCTTGGTGATGATGTCGCCCGCCTCCACGCCGGCCTTGTCGGCCGGCCCGCCGCTTTCGACGCTGCGCACCATCGCCCCCATCGGCTTGCCCAGTCCGATCGACTCGGCCACCTCCTTGGTGACCTGGTCGATGGCCACGCCGATGCGACCTCGCACGACCCGGCCACTGGCGCGCAGGCTGTCCGAGACCCGCACGGCCTCGTCGATCGGGATGGCGAACGAGATGCCCATGTAGCCACCCGAGCGGCTGTAGATCTGGGAGTTGATGCCCACGACTTCGCCGCGCATGTTGATCAGAGGACCCCCTGAATTGCCCGGGTTGATGGCCACGTCGGTCTGAATCAATTTGACCAGGTCGCCGGTGTCACGCGACTTGGCACTGACGATGCCGGCAGTGACGGTGCTTTCGAGGCCGAACGGAGAGCCGATGGCGATGACCCACTCACCGACCTTGAGGTGCGCCACGTCGCCGATGCGCACGGTGGGCAGCCCGGTGGCCTCGATCTTGACCAGCGCGACGTCGGAACGCTTGTCCGAGCCGATGATCTTGGCCTTGAATTCGCGTGCGTCGGTCAGTGTCACGTAGACCTCGTCGGCGCCCTCGACGACGTGCGCATTGGTCATCACGTAGCCATCGGCACTGGTGATGAAGCCCGAGCCCACGCCCCGGGTCTGGGGCTCGACGTCGGGCGGTGCGGCATGCGGGCTGGGCCGGCCGGGCGCACCGGGCGTGCCGGGCTGGCTGGGCACCGGTATTCCGAAGCGGCGGAAGAACTCCAGCATGTCCTCGTCCATGTCCTGGCCGTTGCCGTGCGCGCCGTGGGCCCGCTCGGTGGTGCGGATGCCCACGACAGCGGGGCCCACGCGCTCGACCAGCTCGGTGAAGTCAGGCAGGCTTTGGGCGCGCGCGCTTGGGGTGAGCCCGACCAGCGCCAACGTCAGCGCCGCCGCGCACGTGACCAGCCAGGTGCGATGGCGCCGGGCCGATGATTCGAACTGCAATGGTGCGTGGATCACGATCGCCCTCCCAGGCAATGAAAAGTGCATGCGCGGCGGCATGCGCGGGGTTTGCTGAATTCACTTCGGCGAGCGCGTCAGACCGCTGGCGAACGCGCGCAGTGTGGCAGGTGGAACGTCACCCAAGACCGTGACCCACCAATCGCCCTGCTGTTGCATCAGCGTTTGGGTCGGGCCGATCGATGTCTGGAGGGCCTGGCGGTGACGCGCCGGGTTGAACGGTTCGATGAACACCGACACGTAGGCCAGGCCGTCGGAATAGATGGTCTGCAGCACGCGCGGCGTCGCGCTGGACGCCGCACCCGAGGCCGACTCGGGCAGCGAGCGCATCACGCAACTGACCTGACGAAAGCCGGGCACGCCCTGGCGCTGCACCCAGCCTTCGGCCGGCAATTGCGTGGGCGTCATCGCCGGATGCACGACGCGGTAACCGTCGAGCTGCCTCATCGCCTGCAACACGCTGTCGGGTTGCGGCTTCACGCCGATGAGCACGTCGGAAAATGCGGACGTCCCCAGCACCTCGTCATGCTCGCCGATCACGTCGGCGCGCAGCAGCAGTCCAGAGTCTCGCTCAGCCCACAGGCGATAGCCGTAGCGCAAGCCGTCGCGTGGCCGAACGACGAGCACGTCGGCCTCATGACCCGCCACACGCTCGATGCCCTTGGTTCGCACCTCGTAGTGATCGGCGATCCGGTCGTCCCCGGCCTGCAGCAGCGCGGGGAACTGCGCCAGCAATGTGCGCTGCTCCACCACGGCCACCTTGGCGGCGGGCCACAGCGTCGTCACGACGTCGTCATGGCGCAGCACCTCGTGAGCCTGGCCGTCCAGCGCCTCGCTGCGTTCGAACTGGCTGGTGCCCTCGCAGTAGTGCGCGATGCGCGCGCTCGACACGCTGCCGGCACCGCTGACCACGAACGTGCCTTGGAAGTTGCGGTGCCCGGCGGCTTCGTGGATGCGCATCAACCACGCGCGGACCTCGCGGGCCTGCGACGGCGGGTCGTCGGGCACGGACTGCGCCCAGGCCGGCGTCGCCGCCACGGTCCACCACATCACGGCGGCCAGCCCCCACAGGCGCATGGCCATCGGCGTGGGCATCTCAGCGGTCGTCTGCATGCACGAGTGTGGCGCTGCGCAAGAACTCCGACGGCACGCCCAGCGCCGAACTGCCGGCGAATTCCTGATGTGCCTGCAGATAGCGGTCCAGCCGCGCGTCGCGTACGAACGCCGCACCGGACAGCGGCGCGGCACTGGCGACGCCCGCCCCGGCCTGCCCGGTCGGCACCGGCAACACCGCCAGCGTGGCCACCGGCTCGGCCCGCTCGGAGTGCACACTTGCCATCGCGGCCGCGGGCTCGGTCGGCCCGACCGGACCACGGCCCAGCCAGGCCGTGGCCACGACGACCACGAAACCTGCCGCGACAGCCGAGCCTGCCCACCATCGGGCCGGGCTGCGCGCGGCGGCGGCCCGCGGCGCCAGCACGACCGGCTCGCAGGCCAGGCGCGCGCGCACGCCGCGCAGCAGCGCCGCGTCGTGGTCGGGATGCGAGGCCAGATCGGCGCTGCGCAGCACGTCACCGATGAGTTGGTAGGCGTGCCATGTGGCGCGCAGAGACGCCCCGTCGGTCCAGTCCCGGCAGGTCCGCGCGACCTCGTCCGGGTGTACCTCGCCATCCACCAGGGCCGAAATCTGCTCGCGCGCCGCATCGTGCGGCATGAACTCGTCAGTCATTGGTCGTCACTCCATCCCCCTCCCTACCACCGCTCGGAACCACGTGTGTCCAGCAACGGCCGCAGCCGAGCGGCGATCGCCTCGCGCGCTCGAAAGATCCGCGACCGCACCGTACCGATCGGACAATTCATCAATTCGGCTATTTCCTCGTAGCTCAGGCCTTCGATCTCGCGCAGCGTGATCGCCTGGCGCAACTCATCGGACAACGCTTCGATCGCAAAGTTCACTGCCGATGCAATTTGCTTGCTTGCCAGCACGGCCTCAGGGGTTTCCCCATCGGTCAGTTCGTTCTCGGAGCGCCTGGCGGCCTCCTCGTCGTCGTCTGCGCCGGCCCGCGACGTCTGGGTGACCAGCAAGTCGCGCTTGAGTTCCATCAACGCTTTCTTGGCGGTATTGACCGCGATCCGGTACAGCCAGGTGTAGAACGCGCTGTCGCCACGGAACTGGGGCAGCGCCCGGTAGGCACGGATGAACGTCTCCTGCGCGATGTCGGGCACCAGATCGGTATCGCGCACCATGCGGGCGATCAGCCGCTCGATGCGGCGCTGGTATTTCACCACCAGCATCTCGAAGGCCTTGACATCCCCGGCCTTCACCCGCTCCACGAGCGGTGCGTCAACGTCGGGCCCGTTCAGCGCCGCCATGTCAGGCCGGGCCACGCCGCGGCGCTGGTCGAACCAACCGGGGCGCGCGCATGTGCAGGGGATCCGTTCGGCAGTGCGGATCAGATCCGCTTGAACACCAGCGTGCCGTTGGTCCCGCCAAAACCGAAGTTGTTCTTGACGACATGCTCGATCTTCATATCACGGGCCACATTGGCGCAGTAATCCAGGTCGCAGTTGGGATCCTGGTTGAAGATGTTGATCGTCGGCGGCGAGACCTGGTGGTGCACGGCCAGCACGGAGAACACCGATTCGATGCCGCCGGCACCACCCAGCAGATGCCCGGTCATCGACTTGGTCGAATTCACGACCAACCGGCGGGCGTGGTCGCCGAAGGCCAGCTTGATGGCGTTGGTCTCGTTCAGGTCCCCCAGCGGCGTGGACGTGCCGTGCGCGTTGAGATACTGCACTTGGTCGGCATTGATGCCGGCGTTGCGCAGTGCCGCTTTCATCGAGCGCTTGGGGCCATCCACGTCCGGGGCGGTCATGTGATGCGCATCGGCCCCCATGCCGAAACCCAGCAGTTCGGCATAGATCTTGGCGCCACGCTTCTTGGCGTGTTCGTATTCCTCGAGCACCATGACACCCGCACCCTCGCCCAGCACGAAGCCGTCGCGGTCGCGGTCCCAGGGACGCGACGCGGTCTGCGGATCGTCGTTGCGGGTGGACAGCGCACGCGCTGCGGCGAATCCCCCCACGCCCAGCGGTGAGACGGTGGCCTCGGAGCCCCCTGCAACCATCACGTCCGCATCACCGTACTCGATCAGCCTGCCGGCTTCGCCGATGCTGTGCAGTCCGGTCGTGCAAGCCGTCACGATCGCCAGGTTCGGCCCCTTGAAGCCAAAGGTGATCGAGACATGGCCGGAGATCATGTTGATGATCGAGGCGGGCACGAAGAACGGCGTGATCCGGCGCGGCCCGCGCTGGACGAGCTCGGCGTGGGTGCCTTCGATCAGCGGCAAGCCGCCGATGCCCGAACCCACGACCACGCCGATGCGCTCGGCCTGTTCTTCGCTCAGCGCGCCGTTGGTTGCCAGGCCCGCGTCACGCACCGCCTGGATGGACGCCGCCAACCCGTAATGGATGAACGTGTCCATGTGCCGGGCATCTTTGGCCGGGAAACAATCCTCGACCACAAAGCCCTTGACCTCGCCAGCGAACTTGCACGCGAAGTTCGACGCATCGAACTTGGTGATGTTGGCGATGCCGGAACGGCCGGCCAGAATATTGCTCCAGCCTTCCGAGACCGAATTGCCCACGGGGCTGATCAGCCCCAGGCCAGTGACAACTACCCGGCGACGCGTCATGGGCTTGTGCGCAAGCAGGCGGGGATCAAGCCGCTTTTTGGTGCTTGACCGCGTAGTCGATCGCCAACTGCACGGTCGTGATCTTCTCGGCCTCTTCGTCCGGGATTTCGATGCCAAACTCGTCTTCGAGCGCCATCACCAGTTCGACCGTGTCGAGCGAGTCGGCGCCCAGGTCGGCCACGAATGCCTTGTCGTTGACGACGTCGGCCTCAGGCACACCGAGTTGCTCGGCGATGATTTTCTTGACACGTGCTTCGATATCGCTCATGACTCCTCCGGGAGTGTTTACAGAAACAGCCCGGGATTCTAAGGCCTCGCGGGTGTCCATCGGACGACAGGTGTGCCGGCCACCCCCGCCCGACACGTCGGGCAAGGTGGCGGCGCGAATTCAGCTCATGTACATGCCACCGTTGACGTGCAGTTGAACGCCGGTGATATAGCTCGCACCGGGCGAGGCCAGAAACGTCACCGCATGCGCGATTTCGCCCGCCTGGCCAAGCCGTCCCATCGAGATCGTGGCCAGCAGCGCATCGGTCTGCGGCTTGGACAGTGACCGCGTCATGTCGGTTTCGATGAAGCCCGGCGCGATGCAATTCACCGTGATGCCTCGGCTGCCCAGTTCGCGTGCCATCGAACGGGTCATGCCGGCCACGCCGGCCTTGGCCGCCGCGTAGTTCGCCTGCCCGGGGTTGCCCGCGGCACCCACGACGGACGTGATATTGACGATGCGCCCGTAACGCTGCTTCATCATCGGACGGATCGCCGCCCGGCTGAGCCGGAACACCGCCTTGAGATTGGTGTCGATCACCGCATCCCAGTCCTCGTCCTTCAGACGCATCGACAGCATGTCGCGCGTGATCCCGGCATTGTTGACCAGCACATGCAAGGCGCCGAACTCCTTGGCCACGGCATCCACGGCGGCTTGCACTCCCGCTGCGTCGTTGACGTTCAGGCACACGCCTTTGCCGCCGCCCACCGCCAGCGAGCCGAGCGCCGTGTCGATGTCCTGCGCACCGGCGGGCGTGGTGGCCGTGCCCACGACCGTCATGCCCTGCGCGGCCAGGGCCAGCGCGATCGCCCGACCGATGCCGCGCGTGGCCCCGGTGACCAACGCCACCTGGCCAGCCATCGTCACGTCCAGCGTGTCGGCGGCCACAGTGTTTCCTGGTATGGCGCCCGTCATGTCAGCATCCCCTTGATGTCGGCCAGCGTCGATCGGTCCAGCAGCGTGGCCGTCGCGAGGTTCGCGTCGATGCGTTTGACCAGGCCGGCCAGGACCTTGCCCGGACCACACTCGATGACGTGCGCCACGCCCATCGCACGGATCGCCTGAATGGTCTCGACCCAGCGCACCGGGCCGAAGGCCTGTCGGTACAGCGCGTCGCGGATCGAGGCGACGTCCGTGGGCGTGGCGACGTCGATGTTGTTGATCACCGGTATCGTGGGCGAGGCCAGCGGCGTTTCGAGCAATCGTGGCTTGAGCCGCTCGGCTGCGGGTTTCATCAGCGTCGAATGAAACGGCGCGGAAACCTGCAGCAGCAGGGCACGCTTGGCGCCGTGCGATTTGAGCCATTCGCAGGCGCTTTGCACGCCCTCGCGGTTGCCGGCGATCACGGTTTGCTTCGGGTCGTTGAAGTTCACCGCCTGCACCGGCTGTCCGCTGACGCGGCTGACCTCGGCGCAACCGGCGACGACCGCCGCGGCGTCCAGGCCGAGGATGGCAGCCATGGCGCCCTCGCCCACCGGCACCGCGTCCTGCATGGCCTGAGCCCGGAATCGCACCAGCGGCAAGGCCGCGTCCAGACGCAGCGCGCCGGCGGCCACCAGCGCCGAGTACTCACCCAGCGAATGTCCGGCCACCACCTGGGGCGCGCGTCCCGTCTCCTCGATCCAGGCGCGGTAGCACGCGATGCTGGCCGTGAGCATTACCGGCTGGGTATTCGTGGTGAGGTCCAGCTGCTCCTTGGGACCCTCGTGGATCAGCGACGCGAGATCCTGCCCGAGCACGTCGCTGGCCTCTTGCAGCGTGCGGGCCACCACGGGATGGTCGCCCCAGGCGTCCAGCATGCCCACGGTCTGAGAACCCTGGCCGGGAAAAACGAATGCAAAGTGTGTCATCGGCGTTGGGCGCCTCGCGGCAAGGTCGGCGGGCGCATCGGTGAGAGTTGGGTGATTCGGGTGTCGGGGGCGATCGCGCCGGGAAACTGAGCTGCTGCGCCGCGTCGCCAGGAGGTATCGATGAAGAAGGTGCCCTCGCGTGGGGGAATGCGCCCGCCGGTCACAGGTCCAGCAGCACGGCGCCCCAGGTAAACCCGCCGCCGACGCCTTCGAGCAGCACGGTGTCTCCGCGCACGATCTTGCCGCTGCGCACCGACTCGTCGAGCGCCAGCGGGATCGACGCGGCCGACGTGTTGCCGTGTTGGTCGACTGTCACGATCAGCTTTTCCATCGGCAACTTCAGCCGTTTGGCCGTGCTTTGAAGGATCCGGATGTTGGCCTGGTGGGGAATCAGCCAATCGACGTCGGTGTCGCTGCGTCCAGCCTTTTCCAGCACCGATTTAGCCACGTCGTACAGCACGTTGACGGCGATCTTGAACACGGCCGGGCCGTCCATCTTCAGCACCGGATCGCCCAGCACCTGACCGCCCGAGACATGACCGGGCACACACAGGATGCCCACGTGGCGACCGTCCGCGTGCAGCTCGCTGGCCAGGATTCCGGGCACCAAGCTGGCCTCGAGCACGACCGCGCCGGCGCCGTCACCGAACAGCACGCAGGTGCCGCGGTCCTTGAAGTCCAGGATGCGCGAAAAGACTTCGGAGCCGATCACGAGCGCTTTGCTCGCCGCACCGGTGCGGATCATCGAGTCCGCCACCGCCAGCGCATACACGAACCCCGAGCACACGGCCTGCAGGTCGAAGGCAGCGCAGCCGGCCACGCCCAGCTTGTGCTGGACGATGCACGCGGTGGACGGGAACACCATGTCGGGCGTGCTGGTGGCCACGATGATCAGGTCGATGGCCGCAGCGTCCACGTCGGCGGCCTCCAGCGCGCGCCGGGCAGCCGCCACCGCCAGGTCGCTGCAGGCGACGTCGGCGGCCGCGAAATGGCGTGCGCGGATACCGGTGCGCTCGACGATCCACTGGTCGGAGGTCTCGATGCCGTCGCGGGCGAGCTCGCGGGCCAGTTCGTCGTTGGTCAGTCGGTGGGGGGGCAGGTAGCTGCCGGTGCCGGCGATGCGCGAGTACCGAAGTGCGGGCGAGGTCGGGAGAGCGGACGGATGGGAAGTCATGCGGTCAAGGCGATGTCGGGTGC
>Ga0182021_10010876_pt1 | contig 10796 bp, 4 predicted proteins | sample 612E3MmetaG_FD_120493 | JGI IMG/M metagenome (GOLD analysis project Ga0182021, IMG submission 120493) | Permafrost microbial communities from Stordalen Mire, Sweden - 612E3M metaG (Illumina Assembly) | ecosystem: Environmental > Terrestrial > Soil > Wetlands > Permafrost | place: Sweden...
CCACATCGGATTTGTAATCCTCGACGGTCAGCTCGCGCACGAGCCCGGCCATCACCTCCCGATTGTGGGGCTCGCCGAAGAAGTCGACAATGGACTGTGCTACCACGCCGCCGATACCTTCGATGTCGTTGAGCCGCTCCATCGCGCCCGGCTCCTCCATCGCGCGCTCGAACTCCGCGAGCGATCCGAAGGTCTTGGCCAGGAGCCGCGCGGTCGTCTCGCCCACATGCCGGATGCCCAGCGCGAAGATGAGCCGTTGCAGCGGGATGGTGCGCCGCGCCTCGATGGCCGCGAACAGGTTTGCCGCGGATTGCTGGCCCCAGCCCTCCTTTTCCGCGAGCCGGGGCAGCGGGTTGCCGTCGCGTGCCTTGAGCGTGAAGATATCGGCGGGAGCGTGGATGCGGCCCTCGTCGAAAAAGGCCTGGATGTGCTTCTCGCCGAGCCCCTCGATATCGAAGGCGTGGCGGGAAACGAAGTGCCGCAGCCGCTCCACGGCCTGTGCCGCGCAGATCAGGCCGCCCGTGCAGCGGCGCACCGCGTCGATCTTGCCGGTCTTCTCGTTAATGTCGCGGACGGCGTGACTTTGGCACACCGGGCAGGCCGATGGAAATTCGTAAGCCTTCGCGTCCGCAGGCCGCTTCTCCAGCACCGCACCCAGAATTTGCGGGATCACATCGCCCGCGCGCTGCACGATCACCGTATCGCCGATGCGGATGTCCTTGCGCGCGATCTCGTCCTCGTTGTGCAGCGTCGCGTTCTGCACGACCACGCCGCCAACCGTGACCGGCTCCAGCTTCGCGACCGGCGTCATCGCGCCCGTGCGGCCCACCTGGATCTCGATGTCCTTAAGGATCGCGGTGGCCTTTTCGGCCGAGAACTTATGCGCCGTCGCCCAGCGCGGCGTGCGCGATACGAAGCCCAGCCGCTCTTGCAGGTCCAGCCGGTCCACCTTGTAGACCACGCCGTCGATGTCGAAGCCGAGCCCTGGGCGGTTCAGCTCGATCTCGCGATAAACCGCGAGCATCTCGTCTTCGCTTTTGCAAAGCCTCACCGGCGGCACCGGGAACCCCCAGCCGGCGATTGCCTCCAGCACCTCGCGACTCGTGGCGGCGGGCAGCGCGCTGACCTCGCCCCAGCCCCAGGTGAAGAAGCGCAACGGCCGCGAGGCGGTGATCGAGGGATCGAGCTGGCGCAAGGAGCCGGCGGCCGCGTTGCGCGGGTTGGCGAAGGTCTTGCCGCCCTTCTCCGCCTGCCGCTCGTTGAGCGCCGCGAAATCGGCGTGGCACATATAAACCTCGCCACGCACCTCGAAGACCTCGGGCACGTGGCGGCCCTTCAACGCGGCCGGAATGTCCGCGATGGTGCGCACATTGGCGGTCACATCCTCGCCCTCGCTGCCGTCGCCACGCGTGGCGGCAACCGCGAGCTTGCCACGCTCGTAGCGCAGCGAGACCGAAAGGCCATCGATCTTCATCTCGGCGGTGACATCGAGCGGGGTGCTTTCGCCGAGTTTCAGGAAGCGGCGGACGCGGCCCACGAAGTCGCGCGCCTCCTCGTCCGAGAAGACGTTGCCAAGCGACAGCATCCGCACGGAATGGCGGACCTTGGCGAATTTCGCGGCGGGTGCGGCGCCGATCCTTTGGGTTGGGCTCGCCTCGGTGGCGAGGACCGGAAAACGCCGCTCCAGCGCCTCGATGCGCTGCCTGAGCAGGTCGTATTCCGCGTCGGAGATTTCCGGCTGGTCTTCCTGGTAATAGAGCCGGTCGTGCCGCTCCAGCTCGCGGACGAGGAATTCGTGCTCGGCCTTGGCCTCGGTGGCGGCCAGATCTTGCTTCGCGCGAGCCATTACGCCACCTGCCGGGAAAAATACTTAGGGAATCTCCCCTGTCCCTCTCCCCATGGGAGAGGGGACGCCTGTACAACGGTTGCGGCTTTCGTCCCCTCTCCCAGGGGGAGAGGGACAGGGTGAGGGGTTGTGCCCTTAGTTACGGGAAACGCCATCTCACCCAACCTCATGCTTGGCTCCGATCAATTGCTCCGCGGCGGCGCGGGCGGCTTCGGTGATCTTCTTGCCGGCCAGCATGCGGGCGATTTCCTCGCGCCGACCGCCGGCGTCGAGCGCTTCCGCGCCGGTTTCCATCCGGCCGTCCTCGCCTTCGCCGCGCGCTGTCTTATAAAGCCGGTAATGCCCATCCGCGTGCGCGGCCACCTGCGGCGAGTGCGTGACGGCCAGCACCTGGGCCTTGGCCCCGAGCCGCATCAGCCGCTCGCCGATGGCCGAGGCCGTCGCGCCGCCAACACCCGTGTCGATTTCGTCGAAGACCAGAACGGGGGCGGTGTTCTTCTCCGCCAGCACCACTTTCAGCGCGAGCAGGAAGCGGGCAAGCTCGCCGCCAGAGGCCACTTTCATCAGCGCTCCGGGCGTGGAACCAGGGTTCGTCTGAACGTAAAACATGACCGTTTCACGCCCCGAAGGCCCCCCAGCCAGGCCATCCTTGCCCTCGCCAAGCGCTTCACTATGTGTAACGAAGCGGGCCTTTTCAAGCTTGAGCGGCTTCAGCTCCTTCTGCACCGCGCGGTCGAGCAGGCTGGCCGCGGCCCGGCGTTTTTCGCTCAGCGCATCGGCAGCCTTGCCGTAGGCCGATGCGGCAGCGGCGGCTTCCTTCCGCGCGGCGGTTAGCTCGCCCTCTCCGGTCTCAAGCCGGGACAGATCCTCCAGAAAGCGCTGGTGCACCTTGGGAAGCTCGCTCACCGGGACGCGGTGCTTGCGGGCGATGGCGCGGAGCTTGAACAGCCGCTCCTCGATGGCCTCGGGATTGCCATCGCCGCCTGCGCGAAGCTGCCCATCGACCAGCGCGCGCGCCTCTTCCGCCTCGATCATGACGCGCTCAAGCGCGCCGAGGATGGGGCGGAGGCTTTCGGGCAGATTCGGCTGCCGTTCGAGCCTACGCAAAACGCCTGAAATCTTGCTGGCCGGAAACACCGGGGCCGACAGGGCATCCGATGCCGCTTCCAGGTCCGCCCGAACCTTTCCCGAGGTGAGGATGGCCGCGCGCCTGGCGGCCAGCGCCTCCTCCTCGCCGGACTGCGGCGCAAGCTGGTTCAGCTCGACACATGCAGCCGTGAGATAATCCCGCTCGCGCCCGGCAAGCTCCAGCGCCTGAGCCAGTTCCTTGGCCTTGCCCTCCGCCTCGCGCCAGCGTTCCCATAATTGCGTGACCTCGCGGACATCGGTTAGAAGCCCGCCGAACTGGTCGAGAAGATAACGGTGGGTGGATGGGTCGAGCAGCGCGCGTTCGTCGTGCTGGCCGTGGATTTCCACGAGCTTCTTGCCAAGCTCGCGCAAGAACGCGGTCGAAACCGGGCGGTCGTTGACGAAGGCCTTGGTCTTGCCGTCGGCGAACTGGACCCGGCGCAGGATGAGGGATTCGCCCTCGTCCAGATCCTGCGCGGCGAGCATGCCAGCGGCGGGATGCCCGGAGGGCAGGTCGAAACACGCGGTGACGCTTGCGGACCGCGCGCCTTTGCGCACCAGGCCGCCATCGCCGCGCGCGCCCAGCGCCAGGCTCAGGGCATCGAGGATGATGGATTTGCCCGCACCTGTCTCGCCGGTGAACGCGGTCAGCCCCAAGGCAAAGCTCAGGTCGAGCTTATCGATCAAAACAATATCGCGGATCGACAGAGCGGAAAGCATGACGCTCTCTTAAGCGATTCGTGCGTCTGGAACAGCAGGCACAGTAACCCGGCAGGCCGGTCTAGCGATAACGAATGTTGCACCATCCTGTGCCATTCTCTGGGCCGCGAGCCTTCGGCCCCGGTTCGTCCGATTGTCCGGAACATCGCGGCGCGTCTTCTAATTGACTAAAATGCCGGCGAAAATTTGGGACGGGCGGCTGTCCCTCGCCGTCAAGAGGCGCTGAAGGAGAAGGCTTGTGTGCAGATATCTCTCAGTGCATCGACTATTTCTGGCGCTGCCGATCGCGCTCGCGGCTCTGGCTGGAGCCATGGCGCAGCAAGGCGGCGGCGACGCGCCGCAGCGCCCGGCCGTGCTTGCCGAGATCACAGGCGTGATCGGGCCGGCGGCGGCGCGCTACGTTCAAGACTCCGTGGACGAAGCGCGCGCGCGCCAAGCGGAAGTGCTCATCCTCAGGCTCGATACGCCGGGCGGCTTGCTCAGCAGCACGCGCGAGATCGTTCAGTCCATTCTGGCATCTCCCATCCCCGTGATCGGCTACGTGGCCCCTGGCGGCGCGCATGCGGCAAGTGCCGGCACCTACATACTCTACGCAACCTCCATAGCCGCGATGGCGCCGGGAACGAATATCGGCGCGGCAACGCCCGTGCAGATCGGCGGCACGCCTGGGCTGCCTTCCCCTACCGAGCCGGCGCCGGTCAAGGAAAAGGGCAAGGTCACGGGCACGGAACCCGTCAAACCAGCGCAGGCTCCGCTGCCCACCATGGAAACCAAGGCGGCGAACGATGCCGTGGCCTGGATCAGAAGCCTCGCCGAGCTTCGGGGCCGCAACGCGGACTGGGCCGAGAAGGCGGTGCGCGAAGCCGCGACGCTGAACCCGCGCCAAGCGCTGGAGCAGCATGTCGTCGAGCTTGTCGCGCCCGATGTTACCGGGCTGCTGCGGGCAATCGACGGCCGGAAGGTTATCGTGAATGCCCAGGAGCGCACGCTACGCACGGCGGGCATCGAGGTGGTGCGCTTCGAGCCGGGCTTCATGACCAAGGCGCTTGGCGCTCTCGCCAATCCCAATGTGGCGCTGATCCTCATGCTGATCGGCACCTACGGGCTGATCTTCGAGCTGATGAGCCCCGGCGCCGTCGCTCCGGGCGTCATCGGCGCGATTTGCCTGGTGCTTGGGCTTTACGCGCTTTCGGAACTGCCGCTGGATTACGCCGGCTTGGCGCTGGTGGTGCTCGGCATGTGCTTCATGATCGCCGAGGCGTTCATGCCCACCTTCGGCATCCTGGGCTTCGGCGGGATCGCGGCCTTCGTTATCGGCGCGGCCATGCTCATCAACACCAACATGCCGGAGTTCCGCGTGTCGTATAGCGTCATCGCCACCATGGCCGCGATCAGCGCGGCGTTCCTCATCCTGCTCCTGGGCTACGTCTGGCGCTCGCAGCGCGGCAAGGCCGTCAGCGGCGCGGAGGAACTGGCCGGCAGCGAGGCGATCGTGCTGAGCTGGGAGAATGGCCAGGGCTACGTCTGGGCGCAAGGAGAGCGCTGGCAGGCGCGGGGCGGGACGGACTACGCGGCGGGACAAAGGCTTAAGGTGGAGAAACTAGATGGCCTGACGCTTGTGGTTGGCAGCAAATGAGACCGCGCGTTGGCGGACATCGAAAGGATTGAGCAGAGATGATCGACAAAATCGTTCCATTTATTTTCCTGGCCCTGATCGCTTTCTGGTTCTTCAGCTCGGCGATCCGCATCTTCCGCGAATACGAGCGTGGGGTCATCTTCACGCTGGGGCGGTACAGCAAGGTTGCGGGGCCTGGCCTCGTCATCGTCGTGCCCGTGATCCAGCAGGTGATAAAAACCGACCTGCGCACGGTCGTGGATGTCGTACCGCCGCAGGATGTGATCACGCGCGACAACGTCTCGGTGAAGGTGAACGCGGTCATCTATTACCGCATGGTCGATCCGCAGCGCGCCATCATCAACGTCGCCAACTACATGGCCGCGACCAGCCAGCTCGCGCAGACGACGCTGCGCTCGGTGCTCGGCCGGCATGAGCTGGACGAGCTGCTGGCCGAGCGTGACAAGCTCAATGCCGACATTCAGACGATTCTCGACCGGCATACGGACCCGTGGGGCATCAAGGTTTCGAACGTCGAGATCAAGGACGTCGATATCAATGAAAGCATGATCCGGGCGATTGCCAAGCAGGCCGAGGCCGAACGCCTGCGCCGGGCCAAGATCATCAACGCGGAAGGCGAGCAGCAGGCGGCCGAGAAGCTGGTCGAGGCCGGCAAAATGCTGGCGCCTGTGCCAAGCGCGATGCAGCTCCGCTATTTCGCGGCACTGCACGATATCGCTGGCGAAAAGACTTCCACCATCGTCTTCCCGGTTCCCATGGACCTGTTCGACAAGCTAAAAGGGTAAAGCTCTACGGTTTGGTTTCTGCGCAGGCCGCGATTGAAGCTCAATCGCGGCTTACCTTTTTGCTCAGAATGACACCGAGGCTAATCCCGAACACCCATCCGAAAATGGTCTGGAAACGGTATAATATATGCAGTAAGCTATACCATTCTGGAGCCGTGAACTTCCAAAGCCTCCTTTCCTCCGATGCTACAAGTGGTAGCATGGCATTAGCGGAAAATATAAGCGGACTAAACTGTGGACAGTCCTTGCTTATTGGGGTTGGCGTCGTGCATGCTTCTCGCTGTGGCGCTGATAAATAGAACGTGTTCAACACTATATTGCCGCTGGCAGAATGGTAGCTGTAAACTGCACCGCAAATGAGCCAGAGCGCGACGGCTGCATAAAAAAGCCGCTGCCACTTGTATCCGAAACCGAATACCATCCCATAAATGTATTTTATTACTATATTTAGCGCATTTGGCAGAGGAACTAAATTCAATGGAATTATGTCACCAGGTTTTCTTTTGCTTTCTCTAAAGATCGATATGCGAATTGCCTTTTCATAATGCCCCATTTCCTTTAATACATTTATCAATTGCTCAAACGGTTGCGGCCTGAGTTTTGCACCCTTTTCAGGTTGCCGCAAAATCCACTTCTTTCTCGTACAAACCTCTAAAGAAGAATTACCGCCGAAATACTTATAGTCAAAACCACTTAGATATATATAACATGGAATTTCTCTTCCTGCGGAATCCAAAACCATAGCTTTGGGCCAAGATTCTTCCGAATCGACAAAGACTGATACCTTGACGCCCCGCAGATCGAGCCCTCCTTCTATTTGGGTGATTATGGCAGGTCCTGTCTCATTTTTCTGCACTCCAAGCCGCAGGGCGCGGGTAATATGTGCGGATCGCGACTTGAGGGAGTAGTCGCACTCGTTGCGTATTTTTGGGTTTTCCCTCCGGTTAATGAATTGGCCGCCTTCACCGTCAAAATCGCCTTCGATCTGAGCGCCAGAGAAATCTACCTGTCCATCGGCTCTGAAATGCTTATTTTTGTTCCCTATTTCGTCATTTTTACTCTCAACAGCTGGCGCTTTAAAACCAGTATCGGCCACGCCTTTTGAAGCGCTTCCCGTGTTATCGCGGCTGCTGCCCGAAGCTATACCCAATAGGGCATCGCCGGTCACATGTATTCCCTCACATGAAAGCGCTTTTCCAGACCCCACGGACATATTGCTAAACTTGGCATTGGATGCATCGAAATTTCCGCCTACGTCGGCCCGGCGAAAACTAACCTCACCCTCCGCGGAAAAGCCGTCGATTAGAAGCACGCTGCCACCAACTTTGATCCGGCTGCAGCCTAAAGCATCTTTTCCCTTGTTTTCTATCGCCGCGCCATGACATTCGAAGCTTCCGGCGATATCGGCGTCGATAAATCGAACCTGTCCACTGGCAAAGAAAGTTCTTTTGCGGCCGCCTTCAGCTCTGGAAATGCCAGCTTCGTCTTTTCTTAGGTAAACGCTGCCGCCAATTTTTGCGCCCTGACAATCGATTGCCAGCCGGTCGTCCGGTTTGGTGGCGTCGGATGCACTGCCGATAAAGGCGCCCCCCGAACATTCGAAGTGACCTCCAATCGTGGCACGCCGGAATATTACGCTTCCCTCCGCACTAAAGCCCTCATGCAGAAACACGGTGCCGGTTACGTTCGTCCGGCTGCAAATTAGCGCATGGCCTTGAGGGTTGTGGATCTCCGCACCATGGCACTCAAAGCTGCCTCCGATCTGCGTATCGATGAAGCAGATTTCGCCGTTAGCCTTGAAATTCGTGCCTTTCTCGCGCTTGTCGCGTTGTCTGAAGAATACGCCTCCGCCGATTTTCGCGCCTTGGCAATCGATCGCCCGCTTCGCGCGATCATCCGCTCTTACGTTCCCTTCGATTCTCACCTTATCGAAACTTCCTCCGGAGCACTCAAAATTTCCGCCAATTCTGGCATTGCGGAATACTGTTGGACCGTCGGCTGAGAACGTTTGCTGGAGAAAAACGGAGCCGAAGATTTTTACACGACTCGCAAATATGGCAGTTCCATCTTCAGTTTTGAAATCTGACTTTCTGGGATAGAATTTTGCATTGTGACACTCTAGGCTCCCCTTAATCACTGCATCGACGAGGTCCATACCTTTTTTGGCTTCAAAGAAGATGTTCTCACGAAGCGATCTCAGGTAAAGACTGCCATTGATAAACGCGCCCCTGGCTTCAATGCCTCCTTCGACGACGCTGTAGTCAAGATCCACTGCGCCAGTGCGTGCATCTCGAATGACAATATCTCCGTTAATCCTGCAATGGTTAAGAAAAAGCGGCAGCACGTTTTTGCAGCTTGTGAGATCGATATTTTCTTCCTTATTACCGATCCACGCCCCCTGAAGCCGAACGCCTTTCTCGTGTACGGGATTAGCCTCGTCCCCGCCCAGGACCAGGAAGCGGACGAACGCCGCTCGTACGAAATTGGGCTTGCGCTCTTCGCCTGGCCTTTCTGGACCTAAAACCGGCTCGTCCGGAACTTGGCTTCCAAGTTCGCAAGCTGTCCCCTTAATCGCTGCTTCGAGCAGGAGTTCTTCAGCACGGGACAAAACGCCAAAATCTTCACGGGAGCGTCCGAAGGCTGGCATAGGGCACCTCGAAATAGGTCGGTTACATGTAATCCAAGAAGAATACTTTTCCAATTTATTAACTCAAATTTAGTGATTTATCTAGAGCGCATTTATCTCTGTGCGGCGGTTTGACGCTGAGGTACACACCGATGCGGAGGGCGGGTAACAGGCCGCCGGGAAAACGGCCAAATGCTGCAGGGATCGGACGGAGTAATCTTTGTGTAAAAATAACGTAAAATCCTGTAAGGGCCTCAGTATGGTTAATTCAAATACGGTAAATTCATAATCTGCCCATCCGTCAGAGGCCGTTTTTTAAGATCAAAATTGTATCTTTACCCCGATTCTATGGTTCCCAAAAGTCCGTTAAATGTGTTGAACGATTTCATATTAACCATAATACGGTGCATTTTTTTGTGCGGCCGCCTTGGCGGCATGCAGAATTAACTGCGTCATTGCAATGTCTTAGGTAGCATTAACGCGTCCTAAAGGAGCATCCGCTATCATTTGCGCCATAGTCGAAGAGAGCGGCATTTGTCCGGAACTTGCGGAAAAGTTAAGAATGGCGGTTAACGCGGGGTTACCGGCCCGGCGAGGTGAAAGAACCCGGCGTTTTGTGCGCTCCCGCAAGAAGGGCGTTTGCGCCCGCCGCTTCCTGGGCCGGGTGCCGCGGTAGACGAAAAGCGGCGTTCCCCGCCCCGGAAACCGCGTTCACACTCCTAAAATTCTCGTGTATGGTTCGGCACTTGCTTTACCATGGGAGGGGCAGCCATGAGCGGTCAGCTCAAGTACGTTCTCGACGAAACTCAAATCCCGAAATCCTGGTACAACATCGCGGCCGACCTGCCTGTGCCGCCGCCGCCAGCGCTCCATCCAGGCACCATGCAGCCGGCCGGTCCCGGCGATTTCGAGCCACTGTTCCCGATGGAGCTGATCCTCCAGGAGGTCTCGACCGAGCGCGAAATCGAAATTCCCGAGCCGATCCGCGACATTTACCGCATGTGGCGGCCGTCGCCTCTCATCCGCGCGCGCCGTCTCGAACAGGCGCTCGGCACCCCGGCCAAGATCTACTTCAAGAATGAGGGCGTCTCGCCCGCCGGTTCGCACAAGCCCAACACCGCCGTGCCGCAAGCCTGGTACAACAAGGAGGCCGGCATCAAGCGGCTTTCCACCGAGACGGGTGCCGGCCAATGGGGCTCCTCCCTCGCCTTCGCCGGCGCACTGTTCGGCATCGACGTGACCGTCTTCCAGGTACGCGTCTCCTACGATCAGAAGCCCTACCGGCGGGCGCTGATGGAAACCTACGGCGCGCGCTGCCTGCCCTCGCCCTCGACCGAGACGGAGTCGGGCCGGGCGATACTGGCGCAATTCCCGGACAGCCCCGGCTCGCTCGGCATCGCGATTTCTGAAGCGGTCGAGGTGGCGGCCAAGGACCCGGCGGTGAAATACGCGCTGGGCTCGGTGCTGAACCACGTTCTGTTGCACCAGACGGTGAATGGCCTGGAAGCGATCAAGCAGTTCGAGATGGCCGGCGACGACCCGGACGTGGTCATCGGCTGCGTCGGCGGCGGCTCGAACTTCGCCGGCATCGCGTTCCCCTACCTGGGCATGCAGCTCCGCGGCGGACGTAAGCGCCGCTTCGTCGCGGTCGAGCCCGCGTCCTGCCCGACGATGACGCGCGGCAAATACGCTTACGACTTCGGCGACACGGCGCACCTGACCCCGCTGGTGAAGATGCACACGCTCGGCTCTACGTTCATTCCCCCAGCGTCCCATTCTGGCGGCCTGCGCTATCACGGCATGGCGCCGCTGGTCTCGCACGTCCACCAGCTGGGGCTGATCGAGGCGCGCGCCTATCGGCAAATCGCCTGCTTCGACGCCGCCATACAGTTCGCGCGCTGCGAGGGCATCGTGCCCGCTCCCGAATCCACGCACGCCGTGTGCTGCGCTATCGACGAGGCGCTGCGCTGCAAGCGGGAAGGCAAGGCCGAGACCATCCTGTTCAACCTGTCGGGCCACGGCCATTTCGACATGGGCGCCTATATCGCCTATTTC
>Ga0182021_10010877_pt1 | contig 10795 bp, 8 predicted proteins | sample 612E3MmetaG_FD_120493 | JGI IMG/M metagenome (GOLD analysis project Ga0182021, IMG submission 120493) | Permafrost microbial communities from Stordalen Mire, Sweden - 612E3M metaG (Illumina Assembly) | ecosystem: Environmental > Terrestrial > Soil > Wetlands > Permafrost | place: Sweden...
CGACAACTCCGTCGACGAGGCGCTCGCTGGTTTCGGCGAGAAGATCGAGGTAGAGCTCCGGCACGACGGATCGATCTTCGTGTCCGACCACGCCCGTGGCGTGCCCGTCGACACCCACCCGGGAACGGGCCTGTCCGGCGTCGAGGTCGTCTTCACGAAGCTCCACGGTGGCGGCAAGTTCGGCGGCGGTGCGTACAGCGCCACCGGCGGCCTGCACGGCGTCGGCGCGTCGGTGGTCAACGCCCTCTCGAGCCGCCTCGACGTGGAGGTGGACCGTGGCGGAGCGACGTACGCGATGAGCTTCCGGCGCGGCACCCCCGGCATCTTCGACGGCGATGGGCCCACCGCGACGTTCTCGGCCAACCCTGAGCTGCGCAAGGTGGGAAAGGTCGGCAAGGCGGTCACGGGGACGCGCGTGCGGTACTGGCCGGATCGCCAGATCTTCCTGCCCGATGCGCAGCTGGCCTGGGAGTCGCTGCTGAACCGGGCGCGCCAGACGAGCTTCCTCATCCCGGGTCTCGAGCTGTCCGTCACCGACGCTCGCGGCAGCGAGACCATCAACGAGATCTTCAAGCACGACGGCGGTATCGCCGAGTTCTGCGACTTCCTTGCTCACGACCAGGCGGTCACCGACATCGTCCGACTGCAGGGGACCGACCGGTTCACCGAGACCGTACCGATGATGGACGACTCGGGGTCGATGACCCCGACGGATGTCGAACGGGAGCTCGAGGTCGATATCGCGCTGCGCTGGGGAACCGGCTACGACACGGTCCTGCAGTCGTTCGTCAACATCATCGCCACGCCCAAGGGCGGCACCCACCAGCAGGGATTCGAGCGCGGCCTGGTCAAGGCCTTCCTTCGGGGCCTCGACAGCACCCGCATCATGAAGGCCGGCGAGGAACTCCTCAAGGACGACATCCTCGAGGGCCTCACCGGCGTGGTCACCGTACGCCTGGCCGAGCCGCAGTTCGAGGGCCAGACCAAGGAAGTCCTGGGTACGCCTGCGGTGGCGCGGATCACCGCACGCATCGTCGAGAACGAGCTGTCTGCCTACCTCACCTCGACCAAGGCCTCCACCAAGGCGCAGGCGCGCGCCGTGATGGAGAAGGTCGTCAACGCTGCGCGGACGCGCGTCGCCGCGAGGTCGCACAAGGAGGCCCAGAGGGCCAAGAATGCGCTCGAGTCGTCGAGCCTGCCGCCGAAGCTCGCGGACTGCCGCTCGAACGACCCGGACCGAACGGAGCTGTTCATCGTCGAGGGCGACTCCGCGATGGGCACGGCCAAGCTGGCGCGCACCTCGGAGATCCAGGCGCTGCTGCCGATCCGCGGCAAGATCCTCAACGTGCAGCGGGCTTCTGTGACCGACATGCTCAAGAACGCCGAGTGCGCCTCGATCATCCAGGTCGTCGGTGCCGGCTCGGGCCGCACGTTCGACCTCGAGCAGGCACGGTACGGGAAGGTCATCTTCATGGCCGACGCCGACTCCGACGGCGCCCACATCCGCTGCCTCTTGGCCACGCTGTTCTTCAAGTACATGCGGCCGATGGTCGAGGCGGGGCGCATCTACACCGCCGTACCGCCGCTGCACCGCTTCGAGATCTCCAACCCGAAGAAGGGGCAGGAGAAGTACATCTACACGTACAGCGACGCCGAGTACCAGCGGAAGGCCGCCGAGCTCACGAAGCGGGGGATCACGTTCAAGGAGCCCCAGCGCTACAAGGGGCTGGGGGAGATGGATGCCGACCAGCTGGCCGACACGACGATGTCACCCAAGCACCGCACGCTGCGCCGTCTCACGGTTGACGACGCCGAAGCCGCGGCGTGCACGTTCGAGATGCTGATGGGCAACGATGTCGCCCCGCGCAAGGAGTTCATCATCGAGGGTGCGTACGCCCTCGACGCTGAGCGCATCGACGTCTGAACGCCCACTGGCCAGCGGCCCGTTGCCACTAGGTGCCGAGCCGAACGGCAGTGGCCGTCACCGTCGAGTAGGTCATGCGGAAGCTGCCGCCCACGGCATCCACGGCGGCTCCCAACCCGTCGAGGAGCGCCTGCTGGATCTCGGGCGGGTTCTGAGTGAACCCGCCGGTGGTCGGGACGAGGTCGAGCCACTGGTCACGCGTGTACGTCTGCTCCCATCCGAACAGCCATTCGTCGGGCTCATCGAAACCGCCCGCCTCACGGATGGCATCAGCCGCCCTGGCACGCCCGGCTCGGTAGGTGTCCAGGGCCGGCCGTGCCCAGAAGGCACCGAAGGGCGACTCGGGGAGGATCTGGCGGAAGACCTCGGCGAACTCGTCGCGCAGGCCCTGCGGCGGGTCGAACGCGTTCCAGAAGACGGCGAGGCGGCCGTCCTGGCGTAGCACCTGCGCCGCTTTCGCAGCACCCGCGACGGGATCCACCCAGTGCCATGACTGGGCCGCGATGACGATGTCGAACATCCGTCCCGCAGGATCCCAGTCCTCGAACGTCGCGATCTCGGTCGCTATCCCGCTCCGGGCGGCCAGCTCCGCCATGCGTGCGTCCGGGTCGATGCCGAGCACCTCACATCCGGCCGCCCGGAAGAGGCGGGACGAGATCCCCGTACCGCATCCCACGTCCAGGAGGTCCAGGCCCGGGCTGGACGCGATGATGCGCTGCACCAGATCGGGGGGGTAGTCGGGTCGGGCACGGTCGTACATGCTCGCGTCCGCACCGAAACCTTCGGCGACCTCGCGCTGTGCATGTGAGGCGGATCCCCCGGTCGATGCCGGGGACTCGCTCGGTACGGGCCAGTTCGGTCGTGACCACGAGGTGACCATGCAGCCACGATAGCCAGGTACGCCCTGGCGAGACGGCCACTTGCCAGGGGAGCGCCGGCACGGATAGGACGGTGTGGTGACTGGAGACTTCGACGACCTTCTCGCGGCGAACGCGCGCTACGCCACGCAGGCCCCGCGTGGTTTCGACGGGATCGCCCACGCGGGCATCGCCGTGGTGACCTGCATGGACTCGCGCCTGCAGCCATTGGAGATGCTGGGCCTGTTCCTGGGCGAGGCGAAGATCCTGCGTACCCCTGGCGGCCGCGTCACGCCGGACGCCCTCATCGGGTGTGTCCTCGGGGCACACCTGCTGCATGTGAACCGCATCCTCGTCATCGCGCACACCCGGTGTGCGATGGCGAGCGGGTCGGACGCGCAGATCCGTGAGCGCATCCTCAGCGCGACAGGCGCGGACCTCGGAGACCTGACCATCGGCGCCACGACCGACCAGGAGGGTGCCCTGGCGGAGGACGTACAGCTACTGAGGGCCCATCCCGTACTTGCTGGCCGGGTCGCGGTCGGAGGTTTCCTGTACGACGTGGACAGCGGCCTGCTGAGCCAGCTGGTCTAGCGCTCTGGCCGACTAGTCGACGGTGCGGGAGCCCAGGCCGTCGATGGGCTGTGCGGCGGGGGTGCCGGAGCCGTCACGGCGCGAGTCGGGTGTGGGGAGCGTGATCGGCGAGCCGGAGGCGGCTGCGGCGACAGCCGGGGCAGGACCAGCCCAGGCGCGCTGCAGGATGTCCTCGCCCTTGAGGAAACGGTGACACCGGACGCCGCCGGTGGCACGGCCCTTGCCCGGGTACTCCGACATCGCCGTGACCTTCACGGTGCCCGCGTCGGTTCCGGGCAGTGCGCTCGACGAGCCGGCGACCGTGACCACCTCGCTGTCGTCGGGCAGCACGGCTCCGAAGAAGACCACCTTGGTGCCCTTGGCGAGGTTGATGCCGGCCATGCCTCCGCCGGACCGTCCCTGCGGCCGTACGACCGAGGCCGGGAAGTGCAGCAGCGACGCATCGGACGAGATGAACACCAGCTCCGTCGACTCGGACGCCAGCTCGACCGCGCCCACGACCTGGTCGCCCTCGTCGAGACGGATGAGGTCCCACGAGTCCTTGCTGATGATCTCCGGGTTGGTGCGCTTGACCACGCCGCGCTCGGTGCCGAAAGCCCAGATGCCGGTACCGGCGTCGAGGCGGGTCAGGGCGACGACGCGTTCGCCGGTCTCCAGGGCGACGAGCTCGGCGACCGGTGACCCGCCCTGCAGGTTCGGAGCCGTGGCGAGCAGCGGTACGGCCGGCAGGTCGATGGCGGCGATCCGGATCACCCGGCCGAGCGTGGTGATCAGTCCGACATCGCCATGCGTCGTCGCCCGTACCGTTGACACCACGACGTCGTGCGCGACCCGCGGGCCACCCGACCCGGGGGTCTCAGTGCCGTCCAGGCGCGCCAGGAGACCGGTGGAGGAGAGCATGACGCGGCACGGGCCGTCGGGGACCTCCAGCGGCTGGGCGGTGGCGCTGGCCGCTGTCGCCGCGGCGCCAGAACCGGAGAGCAGGACCGTACGTCGCGGGGTGCCGAACGTCTGCGCCACCTCGTCGAGCTCGGTCGAGACGACGTGAGCGAGCCTCTTGGGATCGTCGGCGATCGCGCCCAGCTCGCCGATGCGCGTGACCAGCTCGGCACGTTCGGCCTCGAGATCGATCGTCGAGAACTTCGTGAGGCGACGCAGCTGCATGTCGAGGATGTAGTTCGCCTGTACCTCGCTGAGGTCGAACGCCTCGATGAGACGCGTACGAGCCGTGGCCACGTCGTCGGACGACCGGATGATCGCGATGACGTCGTCGATGTCGACGATCGCGAGGAGCAGGCCCTCGACGAGGTGCAGGCGGTCCCGTGCCTTGCCCAGCTGGAACTGCGTACGTCGCAGCGTGACGTCGAGGCGATGCTGCAGGTACACCGACAGCATGTCCCGCAACGACATCGTGCGCGGCTGGCCCTCGACCAGCGCGACCGCGTTGATGCCGAAGCTGTCCTCGAGCTTCGTCAGCTTGTACAGCTGCTCGAGCAGGGCGTCGGCGTTGATGCCGTTCTTGACCTCGATCACGAGCCGCAGGCCGTTCGCGAGGTCGGTGAGGTCCTTGATGTCGGCGATCCCGGTGAGCTTCTTCGCCTGGTGGAGCGCCTTGACCTGCTCGATGATCTTCTCGGGCCCGATCAGGTACGGCAGCTCGGTGACGACGATGCCCTTGCGCCGCGGCGACACCTGTTCGACGCGGGCTGTGGCGCGGATACGGAACGAGCCGCGGCCCGTCTCGTACGCGTCCTTGATCCCGTCGAGGCCCACGATCTTTCCGCCGGTCGGCAGGTCGGGACCGGGGATGAACCGCATGAGGTCCTCGGTGCCGGCGTGCGGATTGCGCAGAAGGTGCTTGAGCGCCTGGACGACCTCGACGAGGTTGTGCGGGGCGATGTTCGTGGCCATGCCGACGGCGATGCCCGTCGCACCGTTGACGAGCAGGTTGGGGAACGCGGCCGGCAGTACGACCGGCTCCGAGCCCTTGCCGTCGTAGTTGGGCCTGAAGTCGACGGTGTCCTCGTCGAGGCCACCTGTCATCGCATGCGCGGCGGGGGCCATCCGGCACTCGGTGTAGCGCATCGCGGCGGGACCGGCGTCGAGGGAGCCGAAGTTGCCGTGCCCGTCGACGAGCGGCAGTCGCTGTGCCCAGGGCTGCGCCTGTCGTACGAGCGCGTCGTAGATCGCGACGTCGCCATGAGGGTGGAGGATGCCCATGACCTGACCGACGACACGCGCGCACTTCACGTGGGGACGGTCGGAGCGGATCCCCATGTCGTCCATCGTGTAGAGGATCCGGCGCTGTACAGGCTTGAGCCCGTCGCGCGCATCGGGCAGTGCGCGGGAGTAGATGACGGAGTACGCGTACTCGAGGAAGCTCGACTCCATCTCGGAGGAGACGTCGATGTCGACGATCCGCTCAGTGCTGTCGTCGTCCACGTCCGGCGTGCGCGTGGCCATGGGCCTCCTTCATGTGTCCGAGGGGCATTCTGCCGCGTCGGACCGATGAGGTGGCAAAGGCGCGACGACGCTAGCCGGATCCGATGACCCGGTCGATCTTGTCCAAGAGTGCGTAGCCGTCGGGACCCTCGATGCGGGGGACCGCTGACGGGAGGTCCTCGGCCCAGGCCGTGTCGAGGCGTTCGAGGGGAAGACCGTGCGCCAGGACCTGCTCCACGGGGTTCAACTGGCGGATCGCGATGCCTCGGACCCGCTTCGGCGCGTACGCGGCGAACTCCCCGTAGATCATCGGATCGTGCTGGCCGTCGTCACCGATGAGCAGCCACGAGATCTTCGGGAAGTCGCGCGCGAGCTGGCGCAGCGCACTCCGCTTGTGCTCGAGCCCGCTACGGAACCAGCCGGTGTTCGTGGGTCCCCAGTCCGTCAGCAGCAGGGGACCGGACGGGAAGCGCTGCCGGTGCAGGAACCTGCGCAGGAACGGCAACGTGTTCCAGGCACCCGTGGACACGTACACGATGGGCGCACCGGGGTGGTCGTCGAGGATCGACCGGTACAGCTCGGACATCCCGGCGACGGCTTGGCGTGCGTTCTCCGTGACGACCAACGAGTTCCATGCGGCGATGAGCGGACGGGGGAGGTACGTGCTGATGACCGTGTCGTCGAGATCGCTGATGATCCCGAACGTCACGTCCTTCGCGACGACGAGCACGTCGGCCGCCGTCGGATCGGCTTCGGGGGTCGAGATCTGTACGGAGTGCCACCCGGCGGCCAGACCGTGGTCGGAGATCTGCGTGTCGATGTAGCCCTGGTTGTCCGTCACGACCTCGTACTCGCGGTCGTCGAGCGAGATCTTCACCGGCCGCGAGACACAGGCGACGGTGAAGAAGTTGCGCCAGCCGCGACGTACAAGCAGTCGTTCGACCTCCTGCCCGACGATGCCCTCGACGGGTTGCGGCTGGAGCCCCAGACGCCCGAGGACGCGGATGTGCTTGTGGTTCCCGTACCCCACGTAGCTGATGATGTGCTCCTGCCAACCGGCTCGTCGGGCGATGCGTTCGACGGCGCGGTTGAACCGCTCCTCGACCCGCGCTGCGATGAATGTCCGGTTCGGCACGGGATAGAGACTACGAGACACGCGGGATCGCTCGCGCGGCGTCCCGAGGTACTGCTCACGACCGACGGGTGGCGGACGCGTCTGACGTGGGAGGATGGAGGGCGTGACTGACTCGCTTCACGCCATGCGTGACGACGTGGCCGCGTGCGGCTACTTCCCCGATCTCATCAGCGACGGGATGGAGCTGGCCCTCGGTGACGAGCCGCTGGTACGCCACCTCGTGCATCACGAGGCGACGTTCAGCGAGGACTCGCTGAATCGTCACCTGACCGTGCTGGGGCTGACCGACACCCGTCTCGTGGTCTCCCACACCGACGAGCACACCATCGACCTCGGACCCATGCAGGCGGCGAGCACGACCGAGGTCGTGTCGCTCGACTCGTTCACGTCCGTGTCGCTGACGCGGATCGTGAGCCACCCCGAGAAGTTCGGTTCGAACGCCTCGCGGGTCGAAGAGGCGTGGCTGGCCGTCGGCTGGGGCACGATGCGACGGGCCGACCTGGAACCGGCAGGCTGCGGTGACCCGGACTGCGAGGCCGACCACGGCTACACGGGGACGCTGACCGCGGACGACCTGACCGTACGGATGAGCGCCGCGGCCGACGGCGTCGAGAACGTGGCCAGGCTGGTGGACTTCGGTGTCGAGCTGCAACGTCGTACAGGTCGCACAGCGATGACGACGAGGACGCTCCGATGAGCGAACCGGTTCTGCCGGCGTACCGATCTGGATCCCTGGGAGACGTACTGGCGGGGATCGGGAGCCATCTCGGGCTTCCGGGCTGTCGTGAGGATGCGCTCGACCTTCCGGATGGGAAACGCTGGGTCGTGTTGCTCGTCGACGGTCTGGGTTGGCAGCAGACGCGCGCGGCCATGGCGCGTACGCCGTTCCTGGCCGGTGCGATCGGGCACGCCAGGGCGATCACCTCGGGCGTCCCCTCGACGACCGCCACGTCCCTCACGAGCCTCGGCACTGGGCTCAGCCCCGGTCAGCACGGCATCGCCGGCTACACGTTCCGCAACCCCCACACCCACAAGATCTTCAGCCCCCTGACCTGGGATCCGACGACCGACCCGCTGGCCATCCAGCCGATGCCGACGATCTTCGAGCGCGCCAAGGCCAAGGGTGTTGCGGTGACCTCAGTCCTCCCGGCCCGGTTCGAGGGGAGCGGCCTGACGGCGGTCGCGCTGCGCGGCGGTGCGTTCGAGGGCGTCGTCGACGAGCACGATGACGATGCGCGGCTCGCGCAGGTGCTGCGTGCGGCGACAGCAGGCGAGATGACCATGGTGTACGTGTATGAGCGCATGCTCGACCACGTCGGCCACGGTCGAGGCACCGCCTCTGGCCAGTGGGTGGATGAGCTCGTACGGATCGACGCCTTCGCTGACGCGCTGCGAGAACAGCTTCCTGACGACGTACGGCTGGTGGTGACCGGCGATCACGGGATGATCGACGTACCGGCAGACCATCGCCTCATCATGGAGGACGAGCCCGAGCTCATGGCGGGTGTCGACCTCATCGGCGGCGAGGCGCGCCTGCGCCAGCTGTACACGTCCAAGCCCGACTCCGTCGCCGCCCGCTGGACGGACCGGCTCGGTTCCCTGGCATGGGTACGGACTCGTGACGAGGCGCACGCGGAAGGCTGGTTCGGGAAGCTTGCCCCTCGCGTCGCCGACCACTTCGGGGACGTCTTGGTCGCCATGCGTGACGACTGGGCGGTGCTCACCCGCGAGGTCCCGGGCGAGTTCAACCTCGTCGGCATGCACGGATCTCTTACCCGCGCCGAGATGGAGATCCCGCTCATCTGCGAGTAGCGGATGCTGTGGGATGGCGCCGCGACCGGGGCATAGGGTTTCGGGCATGCGCCCCATCATCGACAAGGCCCACCTCGCCCAGCTCCTGGACCGCGAGGATTTCACCCTCCTCGACGTCCGCTGGTCACTGGGCGAATCGGGCGGCCACGAGGCGTACCGGGCGGGTCATCTGCCCGGAGCGGTGTACGTGGATCTCGAGACCGAGCTTGCCGCTCCGCCCGGTCTCGACGGGCGTCACCCCTTCCCGTCGACCGACGTCTTCGCCGAGGCGATGCAGCGGGTGGGCGTGGACGAATCGCGGCAGGTCGTCGTCTATGACGGCGGTTCGTGCCTGGGCGCCGCGCGCTTGTGGTGGATGCTGACCGACGCGGGCCACCGTCTCGTTCGTGTTCTCAACGGTGGGTATGCCGGATGGGTCGCCGCAGGAAGACCCGTCGAAGTCGGCGAGGTGACGCCGAAACGCGGGACGTTCGTGCCGGAGCCCGGCCACCGGCCGGTCGTCGGTACCGAGGGCGTGATCCAGCACCTCCGCGAGGGCGGAGCGGTCTACGACGTGCGGGCGGCAGATCGTTACCGGGGCGAGAACGAGACCATCGACCCGGTCGCAGGGCACATCCCCGGAGCTGTGAGCCTGCCCCTGGCCACGCTGGTCAGCGGCGGGAGATTCGTGCCGCGGGGCGAGCTGGCCGCGAAGATGGCTCATCTGCGGCCCGGAGACGTGCTGTCCTGCGGGTCCGGCATCACTGCGGCTGCCGCGATGCTGGCTGCCGAACAGGTCGGCATCGGGGAACTCGTTCTTTTCCCAGGATCCTTCTCGGGCTGGATCACGGACCCCAGCCGGCCTGTCGCGACCGGGCCTGAGGCGGGGTCGCTGCCGGACGCCTGAGCCCTGGTCAGTCCTTGGGCCCGAACATGATCTCGTCCCAGGTCGGGACGGAAGCTCGCTTGCTCCTGCTGCGCTTGGGCGGAGCAGCCGGCTGCTCCTCGTCGGTGACTGGTGGTTCCGCCGGCACGTCGTGCGGCGTCGGAACAGGCTTGTGGGTCTTGCGAGGAACGACAGGGTCGGAGTCCTCGGGCTCCATGAACAGCGACAGCTGCTCTGGCTCCTCACGGGGCGTCACCGGTTGCTGGAGGCCCTTGTAGATCCGTACAGAGTCCTCGTCGATGCCGGAGATCATCTCGTACAGGACGTCCATCTCGTTGCGCGGAGGCACCAGGTCGTACACGCCGTCGACTTCTTCCAGCTCGGCCGGTGCGTAGTCGTGGAGATCCTGCAAGCCGGTCGCCAGACCGTACGCATCCGGCCCGCTCTCGGTGAGCGTCGCCCGCACGAGCGCAAGCTCGTCGTCGAGATCGATCGTCGGTTCGTTGTCGGGGTCGGTGCTCCGGCGGCGCCCGGGCTGTGGGCCGTGGGCGGGGGTGTTCTCCTCGATGAGCCAGCGGGCTTCATCGTCCTCAGCAACGGAGAATCGACCAGCGATGTCGAACAGGAACGTCGCGACGTGGTGGCGGCTCCCCGACTCGTACGCCGCCTGCAGGACCCATCGTCCGTCCGGACGCTTCCAGGCGTCCCAGTCGACGCCGTCGAAGTCCAGTCCACGCTGCAGCAGACGCGTGGCGACCGTGCCCTTGAGACCACGGACCGACGCGGCCTCGCCGCGGCGACGCACCGTACCGGCGATCGCCATACCCACCACGTGGGCGCGTTCGGCGATGACGGGGGCGGCGAACGGCTCTATCCGCTCGATGGGCACACCGGCGGCCTGCGCGACCGACTCGACGGCCTCGCCCGCACGAACCCGCGCCTGAATCTCGCGTGGTCGCAACTGACTCTCCATGTCGATCTCCAGTTGGCCGAGTCGAGCGCGGTCCCCTCGGAGGGCGGCCGTCAGGCGTTCGTCCGCCGGAATGGCGATCTGCTCTCCGTCATCCGTCACGACGAGGAGCGAAGCACCGTCTCCGGTGAGCCCGAGGGGCCGTGCCTTCCTCATGTGTGGCCGTTTCTCGTTCCAGTTTGTTGGCTCAACCTAC
>Ga0182021_10010878_pt1 | contig 10794 bp, 8 predicted proteins | sample 612E3MmetaG_FD_120493 | JGI IMG/M metagenome (GOLD analysis project Ga0182021, IMG submission 120493) | Permafrost microbial communities from Stordalen Mire, Sweden - 612E3M metaG (Illumina Assembly) | ecosystem: Environmental > Terrestrial > Soil > Wetlands > Permafrost | place: Sweden...
AGGCATATCATTATAGGCAAGCATACCGGAGCTAAGGCCCTCAAATACATCACGCAGAGGATGGGTTACCGTCTGAAGGATAACGAGCTCGGCGCTCTATCGGAAAGGGTCAAGATGTGCAGTGAATTCAAGCATCCCATAAACTGCGAAGAGCTCAGGAAACTGATACATAACATGGATAACATCGAGGTCATCTATCCGGGGCCGTAGGCCGGGCTTTTTTTTTTGGCCGATTCGGATGCATGGCCATCTGAATCGGCCTGCTGAGAATCATCAATTTGCTTTAATTTCTTGAAAGAACTCATGGAATGCAGACAGCATATATTGGATAATCTCTTCAGTTAATCCCGGATAGACGCCTATCCAGAATAGATTATTCATGATAAGATCTGTATTTGTCAGAGGCCCAACTTCTTTGAATTTGATGCCCTTATAAGCCGGCTGTTTTGTGAGATTTCCACCAAATAGCATCCTGGTAGCGATTCCTTTCGACTCCAGATGCTTCACTATCTCGGACCTATTGAAGGGAGCGTCTTCCTTTAATTGGATGTGAAAACCAAACCAACTCGGATCTGAATTATCCGTCCTAATTGGAAGAACGAAATACTCTTGATACTTTTTCATTTCATTAAATAGCAGCTCAAAGTTTTCTTTTCTTCTCTTTATGATGTTGGGCAGCTTCTTGAGCTGCTCCACGCCGATGGCGGCCTGCATATCCGTAACCTTAAGGTTGTAGCCGATATGTGAATAAATGTACTTGTGATCGTACCCGAAAGGCAATGATCCCAGATTCCATTCGAACCGTTTTCCGCAAGTGTCATCGCAGCCGGGATCACACCAGCAGTCTCGCCCCCAATCCCGGAACGAGGCGATTATTTTCTTCAGAGTAGGATCATCGGTCAGGACCGCGCCCCCTTCGCCCATGGTGATGTGATGCGCAGGGTAAAAGCTGCAGGTGGAGATATGGCCGAAGGAGCCTGTGTATTTTCCTTTATACCTGGAGCCGAGAGCGTCACAGTTGTCCTCGACGAACCAGAGATCATATTCCTTTGCAAGTTTCAGAATCTTATCCAACTCAACAGGATTTCCCAGAGTATGGGGAACGAAGATAGCTGAAGTCTTATCTGTGACCGCCTCCTCGATCCTATCCGCCTGGATGTTGCATGTTCCCAGATCTACATCGATAAAGACTGGAGTTAGATTGTTCTGGATTATTGGGTTTAATGTGGTGGGAAAGCCGCAGGCTGTGGTGATCACCTCATCGCCGGGCACCAGCCTATCTTCTCCGAGCTTGGGGGACGTGAGGGCAGAGATGGCCAGCAAATTTGCAGAAGAGCCGGAGTTTGTGAGCAGGCAGTATCTTACTCCGATGAAGCTTGCCAGCTCATCCTCGAACTGCTTGGCGTATCTGCCTGTAGTGAGCCAGAAGTCCAGGGATGCGTCCACCAGGCTGATCATCTCCCGTTCGTCATAAACTCTGCCCGCATAGCTTATTCGAGTCTCTCCTGGGATGAACTGCTCGCGGCTCTTGCGCAACTGATAGAGTTCAGAGACTCTTTCAAAGATCTCTTTTCGAATCTCTTTCTCGGTTCTCATATCTTCTCAGGCTCCCGCAAGGTTTCTATCAGCATATTCGATTCCAGTTCTTGCCTGGACAACAACGGATCCTGGTCCTCAACAGGTCTATTGACTGATAGCTTGGGATTTACCTTGAAATCCGCGTCAATTCTTACCTCAAGAAATTCCGGCTTCATATTATTGAATAGCTTCTCCAGCGCATTAGAAATCTCGTTGTTTTGCGTAATTTTCATCGAAGGAATTTTATAAGCAGAGACAACTTCTTGGAAGTCAGGGCAACTATAGCCGATGACTGTTGACTGACAGCGCCCGCTGAAATACTGTTCCTGGAATTGCCTAACCATTCCGTAGCACGAGTTATTAAGAAGGATTATCTTGATAGGCATATCATGGTGATAGACCGTCTGAAGCTCTTGGATATTGAGCTGAAATCCACCATCTCCTGCAATAGCAATAACTGTCTTTCCTGGCTGGGCAAATGATGCGCCAATGGCCATGGGCAAAGCGCATCCCATGGATGCCATTCCTCCTTGGGTGAGGAATCTTTGAGAACCTTTTATCTCCAATGATTGCGCAGACCACATCTGATTTTGACCTACATCAACGCAAATGATGGCGTCATGCGGCAGAAAACGAGAAAGAATATGCATAAAATAGTTTGGATCAATCATATCTTTATGGGAGGAGCGGTATGCAGGATATCGGCGCTTATAGCTGTCAATCCTTTCCTTCCATGAGTCAATTTTTAATTCGCAGTTTCCTATTTTGCAATCATTTAGTCTAGCAAGAAAATCCCTTAGGTCTGAATTAATTGAACTAAATGCCTTGATCTTATTATTAAGCTCAAATGGATCGATATCAACATGAATTATTTTGGCACCTCTGGCGAAGGTCTCCGGCATTGTTCCCGTCTGTCTTGAATCAAGTCTTGTCCCAAGGGCCAGAACAAGATCGGAATTCGCAATTGCTAAATTTGCATATCGATTCCCGTAAGTCCCTATCATGCCAAAAAATAGAGGATCATCATGAGGAAATGAGTCCAATCCCATCAAAGAGGTGATAACCGGTATTCCTGTGCTGCGAGCAAACTTCAAGAGCTCATCCTGGCCCTCAGCCAGTCTTACCCCGCCACCTGCAAGGATGATCGGTCGCAATGAGGACTTTATTAGCTCAATTACTTGGTTAAATATTCTATCATTAAATATTCTATCATTAATTATTCTATCATTAATTATTCTATCATCGATTTTGCCTTCGGCTCTCGCGCCTTCATTATCAAAAGATGCAAGAGATTCAACATCGATAAATGTGCGCTGGATATTCAAAGGGATGTCCAAGAGAACAGGACCTGGGCGGCCATGTTTTGCCTCATAGATGGCCTCTTGCAAGCAGTACTTCGCCTTGCTTTCGTCCATCAGGAGCTCCGCTTTCTTGGTGATGGGCTTTACTATCTTTACTATATCTGTTTCCTGAAATCCAATTTGCCTGGTTGGTTTGTCAAATTTAAATTCATAGGTATTGACTTGCCCTGTAATGAATAGGCATGGAATGGAATCAAAGTAACAGCTTCCAATTCCGGTGATAAGATTCGTGGCGCCAGGACCGCTTGTTGCTATGGCGACACCTATGTTCCCGCTGGCTCTCGAATATCCCTCCGCAGCAAATGCAGCAGCTGTTTCATGATGCATGGATATTGCAGTGATGTCCATTCTGCCGTAAAGGGAATCGAGCAGATGAGCCAACGATCCGCCACAAACCTCAAAAATATGTGTTACCCCTTTTGAGACTAGAAAATCAATCACGTAGTCTGATAATTTCATAATGCATTCCTGCAATTGTCATATAGATTTATGTTCTTTCGGAACCATTTGATAGTTTCAGCCAATCCGTTTTCAATATCATATTTTGGCTTCCAGGCTAAAATATCACTTGCCTTTGAGATATTCGCCTCCCATTTTTTCGGCTCGTTAGGCCATCTGTGAGGCATCCCTGTATCAAGTCCAATATCATAGCCCGAAAGCTCAATTATCTTATTTGCGACATCACCTACTGTGCATTGTTTGCCGCTGCCTATATTAAATATTTCTCCGCTCAACTGCGGAACCTCAGATAGTTTTGCATACGCATCAATCACGTCTTGGATATACACAAAGTCTCTGACAAAATTTGATGAAGATATTCTTGGCTTTTTTCCCCTCAAGCAAGATAAAATTACTGATGGTATCAATCTCTCCGCTTCTTCATAGCTTCCATATGGCGAAAAGAGCCTGAGGGTAACAATGGGCAGATCTTCATTCTTTGCAATTGCCTGGCAGTATTGGGTTGCAGCGGATTTTGATGCACCATAGTCGTTAACTGGCTCCAAGAGGTCCTCCTCTTGCATGTTTTTCTCCTTGATACCATACTCTGAAGACGATCCGGTATTTACAAATAGGTCAAAACCAAATTTCTTGCAAGCCTTGATTAGGTTTATGGTTCCTATGATGTTCGTTTGCACGATTCTAATTGCATCTTTTTGACTTGGCCTTCCGCCAAAGGTTGCAGTATGATAGATTATTTCCGGTTTGATTCTGGATATAACGCATTTCAGTTTATTATAATCCCGCAAATCCACATCAAAATCTGCATTATATTCGGCAATATATGTTAACACATCATCGATGCGCCATTTGTCAGATTCCTTTCTAGTTATTATATAGACTTCAGAACCTTCTTTCAAAGCCATTCTAACCAGGTTGGCACCCACAAAGCCAGTAGCACCGGTAATTAGGACTCTTTTTCCGTTCAGCGATGTCATTTTAGCACTCCGTATGGTGGAAACTATGCTCTGAGAAGGTAGCGTATGTAGACCTATAGCTAGGAACCTGATCATCTATTGTGTAAGACATCAAATCATTCCTCAAAATTATTAAAGCCGATCCTTTCTGCAACTATGAAGTTCGGTCTGTCTTTTACCTCATCATAAATTCTGGCGATATATATGCCAATTATTCCCATCAAGAAGAATAGCATGCCAAATAAGAAAAGCATCAATATTATTGTCGTTGTAAATCCTGGGATAACCTGGCCATAAATTAAGAATAGGCCTAGCTCAATAAAAATCATAATAAATGTTGCAATTGAAACCACAAATCCCAGTACTGTTGCAATATGCAATGGAAAATATGAGAACGAGAATATGCCGTTCATTGCTACATTAAATGCCGCCCAAAATCCTGCCTTTGTCTCTCCAGCAAATCTCGCCGGCCTCTCATATGGAATTCCGGTTTGCTTGAACCCGGTCCAGGCTATAATTCCCCTCAAGAACTTATTTTTTTCATCCATATTATTCACAATTGCATAGACCTTCCTGTCTATCAAACGGAAATCGCTCGCGTTTTTAGGTATGGTTTCATGAGTCAGATTATAAATTATCTCATAGGCTAATGAGGACAGGATCTTTCGGATATATGAGACCCCTTCTCTCTTTTGAATAATTCCATAGACTATTTCGTATCCTTCTTCCCATTTCTTAATGAATTGTGCGATCATCTCCGGAGGGTCTTGCAGGTCTGCATTCATTATTACAGCTGCATCCCCCTTCGCATACTTCAGGCCAGCAATGATCCCACCATCACATCCAAAGTTCTTCGATAACCTAACTACCTTAAACCGAGAATCTTCTTCATTTATTTTTTTTAATCTATCAAAAGATGAATCCCAAGAACCGTTTTCCACTATTATTATCTCAAAGTTATAATTGCTATTTTCCACCATAACCTTTTTTAGTCTGTTCTTGAGTTCCTCCAAGACCTCTTCCTCATTATAAGCAGGAATGACGACACTGATCAGCTTTTTCATGAATTCTCCCTGGACATCGTATCCGCGAATCTCTTTAGACATCTTTGCCTGCAAAAAATGCCCTATACCATTCTACAGTTCGCTTTAGACCCTCTTCTGAGGTGAAGGTGGGCTGCCAGTTCAATAAAGCGCGGGCTTTCCTGGCGGAAAGATATTGGTCTTGGATCTCATTTGTGGCCTGGTTCCTGATCTCCGGCTCAAGATCGCTTCCCATAGCCTGGATTATCCTTTCCACAATCTCCCGCACGGCAAGTGGGTGTTCTGTACTGAAGTTGAATGCTTCGCCGTGAATCCTCTGGTCCTTCATCTTCTCTGCCAGGAGCATATACGATTTTGCTCCGTCCTCGATATAAAAATAATCACGCAAAAAGGTTCCATCGCTTCGGATAACTGGCCTCTTGTTGTTGATTAAAGATCGGATAGTTCCAGGCACTATCCTGTTGAAATTCAAATCCCCCCCCCCATAGAAGTTTCCACACCGGGTAACGCATACGGGGAGGCCATATGTCTCGAAATAGGATCTGCATATCAGATCAGCACAGCTCTTGGATACATCATAGGGGTGTCTTCCTTGCAGGGGTGTATCTTCGTCGTAGGGCAGCTTCTCCTGATCGCCATAAGCTTTATCGCTTGAAGCAACTACTACTCTCTTGACCAGAGACGATCTCCGGCAGGCCTCCAGAAGGTTCCAGGTACCTCCGATGTTGGTCCTGAATGTGGACAATGGATTTCGATTGGCTATGGTGACGATGGTCTGAGCCGCCAAGTGAAATACCGCATCTATTTCATATTCGTTTAGAGTTCTTTCCAGTAAGCAATAGTCCTCTACATCTCCCCTTACTATGCTGATCTTGTTATTGAATCCGGACCAATTTAGATTTGATTGGGGTACCAGGTCCCTTATGAGGCCGACTACATTGGCCCCTCTTTCAGAAAGGGATTTGGTCAGCCAGGATCCAAGGAGGCCTGTACATCCTGTAATGAAGACGTTGCGATCTTTCCAAAAGTCATCAGATGGCAATTACTTTCCTCCCGGCTTTCCTTTTCCAAAACTCCAATATTTATGGCCCGCAAAGCTGATTATCGTTACTATGGGAAGGGCTATGAGCTGACTTATTCTTGGGTCTGCATTTAAGACATTTACAGATATAATCAGCACAATCGCATTCGTTAGAAAAACTCCTGCATATACAGAGTTAAATTTTGCAAACTCATATAAACCGGCGATGATTCCGATGCCTCTGGATTTAAAGATCCAGTACTTGTTCCAGACAAAGCTATGAGTAACTCCAATTAAATGAGAAATAATTAATGCAATCATATAATTAGTGTAATCTAAAAGCAATATAAATGAACCATAGCCTATTATCGTATTGAGCACGCCAACAAAGCCAAATTTAGATAGCTGAAATAATGTTGAATTTCCCCGAAGTACCTTTTGCCTGAGCCAGGCCTCAAAATAGTCGACTAGGTTCATCACTTGATCCATATTATCGTCTATCTCCAAGAATTCTGGTTAAGACACCTTCATTGCCAAACCTTCCAGGGCGGCCTGGATGTTCTCCATAGGGCATTTAGTTGCTCCAATTCCCTATAAGTATCTACGCATTGCCAGAAGCCTTCATGAGGATAGACCATCAATTCTCCATCTCTTGCCAGGTTCTCGATGGGATTTCTCTCTAAAATGCAATCGTCGTCTTCATTTAGGTACTTGAAAAACTCCTTGTTGAATACAAAATAGCCGCCATTGATCAAGCCATTACCGGTCTGAGGTTTTTCGTTGAATTGTATAACTCGATTGTCTTTGATGGAGACCTCTCCAAACTTGGAAGATGGGTGGACACCCGTCATGGTTCCTATTCTGCCGTGCGATTTATGATAATTAACCAGATCTTTTATATTTATATTACCTACGCCGTCGCCATAGGTGAGCATGAATGTATCCTCGGTGATGTATTTCTCAACCTTTTTAACTCTTGCACCTGTCTGAGCATTTTCACTGGTATCTGCAAGAGTTACGATCCAATTTTTTTCAAGATGATTATTATGGAATTTAATACTATCTTTATTTCCTAATACAATTGTAAAATCGTTGTTCATCGCTTCATAATTCAGGAAATACTCCTTAATCATATTTCCTTTGTAGCCCAAGCATATGATGAACTCGTTGTATCCGTAATGCGCATATGTCTTCATTATATGCCAAAGAACCGGTTTATTCCCCACATGCACCATAGGTTTTGGCCGGTATTCGGTCTCCTCGCGCAAACGCGTACCTTTCCCACCACATAATATTACTGTCTTCATTAAAGCGCCTCAAACGCCATTCAAATCAATTGAATAGCATGAATCCTTCCCAAGACAGAATCATCATAGCATTACTGTATTATACACTCTTCGCCAAACACTCTTATTACCTATTTCAATTCAGATTAATCCGTTTCTCTCTCCAGCAGTTCGCATTTCTCTAACCAAGATAAAAAGCTTGCTCTGAGACAAGTGGAATGCATGGATGATAAGTCTCAAGGTGAGGTTAGTTGAATATCTAAGTATCAATATTAATTAAGTATAGATAATGGGTAAAGTATTTATCGATGGACTCGGTGGAGATAGGATGTGGGGCGCTTATAAGATGGCATCATATCTGTATGCTACCCTTCGCGCAAAATGCTTCTCATGGTAGGAAGAAATGAGCTTTTTAAAACATATAGACTGCGAATCAAATAAGGTGCTTAGTTTCTTTGCTTATAGTCCTATGGTAATTTTTCTACTTTGGGCCCTTTGGCTGACTTCTGAATACTTCTTACTCGGTCAATATTCCTATATCAGAATGCATGATGAAGGCGATTCTATCATCCCCATGATGATGAAGCAGGCCATGGATTTCGCAGGGAATGGATTTTATTACTGGCTCTCTTATGCCGCATGCGGCACGGATCGCTTGGCTTCAGGTTATAAGATCTTTGAGCTCGACAGTTTGCTTTTTCTTCTATTTCCAGGCTGGCTGGTCTATGGCACAATAACATTTATGCAGCGCTTTATAGCAGGATATTTCACATATCGCCTTTGCAGGGATTATTTAAAACTGGATCTGTTTCCTTCAGTCTTGGCTGGCTTGACATACGCGATATCTTTTTCTTCTCTGCTATACGGAGATGCTCATCATTCAATTCTGGCAGATCAGATCTTGGGAATGATGGGCTTTCCTCTTGTCCTCTGGATATTAGAACGCTTAATAGAAAGATCTGGTAAATCCAGCTATATTCTGGCCGCAGTAGCAGGAACTGCGGTGCTCTTCTCCTCCAGCTTCGCCATAAGCATACCTTTTGCTCTTCCCATGATTTTGGTTTGGTTCATTCTCATTCGCCAGAATGGCTCGTTGAAATTTTTTGTTATTTATTCTATCTTTTCTTTGATAATACTATTGGGCAATTTTCCCTTAATTCAGGCTTTCATAGCAAACGCACCGTTGTCCCACAGGGCTCATTGGCCGCTATTTGGCGTGTTAGGCGACTTCGACTCAAGTCTGGCTACCTCGATTTCGTCAGGATTTAGCTTTATCTGGAGAAATAGTATTTATTTGCTTGTAGGTGTGGCCGGATTATTGTGGATTAGATTTAATGACCGACGATACCTCGTCATAACCTGCATAGTGATATTTTGCGGGATAATAGTTAGCTTAATCAAGCCGTTCTGGACATATTTTGTCGCTCCGCACATCGGCTTTCTCTCCGGTTATCAATTCGATCGATTCTATCTGCTGGCCCCCTTCTTCGCCGCCTTGATGGTCGGATTCGGCCTTCACTTCTTTATGCGAGGACGGACAGTCTCGCTAGGAGAAAACAAAGGACCCAAGAAACAAGTAAAAGCACAAACCATATGCTGTTTAATGCTCCTTTTATTTTTGTTATCCCTTTCCGGGGAGATCAAGGTGGAGCATGCAAAACAGTGGCTGGGTGGAGATAGCTATGGGATAAACTATGAAAACCCGGATCTCGATTATTTATATAAGATCGATGCGCATCAGCCATATCGTGTGGCTACGGTGGCACATGGGTTGCATCCTGGTTTTGCAAATGCCTATGGATTCGAATCCGTCGATGGCTATGTAACCTTATACTCTTTCCGCTATCAAAACTTTTGGGACGAAGTGATCGAGCCTTTGACTTCAAACGATTCGGAGATATTCAACTATTTCCATAACTGGGGTAGCAGGATCTATCTCTTCGAGCCGTCCGATAGGAGCTTCGATCGTGTCGAGAACATAACGTTCTCCGATTATTATAACTTAAATCTACTCTCTCTGGCAAACACCAGGTATATCATATCCCTCAAACCTCTGGTTGATGGCAACCTGACGTTGATGCCCTCCCAGATGCCAGAACAAGCCAATAGATTTGGGACGGGAAAAATAGCAGTTAGACTTGCCGAAATTCTCCAAGGCAGAAAGCTCTTTATCTATAAGAACGAAAACTGCATGTCTCGTTTTTTTGTTGTCGACCGCATGAAGGCGTTCGAGAATTCTACGCAGCTTTTAGATTGTATGGGCCGCGCTGACATGGGGACATTGCGCAACGTAAGTTTTATCGAAGAGGAGGCTCTCTCGAAGATAGATAAAAATACCCTACATTTCGCGGACGGAAGCATAGCGATCAAAGAATATTCCCCCGACCGAATTTGTCTCAAGGTGAACTTGAGCGGCTCAGGAATCCTGATTGCCACAAACAGCTACAGTCCTTATTGGTATTGTCAGGCAGACGGCGTAATGCAGAATATTTTCCCTGTGGATGGTGCATTTTGCGGTGTATATCTACAAGGCGGCGAAATGAATGTGACCCTGGAATATCATCCACCCTATCGGTCGTTTTATTAATCAGTTCACTTAAGACGGTTAGCTAACAGGTTTTCTTCCCGATGAGCAGAATGTCCTAAAAAAAGGCGATTGAATGAGCCAACGTCAGATTATGGCAAAGCGGATCGGTCTTGTGGGTATCACCAATCTACTGGTGGAGCTAAATTCCCTTATCATGCTGCCCCTGCTCACTAAGAACCTGCCCACGTCCGAATACGGCATCTGGATTCAGATATCCGTGACAGTCGGTCTGATACCCTCAATAGCCCTTCTTGGACTGCCTTACTCGATGGTGAGGTTCCTGCCTTCTATCAAAGAAAGAGAAAATATTCAAGAAATATTTTACTCAATGGCAGCCGTAATTGCCCTGTTGGGCCTGCTGGCCTCAGCAATGATCTTTCTCCTGGCGAAGCCAATTGCATTGGCCCTTTTCGACGGTCGCCTAATTATTGTGCAGGTTCTATCAATGTTGGTTCTTGTGGAATGCTTGAATGGCATTCCATTTGCTTATTTCAGAAGCGTCC
>Ga0182021_10010879_pt1 | contig 10794 bp, 9 predicted proteins | sample 612E3MmetaG_FD_120493 | JGI IMG/M metagenome (GOLD analysis project Ga0182021, IMG submission 120493) | Permafrost microbial communities from Stordalen Mire, Sweden - 612E3M metaG (Illumina Assembly) | ecosystem: Environmental > Terrestrial > Soil > Wetlands > Permafrost | place: Sweden...
GATGCGCGCGAAGTCATCGAGGGAGTGGCCGGCGGCCACTATCTGGCGGTGGACTTCCTCCGACGGACCCAGGGCGATGAGTCGCCCTTCCCAGCAGGCGACGGCCAGGGCGCCGCCCGCAACCGCGCCGCCCTCACCCGCGCCGGCGCCGCCCGACATGATCCCCGCGTCACCTTGCCCCGAGCCGACTCGCAACCCACCGACAAGCGTCGCGATGGAAGCGGCGCCGTCGATGAAGAGCCCCGGCAGCGCCGGGCCGCTCCTCTCGACACTCACTCTCCGCGGGCCTCTTCGAGCCGCACTTCGAGAGCCTGCAGCGGCGAGAAGTCGCGCAGCTTCAGGAAGCCGGCAGCGCCGGCGAGGCGTTCCGTCTGGGATATGTGCTCCGAGACGCCGGCGTGGTCGGCGACGGCGATGAGCGCCGCCAGCGGCGCCAGCCCGATCAGCTCGGACTCCGCCAGATGGACGCCGTCCGCCGCCGCCTCTGCTCGAACGGCCTCCCATACGAGCCAGAGTGGAGTCGTCCGGTAGTCGAGCAGATTCATCGACACCTGCGCCCGATCGAGTTCCTCGATCCAGAAACCGTTCGCCTGAACACGCGGCAGGCCGCCGCTCGACTCCCGGATCCGGCGCGCGATCCGCTTCGCCAGCTCGAGGTCCCTGCTTTCGAGGTTGATGTTGTAGGCAATCAGGAACGGCCGCGCTCCGACGGCCATCGCTCCGGCCGTTGGATGGACCCGTGCCGGGCCGAAGTCCGGCTCGCGACCGGGTTCGCCAATCTGAGTCTTGAGGCCCTCGAACTGGCCCCGCCTCACGTCGGCCAGCCGCCGCCGCGACGGGGAGGTCGCTGCCTCTCCGTAGAGGTAGACCGGCACTCCAAACCGCTCCGCAACGGTTGCCCCAAAGGTCCGGGCCAGTTCGATGCAGTCGGCCATGCTCGTGCCGGCCAGAGGCACGAACGGGACTACATCCACCGCCCCGATTCGCGGGTGCTCGCCCGACTGGCGCTCCATGTCTATCTCGGCAACCGCCACGGCGACCGTACGTTCCAGGGCCTCGAGGATCGCCGCGGGCTCGCCGGCAAGCGTGAGAACGCTGCGGTTGTGGCTGATGTCGCTGGTTCTGTCGAGGAGATGGGCGCCCGGCACTCTCTCGACGGCCGCCGCCAGCTTGTCGATGACCTCGATCCGGCGGCCCTCGCTGAAGTTCGGGACCGACTCGACGAGCTTCGTCACCCTGCCTCCGTACCGCGCCGCGACCGGCGTACTCAGGAACTCACCCCGGTGGGCCAACCCGTCCTGGCACGTGTCCGGCACCAAGAGTCACTACCGGTACGGTATCGCCATTCTTATCGTGGCGCTGCGACAATGCGACGGATCGCCTAATGCCCGAACACGAAGTGGCGGATAGCATGCCGCGCGAAGGAAGGGCGTCGATGGCAGGCCTGGTCAGACCGTCACTGTGGCGGCATCGCGATTTCGTGAAGATTTGGTCGGCCGCGACCGTCTCGGTCCTGGGCAGCCAGGTCACGATCATCGCTGTGCCCTTCATCGCGCTGACGATGCTCGGTGCCAGCGTCTTCCAGGTCTCCCTGCTGACCGCCGTCGAGATGCTGCCGTTCCTGCTCTTCACGCTGCCCGCCGGAGCCTGGCTTGATCGCGTCCGCCGCCGGCCTGTGCTGATTGCCGCCGATATCGGGCGCGGCGTAGTCCTGCTGTCGATTCCCGCCGCATACGTGATGGATGCTCTGACGATGTGGCAGCTATACGCGGTCGCATTCGTCACCGGTACCCTCACCGCCTTCTTCGACGTGGCCGACCAGTCGTACCTGCCCGCCGTTCTGGACCGTGACGATCTCGTGGACGGCAACGCCGATCTCCAGATCAGCTATTCGGTGGCGCAGATCGGCGGCCCAACCCTGGGCGGCAATCTGATCGCGATCGTGGCCGCCCCGTTTGCGATCGCCGTGGACGCGATCAGCTTCTTCATCTCGGGCGGATTCATCGCCGCCATCCATCGGCGAGAGGAGCTGCCGGCGCGGCGGCTGGATGAGTCGGGCCGGCCCAGATCGATGCGAACCGAGATCCTGGAAGGCCTGCGGTACGTAATCGGCAACCGCTACCTGCGTCCCATCGCCGCTTGCACTGGCACGATGAACCTGTTCGGGGCCGCGCTCTTCGGCATCTTCCCGGTTCTCATCTGGCAGGAACTCAAGCTGCCGCCGGCCTTCTTCGGGACGGTCATGGGGCTCGCCAGCGTGGGCTTCCTCGCCGGTGCCGCGCTGTCGAGTCGGCTGCCGAGCGGCATCGGCATCGGCCGGACGATCATCGTTTCGGCGGCGTTTGGGGCGCCCGCGTTTCTTCTCATGACCCTGACGCCGGAGAACCTGAGCGTCGCAGCCGTGACTCTGTTCGTCGGCTGGTTCGTCGCCGGCATGAGCCAGGTCATCTACAACGTGGCCCAGATCAGCCTGCGCCAGGCGATCACTCCGCCCGAGATGCAGAGCCGGATGAACGCCACGATGCGCTTCATCGTCTGGGGAACGATCCCCATCGGCTCGATTCTGGGCGGAGCGCTGGCCACGTTCGTGCCGGTTCGAGCAGCCCTGATCCTGGCCGCCGTCGCCTCATTCGCATCCGTTGTGCCGCTGCTCGCCTCGCCCCTTCGGTCGCTTCACGACATGCCGGATGAAGACGAATCGTCCGGAGAAGCAAGCAAGCCCGCGGCCCTCGCCACTCCCAACTCCGTCGTGGCTTGAAGTTTCGGGGCCGAAATCCGACCCAGTTAACCAGCGAAGCCGGGCTCCCCACGATTGGGGAGTCCGGCTTTCGACCGGTGTCGACCGAAGTCGAACAGAACTTGAGTGGCTAGGGAATAGCTACTTCTTGGGAGCAGCCGGGGGGGCAGGCGGCGCAGGCGGCGCGGGCGGCGCTACGGGCGGCGGCGGCGGGGGCGGGGGCGCGAACTGGGGCTGCGGTGGGTAGCCGGGCTGCTGAGGATATTGGCCCGGATAGGGCTGGCCTTGCCAGGCACCCGGCATCGGTCGGCGCGCCCAGCGCTCCGAGACCCATGGCTTACCTTCGATGAAGAGCAGGACAGCGGCGCCAACGAGGACGACGAAGTAGATCGTCATCCGGCCGGTAGCGAGCGTATCGAAGCCCTTGGCCTTCATGACGAAGTTCGCCAGGAAAGCGAGGAAAGACCACACAACCACTGCGAAGAAGATATACAGGTGCGGGCGGAGGAGCAGGAACGCCACCAGAATGGCGCAGATGCCGGAGGTCATCAGATCGATGAACCAACCGCCGCTCGTACCGCAGTGAACACCGACGGTCTGCGCCGCGGTCAATCCGGAACACGGGTCTATGGCTTGCATGGCAGTGAGCGCGTTGATTGCGTCAGCGATGGCAACGACGCCCAATAACAGTGCCAGCACGTAGCTGGGCCGGTTGATGTTGCGATCAGCTAGCATTCGCTCCTCCTCTGCGGGATTTGTGACGCACGGCGATCTTAGACCCCGCCACGGGCCACCGCTAGCCTTATGCGCGAAGTCCGATCTGCGAGGAGCGCCCGAAATAGGACGCCTGACCTAGCCCGGTCGGGACTAGCGGCCGCGAGCGCCCGACTCGCCGGCGGCCCGATCCCACAGGCTGTGGCCCAGACCTCCCGCCTCGACCAACGTGAGCGAGCCGACGGCGCCGAAGTTCCACGTCCCGATCCCCAGAGCCGAAGTGCCCTCGGCAAAGCTGCTCATCTCCGCCGCGACGTTGCCGTGAAGCGGGTAGCCGCCCTGCGGAAGAGTCTCGTTGGCCAGGAGAGTCACGGCTGGGATGAGCGACAACTCCTCCGGAGGAGCCGGGGGCTCGTCGTTCGTGCCATCGTTGCAGAATGGCTGAATCGCCAGGGTGTCGTTCTCCCAGCGAAGCAGATACTGGCCTATCTTGTCGCCGATGACCTCCACGCCCTCGGGCTTGACGATTGCCGCGAAGTCGAGTTGCTCGTCGTCCGACAGGAAACCCAGCACCGGCTGACGAAGCTGTCTCGCCGCGGCAGCGGAAGCCGCCAGCCATGCAAGCTGCTCCAGAGTCTCCTCGTCGTTGCCCAGGACGCGCAGCGCATCGACGTACCCGGACGCAAGTGGCCTGGCGGCTCGAATGACGGCGCGATCGCCGGGTACCGGCTCCGGAATGCCCAGGTCGATCAGCCACAGTCCACGGCCGACGAGCTCGAAGAGCCGGTAGCCGAACGCACGCTCGAGCGCGGTCAGCCCGGCGCCGTCCGGTCTGGCCCGGAGCAGCAGCCCCTGGATGCGGTAACCCACCCTGTCTCCCCTTGGTTCGCTCGGGCAACGAGTCTTACAAGCCTGGACTATCCAGGCTTGTTGCCGGCGCCCTCGTCTTCGAGCATCGGAATACGGACTCCACGCTGCCGTGCCACTTCGATCGCCCGATCGTAGCCGGCGTCGGCGTGACGGATGACACCCATGCCCGGATCGGTTGTCAGGACCCGCTCCAGCCTCTGGGCGGCGAGGTCTGAGCCATCGGCGACGACGACCATTCCTGCGTGTTGAGAGTACCCGATCCCCGTTCCTCCGCCGTGATGGATGCTCACCCAGCTCGCTCCCGACGCGGTGTTGATAAGTGCATTTAGGAGTGGCCAATCCGCGATCGCGTCGGAGCCGTCGCGCATCGCCTCAGTTTCGCGGTTCGGGGACGCAACGGATCCCGAGTCCAGGTGGTCGCGGCCGATGACGATTGGCGCGGAGACGGCGCCCGTCCGGACCAGTTCGTTGAACGCGGCTCCGGCCCGGGCCCGCTCGCCGTAGCCGAGCCAGCAGATCCGCGCGGGCAGCCCCTGGAACGGCACTCGAGCCTCGGCCATCTCGATCCATCGCCGAAGCGACTCATTTTCGGGAAAGAGCTCCAGGATGGCCCGATCCGTGGCCAGGATGTCCGCCGGATCGCCGGAGAGCGCCACCCAGCGGAACGGCCCCTTGCCCTCGCAAAAGAGCGGCCGGATGAACGCGGGGACGAACCCGGGGAAGTCGAAGGCGTTGGCAACGCCCGCGGCCTGCGCCTGGGCCCGGATGTTGTTGCCGTAATCGAACGTGATCGCGCCGCCCGCCATGAGCCCGAGCATGGCCCGGACCTGCTCGGCCATCGAGGCCATGGCTCGGCGGATGTATTCGTCCGGGTTGTCGCGGCGCAATTCCGCGGCGGCCGCCACGGAAACCCCCGCCGGCACATAGCCGTTGAGCGCGTCGTGGGCCGAGGTCTGGTCCGTGACCACGTCGAACCGCTCGCCCCGCCGGACCAGCTCGGGCTCGACTTCCGCCGCGTTGCCGACCAGTGCAATCGACTCCGCACGCCCTTCGGCCGCCGCGGCGCGGGCCCAGCCGAGGGCTTCGTCCAGCGAGCGGGTCATCCGGTCCACGTATCCGATGTCACGGCGCCGGGCTGCCCGAGCCTCGTCCACCTCGATCACCAGCGCCACGCCGCCGTTCATCGTCACGGCCAGCGGCTGCGCCCCGCCCATGCCGCCGAGGCCGGCCGTGAGAGTTACTCGGCCGGCCAGCGAACCGCCGAAGTGCTGGCGGGCCAGCTCCGCGAATGTCTCGTATGTGCCCTGGAGAATCCCCTGCGTGCCGATGTAGATCCACGATCCGGCAGTCATCTGGCCGTACATCGTCAACCCGGCCCGCTCCAACTCGCGGAACGTTTCCCAGTTGGCCCACTTGCCGACCAGGTTGGAATTGGCGATCAGGACTCGGGGAGCCCATGGGTGAGTGCGGAAGACGCCGACCGGCTTACCGGACTGGATGAGGAGCGTCTCGTCGTCCTCGAGGCGCCGCAGCTCTCGCACGATCGCGTCGAATGCGTCCCAGCTGCGCGCAGCGCGACCGCTCCCGCCGTATACGACAAGGTCATCCGGGCGCTCGGCCACTTCCGGGTCCAGGTTGTTCATCAGCATCCGCATCGCTGCTTCCTGGGCCCAGCCCTTGCAGCTGAGCTGCGGGCCGCGCGGAGCGCGAACGGGACGCGGGCCGGCGTGTTTGGCCGGGCCGGCTTCGATCGCCATCAGAGGCCTCCGAAAAGGTTGAGCCGGGCTCGACCGAGCGTTCGGCTCAGTGTGCTCCGCTTGCCACGGTGCGGCTACGTATAGATGGCGCTGATGAGCCTCCGGCCCAGATCCAGCGGGCCGAGACCGAACATGGACAGGACCACTCCGTTCCCCAGGGAGAGCGTGTATACGACCGGGCCGCCGCCGCATGACGACTTATCTACTATCCAGAAGTTGATCGTCTCCTGGCTGAAGTCGGCGACGCCGGATGCCTGAGAGCAAGCCTGGGCGGCGTAGTCGCCGATCCATGATTCCAAAGCGTCCGGAGCATCCGAGGCGCCCGGGGCCGGCTTGAGGTGCCCGATCTCCAGCACCAGCCAGTTTTCGGTGGCGGGATCGCCGATCCGAGCGGCCGCAAGTCTGTCGAAGAGACCAGACCGATCGGTATCGTCCATGTAGGCACTTTCGTTGTCGGGGTCTTCTACGATCGGGTAGGCGTCGACCGACTTCGGCAGCCTCGCCAGAAGGCTCGGGTCGATGTGGAGGCCGTACTGGCCGATCGTGCCGTTCGCCCAGGGCGTCGCGCCGATCGGAACCTGCGTGAAGAACGGCACGGTCGGCGTCGCCGTGGGGCCGCAGGCCGCCGCGGTCAGCGCCGCCACCACCAGCATTGCGGCCAGGGCCATCGCCGTTGCGCCGGGCCGGAGTCCGTGGCGGACGGGGCGGCGTCCTCCCGCGAATCGCGCCGGACGAATGCTCGGCACGGCCTCAGAGATCACGTCGCACCACCGGATAGCGATCATCGTCCACCGCCAAAGTGAAGCCGGCGCGAATCCAGAACTCGGGTCGCGCCGCCGGCGTGGTGTCTTCCTTCGCCGGTGCCTCCGGATAGGCCTCGACCGCGGTGAAGCCCCGGCCGCCGAGGTCGATGCAGGCGGCCTCCACGAGCTGCAGGGCGTAGCCCTCGCGGCGGGCTTGCTTCGTTGTCGCGATGCAAGTGATAACGGCCGGAAGGGGAGCATCCGGAAGCTGCGGATACAACTGGCGCAGCCGCAACGCCCGAGGATATGCGGAGAGCGGACCGAACTGGCAGTAGCCGGCGGCATCGCCGTCCACGAGCAGCAACTTGGCGTAGGACCCGAACACGCCCAGGCCACGGCCGAGGAGCTGCAGCTTGCGCGGAGCCTGGGCGGCGATCCTCGGCCGGCCGGGGCGCTGCGGCGCGAACGGGTTGTCGTCGGGCGGTTCCGACAGATCGTCCAGGAACGGATTTCGGGCGGGCGCGGCGGATGAAGCCGAGGCGAACGGATTGGATGCAGCCTTCGGGGCCGGCAAGAAGGGGTTTGAGTCGGCCCTTGGCGGCGCGAACGGATTGCTGGACGAGCCGGCGGTCCGCTGGTCGGCCGAACCGATCGAGCCGGCGCCGAGCCATCCCGGGCGGGTGGTCTTGGCGCCGTGATCGACGTCTTCCCAGTAGTCGCAGGTGCGATGGTCGAAGGACGGGTCCGCGCACGGCGGCACCAGCCCAAAACGAGCCTCGTCGGTGACGTCCACGATTTCGATGCTGGCCATTGCTTCCCCACTTTACGGCAAGGGGCCAATACGGTGCCGTGGCGTGGCACCCCTGAGCAGAATGGCGGCTAGACTCGACGGCGACATGGCCACTTCGACCGCTGCTTCCCCTTCGCCCGAGTCCGGCCCGCGCTGGCGGCGAGCCTTGACGCGCGGCATCACGCGCAATGTCGTGGCCCTCGGATTCGTCAGCCTCTTCACTGACATCTCCAGCGAGATGCTCGTCTACGTAATCCCGCTCTACCTGGCCAACGTGTTGCTGGCGCCGGTCGCGGTGATCGGCCTCATCGAGGGCGTGGCCGAGAGCACCGCCTCGATTCTCAAGCTGGTGAGCGGCGCGCTCTCCGACCGGCTCTCCAGGCGGCGGCTGCTTGTTGGGATCGGCTATGGGACATCGGTCGCGGCAAAAGCCCTGTACCTGGTGGCTACGGTCTGGCCGGTGGTGCTGATCGGGCGCGTGGGCGATCGGTTCGGCAAGGGGATTCGGACTTCGCCGCGCGACGCGCTCATCGCCGACTCAACGGCCCCCGAGAACCGGGGAGTGGCGTATGGCCTGCACCGGGCCATGGACACGACCGGCGCATTCGCCGGGGTGCTGGTGGCCGCGGCCGTCATCTGGGCCACGGAGGGTGCCGCAACCAAGCTGACCGGCGACGCTTTCCGGATCCTCGTCCTGCTGGCCCTCGTGCCGGGCATTCTGGCGGTCGCCACGATCGTGGTTGGGGTCCGCGACGTGAAGCGGCCGGCAGTGGCCGCCGAACCGGCGGTCGCGGCCCCGAAGGTGGCGGCGCCGAGCCTGCGCCGACGGATCGTCGGTGACAGGGCCCAATGGCGCAGCTTCTCGCGGCCCTTCTGGCTCTTCATGCTCGCCAACGCCCTCTTCACGCTCGGCAACTCGAGCGACGCCTTCCTGGCACTCCGCTCTCAGAACCTCGGCCTGACGCTGCTGGCGCTGCTGCTGACCATCGTGGCCTTCAACGCCACCAACGCCATCGTGGCCTGGCCGGCCGGCGCCCTGTCGGATCGAATCGGGCGACGCGGTCTCATCGCCGGGGCGTGGGCCATCTACGCAGCCTGCTATGCCGGGTTCGCGATCGTCACTTCGGCCGTGTGGGTCGTGCCGCTCTGGATCGCCTACGGCGTCTACTACGCCCTGAGCGAAGGGGTCGGCAAGGCGATGGTCGCGGACCTGGCCCCGACGGAACTGCGAGCCACCGCATTCGGCATCTTGAACGCCACACAGGGTCTGATGATCCTGCCCGCTTCCGTGATCGCGGGTCTGCTATGGAGCCTGATCGCTCCGCCGGCCCCGTTCTGGTTCGGGTCCGCGTGCGCCGCGGCCGCGGTCGTGCTGCTGATGACTACGGTTCGGCCGGGCGCGAGGAAATAGGCTCGACCCGTTCCGGTGGGGGTATGTCGCCAAATCGAGCCGCAGGGTGGGACGCCGTTCCCTCACGTGCGACCGCGAGGCACGGGCGCGCGGCGAGGGCGTAACGTCAGCGTACGAAGCCCGGCCGACGGGGCAAAGGCCGGTAGAGGTCCCGAGAAGTCCCATCGAAATGAAAAGCGCGCGGCCCAGGGAAGGCCGCCTTCCGTTTGCGAGGTGTTGATGTGCGGCCACTAGACGTCCGCATCGAGGCCGCTCTGAGAACATACGATGAAGACTGCCGGTGGGATCTGATCGCCGGCATTCTGACGGAGTGCCCGGACGACGTCCTCGAGGAGGCCGTCGGTCTGCTTGGAAGCAACCTGGAACGCAGCCGGACGCTCGGCGCGGATCTTCTGGGCAGGCTCGTCGGCATCGAACCGAATTGCCGCCCGGTCGCCCTCGATGCCCTGCTCGCCGCGATCGCCGCCGAGACCTCCTCCGCCCCCAAGGCTTCGATCGTGGCGGCTCTCGGGCATGTCGACGATCCCGGCACTCTGGGGTTCGTCTTCCCGCTGGCCGACGATCCCAGCGCCGAGGTTCGGCTTGCCGTCGCCTTTGCGGTGGCCACGATCAGCCCGCAGCCGCTCGCGCCGGAGGCTCGCACCGCGCTGATAAGCCTCTCTCGAGACTGCGACCCGGAAGTCCGCGACTGGGCCACGTTTGGGCTGGGCACTCTCTCCGACGCTGACGGCCCCGACGTACGGGCCGCCTTGCTGGCGCGAGCCGAGGATGCAAGCCACGAGGCGCGCGCCGAGGCGCTGTTTGGACTCGCCGTCAGGCGAGACCCGCGCGCCGTGCCTCATCTGATCCGAGCGCTGCAATCGCCGCTGGTCGGCGGGCTCGAGGTGGATGCTGCCGCGGCCGCGGCCGACCCGCGGTTGCTGCCCGCGCTCTGGGCCCTTCAGCAGGCCGGAGCCGCAGACCAGGTCCGCCTCCGTCGAGCCATCGATCGGTGCTCGGGGCGAGATCGGCCGTCGCTGCTCTCCTGACCCGCGCGATTGACGGCGGTGCCGCCCTATCCGACCAGATCGACGAGCGAGCCCTCACGGACAAGGCGCGTGGCCGATTCGATGTCGCTGCCCTGCATTCGATCGCGGTCCAGATGCGACACGACCGAGCGCACTCGGCGGTGGGCTTCCTCGACACCGGCGCCGGGCCGAACGGTCGAACCTTCGGCAGCGATGCCGGCGAGTCGGAAGTCGAGCGCCTGCGCGGCAACCAGTAGCTCGATGGCGAGGATTCGCTGAACGTTGGTCAGCACCGCCATCGCGTGGCGCGCCGCAATCGAGCCCATCGAGACGTGGTCTTCCTGATTGGCCGAGGTGGGGATCGAGTCGGCGCTCGCCGGATGGGCCAGAACCTTGTTCTCGGAGGCGAGCGCCGCGGCCGTGTACTGGAGCAGCATCATCCCCGACTCCAACCCGCTGCCCGAGGACAGGAAGGGCGGCAGCCCGCCGTTCAAACGGGCATCGACCATCAGGGCGATGCGCCTCTCAGAGATTGCACCCAACTCGGAGATTGCCAGCTTGGCGAAGTCCATCGCCAGCGCAATCGGCTCGCCGTGGAAGTTGCCGCCGCTGATTACGAGCCCTCCACCCGTGGCGGCGGCAGTGGCGTCGGCCACTCCGCCCTGGGGGAAGACGAGTGGATTGTCCGTGGCCGAGTTCAGCTCCACATCCAGAACGCCGCACAGGTAGTCCAACGCATCGCGGCAAGCGCCGTGGACCTGCGGC
>Ga0182021_10010880_pt1 | contig 10793 bp, 5 predicted proteins | sample 612E3MmetaG_FD_120493 | JGI IMG/M metagenome (GOLD analysis project Ga0182021, IMG submission 120493) | Permafrost microbial communities from Stordalen Mire, Sweden - 612E3M metaG (Illumina Assembly) | ecosystem: Environmental > Terrestrial > Soil > Wetlands > Permafrost | place: Sweden...
GGACGGCGAGCGCGATCAGCATTCCGGCGAGGTGACGCGGCTCGCCGGTGGTGTAGCCCGAACCGAACATCCACAGCATGCCGGCAATGGCGAGCGCGATGGCGGCCCAGGTGCGCGGCGCGATCGGCTCGCGCAGCACCGCGCGCGCGAGCAGCGCCGTGATCAGCGGCGTGATGCTGTTGACGATCAGGGTGTTGGCGGTGGTGGTGGTCATCAGCGCCAGCATGAACGCGACGAACATGATCGCCCACATTGCGCCGGACAGGATGCCGTAGCCGCCGGTCGCGCGCACCGCGGCCCAGGCCCTGCCGCCGCGCGTGAGCAGCAGCGCGGCCAGCACGAAGACGGCGGCGAACAGGCTGCGCCAGAAGGTGACTTCCCAGCGCGCGGCGAACGCCAGGTGCCGGGTGACCACGCCGGCGATGCTCCACAGCGTTGCCGCGACGATCATCAGCGCAATCGCGCGCCGGTGCGCCCGTGGATTGCGCTCGCTCATTGCGCGGCGAGAAAGCGGTCGAGTTCCGCTGCGAGCCCTGGTGTTTCGCTGTCGGCAAACTCGTAGCGCGCGCGGACCACCGGTTTGTCCAGCGCGATCAGCGCCGCCAGATCGATCGGCGTTGCAGCCACTACCACGTCGGCGCTTGCGGCGTTGATGGTTTGCCGCAGCGCCTCCAGTTGCGCCGGTGTATAGCCCATCGCCGGCAGGACCGGTCCGATATGCGGGTATAGCGCATAGACGGCGGCAATTGCAGGCGCGGCCGCGGCGCGCGGATCGACGATCGCCGCGGCGCCCGCCCGCAGCGCCGCGACATAGCCTGCGCCGTGGGGCATGCCGCCGTGGGTGATGGTCGGGCCGTCTTCGACCACCAGCACGCGGCGGCCAGCCACTGCCGCCGCATCGTCCAGGCGCACCGGCATGGAGCCGCGCAAGATCGCTGCAGTTGGATTCGCTCGGCGCACGTTGTCGATCAGTCCTTGCACCGCGGTGGCCTCGGCCGCGTCCGCTTTCGCCACCAGCACGATGTCGGCCATGCGCAGCACCGTTTCGCCGGGATGGTAGGCGCATTCGTGGCCCGGGCGCAGCGGATCGACCAGCACGATGTGCAGGTCGGGGCGGACGAAGGGGAAATCGTTGTTGCCGCCGTCCCACAGGATGACGTCGGATTCGCGTCCCGCCTGCTCGATGATGCTGACGTAATCCACGCCGGCATAGACGACGTTGCCGGCGGCGAGGTGCGGCTCGTATTCTTCGCGCTCCTCGACGGTACAGGCGGCGCGCTCGAGGTCGGCGCGGGTGGCGAAACGTTGCACGCTCTGGCGCGCGAGATCTCCGTAGGGCATGGGATGGCGCACGACGGCGGCGCGCAGGCCGCGGCTGCGCAGTTCGCGCGACAGCCAGCGGCTTACCGGGGACTTGCCGCAGCCGGTGCGCACCGCCGATACCGCGATCACCGGCACGCCCGCCGAGATCATGGTCCGCAGCGGGCCGAGCAGGGTAAAGTCGGCGCCGGCCGCGAGCGCGCGCGAGGCGCGATGCATGACCTCGGCATGGGCAAGGTCGCTGTAGGCGAACACCACCAGCTCGACCTCGTGCGCGCGGATCAGCGCCTCGAGCTCGGCTTCCGGCGCGATGGGGATGCCTTCCGGATACTGCGGGCCGGCGAGCGCGGCGGGATAGCGGCGCCCGGCGATGCCGGGAATCTGCGCCGCGGTAAAGGCCACGACGTCGAACGCCGGATCGTCGCGATAGACGACATTGAAGTTGTGGAAATCGCGCCCGGCCGCGCCCATGATCACGACGCGCGTGCGGTAGCTGCTATTCACGCGTCCGCCCCGCGAGGAATTCGGCCAGCACGCGCGCGGTGTGCGAGCGCGCGGGCGCGCGCGCGAGCATGGCCGGCGTACCCTGTGCGGCAATGCGCCCGCCGGCGTCGCCGCCTTCGGGGCCGAGGTCGACGATCCAGTCGGCGTCGGCGATGATGTCCAGATTGTGCTCGATCACCACCACGGTGTTGCCGGCGTCGACCAAGCGGTGCAGCACGCGGATCAGCTTTTCCACGTCCGCCATGTGCAGGCCGACCGTCGGCTCATCGAGGACATAGAGCGTGTGTCCCTCCGCACCGGCGCGGCCGGGGCGCGCTGCCGCGTTGCCTTCGGCATCGATGCGGACCTTCGATAATTCGGTGACGAGTTTGATCCGCTGCGCCTCGCCGCCCGAGAGCGTCGGGCTCTGCTGGCCCAGCGTCAGATAACCCAGGCCCACGTCCTGCAAGAGGCGCAGCGCGTGATGCGTGGAGGGATGGGCGGAGAAGAACTCCACCGCTTCATCCACGTTCATGGCGAGCACCTCGCCTATCGATTTTTGCTTGAAGCGCACCGCCAGCGTCTCAGGATTGAAGCGCGCGCCGCGGCAGACGTCGCACAGCACCTTCACATCGGGCAGGAAACTCATCTCAATGCGTTTTACCCCCTGGCCCTCGCACGCGGGGCAGCGGCCTTCGCCGGTATTGAAGGAGAAGCGCGAGGGACTCCAGCCGCGCATGCGCGCCTCGGTCGTGTCGGCGAACAGCCGGCGGATCGCGTCCCAGAAACCGACATAAGTGGCAGGGCAGGAGCGCGGCGTCTTGCCGATCGGCGTCTGGTCCACTTCGAGCACGCGCCCGACGTGCTCCGCGCCGCGGATCTCGCGGCAGCCCGTGAGCTGCACTTGTTTGCGATTGCGCGGGGACAGGCGTTTTTGCGCCACCAGGCGGGCGAGGTTTGCGTGCAGCACCTCGCGCGCGAGCGTGGACTTGCCCGAGCCGGACACGCCGGTGATGACGCACAGGCGCGCCAGCGGCAGGCGCAGCTGCTTGATGTTCAGGTTGTGCAGATCGGCGCCGAGGATCTCCAGCGCCGGTGTCTTGGCGTTCGCCGCGCGCGGCGGATGCAGGGGATGGCGCAGAGGATGCGCGAGGAAATGCCCGGTGACCGACTCGGGGTTTGCCATCAGGTCCGCGGCCGAGCCCTGGGCGACGACGCGCCCGCCACGGCTGCCCGCGCCCGGCCCGAGGTCGAGCACGTGCGCCGCGCGGCGGATGGTGTCCTCGTCGTGCTCCACCACCACCAGGGTATTGCCCTTGGCCTGGAGTTTCTGCAGCGTGTCGAGCAGCACGCGGTTGTCGCGCGGATGCAGGCCGATGGTGGGCTCGTCCAGGATATAACACACGCCGCGCAGGTTCGAGCCCAGCTGTGCGGCGAGGCGGATGCGCTGCGCCTCGCCGCCGGAGAGCGTGGGCGCGGAGCGGGCCAGCGCCAGGTAGCCCAAGCCGACTTCGTCGAGGAAGGAGAGGCGCGATTTCAGCTCCGCGACGAGGTCGCGCGCGATCTCGGCCTCGCGCCCCGCGAGCGTTAGACCGTGGAAAAACTTCCCGAGCTGCGCCACCGGCAGCTCGACCAGATCGGCGACGGAGCGTCCGCGGTAGCGCACCGCCAGCGCCTCGGGGTTGAGGCGGCGGCCTGCGCAGTCGGGGCAGGCAACATCGGCTTCCTCCTGCTCGTCGAGGAAGTTGTCCAGGCGCTGATCCTCCTGTTCGCGGCTCGCATCGCGGTCCTTCTCGTAGTCCGGTTCCTGATAGCCGGAAATTTGCACGCCGGTGCCGAGGCAACTGCTGCACCAGCCGTGCTTGGAGTTGAACGAGAACAGGCGCGGGTCCAGCTCGGGGAAGCTGCGCGCGCAGGACGGGCAGGCGCGCTTGGTCGAAAAGATCGCCTGCGGCAATGCGAGCTCGACGCGCGGACCCTTGGCTTTTCCCGCCGCTTCGGCCAGCCGGTCCAGGCCGCCGAGCACGTGCACGATGCCTTTGCCGAATTCGAGCGCGCGCGTCAGCGCCGCGCGCAGTTCCGCTTCGTTCGCCGGCGCGACGCGCAGGTCCGCCACCGGGAGCTCGATGGTGTGCTCGCGAAAGCGGTCGAGGCGCGGCCATTTCGCCGTCGGCAGGAATTCACCGTCGACGCGCAGGAAATCGTAGCCCTTGCCCTTCGCCCATTTGGCGAGATCGGTGTAGTAGCCCTTGCGGCTGGTTACCAGCGGCGCGAGCAGGCCTATCCTCTGGCCGCGATAGTCCTTCTGCACGCGCGCGGCGATGGCGTCGAAGCCCTGCGGCTCGATGGCCACGTTGCAGTCGGGACAGAATTGCGTGCCGAGTTTGACGTACATCAGGCGCAGGAAGTGGTAGATCTCGGTGAGCGTCGCCACCGTGCTTTTCCTGCCGCCGCGGCTGGTGCGTTGCTCGATCGCCACCGTGGGCGGGATGCCGAAGATCGCATCCACGTCCGGGCGCGACGACGGCTGCACGAACTGGCGCGCATAGGCGTTGAGCGATTCCAGGTAGCGTCTCTGTCCCTCGGCGAACAGGATGTCGAAGGCGAGCGTGGATTTGCCCGAGCCGGAAACGCCGGTGATCACGGTGAACTGGTTGCGCGGGATATCGACGTCGACGTTCTGCAGATTGTGCTCGCGCGCGTTGTGGATCTTGATGAAATTACTTCGCGCAAGGAGCGCTTGCTGCAGTGGCAATCCCTCTGAAACGCCCAGCTGGAGCCGCGTTCCGGCCGGTTGACCAAGTGCGACGTCATATTCCCGCAGCGCTTTGCCCGTATGCGAGGCGGCATGCGCCATGACTTCCGCCGGCGTGCCGGTGCAGACGATTGCGCCGCCTGCATCGCCGCCCTCTGGGCCGAGGTCGATGATCCAGTCCGAGGCGCGGATCATGTCGAGATTGTGTTCGATCACCACCACCGAATGCCCGGTGGCGATGAGCTTGCGCAGCGCATGCAGCAGCTTCGCGATGTCGTCGAAATGCAGGCCGGTGGTGGGCTCGTCGAACAGGAACAGTTTGCCCTTGCGCAGCAAGCCGCCTGCGGCGGGCGAGCCTTTGGTCGCTTCCACCAGATGCCCGGCGAGCTTCAGGCGCTGCGCCTCGCCGCCCGAGAGCGTGGGCACGGGCTGGCCGAGCTTGAGGTATTCCAGGCCGACATCGGCCAACGGCGCGAGCACGGCTTGCACTTGAGCGTGACTGGCAAAGAAGGCGAGCGCCTCGGCTACCGTCAGCTCGAGCACGTCGGCGACCGACAGCGCCGGCCTGCCGTCCGTGCCCGCGAGCGTCACTTCCAGCACCTCGTCGCGGAAGCGGCGGCCGTTGCAGTCGGGGCAGCGCAGGTACACATCCGACAGGAATTGCATCTCGACGTGTTCGAAGCCGCTGCCGCTGCAGGTCGGGCAGCGTCCGTTGCCGGCGTTGAAGCTGAAGGTGCCGGCGGTGTAGCCGCGTTCCTTCGCCGCGGGCTCCGCCGCGAACAGCGCGCGGATGGCATCGAACGCGCCGACGTAGCTCGCCGGGTTGGAGCGCGTGGTCCTGCCTATCGGCGACTGGTCCACCATCACCACGTCCCCGATCAGTTCGGCGCCTTGGAGCGCGCGGTGCGCGCCGGGAGTCTCGGTGGGCTTGCCTTTGGCTTTCAGCAGAGCCGCATGCAGCACGTCCTGCACCAGCGTGGACTTGCCGCTGCCGGAGACGCCGGTGATGCAGACCAGGCGCGAAAGCGGTATGTCGACGTCGATGTTCTTCAGGTTATGCTCGGCGGCGCCGAGCAGGCGCAGCCGCCGTCCTTTCGCCTCCGGCGGCCTGGGCGCGACGCCGGCGTCGGCGCGCCTCCTGCCCGACAGGTACTCGGCGGTGAGCGAGCCGCTCGCCTTCAATTCCTCTGGCGTGCCGAACGACACCACTTCGCCGCCGCGCTCGCCCGGTCCCGGTCCCATGTCGAGTATGCGGTCCGCCGCGAACATGATCTGCGGGTCGTGCTCCACCACCACCAGCGAGTTGCCGGCGTCGCGCAGCCGGTGCATCACCTCGATCACCCGGCCCATGTCGCGCGGGTGCAGGCCGATGGAGGGCTCGTCCAGCACGAACAGGGTGTTCACCAGCGAAGTGCCGAGCGCCGTGGTGAGGTTGATGCGCTGCACTTCGCCGCCGGAAAGCGTGCGCGACTGCCGGTCCAGCGTCAGATAGGCGAGGCCCACCTGGCACAGGTAGGACAGCCGCGCGCGGATTTCGGTGAGCAGAAGGTCGGTGGCTTCATCCAAGGGCGCAGGGAGGTGCAGGATGTCGAAAAAGGTGCGGCAGCGCTCGATCGGCAGCAGCATCAGGTCGTGCACGGTTAGCCCGGGCAGCGCGGCGAGCTTGTCCACGCCCCATTTCACTCCCAGGGGTAGGAAACGCTTATAGGTACCGAAGACCTGGTCGGCATCCTGCTTCGTGCCCAGGCGCCACAGCAGCGCGTCGTGCTTGAGCCGCGCGCCTTCACAGGCCGGGCAGGGCGTGTAGGCGCGATACTTCGACAGCAGCACGCGGATGTGCATCTTGTAGGCTTTGGACTCGAGCCAGTCGAAGAACTTGCGCACGCCGTACCAGGTGCCGGGCCAGGAAAGACGCCAGCTCTTCCATTCCGGCTCCCCTTCGAGTACCCATTTGCGCTGCGCCTGGGTGAGATGGCGAAACGGCGTATCCAGCGGGATGCCGCGCTTGTTGGCGTACTTCACCAGATCGTCCTGGCATTCGCCAAAGCTCGCCGTCTGCCAGGGCCTGACCGCGCCTTCGCGCAAGGACTTCGATTCGTCCGGGACGATCAGGCCGAAATCGATGCCGATGACGCGGCCGAAGCCGCGGCAGGTGTCGCAGGCGCCGATGGGCGAGTTGAAGGAGAACAGCGACGGCGTCGGGTCGGCGTAGTGGATATCGCATTCGGCGCAGTGCAGGTCGGAGGAGTAGCGCCAAACCGGGGACAGACCACCTTTTTCCGGAGAGGAAAAAGGTGGTCTGTCCCCGGTTTCCTCCACATGTACATTCACCTTGCCCTGGCCGATTTTCAGCGCTGCCTCCAGCGCCTCGATGACGCGCGTCTTTTCGGCAGCAGCCATGCGCAGCCTGTCTTGCACCACTTCCAGCGTGTCGCCATGGTGCGCGTGAATGCGGGTATAGCCCTGGCTTTGCAGCAATTGCTCGACCTCGGACTCGGTGAAATTCTTCGGCACCGTGACCGGGAAGGTGACGATGAGCCTCGGGTCGCCCGCGTTCTTCGCGCGCGCTTTAATCGCGGCGTAGATCGATTCCGGCGTGTCGCGCGCCACTTTCTCGCCGCAGCCGCGGCAATAGAGTTCCGCTGCGCGCGCGAACAAGAGCTTCACGTGGTCGTTCAGTTCCGTCATGGTGCCGACGGTCGAGCGCGAGGTGCGCACCGGGTTGGTCTGGTCGATGGCGATGGCGGGCGGGATGCCGTCGATGCGGTCCACCTGCGGCTTGTCCATGCGATCGAGGAACTGGCGCGCGTAGGGCGAGAAGGTCTCGACGTAGCGCCGCTGGCCCTCGGCGTAGAGCGTGTCGAACACGAGCGAACTCTTGCCCGAGCCCGATACGCCGGTGACCACGACGAGCTGGTTCAGCGGGATTGCGAGGGTGAGGTTCTTGAGATTGTTCTGGCGCGCGCCCTGGATCAGGATGGCGTCGTCGCTGTTCAAGGTTGCGCTGCTTGCTTCCCACATTGCGCCATTTTATCGGTCGCGGCACGATCGCGCTGCGCTAGTTGGCATACAATCCCAATTGACCATTCATACATAGCGGAGAAGAACCATGAACATCGGCATCGCCGGCACCGGGCGCATGGGCAGCGCCATCGCGGCGCGGCTCATCGGCTTGGGCCATACGCTCACGGTGTGGAATCGCACGCCCGAAAAGACCAATGCTGCAGTGGCAGCGGGCGCGACGGTCGCCGCTACACCCGCTGAGCTCGCCACGCGGGCGGAGGTGATCATCACCATCCTCACCAACGCCGCGGCGATCGACGCGGTCTATTACGGCGACCACGGGCTGCTCGCGGGCGAAGTCAAAGGCAAGCTGTTCATCGAGATGAGCACCGTGCGGCCCGAGACCGAGCGCGCGTTGGCCGAGTGGGTGGCGAAAAAGCACGCGCAATTGGTCGAGTGCCCGGTCGGCGGCACCGTGGGCCCGGCGAAGGACGGCAAACTCTTCGGCCTGGTCGGCGCCGAGGCGGCTGCGCTCGAGCGGGCGCAGCCCCTGCTCGAACAGTTGTGCCGCCGCATCGAGCATGTCGGGCCGGTGGGAGCGGGCGCGGCGATGAAACTTGCCATCAATCTGCCCTTGATCGTTTTCTGGCAGGCTTTCGGCGAGGCCGTCGCGCTCGCCAAGCCGCTTGGCATCGACCCGGCGCGACTGATCGAAATTTTCTCCGACACCTCCGGAGCGGCAACGGTGCTGAAGAACCGCGGCGCGGCGGTGGCGAAGGCGCTGGCGGGGGAAGACACCGGACCGGCCACCTTCGATCTCGACTCGATGCGCAAGGACCTGCGCACCATGCTGGAGGAAGCGAAAAGCCTGGGCGTCGAATTGCCGACCGCGGCGCGCGTGCTCGAGTCGTTCGATCACGCCGCCCACGCCGGGCATGGTGCGATAGACGGCGTGCGCATTCCGGCCTGGGTGAGCCGCTAGGCGGCCGGCATGGCGATGCCGATGCCGCGCACAAACGCGAGCCCTGGCGCGCCGAAGGACGAAGCATGAAACGCATACTTGCTGCGCTGTTGTTGCTTCCATGCCTCGCCGTCGCGCAAGGCTACCCGGCCAGGCCGGTACGCATCATCGTGCCGTATCCGCCGGGCGGCGCCACCGACGTGATGGCGCGGGTGGTCGCGCAGAAACTGAGCGAATCCTGGGGCCAGCAGGCCGTGGTGGAGAACAAGCCGGGAGCGAGCGGCACCATCGGTTCGGACCTGGTGGCAAAGTCGGCGGCGGACGGCTACACGCTGCTGTTGCAGGGCACGCAGCACGCGATCAATCTGAGCATCTACAAGCAGCTGCCCTACGACACGCTGCGTGATTTCACGCCGGTCGCGTATATCGGGCGGGCGCCGTTTCTGCTGGTGCTGCACCCCTCGGTCCCAGCCAATTCGGTGACCGAGTTGATCGCATGGATCAAAACCAAGCCGGGCGGGGTCAACTACGGATCGAGCGGAGTCGGCGGCGCCGCGCACCTCGCCGGGGAGATGTTCAAGACCGCCGCCGGCGTCCAGCTCACCCACATTCCCTACAAGGGTGCGGCGCCGGCGATGGCCGACCTCGTCGGCGGCCAGGTGCCCATGGTGTTCGACCCCATACCAACCTCGCTGCCGCAGGTGCGCGGCGGCCGGATCAAGGCGCTGGCGATCACCAGCGCGCAGCGTTCCCCCTTGGTGCCGGAGGTGCCTACCGTCGCCGAATCGGGCCTCCCCGGCTTCGAGGTCGCCGCATGGTTCGGCCTCTACGCGCCGGCAGCGACCCCGGCAGACATCGTCGGCAAGCTCAATACCGACGTCAATCGCGTGCTGCAGCTGCCGGAGGTGAAGGAGAAGTTCGCGGCGCTCGGAGCGGATACCGCCCCCATGACGACGGACCAGTTTGCGCTACACCTGCGCTCCGAGGTCGCCAAGTTCGCCAAAGCGATCAAGGATTCGGGCGCGAAGGCCGAGTAGGCTCTTCGCCGGAGGGGGCGGGTCGCAGTAAGGATTGCAAGGGGTCAGGCTGAGAAGTGCAGCCATTTTGACGCGCCGCATCGGGCGGCGACGCCGGTCCGCGGCTTCTAATGCTCTACTGGTGCGAGCGCCTCGCGCACCATCACCTGCATGCGCTCGGGCGTGGTGCCGGGCGGAAAGAACGCGACGTAGTTTCCATCGCGGTCGATCAGGTAGATGAAGGCGGTGTGGTCGATGACATAGTTCTTCGAGCCGGCCGGTCCGACCTTCTCATAATAGGTTTTGTAAAGCGTGGCGACGCGGCGCGTTTCCGCCTCGGTTCCGCGCAGCGCGACAAAGCGCGCATCGAAGGCGGCGGCGTATTCGCGCAGCACCGCCGCGGTATCGCGCGCCGGATCGAGGGTGACGAACACCGGCTGCAGCTTGTCGGCATCGGCGCCCATCAATGCCATCAGGCGCCCCATCGCGAGCAGGTCCGTGGGGCAGACGTCCGGGCAGAAGGTGTAGCCGAAATACAGCAGCACCAGTTTGCCGCGAAAATCGGACAGGCTGCGCCGCTTGCCGTGCTGGTCGGTGAGCGTGAACGGGCCGCCGACCTGCGCCTTGCCCGACATCAACTCGTTCATCATCCGCGCCGCGTCGGCGCGGCGCGGCGTTTCGGCCAGCGCGCCGCCTAGCAGCGCCAATGCCAGCGCGCCGCAGGCGGCCAGGCGCGCGAGGCCCATCAGGCGCCGAACTGGAATTCCGTTCCCGTGGTGGAGGTCACCAGGCGATCGCCGAGCAGCTCGCGCATTGCCGTGACGAACCCCGGGCCGGAGCAGTGCAGCGGGATCACCACGTCCGGGTTGAGCGCCTTCAGCTCGTTCACGGTGCGCACGAGGTAGTCGTCCGGCGCGGGGAATAGGTGGAATCCGCCCAGCACGGCGTGCACCTTCGACACGCCCGAGGCTTCGATGGCCTGCTGCACGGTGTTGACGATGCCGGCGTGGCCGCAGGAGGAAATCACCACCAGGCCGCGGTCTTTCAGGTTGAAGGCGGTGCCGTGCTCGTCCAGATGCTCGTCGGCGACGAACTTGCCCTGCGCCTTGGCGTTGGCCTCGGGCATGTCGCAGCCGATGCCGTCTTTCTTGCTGTACTCAACCAGGGTGTTGGGCAGCACGCGCTCGAAGCTGCGCCGCTTGATCGTGCCGGTGGTGAAGGCATGGCCTTGCACCACGGTGGCCTGCTGGCAATA
>Ga0182021_10010881_pt1 | contig 10792 bp, 9 predicted proteins | sample 612E3MmetaG_FD_120493 | JGI IMG/M metagenome (GOLD analysis project Ga0182021, IMG submission 120493) | Permafrost microbial communities from Stordalen Mire, Sweden - 612E3M metaG (Illumina Assembly) | ecosystem: Environmental > Terrestrial > Soil > Wetlands > Permafrost | place: Sweden...
TATTACGTTTTTGCAGCGCGACTTTCATACGCCTTTTTTCTTCAAAAAATCAAGTTCAAATTTAATGAGACTCAAATATTACAAACGTAGTGCAGTAATATTTGTTAGTTGTAATGAGGCTAAAATTTCAAAAGCAAAGCGCATTGAAATTTTTTAGCCGAATTATCCAATAGCCAAAGGCTATTGGAAATTATCCCAGGAGCGAAGTACCCTGAAGGGCATCTACGACGACGTGGGATTTGAGACTCAAATATTACTGAGGTTTACCCTTGTAAAGAAAACGTTCCAGAAAGCGATTGTATGCCGTCCAATCTGAATCATTGTTGGCGGAGTCGGCCATAAAGGCTTGGAAAGCGTTAAACTTGGCATCAAGATCGTCAATATAATGAATAACTAGAGCTTCCAGTGTTTTCGGACGCTTGGGAGAGCCGAATTCGAATTCCCCGTGATGACTTAAAATAATATGCCGTAATTCCAGTGCTAATTGCGGAGGGAAATCATCAATGCTGGCAATTCTTTTATTGATCATTTCCACGCCCATAACAATGTGACCGATCAGTCTTCCTTCATCGCTGTAATCTATTATATTATTGTAAGAGAATTCATAAATTTTGCCGATATCATGAAGAATGCCTCCGGTAATAAGCATATCTTTGTTAAGGCTCGGATAATGATCAGCTACTTTTTCCAGCAGGCGCACGACCGAGAGAGTGTGTTCCAAGAGGCCGCCAAGATAAATATGATGAAAACCTTTGGCCGCCGGGGCTCTCTGGAAAAGAGAAGCAGTTTCCTCTTCCTGAAGAAAAGCATTCAGCAGAGCCTTTAAGAATTTATCGCTAACTTTTTCTACATAGCCAAGCAATTCGTTGAACATTTCTTTAACATCGGCTTTTGCAGCGGGCAGATAATCTGTTGATTCTACTTCGTCCCATGGGATTTTCTTGATGCTGGTGATAGAAATTTGAATTGAATTTTTGTAATTGGCGGCACGTCCTTCAATGAAAATTATATCGCCTTTTTTGAAGAGTTGATCCAATTCTACAGCGTTTTCCCATACCTTGCTTTCGATTTCGCCGGTTTTGTCTTTGAGTCTCACGGTCAGATAAGGAGAACCTTTTTGCGAGAAAGCCATGTTTTTTTCCGCAACAAGAAAGGAAGATGCTATCTTATCTCCCTGCTTGATATTTTTCAGATAAATTTCTTTAGTCTTCAAATTATTACCCGCCTTTCCTGAGAATAAATGTTCATTTTATCTTTACGCACATAACCAATGAGCAGAATATTGGCTTTGCGCGACAACTCTACGGCATTTGCTGTAGGCGCTGAATGTGAAATTATTGCCGGTATTCCCATATTCCATACTTTATAAACGATTTCAGAGGATATTCTTCCCGTTGTTAAAATTATTGCTTTATTAAGATTGATTTCTTTCAGAAGGGCGTATCCTCCAAGCATATCTATTGTGTTGTGACGTCCAATGTCTTCGCGCAGGGCGATAATTTTATTTCTTAATGCCAGAGCCGAACAGTGAGTGCCTCCTGTTTGATTATGAACTATTGAGCCGTTCAGAAGCTCATCCATCAGTTTTAAGGCAACACCGGTTTTTATATAAAAACCGGAAGGAACATTCAGCGGCACAAGTAAATCAATATTTGTTTTGCCGCGCGCGCCGCTGGAAGCTATATTTTTTATAGACGCTTTTGCAGAACCTTTCTTATTTTTTAATGTGACGTTCACACAATTTTTATTTAATTCTATCTTTTCTATATCACCTTTGCGGTCAATGATTTTTTCCGATTTTAAAAATCCCACAGCCAATTCTTTCAAATAAATACCCTCACAGGCAATATTGGCTAATGGTTCTCCGTTAATATTAACTGACAAAACTACTTCCTGAATTACTTTAGTGTATGAACTGGAAATGGAAATTTCATCGCCTGTAAATATTTTTATTTTTTTTATAATCTTGTCAGACCTTCTCATGTTTTTTCTCTCAAAATGCGGTGATCTCCGACTCTGATGGTGAGTTTATTCATATCAAAGTATTCCATTAATGGAATTATATATTTGCGGGAAAGGCCGGTTAAGTCTTTAAAGCTTGCCGGCGTTGCTTTACCGTCTTTTACAAGCATTGCTTTGTAATTGTTTCGTAAGTTATTTAATACTTCACGTGAGAAACAAAGCTCTTCATTTATTTTAATTAAATCTCCCTCTTTGAGCATCAAATTGATGATATTTTGCGCTTTTGTTTTCCGGTCGCTGAATTTATTAATGACTTCGCTTAGAGAAGAAGGCGTAAGTCCCGCTTCTTTGTAAATTCTGGCAATGTCCCGGCGCAAAGAATCCAGATCACCGGCCAGTTCCACCTGATGTTTTGTCAGACGCACATTGTCTCTATCGCTTACGATATTTCCTTCTTTGTTTAACGACCCCAAAACCATATTGAAAAGTTTAGCCGACACATTATTCCCGAGCGACACTTTCAATTCCTCTTTTGATATTCCTCCCTTCAAGGGATTTTTTTTGTGGTATTCCGTAACTTCTCCGATAATAATTTTATCAAGCTGATTGAAGAATTTAGCGGAAATAACGGTCGTGTCTTCATTATCCAGAAGAAAGGATTTCTTTGAAGCAAGTAAGTTTTCCAGTGCTTCTCTTATTTTTTTTGCTTCTATGCCAAGACGAAATGCCAGGCAGTACAGGTTGATGCCGGAAAAACCTGCTCTCTCTAGAATCACGGAAATTTTTTCCTGTAAGGAGCCTTTTTGCAGCAAATTCAGTTCTGTGATAATTTCATTGTTAAGTCTTTTGTGCTTTTTGGAAAGAGGATCGATTACTTGACCGCCGCCTATTGTCGTAACAGGAGAGTAGCTTCGCAAAACAAAATGGTCACCGGCGACAACAACATCTTTATCAGACAGAACGATCTGGGCAAATCCTTTCTGCCCCGGCGCAAGTTCATCTTTTTCCAAAAGAATTATCCGCGAGATAATTTCGCTCGTGCCTGTGTGCAGTCTCACCAGTGATCTGTTTTTGAGGTTCTTGGCATTGGAAGCAAGGAATTCAACAAACACATCCAGACGTTTAGTGGGCCAGACTGTTTGAGGACGGACAAGAACATTGCCGCGATTAATGGCTGATTTTTCAATTCCCTGGAGATTTATTGCTGTGCGCTGACCGGCCCACGCTTTTTCAACCGGCTGATTATGCACCTGAATGCCTCTAATACGGGCATTGATTTTTTCGGGGAGTATTTGAACTTCATCGCCTGTTTTTATGTGGTCGGATACTAGTGTGCCGGTAACGACTGTGCCGAATCCTTTCATTGTAAAAACACGGTCCACCGGCAGGCGGAAAATGCCGTCATCTGTTTTTTCGGCAAGCTTGCTTGTAGTTAAATCCAATGCCTGAAGAAGTTCAGTTAGTCCTTCTCTTTTAATTGCGGAAACAGGAACAATAGGCGCCTCTTCTAAAAATGTTCCCTTGATAAAATCGGTTATTTCAGATTGAACAAGTTTAAGCCATTCTTTTTCCACAAGATCTGTTTTGGTCAGAGCAACGATACCTTTTGATATTCCGAGCAGAGAACATATATGCAGATGTTCTTTTGTCTGGGGCATAATTCCTTCATCAGCGGCAATAACCATCATGACCAAATCAATACCCGCAGCGCCGGAAACCATATTTTTAATGAACTTTTCATGTCCGGGAACATCCACAATTCCGAGTGTCTGACCTGATGGCAGTGTCAAAGAGGCAAACCCCAGTTCAATGGTAATGCCTCTTTCTTTTTCCTCTTTAAGACGGTCGGTGTCAATACCCGTGAGAGCTTTAATTAGGGCAGTTTTGCCATGATCAACGTGTCCGGCCGTTCCTAAAACAAGATGTTTCATATCATTATCCTATTGAATGACGCTGAAAAATAACAAACTCTTCATTTTTTCACAAGTTTATATTTGTATTCGATTGAAAAATAAAAAATATTTTTTGCAGTGAAAAATATCGGACAAATTAATCCTTGAAAAGGACAATGTTAATTGTTACAAAACGCGATAAAAGAGGTATTTTTTGCGTATACTTGGTCTGGATTACGGTGAAAAAAGAATAGGTGTGGCTGTTTGTGATGAATTGGGTCTCACAGCCCAGGGCTTGTCTACTATCATTAGAAAAAATAAAAAGCACGATTGGGAAATTTTAGAGAATCTTGTCAAAAATTATAAAGTTGACAAGATAGTTGTTGGTTATCCGATAAAGATTGATGGTTCGGAAGGCATCCAATGTGAAAAAGTAAACCGGTTTGTGTCATTACTGGAAAAAACTTTTGCCCTTCCCATTATTAAATGGCAGGAAACCTTATCCACCAAAGAAGCTGAGGGAATATTGATAGAATCCGGTGTCCGCTGGGAAAAAAGAAAAAAAATAGTGGATAAGCTGGCGGCCTGTCTTATTCTTCAAGGCTATCTGGATTCAATTCCCAAATAGTTTTAGAAAGAAGACCTGAAAATATGAATGAATCTAATAAAAAATGTTCAGAAGTGGCTAATCAAAAAAAATCAGCAAGGAAAAATTAAGTGCAGAAGTATTCATGGAAAACTAAACTTTCCACCTTGTTTAATTTTATTAAGAATATTCTTCTTCCGGGAAAGGCAATTCGCCGCGCCATAATATTCTTAATTGTAGTTATTTTTATGTTTTCCGCTTTGTTTTTAAATTATTCAGTCAGCTCTATAGATAAAAGAAATTTAACAGTAGATGTTGATATACCAACCGGTTCCAGCTTCTTGCAAGTTACAGAAATACTTAATAAAGCAGGACTGATCAAAAATCATTTTTTATTTTACAGCCTGGCCATCATAAAAAGAGCCAACCGCAACATTCGTGCCGGCGAATATGAATTTAACACTTCCATTACTCCATGGACAATGATTAATAAACTAAAGCGTGGGGAAATAAAAATTTATAAAGTTATTGTTCGTGAGGATTTATCTTTGCGGGATATCGCCGCGATCTTGGATAAAGATAAACTAATTAATAAAGAAATCTTTTTTGAACTGGCAAGAGATAATGAATTTTTGGAATCTTTGAATATCAAAGCTGAATCTATTGAAGGCTACATTTTCCCCGATACTTACTACTTTGATCGTTCAATGAACACTCACCGGATAATGAAAAAAATGGTGGATACATTTTGGAAAAAAGTTACACCGGGGATGATCAAGAGAGCAGGGGATCTTGGGCTTAGCCTTCATCAATTTATTACTTTATCTTCCCTTATAGGCAAAGAGTCTGGTAATGATTCGGAAAAACCTAAGATTGCAGCCGTCTTTTATAACAGACTTAAAAAAGGGATGCGTCTGCAGAGCGATCCGACTGCTGTTTATGATATGGATAGCTTTGCAGGCAAGGTTTTGCGCAGTCATCTTAAGAGAAAATCTCTCTACAATACTTATCTTATAAAAGGTTTACCACCCGGACCAATTGCCAATCCTGGATTGGCTTCACTTAAGGCAACACTTGAGCCAGCTCATGTTGATTATCTTTATTTTGTTTCCAAAAAAGATGGCACGCACTATTTTTCAAGTTCTTTAGCTGAACATAATCAGGCTGTAAATCGATATAAAAATATTAAAGATGAAAAAATACAAGAGATTGAAGATAAAGCATCTGACGAAGAATATTAAAAAATAAAAATTCAATATTCTAATAAGTATTTTCTGTTTTTTTCTGATTTTTCATTCCTAAACTATTGATCACGTACTTTCCCTGTTTCTCCTGTAATTTTACGTTACTTAGCCCTGAAAAAAGTTAAATTTTTTACTTGACAAAGGCAAATGCCCCCTTTATAGTGGCCACGTGGAGTAAAGTGGTTTATCGTGGAGGAAAGTGATGGCTGTTTTTAGAGGGCAATATCATCATACTATCGATGAAAAAGGAAGAATAATCTTCCCTTCAAAATTCCGCGAAATATTCGCGGAAGAATATGACAACAAGCTGGTTATTACCACTTGGGATCAGTACTTGATGGTTTTCCCTTATGATGAGTGGCTGATAATTGAGGAAAAGGTAGCGCATCAATCCAAGCTGCGAAAGGAAATAAGATCTTTTCAGCGTTTCTTTATGTCCGGGGCCGTTGATTGCAACATTGATGGACAGGGGCGTGTGCTTATACCACCTACTTTGCGCGAATATGCTCAGTTGGAAAAAGATATTGTTCTGGCCGGTATGCTGAAAAATATCGAAATATGGTCGAAAAATCGTTTCGAAGAAAGAATGAAACAGGCCGCCGGTGAAATTGACAAATGCGCTGACTTCATAGCTGATCTGGGAATTTAAGACCATGATTACCGACTTCTATCACGAGCCGGTAATGCTTAAAGAAGTTGTTGATTCTCTTTTAGTCGGTAGAACAGGAGTTTATGTGGATGGCACCGTGGGAGGTGCGGGCCATTCTTACGCGATACTTAAAAACACAGATGCTTTTTTAGTGGGAATTGATTGTGACGACGAGGCTCTGCAGTTTGCGGAAAGAAAACTTTCGGAATTTGGTTCACGAAAGGTTTTAATAAAAGCAAATTTTGCTGATTTAGAAAACATACTAAGAAATTTAAATATAAAAAAAGTTGATGGTGTTCTTCTGGATTTAGGAGTTTCTTCCCGTCAACTGGACAACGCCCAAAGAGGTTTTAGTTTTAGTCAGCAGGCAACGCTCGATATGCGCATGGATCGTGGTTTGAAGCTAAGCGCTTACGATATTGTCAACAGCTTCGCGCAAAATGAACTGGCAAAAATTATCAGGTTTTACGGAGAAGAGAAAATGGCCAACAGGATAGCCAGGGCAATATCAGAGAAAAGAAAGCTTTCACCAATTGAAACGACGACAGAATTGGCGTCGATAGTTGTTTCCTGCATGCCCGCGGAATTAAGATGGCAGAAAATTCATCCCGCCACAAGAACCTTTCAGGCGATAAGAATAGCCGTCAATAACGAATTGGATAATATAAAACCGGCAATTGATGCTACCGCCGAAGTCCTGAAAATAGGCGGCCGAGTTTGCGTTATCTCTTTTCATTCGTTGGAGGACCGCATTGTCAAAAATGAAATTCGCTCTCTGGAAGGAGTTTGTGTATGTCCTAAGGATGTGCCGTTTTGTGTTTGTCAAAAAGAAGCAAAACTCAAAAATCTGACCAGAAAACCAATAGTCCCTACGGAAGAAGAAAAAGAAGCCAATCCACGCGCCCGCAGCGCTAGACTACGAGTAGCAAGGAGAATTTAACATGGCACAGTCTGCGCAGTCTATGGAAACAAGAGTTATTACACATATCGGAGAAGCGGAGGAAGTTTCTTACGGAATCAAGTATCCAATTTATATTGTTTGCGCCGTAGTGCTGATGTTTGTAGTTTTGGTTTATGTGGGCTCGCACATTCGTATGACAGAATTGGAATACAGTATAGCGACGGAACTCAATGCTCAGCAACAGAAACTGGAAGAGCAAAAAAAATTAAAACTGGAATACGCGATGCTTAAGTCACCGCAGCGCATTGAAAGTATCGTGAGAAGTAAGTTGCAAATGTCCTCTCCTGATAATGAACAAATAATAGTTTTGAAAACATCGGGCAAATGATATGGCGGTTGAATCGAAAAAAAGACTGAAGTTCAGAATCATCATGATTTTCATGTTTTTTTTCGTTTTGTTTGTTGCTCTGATATCACGTGCTTTTCAACTGCAGGTTTTGTCCGGTCAGAAGCTAAAAAAATTAGCAACAAGACAACATACCACTGTGCTTCAGCTGCAGCCGGAAAGAGGAATAATTTATGATCGTAATGGTGAAAAACTGGCTATATCGATCATGACTGATTCCATCTGTGCGGATCCCTCCAAAATAACTGATCCCGCTAAAGCTTCCAGACAAATAGCGAAAATTCTCAATTTGGATAGTCAGGATGTTTTCAAAAAACTATGCGCACCCAAAAGTTTTTGCTGGTTGGCTAGAAGAATTTCTCCGGAGCAGTCCGCGTATGTAAAAAATGCTGATATCGAAGGTATTTTTCTGGTTAAGGAACCAAAGAGATTTTACCCCAACGGCGAATTGGCCGCGCATTTGCTTGGTTTTGTTGGCCTGGATGCTTCAGGATTGGAAGGCCTGGAAAGAAAATTTGATGAATCCTTAAGGGGAAAATCAGAGAAGCTGGCCTGGGCCCGGGATGCCAAGGGACAAAAGCTATTTTTGCGCGTAGAAAAAAACGAGACTCAAAAAAAAGAAAATGTGAATCTTGTCCTGACGATCGACAACAGGATTCAATACCTTGTGGAAACCAGCTTGAAAGAAGCTGTTCTTGACAAGGGCGCAAAAGGAGGACTGGCCATTGTCATGGACCCCAAGACGGGAGAGATCCTGGCTTTAGCCAATCAATTAGGATTCAATCCCAATAACGTCGAGGGTCTTAAACCGGAAAGGTGGCGTAACCACGCTGTTGCTGATTATTATGATCCGGGATCAACCTTTAAGCCTTTTTTGGTTGCCGGTGCTCTGGAAGAAAAAACTGTTAAGGAATCAGATAAATTTTTCTGTGAAAATGGAAATTACAAAATAGCTGATCGTGTTATCCACGAAGCTAACAAAAAACGTCATGGAACGTTGACAGTCAAAGAAATATTAAAATATTCGAGCAACATTGGTGCGGCAAAAATCGCTCAGAAAATGGGCAAGGAAAAATTTTACGATTATATTCAAAAATTTGGTTTTGGAGAAAAGACAGGCATAGATTTGCCCGGAGAGTCCTCTGGATCGGTGAGACCGGTGAAAAATTGGGTGCCGGTTGATACTGCCATGATTGCTTTTGGTCAGGGTGTGTCGGTCACGGCTATTCAATTAATTGCCGCCTTTTCAGCAATAGCCAATAATGGAGTTTTGATGAAACCATATATTGTGCGCGGTATGGCTGATGAGGATAATCGCCTGGTCAAACTTTACACGCCGACAATCGTGCGCAAAGTTATTTCTCCGGGTGTGGCTAAGCGTCTTACCAACATGCTGACAGATGTTGTCGGCGCTGAAGATGGTACCGGTAAAAACGCGAAAATAGTCAATGTCGCAGTTGCCGGTAAAACAGGTACTTCACAAAAATTTGATTCTACCCGCGGTGTGTATTCCTCAGAAAAAGTTCGCACATCATTTATGGGATTTTTCCCCGCTGATAATCCTCAGGTTGTTATACTGGTAGTTCTTGACGAGCCTCAAAGAGACAAGTGGGGCGGCGTTGCATCAGCTCCTGTATTTAAAAAGATCGGAGATCAAATACTCAATTGCTTTAAAACAAATATTCGGGAAACGCCTGTTTTTGAAAAAGATAAGATGGAAAAAGTTCAGCTTGTTTCTGCGGAGCAAACTTTAACTCCGCAAAATGTCGTGGAGGATAATGAATCAAGCATGCCTAGTTTCCTTGGTTTAACTATAAGAGAAGCGATGAAAAAAGCCAAAGCCGAATCAATAGAGCTTAAAGCATCAGGCAATGGATGGGCTGTCAGCCAGTACCCGCAGGCGCACACACCTTTGGGTGATGAACGCATATGCAATGTCGTTTTTGAGTTGAACAATTGAGGTTTGCATGAAACTAACTCAATTAACTGAGGGATTAGAAATAATAAGTATTACACCAGAGACTTCTGAAGAAGTCTCTGGTGTATGTTTTTCTGCTGATAAATGTGAGAAGGGATCTCTTTTTGTGGCAATTCCGGGATTAAAGAATGACGGGCATGATTTTATTCCCGAAGCAATATCTCGTGGAGCTCAGTTCATAGTTTACGAGAAGGAGTTGCAACTTTCCTCTCAAGTGACAGCAATTAGAGTATCCAACAGCCGACGTGCTTTGGGTATCTTGGCCAAAAACTTTTTTGACAATCCTTCCGGTAGTCTAGCGCTCATTGCCGTCATGGGAACAAACGGAAAAACAACCATCTCTTATCTTCTTGAATCAATCTTAAAAGAAGCAGGTTTCCAGTGCGGTGTTTTAGGAACAATCAATTATCGTTACAATGATAAAAGTTATTCGGCGCCCAACACCACTCCGGAATCTTATGAAATGCAGAAAATCCTGCGAGCGATGGCCGATGATGGCGTCAGCCACGTTGTTGCTGAAGTTTCATCACACGCTGTTGATCTTAAAAGGGTCGACGACTGTGATTTTGATCTGGGCATTTTTACCAATTTGACCCGCGACCATCTAGATTATCATTTAACAATGGAAAATTATTTTCAGGCGAAAAAAAGATTTTTCACCGAAATTCTGCCACAAAGCAGGAAAATTCATTCAAAAAAAATGGTTATCAATGCCGATGATCAATGGGGACAAAGGATTTTAAAAGAAGTATCTCTTCCGGCGCTGACTTATGGAATAGAAAACGATGCCGCAGTCAAAGCGTCAAATTATGAATTATCACTGACGGGAATAAAAGCTGAAATCAATTTGGCAGGAGACGCTGTTTTCATAAAGTCACCTCTCATTGGCAAATTTAATCTCTACAATATTTTAGCCGCCGTTGGAGCGGCTTTTATTTTACAAATTCCTTCACAGGTTATTAAAAGAGGAATTGAAAATCTATCTAATGTTCCGGGAAGACTTGAATCAGTTGCTTCTTCCGAAGGATTAAATATTTTTGTCGATTACGCACATACAGATGATGCCTTGAGGCGTGTTCTGCAAAGCCTTTCTGAACTAAAAAAGAAAAGGATAATCACTGTGTTTGGTTGCGGAGGCAATAGAGATAGAGGTAAGAGGCCTTTGATGGGAGAA
>Ga0182021_10010882_pt1 | contig 10791 bp, 10 predicted proteins | sample 612E3MmetaG_FD_120493 | JGI IMG/M metagenome (GOLD analysis project Ga0182021, IMG submission 120493) | Permafrost microbial communities from Stordalen Mire, Sweden - 612E3M metaG (Illumina Assembly) | ecosystem: Environmental > Terrestrial > Soil > Wetlands > Permafrost | place: Sweden...
GATGGCAGGCACGGCGCCACCTAAAATGGCAAAAAATAATGTTTCTGAATTTTTAAATAATTCAATCATGAATTGGCCATGGAGTTACCATAAGTAATTTTTTATTATCTTTAATGGGGATAACTGACCATATTTCTTCAGTCACAAACGGCATGAACGGATGCAGGCATGCAATAATTTTGCATAAAGTATGAATCAAAAATTGCTTCCTTGAAATGATTTCTTCTGCTGCGCCATTCTCAAAAATCTTTTTGCTGTCTTCTATGATGACATCCGCAAAACGCGACCACGTATATTGATACAGCTTTTCTCCCGCCAGATAAAAGCGAAAATCATTTATATCTTTAGTTATGTCTTCCAGCATTAAATGCCTTTCTTCCATCAGCTCTAAATCTTTTTTAGAATAATTTTCAAAGTTTTCATCATATTTGATATCTTCCGCATTGCTTAAAACAAATCGCGCAATATTCCAAAGTTTATTCGCGTAATTTTTATACGCTCTGATCTTGTCTTCAGACATTTTGCTGTCATTGCCCGGCCCGGTGCCTATGATGAGAGACATGCGTACGGCATCAGCTCCGTATTTTCTTATTACATCAAGAGGATCAATAACATTACCCAATGATTTAGTCATTTTGCGTCCCTTGACATCGCGGATGAGCCCATGAAGATAAACTGTTTCAAACGGTATTTCACCCATAATATAAGTGCTCATGAGTATCATGCGAGCTACCCAGAAAAATATTATGTCATAGCCCGTTTCAAGCACGGTTGTCGGATGATATGCTTTTAAATCCGGCGCTTTTGTGTCCGGCCAGCCAAGCGTTGAAAATGTCCAAAGGCCTGAAGAAAACCAAGTATCCAACGTGTCTTCATCTTGCTGCCAGCCATCGCCGCTGGGCGCTTCAATTCCGCAATATGTCTTATCTTCTCTATACCAAACGGGAATGCGATGGCCGTACCAGATCTGGCGAGATATGCACCAATCCCTGAGATTTTCTATCCAATTAAAATATACTTTCTCGAAACGGTCCGGCAGAATTTTTATTTGCGAATTGCGCACCGGCTCAAGCATTAATTCTTTCAAGCTTTTATTTCCGCGATCTTTAATCGGCTTGTTTACGTTTACAAACCATTGATTCATTATTTGCGGTTCTATCAGCGCTTCAGTCCTTTCCGCCGTGGCTATATTGTGAGTATAATCCTCGATTTTATCCACTAATCCTTTTGCCTGCAATTTTTCCACTATTTTATCGCGAGCTTCTTTGATTTTCATTCCAGCGAATTCTCCGGCAATAGGGAGCAGTTTCCCGTATTTATCTATAATTTGCTCTCTGTCCAAATTGTGGCGCAGAGCTATCTCAAAGTCCGCAGCCGAATGCCATGGAGTGATAGTCATAACTCCTGTTCCGAATTCCATATCAATACCCTCATCTTTTATTATCGTGGCTGTGATAGGCCCATTTATCCATTCAAGCTCAATTTTCTGTCCATCTTTATATTCTTTATATCTTTCGTCGGCTGGATGCATTACCACATATTTATCTCCGAATTTGGTTTCAGGTCGGGCAGTTCCGATAATAAAAGGCCCGTATTTCAGATAATAAAATTTTGTTTTCTCTTCTTTATAAATTATTTCATCATCCGAAATAACCGTTTGGCCTTTAGGATCCCAGTTTACAATTCGATGTCCGCGATAAATTAGTCCATCGTCATACATTTTCTTAAATGCTGTGCGGACAGCCAAGTTGCGCTTGTCATCAAGTGTGTAGGCTTCGCGCGACCAATCAATTGATGCACCCATTTTTCTAACTTGATTGACTATCGTATTATGGGATTCTTGCGCAAACTTCTCAACTCGTTTCAGAAATTCTTCGCGGCCTAAATCATTTTTTCTAACGCCTTCTTTTTCCAATATTTTTTCAACCTTGGATTGAGTGGCTATGGCTGCATGATCGGTGCCGGGCAGCCATAAAGTGCGCCTACCACGCATGCGCGCATAGCGAATCATAATATCCTCAATTGCAAGCATTGAGGCGTGGCCTATATGAAGCGTTCCAGTTACGTTTGGTGGTGGCAAAACTATTGAAAATGGCTTGGCTTTAGGTTTTGTTATTCCTTTTTCTATACACACATCGGGATTAAAAAACCCGCTTTCTTCCCATAATTTATAAATGCGATCTTCGGTCTCAAGAGGATTGTACGGCTTTAAGAGTTTAGGATCTATATTTGGCTCGCGATTATTCATATTCAAAATATAACATTTATAGGTCTTATTTCCAATATTATAAAGATAGATTGCCTATGGCTTTAAGCTTATTTATTGATTTTTTATTTTTAAATCTGCCGGCCGAATTGATAAACTGGAAATATCCGGCTATGGCTATCATGAGGGCATTATCGCCGGTTAAATCCTTGGAAGGGAAATGAACTTTTGTCTTAATCTTATCTTCTTTTATTTTTAATAGCATTTTTTCTTGCAAATATGAATTTGCAGAAACTCCGCCTCCGACAATGAGAGTTTTAATTTTATATTCCTTAATTGCTTTTATTGTTTTATATACAAGAACCTCAACTACAGCATCTTCGAATTCTTTGGCAATTTTCTTTTTTATTTCTTCAGTCAAGTTTCCAATATCGCGTATCATGTATAGAACTGCGGTTTTCAATCCGGAAAAAGAAAAATCATAATCCTTAGAATGAATCATTGGACGGGGGAGTTGTATTTGAGTTCCTCCTCCCCTTACCAAGGGGAGGATTGAGGAGGGGTGAATTGAATTTAAGGACCCCCTCCCAGCCTCCCCCTTGTTAAGGGGGAGGGGAATTAAATTCCCTCGCTCAATATTAGCCAATCTTGAAATCTCTGGTCCACCGGGATATGGCAGTCCGAGCATACGGGCAACCTTATCAAATGCCTCGCCGGCGGCATCATCCCTTGTTTGTCCTATTTTTTTATATTTACCCCAATTTTTTACCAACACTAATTCTGTATGACCGCCTGAAATAAGAAGTGAAAGAATCGGAAACATTTTTTTGTTTAAATCAATAGAGAAAGTTTTTCCTTTTTTGGGAAATATTGAAAATATATGTCCTTCCATATGATTAACAGGAATAATCGGGATTTTATATTTTTCATGAAGTTCTTTTGCAAAAACTATTCCAGTCCAAAGAGCAGGTTCAAGCCCAGGACCTATGGTTACAGTAATCGCATCTATTTTCTCTATTCTTAATTTTGCTTGCCTAAGAACTTTTTCAAAAACAATAGGCAAGTTTTTTATATGCTCTCTTTTGGCAAGAGCCGGGAAAACGCCGCCAAATTCTTTATGAAGGTCAATTTGCGAAGAAACATTATTGCCTAATATTTTGAAATTATGCTTATTTTTGCTCTTTTTAACTTCTATCAGTGATATGGCCGTTTCATCGCAAGATGTTTCAATAGCTAAAATCTTCATAAAACTACTATATCATAAGGGTTTTTATTTGACTATTTTTGTGATAAGCTTTCTGTATATGGAAAAGAAGCATATTATTACCATTGCCGGAAAACTTGGGAGCGGCAAATCTTCAACAGCCAAAAAAATTGCGGAAACTTTAGGATATGAACACGCTTCTACCGGGGATTTCATGCGCAAAATGGCGGAGGATAGAGGCATATCTCTCGGAGAGTTGGGCAAAATAGCTGAAAATGATCCATCTGTTGATATTGCCATTGATGATTACTGCCGGAAGATTGGAAATAGAAATAATATTGTTCTTGATTCACGTTTAGGTTTTCATTTTATTCCGCAGTCATTTAAAGTTTTCCTTGAGCTTGATCCAATGATTGCGGCAAAAAGAATATTAGAAGATGCAAAAGTTAATCCATTAAGACATAAAGAAACATTAAAAGATTTCTCCAACATAGAAGAAATAGCAAAATCAATTACTGAACGGCTTCAAAGTGAGCGCAAACGATATAAGGAACTTTATAATATAAAAGATCATACGGATCCGAAGAATTTTAATCTTGTTATTAATACAGCCGCAATGCCGCTTAACAAAGTAGCTTCGAAAATTATTGAAGAATATAATAAATGGCTAAATATTAAATAATATGAAAATATTAAGCGAAATTTTAGAAGATGTGAAAATCATAGAAAGCCACGGCAATCTTGAAGCTCATGTTTCTTCAGTTTCGCTTAGTTCAAAAAATATCGAACCTAATTCTTTATTTGTGGCTCTGACTGGCAATGTTGTTGATGGGCATATTTTTATAGATGAGGTCATTAAAAATGGTGCAACTGCTATTGTTCATGAAAATGATTTAGAAGAATATCAAGAAGGCGTTACTTATGTGAAAGTTTTAGATACTCACAGCGCTGTCGGTATTATCGCAAGCAATTTTTATGACAATCCATCAAGCAAATTAAAATTAGTCGGCGTAACAGGAACAAACGGCAAAACCACAACTGCTACGCTCCTTCATCAGCTTTTTCGAAATCTTGGCTATAAAACCGGAATGATAGGCACAGTGGTTAATAAAATAAATGACAAATCTTATGAAGCCGATAGGACAACGCCTGACTCCATAACGTTAAATAAGCTTCTCGCAGAAATGGTAGACGATGGATGCGAATATTGCTTTATGGAAGTCAGCTCGCATTCTGTCTCAGAAAAACGCATAGCTGGGCTTTCTTTTGTCGGCGGCATATTTACAAATCTGACGCTTGATCATTTGGATTATCACAAAACATTAGAGAATTATGCAAATGCTAAAAAAGGATTTTTTGATATGTTGCCAGCATCTTCATTTGCGATTGTAAATATTGATGATGAAAGAGGTGAATATATGTTAAGTACGACAAAAGCGCACAAATATACTTTTGGATTAAAGAAAAAAGCTGACTTTAATGAAAAACTGAAATCAAAATTAATTGGCGAATTTAATGCTTATAATATTTTAGGAATTTACGTTGTGGCGATTTTGCTTGGACAAGATGAGAAAAAAGTAAAAGAAATAATTAAAACTTTAGACCCAGTTCCCGGAAGATTTCAATATATAAAAGGTAAAAATAATATAACTGGAATAGTGGATTATGCGCATACTCCGGATGCATTAGAAAATGTCTTGAAAACTGCCAATCAAATCAAAGAAAATGGCAAGTTAATTACGGTTGTTGGTTGTGGTGGTGATCGCGATAGGACTAAACGCCCAATAATGGCTCGCCTTGGATATGATTTGAGTGATATTCTTATTCTTACATCAGATAATCCTCGGACTGAAAAACCGGAAGATATATTAAAAGAAATGGAAAAGGGGATTAGCGGACTTACTACTGAAGATAAAGTTTACATAATAGAAGATAGACATAAAGCCATAGAAAAAGCTTGTGAATTAGCAAAACATGGTGATTTTATTTTAATTGCCGGCAAAGGTCATGAGAATTATCAAGAAGTAAATGGAGTCAAAACCCATTTTGATGATATGGAGGAATTAAAGAAATATTTAAAATAATTTAGTTTAAAAATAAAATGAAAAACGAAAACAAAATTTGTCAGAATTGCAAACAAGATTTCATAATTGAGTCAGATGATTTCTCTTTTTATGAAAAAATGAAAACTCCTCCGCCAACTTTTTGCCCAATGTGTCGCGCGCAAAGACGTTGGACATTTCGTAATGAACGCGGACTTTATAAAAGAAAATGTGATTTTTCTGGTAAAGAAATTTTCTCTATGTACGCACCAGATTCGCCAGTAAAAATATACGAAAGAGACATTTGGCTTTCTGATGTATGGGATCCGATGGATTATGGCAGAGATATTGATTGGTCAAGACCATTTCTTACTCAACTTTATGAGCTTATGCTTGATGTGCCATTTAAATCTAATAATGTTATTCGCGGAGTAAATAGCGATTATTCCAATAACGCTACTGATCCTAAAAATTGTTATCTTGCTTTTAATACTACTGGTCCCGAAGATTGCATGTATTCAAATGGTTTGAATTTTTCACGCGACTGCGTAGACGTTTCGCATGTTTCAAAAGCTGAATCTTGCTATCAGAGTTTTTGGCTTGAATCTTGTTATCGCACGCATTATTCATCACAATGTTTTGATTCTAGTGATTTATGGTTCTGCCGTGATTGTCAAGGATGTTTAAACTGTTTTGGTGGAATTAATCTTCGTAATAAAAGTTATTACTTTTTTAACCAAAAATGCACTAAAGAAGAATATGAGCAAAAATTAAAAGCTTATAAACTTCATACACGAGAAGGAATAGAGCAAGCATTGCTTGACGCTCATTCTTTTTGGAAAAAATTTCCACACAAAAATCATCAAGGAATAAAAAATTTAAATTGCACAGGTTCATATGTTACCAATTCTAAGAATGTTAAAGATTCTTTTTTAATACGTGAAAGTGAAAATATAAGATATTGCCAATATATTCAAGAAACTCCTGGATCAAAAGATTGTTATGATTATTCAAATTGGGGAGACGGGGCTGATTTAGTTTATGAAGCGATTTCATGCGGTTCAGGTGTTAATAATTTAAAGTTTGCTTTTTTAACACAAGAAAGTACCCATGATACAGAATATACAATGGCTTGCAAAGGTTCTCAAAATATTTTTGGCTGTGTTGGTTTAAAGAAAAAACAATATTGCATTTTAAACAAGCAATATTCAAAAGAAGAATATTCAGTATTAGTAGAAAAAATAAAAAAACACATGGATGATATGCCGTATATTGATAAAGTTGGGCGTATATATAAATATGGTGAATTTTATCCGACTGAAATGAGTCCTTGGGCATATAATGAAACGATTGCGCAAGAATATTTTCCGCTTACAAAAGAAGAAGCTCTCGCTAAAGGTTTTAGGTGGCGTGATCCAGATGTTAAGAATTATAAACCGACTATTCTATCATCAAATATACCTAATGATATTAAAGAAACAGATGATTCAATAACAGAAGAAATTATTGAGTGCGCCCATAAACAAGAATGTAATCATAATTGCACAAAAGCGTTTCGTATCATTTCAGATGAACTTCAATTTTATCGCAAAATTGGCGTGCCTGTTCCAACATTATGTCCAGCTTGTAGAACTATGGAAAGATTAAAAATGCGACTTGGTATAAAGCTTTATGATGAGGAATGTATGTGTAACGGCAGAAATTCAAAAGATGGAATATATAAAAATTTCAGCGCTCACGCGCATGGCGATAATAAATGTGAAAATAAATTTAAAACTGGGTATAATCCTGATTCTCTATATATAGTTTATTGTGAAAAATGTTATCAGCAAGAAGTGGATTAGATATAAAATATAGATAAAACAAACATTTTGCAAAATAACAAAATAATATATAATATAAAAATGAGCTTGGAATATAAAAAAATAGAAAAAGTAGTAAAATCGTTTGCTAACCATAGAAGAATCCAGATTCTAGAATTATTGGAAAATAACCAAGGGTTCTCGGTTGATGAAATTTCCAAGAAATTAAATGTAGGATTTTTTACTATTTCAGACCACATTAGAAAATTATCAGATGCTGGTCTTATAGAAAAGAAAAATAAAGGCCGTTTTGTTATAAATAGTATTACAAAGAAAGGCAAATATATTTTGTCATTTTGCAAAATGTTTAAATAGATTATGAAAAATTACAAAGAAAAATTTAAAGGCAAAAAAATTACAGTTATGGGGCTGGGGACTTTAGGGCGGGGAGTGGGATACACTAAATTCTTGGCGGAATGTGGAGCGGATTTGATAGTGACTGATTTGAAGACAAAAGAACAACTTATAACTTCTATAAAAGCTTTAAGTAAATTTAAAAACATACATTTTGTATTAGGTGAACATAGATTAGAAGATTTTATAGATAGAGATATTATTATAAAAGCAGCCGGTGTGCCTCTTGATTCTATTCATATAGACGAAGCTAGGAAAAATAATATTCCAATTGAAATGGACGTTTCTCTTTTAGTAAAGTGTGCACCTAATGTAATGATTATTGGTGTGACTGGCACCAGAGGGAAATCTATGACCACAACGCTTATATACGAAATTTTAAAAGCTAATGAAAAATTCCTAAAGAAAAAGGTTTATATTGGTGGAAATATTCGCGGAGTGGCAACATTGCCTTTGCTTAAAAAAGTAAAAAAAGGAGATATTGTTGTCTGCGAGCTTGATTCATGGCAACTGCAAGGTTTTGGCGAAGCAAAAATTTCTCCGCATATTTCTGTCTTTACAACATTCATGCCTGATCATATGAATTATTATAAGAATGACATGAATAAATATTTTGATGATAAAGCTAATATTTTTAAATTCCAAAAAGCTAATGACATTTTAATTATTCGCCCAGATATGAAGAAATTAATTCCTAAAGACATTAAAAGTAAATTAATCATTATAAAAAGGAAAGATATTGAAGATTATAATTTTACTGTTCCAGGAAAATTTCAACAAGAAAATCTAACATGTGCAATAGAGGTTGCAAAACAATTTGATATACCAATTAAAAATATTAAAAAAGTTGTAACAAATTTTAAGGGAATAGAAGGTCGCCTTCAACTTTTAAGAATATATAAGGGTATAAAGATTTATAATGATAATAACGCTACAACTCCTGAAGCGACAATGGCTGGTATTGAAGCATTATCTATTTCTCCTAAGACCGGCTTAGGGGAAAAGAAAATTGTTTTAATTTGCGGTGGGGCTGATAAAAATTTAGATTTAAGTGATTTTGTAAAAGTTATAAATAAATATTGCAAAGCTGTTGTATTGATTCCGGGGACAGGTACAGATAAATTAGTTTTTAGTAATAAGTTTCTAGTGGCTAGTGAACAAGGGAAAGATTTGAATGATATAATAAACATTGCATTAGGCAAGGCCTCACGCGGAGATATAATTCTATTTTCTCCGGCATTTGCTTCATTTGGTATGTTTAATAATGAATATGAAAGAAATGATTTGTTTATTAAGATAATTAAGAAATTAAAATAATATGAAAAAAAATATAGTTATTAACAAAACTGAAGAATTTGTAAAAAATACAATGAAAGGTGATCCAGGTCATGATTGGTCACATGTAAACCGTGTTAGAAATATGGCTTTATATTTGGGTAAACAAGAAAAAGCGGATTTATTTATTGTAGAATTAGCTTCTATTTTGCATGATGTTGCAGACCATAAATTTTATGGCGGAGATGATAAAATTGGAAGTAAAACTGCAAGTCAATGGTTAAATAAAATTAAGATTGATAAAAAAATAATTGAACAGATTTGCTATATTATTGACGAAGTATCTTTTAAAGGAGCTGGTGTTAAATACAATATGAAAACTATTGAAGGTAAAGTAGTCCAAGATGCAGATAAACTAGACGCGATAGGAGCGATTGGAGTTGCAAGAACGTTTAGTTATGGAGGTCATTTTGATGTTCCTATGTATGTTCCAGAAAAGAAGCCAATTTTCCATACTTCATTTGCTCAATATAAAAAGAATAGTGCGAGTACTATAAATCATTTTTATGAAAAACTTTTATTATTGAAAGATAGAATGCATACTAAAAGTGCTAGAAAAATTGCTATAGAAAGACACAAATTTATGGAATTTTATTTAAAAGAGTTTTTTAAAGAATGGAAATTGCCTAGATAGTAATTATTAATTATGATCATATTTCTAAGTTACATCTTTTATTTTGTAGCAGCTAGTGCATCGCCACTTCAACGTAGATGGCTTGCTACAAATAAAAACATAAAGAATGAAGGACAAATACGTTTAGCTTTTCAAGTTACATTTATAACAGTTATTTTAAGTTTTATATTACCTCTTTTTGAACCTTTACATCTTCAAGGGAATATTTTTCATCTTATTGGTTTATCATTAATTTGTGGATTATTTGGTGCTGGTTATTTTGTCTTTTCATATACAGCTCAAAAACATGTAGAAGCTGGAGTTAGTTCATTGGTCAGTAATATTTATACGCCAATAACAATAATATTAGCTACCTTACTTTTAAATGAAAAACTTACTTTAATTCAAATACTAGGAACAATATTATTAATTATTGGTATTTTAGTTGTATCAAGGAAACATAGAATAGGAAGATTTAAATTTGATAAGTATTTCACATTAATGATTCTCTCTGGAATAATGATGGGAATTTTACTTGTTGCCGAACGTGCACTTATGAAAATAACTGGTTTCTCAGCTGGAGTAATGCTTTCTTGGTGGTCTCAATGTTTATTCTTGGGCATAGCCACACTTATAACTCATAATAAAAGTGTTTATTCTAAAAAGGATATTACTATAACTGGTGTACTTCGTTTTCTTCAATCATTATCATGGGTAGTTTTGATCTTCGTTGTTGGAAATTTAAGTATAGTTTCTGCTATAACAACATTTAAGGTAGTCATTGTGTTTATTGCGGGAGCTATCTTTTTGAGAGAAAGAGAAGATTTACCAATAAAGATTATTGGTAGTATTATCGCATTGGCAGGACTTTTATTAATGAATTAATATATAAATAATTTCATGAAAAATTTAGAAATTGGGGCAGTATATAAACATTATAAGGGAACAAAAGCGAAAGTTATCGCAGAAGGTTTTCATAGTGAGACAAGGGAACCACTCGTGATTTATATTCACTTGGAAGATGGAGTTGTGTGGGCAAGACCTAAAGAAATGTTTCTAGGAAATGTTACAGTTGATGGTAAAGAAGTTGAAAGATTTGAAAAACTTGAACAAGAAATTTTAATAGAGCCTAGTAAAAATTAAGCAAATTGGACAATTAAAATTCTAGGGTATAA
>Ga0182021_10010883_pt1 | contig 10791 bp, 11 predicted proteins | sample 612E3MmetaG_FD_120493 | JGI IMG/M metagenome (GOLD analysis project Ga0182021, IMG submission 120493) | Permafrost microbial communities from Stordalen Mire, Sweden - 612E3M metaG (Illumina Assembly) | ecosystem: Environmental > Terrestrial > Soil > Wetlands > Permafrost | place: Sweden...
CGAGGCCATGGTGGAACGCTGGGGCGCGGTGGAGCGCGACCTCCGCGAATACCTGGCCGGCTTGGACGAAGAGGCGCTGGCCCGCCCCCTGACCGTCGTAAGTACGCGGGGCGAGCAGTGGACCTATCCCCTGTGGCGGATGGTGGCGCACCTGCTGAATCACCAGAGTTACCACCGCGGCCAGGTGACCACGTTGCTGCGCATGTTGGGAGTGCAGCCTCCGCGGGTGGACTTCCTGGTGGGGCGGGACGTGGACTTCCGGCATTAGTTCCATTGCGCACTTGCGCCGCCGTGTCCCCTTTGGCGCGAATTTCACGCTATTAAGATTGAGAGGCCGGCGAAGCGCCGCAAGCGGTTCAGGGCGGAGCGGGTACGGGAAGCGCGCACGGGCGCGGCCCCGCCATGGCGCACCGCGGTCCCAACGAGAGAACATGCCCGACGCCAATTCCATCGCGATCGTACTGGTTGTCACGGTAGCCTGCAGCCTGGCAGCCCGCCTGCGGCGTGCGATCAAGCGCTGGGTCTTGGCCTACCGCCTGGGGCGATTGCTACGGCTGGCCGTCCGCCGGGAACTCGAGTGCGGGCCGGTCCGTGACTTCATGCCCGGCCGCGCCTCGGGGCCGCTCCGCAGCCCGGGCGGCGAAGACATGGCGGCGTAGAGCCTCAGGCCCCCGCCCGGCGCAGCAGCGCGGCGTGGTTGCCGCGCACGGCAGGCTCGCCCACCCGCGTGAACCCGGCATCGGCGGCCATCTGCAATTCGGCGGCGAACTGCGAGGCCGTAACGTGTCCCGACGGTTCGGCTATCAGCAGGCACGCTCCGGGCTTCGACGCCTGGGCCACCTCGCGGAAGAACCCGGCGGCGTCGGGCATCTCATGCACCATGGCGAACGCCAGGGTGAAATCTACCGCGCCCGCCAGGTCCGTCAGACCCAGAGAACCGGGCTCCACCAGGCGTAGGTCCAGGCGGTCGAGCACGCCGGCTCTGGCCGCGCGGCGCCGCAGCCGGTCGAGCATGCGGGGCTGAATGTCGACGGCGATCACCCGCCCCGTGCCGCCTGCCAGGCGCGCCAAATCCAGGGTGAAGAAGCCCATCCCGGGGCCGGGTTCGAGCACGGTCATGCCCGCGCGGACGTACGGAGCCAGCAGTTTGGCCGGCCGGTAGGCGATCTTCCGCACCGGGCTCGCCAGCAGGTAGCCCAACCACCAGGGGCAGACGCGATGGGGACTGGCGGGCGCGGGCGCGGGATTCGGCATGCTGCGAGATTACCACGAGGGCGACGCCTGTAAACCCCGGGCCTTGGGCCCTGTCACGGAATAACCGTTCCACTCGCAGACCTCCGCTCCCTTACGGTCGCGGCTCCGAATGCGCATCGGAGCCGCGATCGTAAGGGAGCGGTTGGCACGGTTATTTCGGAACGGGCCCTTAGACTGTAAACTGAAGTCTGTGGTCAAATTTTGCGTGCTGGCTAGCGGGAGTTCGGGAAATGCGGCGCTGCTGGCTACTGGGAAAACACGCATCCTTGTAGACGCCGGGCTCAGCATGAAGGAACTGGGGCGGCGGCTAGCGCTGATTGGGGAAGACCTCGCGGAAATCGACGCCATCCTGATCACCCACGAACATTCCGACCACGTCTCGGGCCTCCCGGTGCTGGCGCGCAACCGCAAACTGCGCGCGGTGATCTACCTCTCGCGGCTGACCGAACCCTCCATCGATTGGGGCGAGACGCGGCCCGAGCGGCTGGAGCTGTTTCAGTCCGGCAGCGAGTTCCCGGTAGGCGACATCGCCGTGCGGAGTTTCGGAATCCCGCACGATGCCGTGGACCCGGTGGGCTTCGCCTTCGCGGCCGAGGGCGTGCGCATCGCCATCGCCACCGACCTCGGCTACGTCCCCGAATCCATCAAGTTTCACTTGAAGCGCACTGACCTGCTGCTGCTGGAAGCCAACCACGACCTCGACATGTTGAAGGTGGGACCGTACCCGTGGGCGGTCAAGCAGCGGGTGATGAGCCGGGTGGGCCATTTGTCGAACAAGGCGATGGCGGAGTTTCTGATCGAGGATCTGGATTCCTCGACGCACCAGCTCGTTCTGGGCCACTTGAGCGAGCACAACAACCATCCGGCGATCGTCGAGATGGTGGCCACGCAGTCGCTGTGTCAGCGGGGCTTGCGCACCACGGTTACGATCGCCAGGCACCAGGAGCCTTCGGAAGTTTTCCAATTCTGACGCAGGAGCAAGCATGATTGCCCGATACACGCGGCCCGCCATGGGCCATATCTGGAGTGAGCGGAACAAGTTCCAGCAGTGGCTGGAAGTGGAGCTGGCGGCGTCGGACACGCTGGCGGAACTGGGAGTGGTGCCGCCCGAAGCCGCGGACCTGCTGCGCCAGCACGCTTCCTTCGACGTCGCCAGAATCGACGAGATCGAAAAGGAGGTGAAGCACGATGTCATCGCCTTCACCACCGCGGTGGCCGAGAGCATGGCCAGGGCGGGCCACGCCGAAGCCTCGCGCTGGCTGCACTACGGCCTGACCTCCAACGACGTGGTGGATTCGGCGCAGGCGCTGGTGCTCGGCCAGGCGTCGGCTCTGCTGCTGGGGGGGTTGCAGGAGCTGCGCATCGTGTTGAAGCGGCGGGCGCTGGAATTCCGCCACACCGTGCAGATCGGCCGCACCCACGGCGTGCATGCCGAGCCCATCACCTTCGGGTTGAAACTGGCCATCTGGTACGAGGAGGCGGGCCGCAACCTGAGGCGTCTGAGCGCGGCCGCCGAAGACCTGCGGGTGGGAAAGATCTCGGGCGCCGTGGGCACCTTCGCGCACATCGGGCCGGAAGCCGAGGAGCTGATCTGCGCGCGGCTGGACCTGAAACCCGCGCCGGTGGCGTCGCAGGTGCTCCAGCGCGACCGCCACGCGGCGTTCGTTGCGGCGCTGGCCATGGCGGCGGCGCTGTGCGAGAAAATCGCCCTCGAGGTGAGGCACCTGCAACGCACCGAGGTGCGCGAGGCCCAGGAGTATTTCGGACGCGGCCAGAAGGGCAGCTCGGCCATGCCGCACAAACGCAATCCGGTGACCTGCGAGCAGATCTGCGGCCTGGCGCGGGTGGTGCGCGCCAACACCGTGGCGGCCTTCGAGGACATCGCGTTGTGGCACGAGCGGGACATCTCGCATTCCTCGGTGGAACGCGTGATCCTGCCGGATTCCACCATCCTGGCGGACTACCTCATCGACAAAACCACGCGTTTGGTGGATACCCTGCTGGTGCATCCTGAGCGCATGAAGCGCAATCTCGAGATGACCCGCGGCCTGGTGTTTTCCGGACAGTTGCTGCTGGACCTGGCGGCCGCCGGGATGCTGCGCGAGCAGGCGTACAAGTTGGTGCAGACCCACGCCATGCGGGCCTGGGAGGACGAGAGCGACTTCCGCGCGGCCATCGAGGCGGACCCGGAAATCGGCGCTGTGCTGTCGGCGGAAGACATCGCCAGCGCGTTCTCGCTGGACCGGCAACTGCGCAACGTGGACCGGATTTTCGACCGGGTGTTTGGGGATTAGCGCGGGCGGGTGGCGCACGCACTCGTGCGTGCCGCGTCGCCACTCGTGGCGACGCCCGGCGGGGCGTTTGCAAATCGCCGGGCGTCCCGATGAGTCGGGACGCGGCACGCACGAGTGCGTGCGCCACATTGGCGGCTAGATCACGTGGTAGTAGCCGCCGCGTTCGAACAGCTCGACGGGGATTCCAAATAGCGCGCTGAGCACGCCGGCTTCCAGAACTTCGCGCTTGGGGCCGTCGCGGTACACCCGGCCATTGCGGATCAGCGCCACGCGGTCGATCTCGGGGATGATGTCGGAAAGGTGGTGCGTCACCAGGATCAGGCTGATGCCGCCGCGGGCCAGCTTGCGGAGAACCTCGCGCAGGTCGCGCGTGGCGCGCAGGTCCAGGCTGGTGGTGGGTTCGTCGAGCACCAGGGCTTGCGGCCGATGCACCAGGGCGCGCGCGATCAGGATGCGGCGCGCTTCCCCGGACGACATTTCGTCGGTGTTGCGCGATCCCAGGTGGGCGATCTCCAGAAGCTCCATGACCTCGCGCGTCTGGCGCTCCATTTCGGCCGTGACATGGTGGTTGGGCCAGATGCCCACGCTGCCGAAGAAGCCCGAGAGCACGATCTCGAAGCCGGAATAGGCGCGCGTGCACAGCTCCATCCAGCCGTTGGACACGATGCCGAGATGGTTGCGCAGTTCGAAGAGATTCCAGACGTCGCGTCCCATGATGCGCAGGTGCCAGGGCTCGTCCTTGATGCGCGGGTAGAGTTCGCGGGAGATCAGTTTGATCAACGTGGACTTGCCCGAGCCGTTGGGGCCGAGGATGGCGAGGTGCTGGCCCTGTGGCACCCGGAGCGTGACCCCGTCGAGCGGCACGCACGCATCGCGCTGCACGGTAACGTTCCGAAAATCGATCAGGGGGACGGACATGAACTTCTCATTCTACCCGCCCGCTTCGAGACGCGATAGAATTGCAGTGCCGCTCATGTCGCGATTTCATACACCCGTCACCGCGGATCTTGCCCGCTACATCCGCGAGGTCACGCTGCGCGAGCCCGAGGCGCTGCGGCGCCTGCGCGAGGAAACCGAACTGCTCCCCGAGGCCTCCCTGCAATCGGCTCCCGAGCAGGGCCAGTTGCTGCACCTTCTGGCGCTGGCGGTGGGCGCGCGCCGCACGCTCGAAGTAGGCGTCTTCATGGGCTACAGCTCCGCCTGGGTGGCGCTGGCCCTGCCTCCGGGCGGCCAGTTGATCGCCTGCGACTGCAACGAAGAGTACGCCCGCCGCGCCCGCCGCACATGGCGCGAGGCCGGCGTGGAAGATCGCGTGGAGCTGCGCCTCGGCCCCGCCCTCGGCACCCTCGACGGCCTGCTTGCCAGCGGTCAGGCCGGCGCGTTCGATTTCGCCTACATCGACGCCGACAAGGCCAACTACTCGAATTACTACGACCGCGCCCTGGCGCTGGTGCGCTCCGGCGGTCTGATTGCCGCCGACAACGTTCTCTGGCACGGCGAAGTGGCCGGCGCCTCCGCCGGCAGCGGCGACGCCGAGGCCATCCGCGCCTTCAACCGCAAGCTGCACGGCGACCCGCGCATCGAACTGAGCATGGTTCCGCTGGGCGACGGCCTCACGGTGGCCTTCAAGAAAAAAGGGGTCTGACCCCTTTTATTCCACCAGCCCGTTGCGCACCGCGAAGCGCACCAGGTCGGCGATGGTGTGCACGTTCAGCTTCTCCATGATGCGGCCGCGGTGCGCCTCCACGGTATACGCGCTGAGGTTCAGCACGCCGGCGATTTCCTTGTTGGTCTTGCCCTCGGCCAGCATCTGCAAGACCTCGCGCTCGCGGCTGGTCAGCATGTCGATGGGGTTGGTCACGTGCCGCCGGTAATCGTCCAGCACGGCGTTCGACACCTGCGGGCTGAGGTAGCCTTCCCCCGATGCCACCGCGCGCACCGCCGACACCAGGTCGGCCGCCACCGAGTCCTTGAGCAGGTAGCCGCGCGCACCGGCGCGCAGGATCTCGCGCACGTAGACCGAATCCTTGTGCATGCTCAGCGCCAGAACGCGGGTGTGGGGCGTGGAGGCGGCCAGCCGGCGGGTGGCCTCGATGCCGTTCAGCTCCGGCATGCTGACGTCCATCACCACCACCTCGGGCTTCAGCCGCTCGGCCAACTCCACCGCCTCGCGGCCGTTGCCGGCCTCGCCCACGATCTCCATGTCGGGGTGCGCGGCCAGGATCATGCGGAAGCCCTGCCGCACCACGGCGTGGTCGTCAGCCAGCAGGATTCGAGTCGGTTTCATGCGCTACGGGCACCCGTACTTCAATTAGAACACCCTCGCCCGGGCGCGAGCGCACCGTGAGATCGCCTCCCGCGCTACGAGCCCTCGCGCGCATGCCCACCATGCCCATCGCCGCCGGGCGCGCGGCGGCGGGCTCCAGGTTCAAGCCGCAACCGTCGTCCCGCACCGTCAGCCGGACCTGGCCGCCGCGCGAATCCAGTCCAACCTCGACGCGCTTCGCTCCGGAGTGGCGCGCCACGTTGGTCAAGGCCTCCTGGGCGATGCGGAACAGGTGAGTCTCGGTTTCGTCCGGCAGGCGCCCGGAGAAACTCGATTGGAAGTGCGTTTCGACGCCGGTGCGCGCTGCGAATCCCTCGGTGAGCCAGCGCACGCCGGCCTCCAAACCGAAATCGTCGAGGATGGTGGGCCGCAGCAGTTGCGACATTTCGCGCACGTTGCCGATGGCGCCGTCCACCAGCGCCAGGCAGTCGGCCAGGCGCCGTGGGCCATCGGGGGCACCTTCGAGCGCCGTGAGATTGGTCTTAACGGCCGTCAGGGCCTGCCCCAGTTCGTCGTGCAGTTCATGCGAAAAGCGGCGCGCGGTGGCCTCCTGGCGCTCCAGCATGTGCCACGAGACGCGGCTCAGCTCGGCCGCCTGCCACTCCATGCCGTGAGTGAGCTGCGAGACCAGGCGCACGGTGGCCGCCGCGAAGACCAGGGCCAGCGCCACGCTCAGGGATGCGAACACCAGCGACACGTCGCGCAGGCGCGAAGAACGCCGGTCGATCTGCTCCTGCGCCGCGCTTACCTTGCGGTATTCGGATTCGATCAGCTTGGCGGCCACGCTGACGAAGGCTGCGTGGTAACGGAACAAGTCGAGCGACGCGAAAGTCTGCGGATTCTCGACCGCCAGAATGCGGCGCGCCTCGCGCGAGAAATCCTCCGAAGCCAGCCGCAGGCGCGCCCACAGCTCCCCCTCGGCGGTGCGCGCGCCCGCCTGGGAGATGCGCTCGATGTCGCGGCCGGCGGCGTCCAGTTGCACGGCCATGGCGCCGGAATCGATGGAATCCGGATCGCGCGCCAGAATCGAGAAGACCTCGCTCAGACTGGTCTGCTGGCGGCGGAGTTCCTCGATCAGCCCGTTGGTGACCGATTGCTCGCGCAACAGGGCGCGGGCATTCCGCTGGATGGACTGGATGCTGCGCACGCCCACCACGGCGGCCGCCAGCAGCAGCAACATCACCAGCGCGAAGCCCGCCGTCAGCACGCGAAAGATGTTCCGGTGGGTAATCGGCCGCGGAAACATGGCGATCTCAGTATCGCGCGGATCGCGGCGGCGCGCCCACCCCCCACATGTATAAAATTTCATTCATCGCCTTCCATCCCATTTCGTCATGCGGCATAGCTTGCGCGGGCTATCGAGGTTTTCCGCCATCCGGAGCAACATGGAATTGTGAGCGGGCGATGGGGCCCGCCAAGGAGAAAAAGATGAAAACGACCGTACTCGCAATCGCCCTGGCATTCGCCGTCATGCCCTTGACGTTCGCCGCCGTGAATCCGCCCGCGAAGACCGACACCGCCAAGCCGGCGGACAAAACCGTGAAGAAGGGCCACAAGGATACCGCCAAGAAGGCCGCCGCGAAGACCGGCGCCGCCACCGCCACCCCGGCGGCCGCCACGCCCGTCAAGAAGTAGCCGCCAACCCCGCTGAACGGAAGCCCCGCCGCCCTCACCCAGGGCCGGCGGGGCTTTCCATTTTGCGCGCCTGCCGCTGCGCCAGGCGGCTCCATGCGGCCACCACGCGGCGCATGTAGCGTGGGGCCGTGCGCGCCGCCTCCACCGCCCGCTGGAACGCCTCGCGCGCGGCGTCCCGGTTGCCCAGTTCCTCCAGCGCGCGGCCGTAATTGTACAACCCCTGCGGATCGTACGGCCGCCGCTCCACGTAGATCTCGAACTCGCGCCGCGCATCCTCGGGCCGCCCCAGGGCCATATAGACCGCGCCCAGCTCGCGGCGGATCTCGCTCTGGCTGTGCTTCTCGTCCTGCGCCAGCACGGTCTCGAAGCATGCCAGGGCATCCGCGAACCGCTGCTGGGCTAGGGCAATGCGGCCGAGTTGAAAGTGGGCGTCGGTCTCGCCCGGATCGATGGCCACGGCGGCCTGGAATCGCGCCATGGCTTCGCTGTAGCGCCGCCGGGACTGCTGGATGAGTCCGATCTGGTATTGCGCCTCGCCATCGTGCGGATTCAGCGCGGCGGCCTCCAGCATGCGCCGCAGGCTCTGCCGCCGGCGCAGACCCTCGCCAAGCTGGGCAAAATCGCTGCGCAGATAGTAAATCGCGAGAATCAGAAAGAGCGGCGAGGCCACCAGGCTCGGCAGCGAGCCGAGCGGCCCGATCAGCAACCTCGCAAGCAGCAGCGGAAGCCAGGACAGCAACACCACGCCCACCGCCGCGCTATCGCCCATCCCGAACAGCGTGCGCACGGCGAAGAACACCAGCACCGCGAGGTAGGAGCGGGAGAGCCAGCCGATGGCTATGAGCGGGTAGACCGGAAGCACTCCAACCAGCACCGCCACCGGCAGCGTCACCGCCGCCCAGGCCATGGCCGTGCACGTCAGCAGCGGCGCGTAGTCGCGCTGGAACGCCACCCGCAGGCTGCCCAGCCGCCCCAGCAGGGTGCTCAGCACCAGCACTCCCGGCACGTAGACCGCCGCCAGCGTCAGCAGCGGAGTGACGATGCCTAACCCCGTTCCAGAGGGTGCGTTCCAATCGAATAGCAGCGAGACGCACACCACCGCCACGCCGGCGAACAGCAGGCTGCCCCGGTCCAGGATGTCGCTCATGGCCGCCGCCGGTTGGGCGAACAACCGCAGAAACAACTTCAGGTTGGATCCCACGATGGCAGGATAACACCGCGAGCCGCCCAGCGGCTCCGCCGGAGACCTGGCGCCGTGACCGCGAGATTCGGTGGTGCCGCCAGACCGCTCGCTAACGCTCGCGGCTCCGTTCGGAACCACGACGGGGAGCCCTTTGGGCCTGGAGTGGTTTCCGGCGAAGGCGCCAAATCGCGCGGCCGGAGACCTACGGCGTCGCCCAGTATCCGGGACGCGTCCGCACCGTCAATCCGCCCGGCCCCTTCACGGCGATCTTGATGCTGCGGAACTTGCCGTCCATCGCCTGGTTGGCGGGCGTGTACTGCACGATGTACTGGCTGCGGATGTCCTGCGCCACCTGGTGCGCCAGCCGGTCCACTTCCGTCACGTCCTTGGCGAAAAACGCCGAGGCTCCGGTGGCTTCCGCCAGCGTTTCCAGCGCCCGTTTGGCTTGGCGCGCGGCGCGGGGCTCTTCCTCCGCCAGAAGTCCGATGGAGTAGATCAGCACTCCGGCCTGCTGCGAGTTCTTGACCAGTTCCTCCAGGGCGATGGCGCTGTAGTTGTCGTCCCCGTCCGTCACCACGGCGATCACTTTCTTGTCCCGGTGGGCTTTCGTCAGGTGCTCTTCCGACATCTGGATGGCGTCCCGCATGGCCGTTCCCCCGCGCGAATCGATGCGCTTCAAGGCCTGTTTCAGCAGGTCCAGATTATGCGTGAACGCCACCCCGGGCGGCAGATCCAGGTACACTTCGTCGTTGAAGTTCACCACGAACACTTCGTCTTCCGGGTTGGACGCCTGCACCAGCGCCAGGGAGGCGGCTTCCACCTGCGCCCGCTTGGGCGTCATGCTCCCGCTGTTGTCGATCACCAGGCCCAGGGCCACCGGCACGTCCTCGCGTTTGACGGTCTTGGTGTGCTGCACGACGCCGTTCTCCAGCACCGAGAATGCCACCGGCGGAAGATCCGTCACCAGGTGGCCGCTCCTGTCCGCCACCGTGGTGTGGCATACCACCAGCCGCGTGTCCGCGCGGAACACCACACCCGCCTCCGCCGCCGGGACGATCCGGGAGGCCGGTTGCGCCCACGCCGCGCCGCAGGCCGCTGCCACTCCCAAAATGCCGGCGAACGCCAATCGATTTTCGAGACCTGACATGCTGCTGAATTTGACGCGCGCCGCCCGCGCAAGGTTATTCATTTTTTGGCCATCTCGCCGGCCCACCGCAGGTACTGTACGAGTTCTTTCCGCCGTTTCCAGGTGAACTCCCAGAACTGTCTTGAGGTGATTCGCTCGGCATGCATACCCGAGTAGGTCTCGATGCGCCATCTGAGGTAGGGGCTCCGCCACGGCCTAAGACGGTATCCGCGGCTCAAACGCCAGAGAATGCGGATCACTTCAGTGTCTTCGCCCCCTTGGGCACGCTGCTGTCGGTCGCCCAGTAGCCCGGCCGCGTGCGGACCGCCGGCTTCCCCGGGGCGTTGACGGATATCTTGATAACCCGAAACTGGCCGTCCATGTTGGTATTGGCGGGGGTGTATTCGATGGTGTACTGGTTGCGGATATCGTGAGCCACCTGGTGCGCGATGCGATCCACTTCGGTCACTTCCCTGGGAAAGAACGACGAGGCCCCGGTGGAATCGGCCAGGGCATTCAACGCCCTCCGGGCCTCCCGCGCCGCGCGCGGCTCCTCTTCGGCCAGCAGCCCCACCGAGTAGATCAGAACTTCGGCCTGCTGCGACGCTTTCACCAGGTTCTCGAGGGTGATCAAACTGGAGTTGTCGTTGCCGTCGGTCACCACCACCAGAACCTTCTTATCGCGCCGCGCGTGCTCCTTCAGGTGAACGATCGAACTCGCGATGGCGTCCCGCATGGCCGTTCCGCCGCGCGAGTCTATGCGTTCCAGCGCGTGCTTCAGCACGTCGATGTCGCTGGTGAAATTCATCCCCGGCGGCAGGTCCAGGAAGGGCTCCTCGTTGAAGTTGACCACGAAAACTTCGTCCTCGGGGTTGGAATCCTTCACCAGCGCCACCGACGCCGCCTCCACCTTGGCGCGCTTTTCGCGCATGCTGCCGCTGTTGTCGATCACCAGGCCCATGGAGACTGGAAC
>Ga0182021_10010884_pt1 | contig 10791 bp, 8 predicted proteins | sample 612E3MmetaG_FD_120493 | JGI IMG/M metagenome (GOLD analysis project Ga0182021, IMG submission 120493) | Permafrost microbial communities from Stordalen Mire, Sweden - 612E3M metaG (Illumina Assembly) | ecosystem: Environmental > Terrestrial > Soil > Wetlands > Permafrost | place: Sweden...
ACCTGGGCACGACGGTGATGATCGACGAGAGCATGGGCGTGGCGGTTTCGCCGGAGATTTTCGTCGAAGCGGTTACCATTGGCGACGTACTTGCCGCAGCGCGCGCGGCCGGGGGATAACCTATGCCGGGAAGCACGCTGATAGCCGTCAATTACACCCTCGGTTCCGAGAATGTAACTTACCAGGACATCGAGAGCCGGTTCGGCGCCGAGGCCGCAGCCAAAGTCCTCAAGGGATCGGGGATTCGCAACCGCCGCGTGGCGGCGCCGGGCGTGTGTGGAAGCGATCTGGCCTTTCAAGCCGCCAGCGAGCTTCTGGACAAGCGGCCCGAGATGCGCGAGCGAATCGACTTACTGGTGCACTGCACGCAATCGCCGGATTACCTGCTGCCGACCACCGCCTGCCTGCTCCAGGAGCGCCTGAAACTGCGCAAGGACTGCGCCGCCTTCGATATCAACCTGGGCTGCACGCAGTACGTCTACGCGCTCTCGGTGGCCCACTCGATGCTCTCGAGCGGGGTGGCGCACTGCGCGCTGATCACTACCGGCGACACCATGACGCACACCATCCACCCGCGGGACCGGGGCATCCTCCCGATCCTGGGCGACGCCGGGTCTGCCAGCCTGCTGGTGCCCGCGGGACCGGGTGCGGATGCGCCGGGCTTTCTGGGCTTCGAGTTGGGCACCGATGGCAGCGGCGCGAAGCATCTGATGATCCCCGCCAGCGGCTTCCGCCGGCCGCGGAGCGCCGAAACCGCGGTCGAAGTCACCGACGCCGAAGGAAATACACGCACCGCCGAAAACCTCTACATGAACGGCGCCGCCATCTTCCATTTCGCCATCACGGTGGTTCCGGCAACCATGCGGAAACTGCTCGCCAAGCTGGGGTTGACCCTCGACGATCTCGACCTGGTGCTGTTCCACCAGGCCAACCAATATATGCTGGACTACCTGCACAAGAAATTGCAGGTGCCGCCGGAGAAATCGTTCTGCTATTTGGAAAACGTGGGCAATACCAGCGGTTCCACTCTGCCGGTGGTGTTGACCGAAGCCGTGCGGCACGGCAGGGTGAAGCCCGGCGCGCGGGTGCTGCTGATCGCCTTCGGCGTTGGCCTGTCGTGGGCCGCGACGGTTTTCCGCGCATCTCCGGAGTTGATAGCATAGACGCGGAGGCAACGGATTGAACGAATTCGCGGGAAAGCGGTTTTTGGTGACGGGGGCCTCCTCGGGGCTGGGGAAGGCCTGCGCGGAAGCCCTGGTGCGGGATGGCGGCCAACTTGTCGTTCCAGGCCGCCGGGAACAGGCGTTGCTGGAAATGTTTCCGCCGCCGCACCTCGTGGTGGTGGGCGATTTACGGGAGGAGGAATTCCATAAGCGCCTGGCGGCCGGCCTGAAACAGGCGGGCCAGAGCTTGCACGGCGTGGTGCTGGCGGCGGGTGTGCAGGAAATCCGGCCGCTCATGATGGAGTCCGCCGCATCGCTGGCCAAATCGTGGGACGTCAACGTTTTCGGTTCCCTGGGATTGCTGGCGCAACTGCTCAAACTGCGGCTGATCGAGAAGGGCGGCTCCATCGTGCTGTTTTCTTCCGCGGCCGCCTCGGCGGGCGGCGCCGGCATGGTTGGCTACGCCGCATCGAAGGGCGCCATCGAAGCGGCCACGCGGTCGCTTGCCGTGGAGCTGGCTTCGCAGCGCATCCGCGTCAACGCCGTGGCGCCCGGGGTGGTGCGCACCCCGATGTCGGAGTCCTACCTGCGCCGGCTGAACGCGGCTCAGGTGGCCGGCCTGGAGCACGACCATCCCTTGGGGTTCGGCACGCCGGACGACGTGGCGGGTCCGGTGCGGTTTCTGATGATGGATGCGGCGCGCTGGATTACGGGCGCCGTGCTGACCATCGACGGCGGGCTCACTTGCCACTAAGGAGCGATTCCATGCCGGCGGCCGATCTGCGCTACGAGGAAATCGAAATCGGGATGACCCGCTCGTTTCGCCGCTTCATCGGCGAGGCGGATGTGGACGCGTTCGCCCAAATCTCCGGCGACGTCAGCCCGCTGCACACCTCGGACGGCTATGCGGCCGGCCAATCCGCGTACGAGCGGCGTCTGGTGCACGGCATGCATCTCGCCTCGCTGGTGTCGTGCCTCGTGGGCATGCACCTCCCGGGGTTCCGTAGCGTGTGCCTGGCCCAGCAATTCGACTTCGTTCAGCCGGTGTACGCCGGCCGGGAAGTGGAAGTGGTGGGCGAGGTCGTGAGCAAGCATGACACCACGCGGACAATCGTACTGCGCACCCGCGTCCTCCTGCCGCCGGACCGGGTGTGCGTCAAAGGGAAAGCCATCGTCCAAGTGCTGGACTCCGAACGGCAATGATACCAGCCCCCGCTTACCGCCTATTGGCCGGTCTTCGCCCGAAGCAGGCGCAACAGGCCGTCCACGCTCTTGGTCTCCGCGGCTTCGTCGATCGAGAACTTGACGTCGAATTCCTCTTCCAGGCCGATAATCAGTTTGACCTGCGCAAAACTATCCCACCCGGCAAGATTCCGCTGCGAATGCTCGGGACTCAGTTGCAGAGCCTCGTCTTCGAGCACTTCCCTGAAAATACGCTGGAGGCGGATGAGGTCGGGATTCAAGGCGTGGTTTGTCCTGTCGGTGGATCGCCGCTCGCTTCAATCTATCATACGGCGGCGGTGCGCGGCGCGAAGCCCGCCGGTGTGGGGCAGGATGGCATCCTGCGGCCGATTGGCAATCGGCCTGCTTCGGCCTTGCGCAACTGCCGTAAGGCGGGCTACCAGCCGGCCGCCGGGTGGCAACCCGCCCCACCAGACCCTATGGCGGACGGACGATGAACCCGAGCGTGGCAGAGCGGATGCGGGCCGCGGTGTGCGGCGCCCCGGCGGATCCGGGGCCGCCGGAGTTGCAGGCGGTTCGCGACCTGGCTGAGTCGGCCATGGCGGAGGGCCAGGGGGCCGCGGCGCTCGAGGCAATCGGGCGGGAAACCGGGGCGCTCGCCGCCTGGGCGCGCGCCGCATTGCTGGAGGCGGCGGGCGACACCGCCCCCGCGCTGGCGGCCATCGAATCCATGCCGGAACTGGCGTGGGGAGACGCGCGCGCCGAGCGTTGGCTCGCCATCGCGCGTCTCCGCGCGAAACGCGGCCAACCCGAAGCCGCCCCGGCGCTGCGCGAGGCGGTGCGCGCCGCCTCCGGCTATCGCACCTTGCGGTCTGCCGACGCGGCATTGCGCGGCTTGCGGCGCAGGGGCCTGGAACTGGGGCCGCTCCGTCCCTATCGCATCGCCATGCTGAGCTCGTTCAACGCCGATTTCCTGCCCGAGGTGCTGCGCCCGCTGCTGTTTGCCGCCGGCCTGGACGCGGAATTCCGCACCGGCCCGTTCGGCCAGGTGCGGCAACCGCTGCTTGGCCCGGACCCGGACCTGGCCGCGTTCCGCCCGGATCTGGTGGTGCTGGCGATGGACTGGCGCGCCGTCGATCCCGCCACCTCGGCCGAGGCGCACCTCGAGGAGCTGCGCCAACTCTGGTGGCTCTGCCGCGAACGGTTCGGCGCGGCGGTGATTCAGTTCAATTACGAAATTCCCGCCCTGGACCCCATGGGCCGCCTCAGCCGCCTCTTGCCCACCGGACGCCGGCGCCTGTTGGAAGCCATCAACGCCGCCTTGTGGGAGGCCGAGGCGCAGCAATCCGGAGCCGTCGTCTTCGACCTGGAGCAACTGGCGGGCGAGTTCGGCAAGGCGCGGTGGAACGACCCCGCCGCGTGGGAGATCTCGCGCCAATACCCATCCGCCGCGGCCATGCCCTGGCTTGGACGGCGCCTGACCGCGCTGGTGCGCGCCCTCCTGGGCATGACCTCGAAGTGCCTGGCGCTCGATCTGGACGGAGTGCTGTGGGGCGGCGTCATCGGCGAGGACGGCCTCAACGGCATCCGCCTCGGCGGCACCGGCTCGGGCGCCGCCCACGCGGCGTTTCAGACTTACTGCAAAGCGCTGAAGTCGCGCGGCGTGCTGCTGGCGGTAGCCTCCAAGAACAACCCCGAGGACGCGCTGCTGCCCTTCCGTCAGCATCCCGAAATGATCCTCCGCGAGGAAGACATCGCCGTCTTCGCCGCCAACTGGGGGCCGAAAGAGGAAAGCTTGCGCTCGATCGCCGCGCAGATCAACATCGGGCTGGACAGCCTGGTGTTCGTCGACGATAACCCCGCCGAGCGCGAGCGCATCCGCCAGCAGTTGCCCATGGTGGAGACGCCCGAGATGCCCAGGGACCCGAGCGGGTTCGCCGCGGCACTCGATGCAACCCACTTGTTCGAAGCGCTACGCTACACCGGGGAGGACGCGTTGCGCACCGCGTCGATTCGCGCCAATACCGGACGCGAGGCGCTGGCGGCGGCCAGCGCCGATCCCACGGCCTTCCTTCACGGACTGGGAATGACCCTGCGGGCGCAGCCCTTCGACGAACCGAACCTGCCGCGCATCGTGCAACTGTTCAACAAGACCAACCAGTTCAACATGACCACGCGGCGCGTCACCGAGGCCGAAGTGCGCGCGTGGATGGGCCCGCCCGAGGCCTTCACGCTCGCCGTGCGGCTGGCCGACCGGTTCGGCGATTTCGGACTCACCGGCCTCCTGGTGGCGTTCGAACGGGAGGGATGTCTCGAAATCGAAAGCTGGCTGATGAGCTGCCGCATTCTGGGGCGCGGCGTCGAGCAGGCCATGCTGGCCCTGGCGCTGGACGAGGCGCGGCGGCGCGGGTGCCGCGAATTGCGCGGCGAGTACGTTGCCACGGCGAAGAACCAGTTGGCGTCCGGCGTCTATCCGCAATTCGGGTTGGTTGCCGCCGGGGAGGGCCGCTACAAGCTGGCGGTGGCGGATGCGCAAATTGCGGTTCCGGATTACATCCGGCTGGAGGTGGCCCCATGACCCCGCTTCCCATCGAAGGCATGGCGGAGGAAACGCGCGCCCGGTGCCGCGCCGCGCTGGATTCCGATGCGTTGCGCGCCGTCGCGCGGGTGGCCGGGGACGCGGCGGGCCTGGTCGAACAGGTACGGCACGCCGGGCCGCTGCCCCCCGCGTGGCGGGAAGCGGCGATCCGGGCGGAAGCCAAAGGCATCCCCGACGCCGCCTTGAACGTGGCCCGCTACCTGCTGCTGGGCAAGATCCTCGCGTTCTCGCTCGACCGCGTGGCCGCGCTGAGCGTGCCCCCCGACATCCGGTACTTCCTCTACGACGAATTCCGCTTCGTCGCCGCGCCCGAGCGGCATTCGCTGGACTGCTTCGAGCCGGGCAGCTACGCGCTTGCCACTCTCTGCCGGGAAACCTGTCTGGAGCGTTTTCCCGCCGGCCAACTGCACGTCGAGGAGAGCGGATTCCCGCGCAGTTGGCTTCTCCGCGTGCCGCCGGGCGAGGCGTTGTCCGTGGCCTGGCACGTCTTCGTCCGCATGGGTGGACGCCGCCCGTACTACGTGCCGCACAACGCCCAGCGCAAGAAGTTCTCGGCCATGTTCCTGGAAGCGGAACAGCGCCGCTCCATGGTCCGCATCGCGCAGATGCTGGAGCTGAATCCCCACATCCGGGGATTCATGGGCGAGGGGTGGCTGCATTCGCCCAACCTCGGCGAGGCCAGCCCGCACCTGAAATGGATGATGCAGATCAACCGGGAGTTGGTGGATCTGGGCGCGGCGTTCACCACCATCGGCCCGGCTCCCGAGGACAGCGGTTTCCTGGTAGGCGATAAGCGGCGGCTGGCGCGCTACCAGTCGGGCGAATGGAAGCCCCTGACCGGCGTGCTGATTGCGCCGCGCCGGGCGATGATCGAGTGGGCGCGGCGGCAAGCCACCAACCCTGCGCTCAAACCTCGGCCCGTCCGCGGGGGATCATGCTGAGATCTCTGAAGAGCGCCGCTCTCGAAATCGCCCGAGGTCTCGGCCTGTTTGCGGCGGTGGCTCACAGCCGCTGGCGGCGGTCTCGCCTCCTGATTCTGTGCTACCACGGCATCTCTCTGAAAGACGAGCACGAGTGGAGAAGCCTCTTCGTCACACCCGCTTTCTTCCGCCGGCGGCTGGAGATTCTGGCCCGGCGCGGGTACCGGGTTCTGCCGCTCGGCGATGCCGTGCGGATGCTCCGCGAGGGCAGCCTCCCGCCCAAGAGCGTGGTCATCACCTTCGACGACGGCTACCACGATTTCCACCTCCACGCATTTCCGCTGTTGCGCGAGTTTGGGTTTCCGGCTACCGTCTATCAGTCGACTTACTACTGCGACTATCCCTTCCCGGTCTTTAACCTGGTGCTGAGTTACCTCTTCTGGCGGGGCGGCGGAGGCCGGCGGGGCGGCGGAGGCCAGCGCGGCGGCGGAGACCTGCCCGGCGGCGGAGACGGGCGCGGCGCCCCGCGCGTTCTCGATGGCGCCGCCTACGGGGTTCCGGGGACGTTCGACCTGTCGGGCGACGAGGGCCGGAGCCGCGCGGTGGACGCCGTTCTCGAGTTTGCCCGCGGGCAAAAGTACACGCCCGCGCAAAAGGACGCACTGGCTGCCCGGATAGCGGGCGATTTGGGCGTGGACTATGCCGGGATCCTGCGCCTGCGGATGCTGCAACTCATGACGGCCAGCCAGATCTCCGAGATTGCGGCCGCGGGTATCGACGTGCAGTTGCACACCCACCGCCACCGGACGCCGCTCGACGAACGCCTGTTCGTTCGCGAGATTCGCGACAACCGGGAGTGGCTCGAAGCCAGAACCGGCACTCGGACGGAGCATTTCTGTTACCCGAGCGGGCAGTATCGGGCAGAGTTCCTGCCCTGGCTGCGGGCCGAGCGGGTGGTCTCCGCAACCACCTGCGATTACGGCCTGGCCACCCGCGCCACCGAGCCGCTGCTCTTGCCCAGGCTGCTGGACTCCATGAGCGTGACGGACGTCGATTTCGAGGGTTGGCTGGCCGGCGTTTCCGCCCTCCTGCCGCACCGCCGGGTATGAGCCCGTTCCCCGCGAGTTCGTAGTTCCCCGCCGCGCTGCTTACCCGCCGCGCTGCTTACCCGCCGCGCTACTTCCCCGCCCCGCTACTTCGCCGCCGCCGGGGCCTTCAGCGGATACGCAGGCCGGTGCATCGGCGGCGGCATCTTCTTCAAGCCGTCCAGCGCCAGTTCGATGGCCTTTTCGAGTTGCGGATCGTGCCCCTCGACCACCAGGTCGGGGCGCTGCTCGACGGGGTAGTCCGGCTCCACACCGTGGTTCTCCACCACCCACTCGCCGCTACCTTTGTCATTTGGCTCCCACCACGCAAAACCCGGCGCCGTCACCGTTCCGCCGTCCATCAGCGACGGGAATCCGCCCATGCCAACCACGCCGCCCCAGGTGCGCGTCCCCACCAGCGGGCCGATCTTCTCCTTCTTGAAGTAGTACGGGAAAAGGTCGCCGCCCGAGCCGGCCTGCTCGTTCACGATCATCACCTTCGGCCCGAAGAACGCCTCCTGCGGCCAGTACTCCTTGCCCTCGCGCGGCGCCAGCGCCAGCAGCGGCCGCCGCCCCAGCTTCTCAGTGTAGAAGTCCGGGGACCAGCCGCCGTGGTTGAAGCGCTCGTCCACGATCAGGCCGTCCTTCCCCTGCTGTCCGGCGAAGTACTTGTCGAATGCGCGGAGGCCGTCCACCGACGTGTCGGGCACGTGCATGTAGCCGACCCGCCCGCCCGTGGCTTCCGCCACCTTCCGCCGGTTGCCCTCCACCCACGCCAGGTACCGCAGGTTGGATTCGCCTCCGATGGTCTTCACTACGATCTCCCAGGCGCCCTCCTCGCTCGGCTTTCCGTTCACCTTCAGCGTGACCAGCCGGTTCGCCAGCCCCTGGAAATAGGCCCACGGTTCGCGGTCGGCGCGCATCACCCGGCCCTCGACGGCAATCAGGTAATCGCCCTCTTTCACTTTCAGGCCAGGCTCGGTGAGCGGCGAGCGCGTGTCGTCGCTCCAGTTCTCGCCCTTGTAAATCTTGCGGATCTTGAAGAAGCCGCCATCGGCCTCGAAATCCACGCCCAGCATGCCCACGTTGACGCGCCGGACGCTGGGGACGTCGCCGCCGCCCACATACGTGTGGGACGTGTTCAACTCGGCGATCATCTCGCCGATGATGTAGTTCAGGTCGCTGCGATGCGCCACCCAGGGCAGCAGGGCTTCGTAGCGCTTGCCTATGGCTTCCCAGTCTGCGCCGCCCATTTTCGGATCCCAGTAGAAGTCGCGTTCGATCCGCCAGGCTTCGTGCAGCAGTTCCTTCCACTCGTCCTTGGGATCGGTCCACACCTGCATCCCGCCGGTGTTCAGTTTGCCGTCGCCCGCGTGTTTACCCGGCGCCGGCTCCACGATGCCCATCCCGCCATCGTATGCATACAGCATCTTGCCGCCGTCCTTATCCAGGGCGTAGCCTTGGATGCCGCTCATCACCACCTTGTCTTCCCGCTTCTTGATGTCGAAAACATGCAGCGAGCTCGATGGATGCGACCCCGGCGCGCCCAACTGCGCCGCTTCCATGGGGACCGAGCGGTAGAAGATCTTGTCCTTGCGCACGTCCAGGTCCAGGTAGTACCCCGGCGGTACCGGCACGTTGGAAATGCGGTCCGCGAGCCCGTCCAGGTCGATATGAATCGGCTTGACCGCGTCGTCTTTCTTCTCTTTCTCAGCCGCCGTGGCAGCCGCATCGTGCGTGATCACCGTCACCGTCCTCCCGTCAGGCCGCTTCTCGACGGTTCTCTTCTCTCCCGGCTTCTCCTCTTCGGGCTTCTTCTCGTCCGCCTTCGCAGCGTCGCCGGCCTTCTTCTCGTCCTTCTTCTCAACGCCCTTTTCCTCGTCGCTTTCGGGCGCGAAGGGCGCGGCCTCGCCGGCCTTCAGCGTGAGGGCGAAAATCCCGGTCGTGTACCAGTAGTTGAAACGCTGATCGAATTTGCCCCGATTGGGGTAGAAGAAGCGGTTCGACACGAAGTACATGTACTTTCCCTCGGAATCGAACACCGGGTTGCCGTCGTCGTAAAGATCCTGGCTGATGGGCGACACCTTCTTGGTTTCGAGCGAGTACAGGTACATGCCGTCCTTACCGGCCGCGTTGACCTGCCTGGTGTAGGCCAGCCAGAGGCTGTCCGGGCTCCACGAACCCTTCATCTCCTCGGGATACTCCCCGGTGTCCACCAGCACCGGCTCCTTCTTGTCGATGTCCACATACCACAGCCGCAGCTTCTTGTCGGAATAGGCGATCTTCTTCGAGTCCGGCGACCACTGCGGGTTGTAGCGGTACCGCGCGTCGTCTCCATCCTTCGTGATGCGAATTTCCTCGCCGCCCTTTTGCAGCCGAAGGTACAACTCCCACTCGCCGGTGCGGTCCGAGAAGTACGAGATCCACTGTCCGTCCGGCGACCATGTGGCGGCGCGCTCATGCACCGCCGGGCTATTCGTAATGTTCCGCGGGTCGCCGTGCTCGGCCGGCACGGTGAAGATTTCGCCGCGCGCTTCCAGCACCGCCCGCGCGCCGCTGGGCGAGATATCGCCGCCGGAAACCCGGCCTCCCAGATTGCGCATGTCCGCCCGCGCCGTCACCTCGTCGCTAGCCACGAACACGGGAATCTGCGCAGCCTTCTCCTTCTTCAGATCGTAAGAGTACAGCAGACCGCCGTTCTCGTAGACAATCGCGTCGGGGCCAAGGCTGGGCCACTTGATGTCGTACTCGGTGTAACTGGTCAGCTTGGCGACGCGCCTGTTCCCCAGGTCGCAACGGTACAGGTTCATGACGCCGTCGCGGTCGCTGATGAAGTACACGGCGTTGCCGCGCCACATGGGGAACATGTCCATGGCTTCGGTGGTGGGCAGCGGTTCGTAGGTGTGTTTCGTCAGGTCGAAAATGGCGATGGGGCTCTTCCACCCGCCGCGATACCGCTTCCAGGTGCGGTTCTCCTGCGAGGTCATGTTGTAGGCGATGCGTTGTCCGTCGGCCGAGAAACTGGCCAGCGAGGCCCGTGGAATGCTCAGCATCTCCGGCACCCCGCCATCCGGCGAAATCAGGAACAGCCGCGTGTAGTCCGTCAGATCGCTGGCCCGCGTGCTCCGGAACAGGATGCGGCCGTCCGGCGACCAGCCCAGCACCGTGTCGCTCGACGGATGATACGTCAACCGCTTGGGTTCGCCGCCGCTCGACGGCACCACGTACACATCCGAGTTGCCGTCGTATTCGCCGGTGAAGGCGATCCACTTGCCGTCGGGCGAGAACTTGGGGTACAGTTCGTCTCCGGGGTGCGCCGTCAGGCGGCGCGCCGGGCCGCCTTTGGTGGATGAGATCCACAAGTCCTCGGCGTAGGCGAAGACCACCTGGTCGTGCCAGATATCCGGGAAGCGCATCAGACGCGTACCAGCGGGCTCGGCCGCGTTCAGGGAACCGGACCCGGCCGGGATCAGAAAAGCCGCGGCGGCAAGCAGCAGCGAACGAACATTCGTCACGCTCACAGTGAATCCTCCAGTCGCAATTGACGGTTAGGCGGACGGCACGGTAGCCCGGCCCGAAACAACAAATCTATCATACGAGTCTGTCGGCCGCCTTCCGAGTTCGCCGCCGATTTGCGGGGTTCGCCGCCGGCCTGCGGGGTTCGCCGCCGGCCGTCCGAGTCCGCCGCCAGCCTTCCGAGTTCGCCGCCGGTTTGCGGGGTTCGCCGCCGGCCTGCGGGGTTCGCCGCCAGCCGTCCGAGTCCGCCGCCAGCCTTCCGAGTTCGCCGCCGGTTTGCGGGGTTCGCCGCCGGCCTTCCGAGTTCGCCGCCGGCCTTCCGAGTC
>Ga0182021_10010885_pt1 | contig 10790 bp, 8 predicted proteins | sample 612E3MmetaG_FD_120493 | JGI IMG/M metagenome (GOLD analysis project Ga0182021, IMG submission 120493) | Permafrost microbial communities from Stordalen Mire, Sweden - 612E3M metaG (Illumina Assembly) | ecosystem: Environmental > Terrestrial > Soil > Wetlands > Permafrost | place: Sweden...
CCCTCCGGCTCCTCGTGCGCGCGCTCGTCGTCGCCCTCGCCCTCGTGCGCCGCGCCTTCTTGCGCGGCTTCCTCTTCGCCGAACGGGCTCTCGTGCGGGTCCTCGGGGAGATCCGCGATCGTGACGCGATCGCCCGCAAGGATCGCCATGCGCTCGACGACGTTCTTCAGCTCGCGCACGTTGCCGGGCCACTTGCGCGCCACGAGCGCGTGGATGACCGCCTCGTCGATGGGCTTCGGCTTCGTGCCGTTCTCCTTCGCGAACTGCTGCATGAACGCGAACGCGAGCACCGGGATGTCCTCGACGCGCTCGCGCAGGCTCGGGCTGCGCAGCGGAAAGACGTTGAGGCGGAAGAAGAGGTCGTCGCGAAAGGAGCCGTTCTCGACCGCCTTGCCGAGCTCCTTGTTGGTGGCGGCCAGGACGCGGACGTCGACGTGGATGACGTGCTCGCTGCCGACGCGCGAGATCTCGCCGGACTGCAGCGCGCGCAGGACCTTGGCCTGCGCGACGAGGTCCATGTCGCCGATCTCGTCGAGGAAGAGCGTTCCGCCGTGCGCCTGCTCGAAGAAACCGCGACGCTTGGTCTGCGCGCCGGTGAAGGCGCCCTTCTCGTGACCGAAGAGCTCGCTCTCGATGAGCTCGCGCGGGATGGCCGCGCAGTTCACCTTCACGAAGGCCTCGTCCATGCGCGGGCTGAGGCGGTGGATGGCGCGCGCGATGAGCTCCTTGCCGGTGCCGCTCTCGCCGGTGATGAGCACGCCGGCCTTGGTGGGCGCGACCTTCTCGATGTCGTGGAAGATCTTCTTGATCGGCGCGCTGGTGCCGATCATCTCGTACTTGGCGAGCTGCTCGCGCGAGACCTCGGCGAGGGCGCGCTTGGCGAGCGCCGTCTCGAGCACGTTCTTGACGCTCACCAGCACGCGCTCGCGCGCGAGCGGCTTCTCGAAGAAGTCGCTCGCCCCGAGCTTGATGGCGTGGACCGCGTCGTTGACCGTCGCGTGACCGCTGATCACGATGATCGGCATGTCGCGCGTCGCTTCCTCGTTGCGGATGCGCTCGAGCGCCTCGAGACCGCTCATCTGCGGCAGCTTCACGTCGAGGATCGCCATGTCGACGGGCGTGTTCGGGCTGGCGAGGATGGCGAGCGCGTCCTCGGCGCTCTCGGCGCCGATCACCTTGTAGCCCTCGCCCTCGAGAACGAGCTGGAGCGTGCGACGGATGTTCTTCTCGTCGTCGACGACGAGGATCGTCTTCGCGGTGGGCGCGCCGCCGCTCGCTGCAGACGGGCCGGTCGCGCTCTCGGTGGTCATCGCGGTCGACGTTACCACCTCTGGCCCACGGGATGCATCGGCGGCCCGAGCGGAGGCTTCACCATGCTGACCAACAAGACCATCCTGCCCATCCTCCCGGTCGTGGACCTCGCCCGGGCACGTGCTTTCTACAAAAAACGCCTGGATCTCCAACCGAAACCCGACAGCATCACCAACAACGGCGTCGTCTACCAAACAGACCACGGGACCAAGCTCGAGATCGACAAGCGCGATCGCCCCACCAAGGCGGAGCACACCGCGTTGTCGTTCGAGGTCGACGACCTGGAGCGCGAGGTGCTCGACCTCGAGCGCCGCGGCGTGCGCTTCGAGGACTACGACCTGCCGGGGCTCAAGACCGAGCACCACATCGCGCAGATCCACGGCGTGCTCGCCGCGTGGTTCAAGGACCCCGACGGAAACATCCTGTGCCTGCACCAGCAAGGCGCGCGCGCGGCCTAGCGACGCTCCCGCGAGGTCCAGAGCTAGAGCGAGAGGCCGAGGAGCACCCGGTGCGTCGAGTAGTCCGGGTGGATCACATCGAGCGCATAGCCGTACGAGAGCTCGAGGCCTCCGATGTGGAGCACGGCATTGCCGAGCGGCTCGATGCCACCACCGCGAATGGCATTGGTGGTGGCAGTGAGGGTCGTCACGCAGGCAGCTCCCGTGCAGCCGGCGGGGCCGACCGCGGCGCCGAGCCGCGTCTCTTCGCCGCGATCGATGGTGCCCAGGATCCCCGCGCCCAGCGTGAAATACGTGGGAAACGCGTAGGGGAAGAGCAGGACACGATAGCCGAGGACGAGCTCGCCGAAGATGCGCCGCACCGAGCGATCGACGACGGGATCGCTCGTCGTGTTCTTGCCCGCGAAGAGGATGCCGAGCCGCGTCGTGATCGAGAAGCGGTCGAAGCCGACGATGCTGCCGCCGAGATACGGACCGAAGTACGACGACGCGTCGACGTTCCACGCGATGCCGATCGCGCCGTCGCGACCGGTCCAGTGGCCGAGGTACTTCTTCGTGCCGATCTTCCCGACGAGGTTCGAGAGATGGATCACCGGCACGCCGAAGCCGATGCGCGCCTCGAGCAGCTTGTCGGCGATGCCCACGACGTGACCGTCGCACGAGAGCATCGGACCGCCCGAGTTGCCGGGCGAGAGCACGGCGTCGGTCTGGATGAGCGAGTCGGTCTTGGCGCTGACGATGCCCTGCGAGACGCTGAAGTTGAGGAGGCCTTCCAGCTCGCGCGAGAAGCGCGGGAGGTCGCCATACGGGTTGCCGATGGCGAGGATGGGCGCGCCGATCGAGATGTTCCAACGCGGGACCAGCGGCGCGGCGTCGGCGGGCTCGTCGAGCTCGAGGATGGCGAGGTCGTGCTCCTCGTCCCACGCCACCACCTCGGCGCTGGTCTGCTTGCCGCCCGGGAACTCGACGCGGACGTCGCGACCGAGGTCGACCACGTGGAGGGCGGTGGCGACGTGCTTGTTCGAGAAGAAGACGAAGCCCGTGCCGAGACCCCCGTCGGGCCGCGTGATCCGCACCACGCTCGGCTTGGTGGCCTTGTAGACGTGCTCGATGAAGGCCTGCTCGCAGCGCGGCTGATCGTCCTCGACCTCGCCGGGATTCTTCGCCTTCGGCGTCGAGGGCTCGCGCGAGGGCGTCACCGGGATCGGCGGGAGCTGCTTGCCCGGCGGCAAGACCGGCGCGGGCTCCGGCTCGATCTGTGCGCTTGCAGCGCGCGGCGACGCGAGCGCGGACAAGAGGAGAGCGCAGGCCGCGAGCACGCGCATCAGGCGTGCCGCGCGCTGGCTCACACGCCGCGTTCCTTCATGTAGGCGAGGTAGTTGTTCGCCTGCACGACGAGCGGGCTGCGCGGATAGTCGTGGAGCAGCACGCTGAACGACTCGCGCGCGTCGCCGAACTTGTGCATCTTGAGATAGACCTCGCCGAGGAGCAGCAGCGCCTCGGCCTCGAGGCCGGAGTCGACGCTCTCGCCGGGCGCAGCCTCGCGGAGGTTCGGTCCGCCCGCGAAGGTGCGCATGGCGTACTGCACGCGGAGGACCGCGGCCTCGAAGTTGTCGAGGCGGAGATAGAAGCGCGCGACGTAGAGCTCGTGGCGCATCAGGCGCGCGGTGACGTCGGCGAGGAGCTCGCGGATCTTCTGCGACTCCTTCGCGTTCGGGTAGTCGTGGACGTAGCTCTTGAGCTCCTTGAACGCGTCGATGATGACGGCCTGATCGCGCTCGTCGGCGGTGGGGAGCAGGAACGACTCGGAGATCTGCGCGTACTGCGCCTCGGCGATGCGCGAGCGCGCGTACGAGACCTCGTCGACGTCGGAGCGGTGATCGTGGACGAACTGGCGGTAGCCGCGGATGGCCTCGGCGAACTTCTCCTGCTCGTAGTCGGCGTCGGCGATGCGGAGCTCCGCGAGGCGCGCGTACTTCGCGTAGCTGAACTTGCGCTTCACCTCGCGCATCAGGGCCTGCGCTTCGATCCAGTTGTGCGCGTCGAACTCGACCATGGCCTCGTCGTAGGCCTTCTTCGCGTCCGCGGTGTAGCTGAGGGCGGTCCGCGCCTCGGGCTTGTCGCAGCCGGTGCCGAACGCGACGGAGGAGAGCGCCGTACAGGCGACGATGCCCGTGAGCGAGATCCGGGCCAGGCACTTCACGAAGCGCGTCATTCGGCCCTTCGTCTACACCATTCAGCGGTCGGCGCGCCAGCGGACGATGCGGAAGGCCGGGGCCTCGCCGTCGGACTTTGCCTGGCGATAGACGGTGCGGACGATGAGCCGGATCTTCTCCGCCAGGTCGGGCGGCGGCGCGATGCCGCTCGCATCGGCGGGCTCGTTCGCGGGGGAGAGCACGACGTCGACGTCGCCGATCTCCGAGACCGTCACGCGAACCGGGAAAATCGCATCCGGGAGCGCCGCGGTACCGCCGTAGGCCCAGGGCGGGCCGTCGGTGCGCGGTCGCTCGATCGCGATCCGCACGCCGGTCTGGGGACGCTCTCCGACGATGGCCACGTCCGCCACGTAGCACGAGAAGGGTATGCTCGGCAGATCATGGCGTATCGCGAGGCTTCGATGGCAGCCGGGCTGCCGTTCCCCAGGAAGAACCTCGGGGCATTCACGGCGATGGCGATCGTCGTCGCTGCCGCGGTGTTCTTCTTGCCGCTCCTGTTCTGCGCAACGCCGCACGGCTGGATGATGGTGATGAACGGCGGCGCGGGGATGTACGTCCTCTTGCTCCTCGCGTTCTTCGCGGCCGGCGTTCTGGGCCTGCTCGGTGCCCTCACGGTGCGCGGCAAGCCCGCCCCAGCCGCGGTCGTGGCCATGCTCGCCGCGCTCCCCGTGATCAGTGGCGCGATCCTGACCTGGCTCGCCATGCGACGCGTGCTCGGCGCGGTGAGCGGCGAGTCGGTCGACCCGACGACGGCGGCGCGCATCCTCGCGGAGGGGACCTCGGAGGTCGACTCGCTCCTCATCCTGGGCTGCGGGATCGGAGCGTGCGCGTTCGGGGCGGGGGCGGTCGCGCTCCTCGGCGCGGCAGGCACGGTCGATCGCGCGCGCTCCGGCGTGCCGGCGGGGAAGGGGTTCGTCGCGCCGCTGGTGATCGGCGTGATCGGCATGATGGTCGCGTTCGGGCTGCGCGTCTCGCTGCGCGCGATGTTCCCGTCGATGCTCCTCACGATCCCGTCGCTCGCGATCGTCACGGTCCTCGCGGCGATCGCCGCCGGCAACGGCCCGCTCGTCCGCGGGTGGCACGATCGGCGCGAGGCTGGCGCCTGGGCGGTGGGTCTGCTCGCAGCCGCGGTGCTGGCGGCGGCCGGCGTCGCGCTCGTCGACCACGCGGCGGCGTTCGCGTCGGAGAGCTCGGGGCTCGGCGCGATCGCCGGCGAGAGCGTGGACGACTCGCAGAAGGCGCGCATCCTCGCGGAGGCGCTGCACGACACACGCGCGGCGCGGCTGTGTGGCTGGGTGGACGGGCTCTTTGCGTTCGTGATCGTCGGCTCGGCGCTCCTCCCCGCCCTCGGGCGAGGGCCCGACGGCAAGGTGCGATCGCCCTTCGGACCGGCGTTCTTCGCTGCGCTGGGCGGCGTCGCCGCGCTCGTCGGAGCGGTGACCTTCACGCGCACCGCGACCTTCGGCGACGTCGCCAAGGCGCTCGGCAAGATGGACGCGCGCTCGGGCGCGAGCATCGTGACCGCCGACCCCGACGTCCCGCGCGTGGGCGAGCGCGGCACGTTCGTGGAGGGCGACCTCAGCGGTCCCTCCATCATCGTCCACGCCGACGGCACGTCCGAGCAGAGGACGCAGGACCCCGGTGGGGTGGGGTTCTCGGAGAACCTCGTCGTGCTCGCCGATCGACGTGCGAAGTACGCCGCCGTCGCGCGCGCCATCCACGCGGCGCTCGACGCCGAACGGGCGACCGGGACCCACGCCGCACCGACGCGCAGGCGGACCGTCTCGTTCCTCGTCCTCGCGCTCCCCACGCGACGCCCGGTCGATCTCGGCCCCTACGGCATGTTCCTCAAGCCGGGTGCGCCGACCGTCGGCGTCGGGATCGACTCGCCGCGCTCGCTCGAGGACGACTCCGTCGCGCCGCGGCCCACCGACGACATGAATGCGGTCGTCGCCGCGATCATCGCGGCTCAGAAGGACTCGACGGGTGAGGTCGGCTTCCCCCCCAAGCACGTCGTCCTACGGCCGCCGCAGCGCGACGAATGGTGAGATAGGCTCGCGCACATGGGAGCGCGCATCGTGTCTTCGCTCGTGTCTTTGGCCCTCGTCGTCGCCTTCAGCGCGGGCTGCGGAGGACCGAAGGCTCCGGACGCGCCCACCGACCTCGCGGTGCACGCCACCGGCCCCGGAGGACGAGGCGGCGCGGCGGTCGCGAGCACGCCGGCCGGACCGCGGCGCGGGGCTTCGGAGGCGCTCAAGAAGGCGTGGCCCTTCGAGGACCCGAAGGTGGTCGTCTACGCCGACGTCGAAGGCCTCATGCGCACCGCGCTCATGACCGAGGTCAAGAAGAGCGTGATCGGCCTCGTCAACCTCTGGGCGACGCCGCCGCAGTCGAAGTGCCTGGACGACGCGTTCGCGAACGTGAAGGAGGTCGCGGTGGGCTCCGACGGCGACGCATCGCTCGTCGTCCTACGCATCGATCCCGCGACGTCGAGCTGGGTCGGCGCATGCTTCAAGGGCGCGATGCCGGACGCGCGGCCCACGACGATGCGCGGCGCGGTCGAGGCCTGGGACGCGCACGGCGCCGGTGCGCTCACCGCCGACGGCCTCCTGCTGAGCGGCCCGAAGGAGCTCGTCGAGCGCGCTCTACGCGGGAAGGGAGGAGGCGGCGCGAACAGCGGAGCGAGCCTCGCCAGCCTGACGCTCGCCGACGGCGAATACGTGGCGTGGATGGCGAGCGTCTTCGACAACGCATCGCCCATCACGGGCTCGCTCGTCGCGACCGACACGCGCTTCCGCATCGGAGGCGAGGGCGACGTCCCGAGCGAGGCCCTCGCGGCGAGGATCGAGAGCGAGCTCACGCCGGCCGCGATGACGAAGATGCTGCCGACCACCAACGTGAAGGCCGATGAGGCCTCCGCGCTGGCGCGCCTCGCGAACGGCTTCACGGTGAAGCGCGACGGCCGGCACGTCGCGGTCGCCTTCGAGCTCCGCGAGGCGCCGGCGCAGCAGGCGCGCGATCTCGGGGTGGCGGCGGCCCTCGGCGTCTACGGCGTTCGTCGCTACATCAGCAACGCCAAGCAAGCCGAGGCGAAGAACGTCCTCGGACAGCTCGCCAAGGACGTCGTGACGGACTGGGAAGCCGAACGACCGGACGGGAAACCGCTGGCGAAGAAGAAGCTCGCCTCGTTCGCGCCAGTCCCCAAGACCGTGCCCAAGGGCGTGAAGTACCAGTCCAGCGAGGCGGACTGGAAGCCCTGGTACGCCCTCCGCTTCTCGATGACCGCGCCGCAGTATTACCAGTACGAAATCAAGGCGGCGCCGGACGGCGAGAGCGCCGAGGTCATCGCGCGCGGCGACCTGAACGGCGACGGAAAGACCTCGCAGTTCAAGCTCTTGATCAAGGTCGACCGTTCCACGAACGTCCTCCGCGTCAGCCCGTCGATCCTGGAGACCGACCCCGACGAATAGACGGGGCGAACGAGGAATGCCCGGCTCCGGGGCGAGATCCGCTCGCCTTCGGCCGGAGTCGAGGTTACAGATTTTGCGCCATGCCCCCGGTCGAGAAGAACCCGATCACCCCCGAAGGTGCCCAGAAGCTCCGCGATGAGCTGCATCATCGCAAGACGACGGAGCGAAACCTCGTCTCGAAGATGATCGGCGAGGCGCGTGCGCACGGCGATCTCAAGGAGAACGCCGAGTATCACGCGGCGCGTGAGCGCGGCGGGTTCAACGAGGGCCGGATCAAGGAGCTCGAGGACAAGATCGGGCGCGCCGAGGTCATCGACCCCGCGAAGCTCGAAGGCACGAGCAAGGTGGCGTTCGGCGCCACCGTGAAGCTGATGAACACGGAGACCGAAGAAGAGGTCACCTACCGCATCGTCGGCGCCGACGAGTGTGACATCAACGCGGGGTCGATCAGCATCACGAGCCCGCTCGCGCGCTCGCTGATCGGCAAGGAAGTCGGCGACGAGGCCAAGACCCGTACGCCCGCCGGTGAGCGCGTCTTCGAGATCCTCGAGGTCGTCTTCAAGTAGATGCCGTTCGCGCCGCTCCTGCGCATGGCGCGGGCATGGCTCGTAGCGCCGGAGTCCCGAACGCCGGCGCAGCTCGAGGCGCTGGTCGCCGGGGGCAGGGAAGCGAGCCCCGCCGTGCCCGAAGAGCGGCGCGGCGACTGGGAGAAGCTCCTCGGCGGCCTGGCCCAGGCGGGCGGCGAGGACGAAAAGACCGTGGCGCGCGTCGAGGGCTACGTGCGCGCGTGCACGCTGTTCAAGAAGAAGCAGCGCGCGGCCGCGGCACGCGAGGCACGCGCCGCACGTCCTCCGAAGCCGCCGGTGCCCACCACGCCGTTCGACACCGTCGATCGTCTCCCCGGGTTCGGTCCTTCGGCACGCATCGCGCTCGCCGAGCACGGCCTCCGCACCGTCACCGATCTGGTGTGGCTCGCGCCCGCCGCGTGGGACGACCTCCGCGAGCCGCTGCCGCTGGCGAGCCTGGTGGCCGCGGCACGGAGCACGTACGAGGCGACGGGCGGCGCGCTGCGTCCGGTCCGCGTGGTGGCGTCGGCGGTGGTGAAGAGCGCGGGCGTCGTTCCGATCCGCGGGCGTCGCGCGGTGCGCGTCGTCTTGCAGGACGAGAACGACCCGAAGTGCACACTGCACGCATTCTGGTTCTTCATGGCCCACGGGGTGCTCGCGTCTGCGAAGCCGGGTGCCAAGGTCATCGTGGTCGGGCGCATCAAGGCCGAGCCGAAGAAGCCGGCGCGCATGGCGCATCCCGAGCTCTTCGCGGACGTGCCCGAGACGCGCATCGTCCGCGCCCGCTATCCGCGCCTCGGGCCGCCCGAGGTCACGATGCGCAAGGCGATCCTGCACGCGCTCGCGAGCGGCGTGGCGCCCGACCCGGTGCCCGCCCGCGTGGCGACGCGCGAGACGATGCCCGACGTGGCCACCGTGCTGCTGGAGATCCACTCCGCCACGTGCCTGCCCGCGAGCGATGCGGCGCGGCGCGGGTTCGTCGAGCGCCTCGCGTGGACCGAGGCCTTCACGCGCGCGTGGGAGCGCCTCAAGGCCGACGCGGATGCGGGCGGCGCGCCGGTGCTCCCGCGACGCGCCGACCTGGTTCGGGCGCTCGAGCGCGAGCTCGGCTTCACGTTCACCAAGGGGCAGCGCGACGCAATCGAGGTGGTCGGCAAGGACCTCGAGGAGCCGCGCCCGATGCGGCGGCTGCTCCTCGGCGACGTCGGCACCGGCAAGACCGCGGTCGCGCTCGCCGCCGCAGCGCAGTGCGTGGCGGCGGGCTTCCAGGTGGCGATCCTCGCGCCGACCAGCGTCCTCGCCGAGCAGTACGTCGATGCGGTGCGGCCGCTGGAGCGCGCGCTCGGGCTGCGCGTGGCCTTCGTCGCCGCCGGAACGCCGGCCGCCGCGCGACGGAGCGCCGAGGAGGCCATCCGCACGGGCGCCGCGCAGGTCGCGATCGGCACGCATGCGCTCCTCGGTGAAGGCATCTCGATCCCCAAGCTCGGGCTGGTGGTGGTCGACGAGCAGCAGCGGCTCGGCGTGGCGCAGCGGCTCGCGCTGGTTCGGAAGGGGGTGCGGCCGCATCTCCTCACGCTGAGCGCCACGCCCATCCCGCGCACGCTGGCGCTGGCGATCCGCGGCGAGCTCGCCACCTCCACGCTGCGCGAGCGGCCCGCCGGAAGGCCGCCGGTCGCCACCGAGCTCGCCGGTGCCTCGAAGATCGAGAGCGTGATCGCCCGCGTCGAGCAGGCGTGCGCGCGCGGCGAGCGGGTGTTCTGGATCGTGCCGCGCATCGAGGCCGACCCCGACGACGAGGACGACGACGATCCGCTCGCCACCGCCGTCGAGCGGCGCGAGCTCCTGGCCGTCGCGCTCTCGGACACCAAGCGCAACGTCATGTTGCTCCACGGCGGCATGTCGGCGGTCGACAAGCGCGAGACGATGCACGCGTTCCGGCGCGGCGCCGCCGACGTGCTCGTGGGCACGACCGTGGTCGAGGTCGGCGTGGACGTACCGGAGGCGACGCTCATCGTCGTCGAGGACGCGCAGCGCTTCGGGCTCGCGCAGCTCCATCAGCTGCGCGGTCGCGTGGGACGAGGCGCACGGCCGGGCGAGTGCATCCTCTTGCACGGCGAGCCGCTCGAGGGGTTCGCGAAGGCGCGCCTCACCGCGCTGACCGAGCTGTCGACGGGCGAGGAGGTGGCGCGCGCCGATCTCGAGCTGCGCGGGGCAGGGGATCTCGGCGGAACCAGGCAGCACGGCGCCGAGGACGAGCTCCTCTATCTCACCGCCGGCGTCACGTATCCGTGGCTCGAGCGGATCGAGGCCGATGCGCGCGCCATCGCGAAGGCCGATCCGGCGCTCGCCGCGGAGGAGCATCGGGTGCTCGGCTCGCTCGTGGCGCGGTTCGGGCACGTCATCGCCGTCCGAGAGGAGGCGGGATGAGCGAGCGCGAGAGCGAGCGCGGTCGCGAGCGCGAGCGCATGGTCGATTTCGTCGCCGACGTGGGCGGCGTGATGGCGATGTGGATCGTCATGTTCGCCCTCGAGAACGTCGTCGTCGGGGTCGGCTGGCGGGCGCAGTTCGCGGGGTCGTGGGAGATGGCGCACGCGCGGTATTACCTCACCCCGATCGCGATCGCGGCGGCGCTGCCGCTGTCGCTGGTGGCGGTCGCGCTGGGCCGCCTCGTGGCCGCAAGGAACGAGCGCGCGGTGGGCGGCATCTTCGCCTTGATTGGGGCTACAGTGGCGGTCTTCGTCTCGACCGGCCGTCATCTCGAGAGCAACG
>Ga0182021_10010886_pt1 | contig 10790 bp, 10 predicted proteins | sample 612E3MmetaG_FD_120493 | JGI IMG/M metagenome (GOLD analysis project Ga0182021, IMG submission 120493) | Permafrost microbial communities from Stordalen Mire, Sweden - 612E3M metaG (Illumina Assembly) | ecosystem: Environmental > Terrestrial > Soil > Wetlands > Permafrost | place: Sweden...
ATCATCGTGCTGGCGAAGTCCAGCGTAGATCCGTCGAGGAACGTGAAACTTTTCGGATCGATGAAGACATTGACCTGGCCATTCTCGAACGACAGCACACGGTCCTCCGGGCGAGCCTCGACATCCGACCACTCGAAAAGATAGGAGAAGCCCGTGCAGCCGCCGCCACGAATGCCGACGCGCAACCCTTTGGCCGGCGCGCTCCGCTTGGCGGACGCTGTCTTGATTGCCGCAATTGCCTTTTCGCTGACTTGAATTGCCATGGTCCGTTTCTCCCGCGCCAGCACCTAGGCCGCGTTCTCCGTCTTCAACTCTTGCTTCTTGCGATAGTCCGCAATGGCGCCCTTGATGGCGTCCTCGGCCAACACCGAGCAGTGAATCTTGACCGGCGGTAGGCTCAGCTCCTCGACGATCTGCGTGTTCTTCACCGTCATCGCCTGGTCGATGGTCATACCCTTGATCCATTCGGTGGCCAGCGACGACGAGGCGATGGCCGAGCCGCAGCCGAAGGTCTTGAACTTCGCGTCCTCGATGACGCCCGCCTTGTTCACCTTGATCTGCAATTTCATGACGTCGCCACAGGCCGGCGCGCCAACCAGCGCGGTGCCCACATCGGGCTCGGCGGGGTCCAGGCTGCCGACGTTGCGCGGGTTCTCGTAGTGGTCGATGACTTTGTCGCTGTATGCCATGTGCTGCTTCCTCGAACTAGTGGCTGCCCCATTGGATGCTCTTGGGGTCGACCCCGGATTGCACCAACTCCCACAAAGGAGACATGTCCCGCAGACGCTTCACCTTGTCCGCCACCAAATGGACGACGTAGTCCACCTCTTCCTGGGTGGTGAAGCGGCCGAGTCCGAACCGGATCGACGAATGCGCCATCTCCTCGCCGACGCCCAAGGCGCGCAGGACGTAGGACGGCTCGAGCGACGCCGAGGTGCAGGCCGAGCCGGACGACACCGCCACGTCCTTGAGCGCCATCATCATGGCCTCGCCCTCGACGAAGGCGAAGCTGATGTTGAGGTTGCCGGGCAGCCGGTGCTCGAGCGAGCCGTTGACGCTGGTGTTCGGCACGCGCGCCTCGATGCCCTTGCGCAGCCGCTCGCGCAGGGCGAGCACCCGGCGGCCTTCTTCGTCCATCTCCAGGCGGCACAGTTCGGCGGCCCTGGCGAACCCGACGATGCCCGGCACGTTGAGCGTGCCCGAGCGCATGCCACGCTCGTGGCCGCCGCCGTCGATGATGGGCGTGACGCGCACGCGCGGTTTGCGGCGCACGTAGAGCGCGCCGATGCCCTTGGGACCGTAGATCTTGTGCGCCGTCAGCGACACCAGATCGGCGTGGCTGCGGTTGACGTCGAAGGGAATCTTGCCCACGCCCTGCACGGCATCGATGTGGAAGAAAGCGCCGCGCGCCTTGACGATTTCGCCGATCTCGTCGACCGGATTGACCGTGCCGATCTCGTTGTTGGCCAGCATGATCGACACCAGGATCGTCTTCTCCGTGAGGGCCGCGGCGACGGCAGCGGGATTCACCCGCCCGTCGCTATCCACCGGCAGATAGGTCACCGCGAAGCCCTGCTTTTCCAGACGCTTGCAGGTGTCGAGCACGGCCTTGTGCTCGGTCACCACGGTGATGATGTGGTTGCCACGATCCTTGTAGAACTCGGCCACGCCCTTGATGGCCAGGTTGTCGGATTCGGTCGCGCCCGAGGTCCAGACGATCTCCTTGCCCACGGCTCCGATGAGCTTGGCCACCTCCTCGCGCGCCTTCTCGACGGCCTCCTCGGCATGCCAGCCAAACACATGCGAGCGACTGGCGGCGTTGCCGAATTCCTCGCGAAAATACGGGAGCATGGCGTCCAGCACCCGCGCATCGACGGGCGTGGTCGCGTGGTAGTCCATGTAGATTGGCAGCTTCATCGTCATGGGGTCGTATGCTTGGTGGCGATTCCGTCGACCAGCATGGGCACTTCGCGGCCGGAACCGTGGTTTTCGCACGCGCAGCACTCGCTCTGACCCTGGCTGGGGCTGCACGAGCGGCATCGTTCGAGGTACGAAAGGCTCTCCGCCAGCTCGTCGGCCAGACGCGACAAGCGGGCGATGGTTTCGCGGGTTTCGTGCAACTTGTCGGAAAAGATCTCCCGCACCGTGGCCATGGCCTCGGGCGCCGTGGCGCTCTCTTCCCACACCCTGAGGAAGGCCTTGATTTCCGTCAGTGAGAAGCCCATGTCCTGCAGCTTCTGGATCCATTCGATGCGCTTCACCCCGTCCCCGGAATACATGCGGAAGCCGCCCTTGGACCGGACCGGCGGGGAAAGCAGGCCCAGCTCCTCGTAGAGGTGAATGGCGCGCACCGTCTTTCCGGTGCGGTGAGCCAGATCACCCACCTTGATGAGCGTCAACTTGCCGGTTTCTCGCTGGAAAGCCATAACCTTACTCTTACGTTTACGTACGAGTTATATGGCCCAGCCACGTACCCGTCAAGGCCAATCTCGGCCCCGGATTGCCTTTAGTCCTTCGCCGCGGCGATGGCTTCGATGGCGGCGATGAGATCTTCGCGGTGCACGGGCTTTTCGAGAATCCGCCGCTCGTCGCCGATGAGCGCCGTCGCCTCTTCGGAAACCCCACCCGTGAGGAACATGAAGCGCCTGGCCAGGAACGGCCGGACGCGCGTGACTTCCCGGTAGAGCTCGACGCCGCCCACCCCGGGCATGTTGATGTCGCAGATGATGACGTCGGGTGGCTCGCGCTCGATGAGGCAGCGCATGCCGTCGCGTGGATCGCTGAAGGTGATGATGTCGTGGTAGCCGGCCAGCATCCGGCGCAGCGGCGCGAGCAGCGCGGTTTCGTCCTCGATGATGATGATAGAAAGCCGCCGCCCGACGTTCGGCGCGATCAACTCCGGCGTGGGCGTGCGGAGTGGTTCGACCGCCTCCTGGTTGGGCTCCTCCCGCCACTTGCGCACGGTGACGCTGACCACCGTGCCGCGGCCAAGCTGGCTTTCCAGGGTGATGCTGCCGTCCATCTTCTTGACCAGGTCGCGCGAGATCGAAAGCCCCAAGCCCGTCCCGTAGCCGACCGCCTTGGTGGTGAAGAACGGATCGAAGACCCGGCGGAGGTTCTCGGGAGCGATGCCGCAGCCGTTGTCGATCACGCGGATCGTGATCTCGCCGTCCTTCTGATCGACGACCACCTCGATCCGCCCGCCGCTCTGGGCAGAGATGCTCTGGGAGCTGTTGATGAGCAAATTGAGCAGCACCTGGCGAAGGTGATCCTCGTTACCGCGGGCAATGCAGTCCTGACTGGAATACACCGTCACCTCCGCGCGGTCGGAGATCTCCCGCTCCACCAGGCTCACCACCGAACGGACCAGGGCATCGACATCGACGGGCCCCAGGTTCTGCCGCCCGGGATGCGCGAAAACGCGCAACTGGCGCACCAGGCGCGCGATCCGGTCGAGGCCGCCACGGCACTCGGCGACGAGCTTGCCGAGCTCCTCCAGCGTCGGCACCCGCGCGCTGGTCTTGCCCTGCCGGGCGCATTCGAGCCAGTCTTCGATGATCTCGAAATTGGGCAGCAGGAAGGCCAGCGGGTTGTTGATCTCGTGGGCGATGCCGGCCGTGAGCAGCCCGATGCTCGCCATCTTCTCCACCTGGACGAGTTGCTCCTGGGTCTCGCTGACCCGCACCAGGGAGGATTCGATCTGGCTGCGTTCGGCCAGGAGTCGGGCATTCTCCTGCTTGAGCTCTCCCGTCCGCTCGCGCACGCGGGTCTCGATCTCGGCGGAGAGCCTCCCGGTTTCGGCGGAGAGGCGCGCGTTTTCCCGCACGAGGTGGACGTGCTGCATGGCCCGCTGCAAGGATAGACGGAGGGGCTCGATGGCCTGGTCCCTGACCACGTAGTCGAACGCCCCGTGGTGGATGGCGCTCAGGAGCTCGCTGGTGCGCGACACCGACGAAAGCATGATCACCGGTGTACCCACATCGCGCATGCGTAGCGTCGTCAGCAACTCGAGCCCGGTCATCTCGGGCATCCTGACCTCGGTCACGATGACGTCGTACGGGTTCGCCTCCAGAGACAGGAGGGCCGCCCGGCCGCTGTCCACGGTCTCGACCTGAAACCCCCAGTCGGCAATCAGGCTCCCGACGAAATCACGCACCAGCTTGCTGTCGTCCACCAACAGCACGCGCCCGGCCACGCGCGGCAAGCTCTCCCCGCCGACAGCCAGGGAAGGGATGGATGGCTCAGTACCGCTCGCCATTGGGCCTTTGCAACCGCGGGTTGGTGCTCCGAATGAAAACGATTTCTCCCATCCACGCGGAAACCCTGCCGGGAACGCCGACATCGCCCCGCGCCCGCGCGGTGAATTGGCGGTCCGGCCTGAAGTTTCCCGACCGCCCTGCCGATGAAGAGAGTGAGGGCAAGATGACGCACCCGCTGCGGAACGTACGACTGTTCGAATCCTTCTCGGAGATCGAGCGTGCCGACCTCGTTCGTTTCATGCGTGAAAGGAAGTACGCGACCGGCGAAACCGTGTGCACGTACGGAGAATACGGTAGCACCATGCTCATCGTGACACAAGGCGCCCTATGCGCGATGGTCTCGGGCAAGGACGACCAACCCCATGAAATCGCGCGGCTTACCGCGGGGACCGTGTTTGGCGAAATGTTCTGCATCGACCCCGCGCCTCGGCCGGTCACCCTGCTGGTCAGCGAGCCCGCCACGGTTCTGGAGCTCGGTCGAGAGGATCTGATCAGGATGCGGCAGCAGGCCCCACGCGCCGCCGCGGCCCTGGTCAGCGCCGTCTTCCTCGACGTGCTCAAGCGCCTGCGCAACGTCGACGATCGCATCGACCGTGAGCTCCGCGCGGATGGCACCTGGGAGGACCGCCTCACCCCGGCGCCGTCGTCGAGCTCCAGTCTGCCCGGATCCTGGGAGAAATGCTTCGCCAGCCTGAGAGGCTCGGCATGAGCGCGCCCGGCGCCGAGATCGTGCCCGAATGCTTCCGCGGGCCGGATGCCCAGGCCTTGCTGGGTGCCGGCCACACGCGGTCCCTGCCGGCTCTTTCCCTGCTGTGCGAGGAGGGCCAGGTCACCGATTGCTTCTTCCTCGTTACCGCGGGCGAGTTCGTGGTCGCCAAGCGCATCGCGGGGAAACTCCACAGCTTGTCCACCTTCGGGCCGGGCAGCGTGCTGGCGCTCATGCCCGCGCTCGACGGCGCCCCCTGCGCGGTTTCGATCTGCGCTCTCAACGACGCGACGGTGGTCGAAATCAATCGCGGCAGCCTGCTCGCCTTGCTCGAGAATGACAGCGAGCCAAACTTGTGGCTGGCCAACAGCCTGTCGCTCCTGGCCATCCGCAGGCTGCGCGGCGCCACGAACGAACTGGCGCAAGCCCTCTACTGCGCGCTCCAGACGCCGGATCGCACGGGCCACATCGACGCAGTGCGCCTGGCGCGCATCCAGGCCGGCAGCTACGCCTGGCTGGGCTCCTGACAGGCGTGTCGCGGCGCCAGCGTCATGACTCTGGTGATGGAGCAATGTCGTCTAGGCAATCCCGTGGCCTCGTGCTAGCAAGACGGCTCGCCACTGATACTAGTCGAGGAGTACACAACGATGGACGCACTGACTCAACTTGCCATCAACACGATCCGGCTGCTCGCTGTTGATGGCGTACAGAAGGCAAATTCCGGCCACCCCGGCCTGCCGATGGGCGCCGCGCCGATGACCTACGTGCTGTGGCAAAAGCACCTCCGCCACGACCCGAAAAACCCCAAGTGGCCGGACCGCGACCGCTTCGTGCTCTCCGCCGGACACGGCTCGATGCTCCTCTACTCGATGCTGCACCTCTACGGCTACGACCTCGCTCTCGAGGAGCTCAAGGCTTTTCGCCAGTGGGGCTCGCGCGCACCCGGCCACCCGGAGTCATTCTGTACCCCGGGGGTCGAGGCCACGACCGGACCGCTCGGACAGGGCGCCTCGAATGCCGTGGGCATGGCCATGGCCGAACGCTTCCTGGCCGGACGCTACAACCGCCCCGGTCTGACCGTGGTGGATCACATGACCTACGCCCTGGTCGGCGACGGCGACCTGATGGAAGGCATTACCCACGAGGCCGCTTCCCTCGCTGGCCACCTCGGGCTGGGCAAGTTGGTCTGGCTCTACGACGACAACCGGGTCTCCCTCGACGGCCCCACCTCCCTGAGCTTCACGGAAGACGTGGCCAAGCGTTTCGATGCCTACGGCTGGCACGTCGTGAAGGTCGAGCAGGGCGACACGGACGTGGACGCCATCGACCGGGCCATTGCCGCGGCCAAGGCCGACCCTCGCCCGTCGTTCATCAAGGTCCACACCACCATCGGCTTCGGCTCGCCCCACAAGGCTGGCACCTCGGAGGCGCATGGCTCGCCTCTCGGACCAGACGAAGTGAAGGCCACCAAGTTGGCGCTCGGCTGGGATCCTGAGAAGCAGTTCTACGTTCCCGAGGAAGCCCGTGCCCATTTCGCCACCGCGGGCGAGCGCGGCGCCCGCGCCGAGGCGGTGTGGCAGGCGACCTTCGAGGCCTGGGCCGAGGCGCAGCCCGAGCTGGCCACGGAATGGGGCCTGGCGCAGCGGAACGAGTTGCCGGCGGACTGGGATCAGGCCATCCCGGTGTACACGCCCAAGGACGAGCCCGCCTCGCGCGTGTCCGGTGGCAAGATCCTGGCCGCCATCGCCGGCAAGGTGCCGTGGCTGCTGGGCGGCGACGCCGATCTCTCGTGCTCGACCATGACCAGCCTGCCCGGCCTGGGCGACTTCGACGGCAAGACCGGGCTCGGCCGCAACATCCGCTTCGGCGTGCGCGAACACGCCATGGGCGCCATCGCCAACGGCATGGCCTACCACGGCTCCGTGCGCCCCTACACCGCTACCTTCTTCGTCTTCTCCGACTACGAGCGGCCGGCCATCCGCCTGGCGGCCCTGAGCAAGCTTCCCGTCATCTTCATCTTCACCCACGACTCCATCGGCGTGGGCGAGGACGGCCCAACCCACCAGCCCATCGAGCACCTCGCGGCCCTGCGCGGGATCCCGAACCTGTGGGTCATGCGGCCGGCCGACGCCAACGAGGTCGCGCAGGCCTACCGCGCGGCCATGCGCCGCACCGACGGTCCCACGGTGATGGTGCTGACCCGGCAGAAGCTCCCAACCTTCGACCGCGACAAGGTCGCCCCGGCGACCGGCCTGGCGCGGGGCGCGTATGTTCTAAGCGAAGCGCCCGGGGGGGCGCCCCAGGCCATTCTCCTGGCGACCGGCAGCGAGGTCAGCCTGGCTCTGGCCGCGCAGGAGAGGCTGCTCGCCGCCGGGGTTCGCTGTCGCGTGGTTTCGATGCCCTGCTGGGCGCTCTTCGCGGAACAGCCCGCGGAGTACCGCGATTCCGTCATCCCGCCCAGCATCGCGGCCCGGGTGTCCATCGAGGCCGGCACGACCATGGGCTGGCACCGCTGGATTGGCGAGCATGGCATCGCCCTCGGCCTCGATCGCTTCGGCGCCTCCGGCCCCGGTTCCGTACTCATGAAACAGTTCGGGTTTACCGCCGACAACATCATTCGCGCCGTCACGAGCCTGGTGAAGCCATGACCAAACGCTGCCTTCACTTCCTCGTGGTTTGCGCTCTCGTCCTGGGGATTGCCCGCTTCGCGCGCGCGGCCGAGCTGCCCCCGCCCACGGTGTTCGACGGCGCCTACGAGGGTTTGCTCGTCGGAGCGCTGGCGGGTGGTGCGACGGGGTACTTGTTTGCCCGCAGCGACACGTGGAAGACCTCGGGTGGGTGGAAACCCGTGGTCTACGGCGCCGGCATTGGCGCGCTCTCGGGCGCCGTGCTCGGCCTGACCCTGGGCATCGTGGACATGGCCCAGCGCAAGCCCGGGCGCAATGGCTACGTCATGCGGGACGGCCTCTACGGCGCCGGCCTGGGCGCGGTGCTAGGAGGGATCGCTGGCGGCCTCGGCGCCCTGGCCGCGAAGAAGGGCGAATACATCCTGCTGGGGGCTTCCATTGGCGTGCTCACCGGCACTGTCGGCGGCATGGCCGTCGGTTTTGTCGAGGGCTACCGCAAATACTCAGTCTCGGTCGCGCCCGTCACGCAATCCGACGGCAGCCTGAGCTTCATCCCCGCGGTCGTGGGAAGGTTCTGATTTCACGCCTCGCCCCGCGCAGCCTCATGATTGATCCTTGTAAGTGATCGATCTTCCTCGGATATATCCACCGCCCCAGATGAGGAGGTCTTGGTAGCCGCGCCAGAGGACCTGCCAGCCCGGGGCGCCATTGCTCGTGATGTGGCCACCCAGGCGGGCGATGCCCTTCATTGCGTCGTCGACTGAGGGCGAAGGCGGAAGAGGTTTGCGCTCGCCGATGTCCTTCAGGCGCTCAGCGAGCGCTTCGAGTAGGTCAGCGCCGAGGATGGTGTCGGCTCGCATGTCCCTTTCCCCGCGGTGTATCGCGCGCAGTAACAGCAGTCGCCACGCCAGCACGGCGACGATGGCCAAGAAGTTCGAGAGGGTCCGCAGTGACTCCAGCTGCCGGCTTTCGTAGGCGCAGCCGGTCTTGATCGCTTTGAAATACTCCTCGATGAGCCAGCGCGTCCGGTACCCGTCCACGATGGCAGCCACTTCTGCCACTGTCGTGATGGGCTCGGTCGTCAGCAACTGCCACTCCACCGGCGCCTGCCCCTCGGGTGGCGTCGGCTCGAATACACGGACCACGTTCACGACGATGGCGCCTGGATACTCCATCGTGCAGGTCTTCGGTCGTTTCAGCGAAACCTGACGACACGAGATTTGCAGACGGGCGAGGCGCGCGTCGCGCGGTCCATTGCGTCGGCTCGGCTTGCGCCCCGGCTTGCTCGTGCCGACGGTACGCCTGGAGAGCGCCACGTCACGCTCGAGAAGAATCTCACCGTTGGCCACGGCCTCCGACAGGCAACCCTCGTCCTCCGTCACCAGACGGTCTTGCCCAGCACGAACGATGAAGCTACAGCCCGCGCTTGTCATGTCGGTCAGCAGCTCATAGATGTCCGCTTCGCTGTCCATGACGTGGATGGCGTGCACGTGCCCAAGTTGCTCATTGGTGCTTTCGACCATCCGCGCCCATCGCAGCGACTCGCGCTCTGGGTCCTTCTTGCGCTGGTAGATGTTGCGATGTTGCTTGCGCTCCTCCGAGCGCACCAGAAGCTCCATTCCGACGACGCCTAGCGGCCGTCGCTTGCCGTCCGCAGAAACCGCCAAGGCGAAATGACCAAGAAATCCTCGCGTCTCTCCCTGCAGGCGCCCGAGCCGAGCGCCACGCTCGCCCGAAAAGGAGAACTCCGTCGTATCGCTGACGACGTAGACGGTTTCGTGCTGCTGCGCCCGTCGCACCGTCGCGGCCATGTGCGGAGCGAGAATGCCTGCGGCTGTCACCCTTCGGTTTCCGAGAAACCGATACGCTGCCTCCCGCGCCGCGGTCGTCTTTAAGGCACGCGGCAACGACTCTTCTGGTGCTCCGTCGAGCTCTGACGCCAGTCCCCCCAATCGCTCCCGAAGACGCCAGTCAGGGATATCGGCGTCCACGAACTCTTCCCTCAACTCACCGACGATCGCCCGCGCTTGTTCCATGCCCTAGTTAGATCATGGTGAGATCGATCTGTCGATCCCTTCACCCGTCGCTTGCGCACTGCGACTTGTGCGGGATCCATAGGCTCCGCGGGGCGAGGCTGGCAGCGGGGCCCCTCACCGCCACGCTCCGCGTGGCTGCCTCTCCCCGCGTTGCGGGGCGAGGCTGGAAGTGGGGGGCGAGGCGGGAACTCCTTACCACGCGACGAAGGTCGCCAGCACGCCGGCCAGAGAGGCTTGGCCCGAGGAGAGAAGTTGCGATAGCGCGGGGGGCAGCGCCTGGATGGCCTTCTCGTTGGCGGCGGTGTTGCTGGTGCGTAGCGGCCAGTAGCGCTGGCTCTTGTGGTCGGGGTTGGCCAGGAAAGCCAGCATCTGCGCCGGCGGTGGGCCCAGGGCGACGAGCATGCGGCTGGCGGTCCACATCAGGGACGGCGTAGGGGCGCCCGCGCCCAGGCGGCGGCGGATCAGCTCCAGCCAGAAGGCGCGCATGCCGTCCGTCGGGGTCGGGCACTCGAGAGTCACCGTCTGCTTGGCCGACTCGGGTGGCTTGCCGAGCGACTGCTCGCACGCCAGGGCCAGCGTGGACAGTGCGTAGGCAGCGCCTTCGTTGAGCCCACCGATGGCGACCCGGAGCTCGAAGAAACTCGACCCGGCCAGCAGCTCGTCGAGCGGCAAGGCGGGCGCGCTCTGTTCGAGCGTCTGTTTCAGCCAGTCGACCTGCGCGGCGAGATCCTGCGCGGACAGCCCACGCGCCGCCTCGGCGACGGTGGTCGCGGCCTCGAAGAAGGGGCCGAAGACCGATGGGAACAGCGGCAAGGCATCGAGCAGTTTGCGCGCCTCCAGGCGAACCGCGATGACGAGCGGAAAATTGCGACCGACGGCGTCCTCGCCCGGCCGGAACCCGCCCACGAAGGCCTCGCCGGTGGGCGCCACCAGCACGAAATGCACCGCCTCGTCGGGCAGGTGGATGCGCTCGGCGTGCAGGCACTCGATTCCCTGCGCGAACCACTGGTCCATCCCCGCCTGCTGGAATTCTCCGGCATTGATGCGGACGAAGTCGCGCTCGGAGGGGATCTTGCCGTACAGCCCGACGGCCGGTTCCTTCATACGTGGCAGCGATGCGAACGCCATGTCGGTCCCCCTACTTTCTGCACGAACCGCCGCC
>Ga0182021_10010888_pt1 | contig 10788 bp, 8 predicted proteins | sample 612E3MmetaG_FD_120493 | JGI IMG/M metagenome (GOLD analysis project Ga0182021, IMG submission 120493) | Permafrost microbial communities from Stordalen Mire, Sweden - 612E3M metaG (Illumina Assembly) | ecosystem: Environmental > Terrestrial > Soil > Wetlands > Permafrost | place: Sweden...
GGCCGGCACATCCATTTCACCCAGGCTCCCGAGGTAGTAGCCGATCATGGCCTTCTTCGGCAGGCCCGGCACGTAGCCTTCCTGATTCACATGAATCGCCGGGCTGTAGCGCTGCGGATCGGTCGTCGCCGTATAGCTCTCGCTCGCCGCCCAAAGCAGACCGCTGGGGTTCTTCACCTCCACGACGTGTCCGTCAGCAATCGCGACGGACAGTTGCAGATACAGACTGTTTTCGATCCGCAGATCGGGAATCAGCATCGGCGCATAAAAGGGGCGGCGTTTGAAGCCGATGGCGGTGACCGTGCCCGCGACGGGCGCGCCGTCGATGGTGACGGCGAACTCGGACGCCGCCGGCGGGTGAAAGACACTGCTCGCATCCACGAAGTTCTCCACGAAGTCCCAGCTGTCCACGGACGCGGCGCCGGGCGGCTTCGTATTGATGCGTTGGAGCTCGAGCAGGGTGGGCGTGAGGACATGCAACGTGTGATCGCCCAGGGCCGGCAGGGTGAGATCCAAGTAGTCGATCTCACTGCCATGGGCGAGGGAGAGCGCGGCCAGCACCGGGACCAGGAGGAGGCCCGTACGCCAGAGCACGCGCCGTGCAAAATGAACGTCGGCAGCGGGCCAACGGCTCGCGCGATAGACAGCCTGGGCCAACGGCCCAGGTCGCCGGTGGCGGTGGCGATGCGAGGGCTGAAAGCCCGATTCATCCATGATCGATCGGGCTTTCAGCCCTGGCCGAATGGTGGTGAACGATTTCCTGGGGCGTTGCCCCAGGCTTCGATAAACCCGCGCCTTTGGCGCTCCATGGCGGCTGCAAAAAAGTCTCATCTCGAACGGGAATTGGCATTGGTTTACCGGACGCTGCGCCAGAGCGCGCGATAGGCCGCGATTCCCTCGCCGCCGGTGGGCGTGCGCGCCTGCAATTCCGTTTCCAGGCGGCGGCGCAGCTGCGGGTCGGTGAACGTGGCGGGTTCCCACAGGAGCAGGGCGAGCGAGCGGAAAACCCGCTGCCGCGGATGGCGCCAGGGGCTCGGTTGCGCGCGCAACCGGAAACCATTGGCGCGAAAATTCAGCATGAAGTTGTGGAGCAAGGGAGCGTCCGGACATTGGTCCCCCGCGTCTTCCGCGTAAGCGCGCGCGGAAGGGAAAACGCGCCGGAGACGACGGGCTTCCAGACACAGCCAGCATTGTTGCGCGAGGGTTGTGACCTCGCAGTGCAGCGCGATGAGCGCCGCGCGGGAGATGCCTCCCGCGGTGGGATGGAGTTTGAATTCGACGCCCGCGCCGTGGTGCCGCAGCACGGCGTCGAACCACGGCCAGGGCTCGCTCGCGGCGAGCCGTTCCAGCCGGTGGTGGCGTTCGCGGCAGCTCCAATGGTAACGACCGCACGCCGTCAACATCGCGTCGCCGCACGCGAGCTGGACCTTCGCGATGTTGCGCCGGGCGAAGTCCGCCGCGGCGGGAGTGAACGGCTCCCGCTCGAGTTCGACGCGGGCGAACAACAGGCCCGAGCAGCGGTTCATCAGCAGGCGCGTCGCTTCCTCGGAGGGAATGCTCTCGGCGCAGCCATGATGGTCGCAGCCGGGCAGGCGCGATGCGGGCGGGTGGCTCCAAAGAAGGCGATGGCCGGCAATCAGGTCATAGGAAAACATGCTGACCGGCCGGGCCGCCAGTTCCACGAGGGAGGTGATTTTGAATTCGACCTCCACGTCGGCGAGATGAGTCAGGATTTCCCCGAGGACTTCCAACCGGTGGTGGTAACGGAATTCGTTGACGTGGCGGTTGCCCTTGATCGCCACGTCGAACTCGAGGTCGTTGTACGGACGGTCGCCCGCCGGCCCGCGCAGCACGCCGCCTTCGCCGCGACCGTAACCGCCGCCGAGCAACACGGCTTCGAGTTTCGACGCCGGGATGAGTCCGCGGATACCGCTGAGGATGCGGGCGCAGGTGAGTTCGAGATGACACTCGAGCGCGTCGTCGCCATCGAGCGTAAAGCGCGTCGGCCGCGCGATGGCGATGGCGTGGGACGTGCGTGCGGCCGCGAGCGGAGCCCGGACGGTGGCGGGTGGATCGGGCCGCGAGGTGGTGGGGGGGGCGACGGCGATCATAACGCGTGATCGACACGGTGCATTTGCCAGCCGGCGCGAAATCCGTGCAGGCGGCCGAGCCGTTGCTGCCAGCGGATGGCGAGGGCGCGCGGCAATTGGTTGAGGCGGCCCGTCCGGCGGCAATAGTGCAGGTCGGCCCAGGCATTGCGCAGCCAGCCGAGGAGGAGCGAGCGGGTCACGGTGAAATCATTCGCGGCGCCGGGCCAGCCATCGGCCAACGCCCAGGCTTCGCCGAAGCTGCGTTTATAAGCCTGGCGTGGAGTGTAGTTGTGCGAGTGCATCACGACCGAGTCGGGACAGTAGCAAATGCCATAGCCCTCGGCGCGGCACCAGCGGGTGTATTCGTCGTCTTCGGAATACTGCAGCGTCTCGCGAAAACCGCGGCGGGCCCACACGTCGCGCCGCAGCCCGCTGCTGACCATGCTGAAAAAATGCTCCCAATGGGTCAATTCGCGGCGCTTACCGAAACACTGTTCGTAGTCCCGCGCGAAGATCGCTTCGCAATCGGGCCGCGGAATTTGCCGGCCGAAGACCGCCGCCACCTTCGGATTGGCGAGCGCCGCCACGAGCGGCCCCAGCCAGTCCGGGCCTTGCGGGGTGGCGTCGGCATTCAGGAAGATCACCCGGTCCTGGCGGGCGAGTTCCATGCCCTGGTTCAAGACCCGGCCCGGCCGATATTCGTGCGGCAACATTTGCACAAAGTGCCGGGGTTTTGCCTGGCGAATGAGTTCCACCGATCCATCCGAAGAGCCGGAATCGAACGCAATGAGCTCCCAGTTCCGGTGATTCTGCGCCGCCAGCGCGGGCAGGGTGTCGCGTAGCGCCCAGGCTTCGTTAAACGAGCGCAGGATGATGCTGACGGGTGGTCCGGCCATGCGCACCAGTGTCGCCGACCCGCGACGTGGGGGAAATGGGGTGATGACCCACCGGCGAACGGAAGGGGGTGAAGACCCCCTGCCCATGGGCGCGCTTTTCGGTCAAAATGGCCGCCGCAAAACCACCGCCGCATGACAATTTCGCAGACCGAATTCCCGATCGCGCTCTCGATCGGCATCATGGCTTGGAACGAGGAGGCGTCGATCGTCCCGATGCTGGCTTCGCTTTTCGGGCAAAACATTTTCGCGCAACTCGCCGCGCGCCAGGAACGGTGCGAGATCATCTGTCTGGCCAACGGCTGCACTGATCGGACGGTGATGATCGCGACCGAAATATTCGCGCGGATGGAGCGCGAACATCCGGACCGCCCCGGGTTTTGCGCACGGGTCGCGGACATTCCCTCCCCGGGCCGGAACAACGCCTGGAACCGGTTCGTCCACGAATTCTCCGCCCGCGAGGCGCGTTTCCTCTGCCTCATGGACGCGGACATTGTGTTCGACCGGCCCGAAACGCTCCAACTGGTCCTTGGGGAGCTGGAGCGGAATCCGCAGCTCGGTGGCGCTTCGGACTGGCCCGTCAAGAACATCGCCCGCCAGGCGCGGCCCTCCTGGCGCGAGCGGCTCTCGCTCGCGACCTCGGACATGACCGACACGATCCCGGGCCGTTTGAACGGGATGCTCTACTGCCTGCGCGCGGAAGTTGCCCGCAACCTCTACGTGCCGCGCGAGGTCCTGATCAACGATGACGGTTTTTTCAAGGCCGCGATCTGCACGGACTTCTTCCGCGCGCCGCTCAATCCGGGCAAAGTAGTCTCGGTGCGCGGGGCGACGCACCTCTACGAACCCTATCTTTCGCTGCGCGATGTGCTAAACAACCAAAAGCGCCAGATGATTGGCCAGACAACGGCACACGTGCTCATCGAATATTTGCAGACTCTGCCCGAGTCGGATCGCGCCCAGCTCGCCGCGACGCTGCGGCGCCTCGATGCGGGCAATCCCGGCTGGTTGAAAAAGCTGATCGATGCGCACGTGGCCGGCACGCACCACTTCTGGCAGTTGTTTCCCGGCATTCTTGGATTCCGCTGGCGGCGCCTGGCGCAGCTGCACGGCCGGCGCCGGCTGACGCATTTGCCGGCCGTCGTGGCAGGATTTACCGTGACGCTCGTGGCATGCTGGCAGGCCGCGCGGTTTCTCCGCCGCGGCGCGTACAACTACTGGCCGAAGGTCGCGCGCCAGCCGATCGCCGTCACGGCGCCCCTCGGCCCGAAACAGACCGGAGCAAATTTCCCATGAGCGACACCGTCCCCCAGATCAAGAACTACTACGAGACCTACTGGTCGGCCGGCCGGCAGACTTTCTCCGGTGCCAACCAGGGCTATGCGCCGAACCTCCGTCGTTGGATGGCCGCCGAGCTCCACGACCTGCCGCCCGACGCCCCGGTGCTCGAAGTGGGTTGCGGCGACGCGTCGTTCACCACCGATCTCGCGAAGTATTCCTCGTGCGTCACGGCGATCGACATCTCCGCCGGGCAGATCGCCGAGAATGCCCGTCGCTTCCCCGGGATCGCCTTCCGCCAGCACGACGTCTCCGAGCGTTTGCCCTTTGCAGACGGGGCGTTCGAGGCGGTCTGGTGTTCGGAGGTCCTGGAGCACCTCTTCGATCCCGCGTATGCGCTCCGCGAAATGCACCGCTGCCTGCGGCCCGGCGGCCGGCTGCTGGTCACGGTGCCCTATCACGGGCGGTTCAAAAATCTGCTGATCGCGTTGTGCAAATGGGACGAGCACTTCGTGCCTTCGAATCCCCATATTCGTTTCTACACCGAACGCACCCTGTCGCGGATCGCAGTCGCGGCGGGTTTCCAATCGATTCGGCTCAAGACCTGCGGCATGGGCAGGCCGCTGCGGGACCTTTTGGTGCCGACGAACATCCTGTTGCGGGCGACGAGAGGGCCGGCCGCGGGAGCCGGGTAAAATCTCCCCGGAGCTTGCCCCGGGGCATGCGAACAAATCCATGCAATGCGCGATCTCACTTTGGTCCGAGGAGCGCACCCGTCTCGGGTGCTGGCGGCGGCGTCTCGCCGACGCCTTCGAAGTCCTCGGCGAGACGCCGAGGACAGCCTGCGTGACGCAGGCGCTCCCCGGAAATCTGCGCGGCCTAACCACCCAACCGAAGCCGAAGCCGGCTTCGGCGGATCGGACCCAAAGCGGATGAAACCCGCGCACGCAATCGCCCTGATGTTGATTCCGCTTTTGACCGTGGCCGGAGCGGTGGCGGCGACGTGGTCGCAGCGGGTCCGCGACGTCTTCTTCTTCGCCATGGTGAGCCTGGCGGTATTCGCCGAGCGGACGGATGTGAATTTCTTCAGCGAAGCGTGGTATCGCGGCACGTCGCGCGGGATTCAAGTCACATTGCTGGAAATCCTCGCGGTCGGTCTGCTCATCGGTTGCTGGCTCGGCCGGCGCGGTGAGGGGCGGCGCTGGTTCTGGCCGGCGAGCCTGGGGGTGATGCTGCTCTATCTGGTTTACGCCGGCCTTTCCGTCGTCGTGTCGGAGCCGAAGATTTTTGGCCTGTTCGAGCTGTCCAAGATTCTGGGCAGCATCGTCGTTTTTCTCTCGGCGGCCGCGTATGTGCGCACGCAACGCGAGTGGACCCTGCTGCTGGTCGCGCTGGGTTGCGCGGTGGGCTGCGAGGGCGTCTGGGCGGTGAAGCAATACTTCATCACCCGCCTCGATCGCGTGGCCGGCACGCTCGACCATGCCAACAGTCTTTCGATGTATTTCTGCCTGACGGTGCCGCCACTCGTCGCGGCCGCGTTCGCGGGCTGGTCGCGGGCGTTGCGCTGGTTTTGCTCCGTGGCCGCGGCCCTGGGCGCCGTCGGGCTGCTTCTGACTTTCTCGCGCGCGGGCATACCGGTTTTCGCCGTGGTGGTGCTGGGCACGATGCTCGCGTGCGCCTCGTGGCGGTTGAGCATAAGACAGATCGTGGGCCGGGCCCTGCTCGTCCTCTGTGCCGCCGCCCTGGTGGCCGCCGTCTGGACCAAGATGGAGGACCGCTACGCCGAGGCGACGATGCAGGAGGAATACTTCGATCCCACGGTCGACGGCCGCGGCATCTATCTGCGCCTGGCCAAGATGATCGCCACCGAACACTTTTTCGGCGTCGGCCTCAACAACTGGTCGTATCACGTGAGCCGCACCTACGGCCCGCGGCTCGGCTTTCGGTTCGTGGACTACGATTACCTTGTGTCCATCTACGGGACGTCCGACCCGCTGCTTTTCGCCAACTCCTACCTGGCGGCTCCCGCGCACAATCTCGCGGCGCTGACGCTGGGCGAACTGGGCGTGCCGGGACTCGTCATCTTTGGACTGCTGTGGCTGCGCTGGTTTGGGATGGGGGCGGCTTTCCTGCCTCGGCCGCGCGCCGAACCCATGCGGGTGATGGGTGTCGGGCTGTTCTTCAGCGTTTGCGGCATTTTCGGCCAGAGTCTGACCGAGTGGGTCTATCGGCAGACGCCGATTCTTTTCACCTTCTACCTGCTGCTTGGCGCGCTCGCGAGCTTGACGGCGGTGCGACGCCGGAGCCGCCGGTCCGGTCAGGCGATCAACGCTTCGGATTCAGATCCAACATCCGCGGCGCTCGCGGATGGCCCTTCCCGACCGGCGGCTCAGCCGGTACTTCATGCCGAATCAGGAGTTTGTCGGAATGGAACGTGTGCCACGCAGCCGCAATTCGAAGTCTTGGGCGGGTCGTTTTCACTCAACCCGACAAACTCCTAGCCCATGCGTGTCGCCCATCTCCTGCGCAAATACGATCCCACGGAGTGGGGCGGCACCGAGACGGCCATCGCGCGGTTGACGGCGGGTCTCGCCGCGCAGGGGGTCGACTCGGTCGTTTACGCGCCACGGCTGGCGCAGGCGAGGACCGCGCCGGATCCGCTGGCGGCGGCCGGATGCGTCGTACGGCGGTTCCACGCTGTCGTGTCGGTCTGGGGCATTGCGGCCGAACGGAAACGGCAGCTGGTGGCCATGGGCGGCAACCTGCTGTCCTTCGATCTGCCCGGTTCCTTGTGGCGCGAACCCGGTCTCGACGTGGTACATGCGCATGTGCTCGGCCGGCTCGGCGCCATCGGGCGTGTGGTGGCGCGCGGCCGGGGACTGCCTTTTGTGCTCAGCGTGCACGGCGGCGCCTACGATTTGCCGGTCGCCGTGCGACAGGAACTGGTCAAACCGGCCGCCGGCGGCTGGGATTGGGGCAAACCTTTGGGCCTGCTGCTGCGCGCCCGGCACCTCTTCGCGGAGTCCGATGCGATCATCACCTGCAATCAAAGCGAGGCGGAGTTGATCCGCGCACGCCATCCGGGGCGACGGGTGTATGTGCAGCCGCACGGCGTTCCGGCGGCGCTCTTCGCGCCGGACAACCGGCCCGCGGCCCGGGCGGCGTTTCCGGCTTTGATCGGTCGGTCGGCGCTGCTCGTGTTGGGACGGATCGATCCGACGAAGAATCAGGATTGGCTGGTCGCGCAGGCGGCGGAACTCGCGCGGCGCCACCCGCGAATCTTGCTGGTGTTCGTCGGGGCCTCCACGAATCAGGAGTATTGCGCCGCGCTGCGGGCGCGCATCACGCGGGAAGGCTTGCCCGACTGCGTATTGCTGACGGGCAACCTGCCGCCCGGCGACCCCCGGCTGATCGGGCTGTTGCAGGAAGCTCAGGCCGTGGTGCTGCCGTCGGTGTCCGAGACGTTCGGCATTGTCATTCTCGAAGCGTGGGCCGCGGGCACACCGGTGATCGCGAGCCGCACGACGGGGGCGGCGGCGCTCGTGGAAGACGGCGTGAACGGGTGGTTGTTCGACCTCGATCAACCGGCCTCTTTCCACGCGGCGGTCGGCCGGCTTTTGACGCAACCGGAACTGCGCGGGCAATGGGGTGCGGCCGGCCGGGCCAAGGTCGTGGCAGAATACGACACCGCGGTGCTTGCGGGCCGGATGATGCTAATCTACGAAGAACTCATGGAGGAAAAAAATGCACATCGTAATCCTGCGCGACGATGACACCTGCGCGTTCACACCGCGCGCCTGCCTCGAACGCCTTTACCGCCCCTTTCTCAACCACGGGCTGCCGGTCAACCTCGCGGTGATTCCGGAGGTGCGCACGGATGTGCGGACGCCCGATGGCCGGCTCGAGGGATTTCTTACGGCCGGGAGCGGACCGGCCAGCCCATTGGCGCCGATCGCCGACAACCGCGAGTTGGTGGACTATCTTTGCGCCGAAACCGGTTATCACATTGTGCAACACGGCTGTCATCACGACTACATCGAGTTTGGCGGTCCCAACCGCGGGGACCTCGTGCGGCGGCTCGATCACGGCGCGAGTTGTCTGCGCGCCGCGGGCTTGGCGCGGCCGGTGGCGTTCGTGGCGCCGTACGACCGGCTGTCGCGCGCGGCGTTCCTCGAGGTGGCTGCGCGTTTCGAGGTGATTTCCACCGGCTGGTTCGAAGCCGGGCAGGTGCCGCTGCGGTGGTGGCCGCAGTATGCTTGGAAAAAATTGCGGCGGCGCCCGCACTGGCGCGCGGGCCGGACTACTTTGCTGAGTCATCCCGGCTGCCTGCTGTCGTTTCACCGGCCGCATGCGGATATGTTCGCGTCGGTCTGCCGGGCCGTCGAGAGCCGCGCGCTGACGGTGATCGTCACGCATTGGTGGGAATATTTCCGGGACGGTTCGCCCGACGAGCAATTTATCGGCGTGCTGCACAAAGTGGCCGGCTGGCTGGCGAGCCAGCCCGACATTCGCGTGGTTTCATTCCGCGACGTGGCCAACGGCGAGGTCCCGCTCAACGGCTGAGCCCAGTTCGTTTTCAGGATGAGACGAATCCGCGCAGTGGGCCAAAGGCCCGCCCGATTTCCAGCCTGGGCCAACGGCCCAGGTCTCGTGTGGCGATTTCAATTCGAGGGCTGAAGGCCCGATTCATCCAGGATGGATCGGGCTTTCAGCCCTGACCGAATGTTGGTGAACGATTTCCTGGGGCGTTGCCCCAGGCTTCGATGGCACGCGCCCTTGGCGTTCCGCCGCCCCTTCGCTAATCCGGCATTCGCGCCGCCGAGATTGTCCCCTATCGTCAGGCAAGTGACGCGCCACTCACTCCCGGGTGGGGCGGCTGGCAAAAGGAACCTCAGCGCGGATGGTCGTGCCCTGGCCGCGTGCCGATACGACACTGAACCGGCCGCCGACCATTTCCACGCGTTCCCGCATGCCATGCAAGCCGAGGTGATTGCTCCATTCGGCCGAGGAGAGGCGCCCCACGTCGAACGCCTTGCCGTCGTCGGTCACTTCCAGACACGCCCCACCCGGGATCGTGAGAATGGTAACCTGCACCACCCGGGCGTGCGCATGTTTGTCCACATTGGTGAGCGCTTCCTGCGCGACGCGGTAGAGCACCGTCCGTTTGTCGTTGTCCAGAGCTTCGACGCCGGCCGAGGCCGTGAAATGGATCTGCTGGCCTTTCCGTTTGGGGAAATCTTCGAGATAAGAGCGGAGCGCCGGGATCAAGCCGAGATCGTCCAGACTCGCCGGCCGAAGTTCCCGGGCAAACCGATGGACGATCCGCAGCGATTGTTCCACCAGCCGGCGCATGGGCGCGATGGCCCGCCGGATGCCTGGCGGATTGCGTGCCGCCGTCTTGGCGAAGACCGCCAGGTGGACGTTGATGCCCACCAGGAGCTGGCTGATGTCATCGTGCAAGGCGTGGCTGATCTGCTTGCGCTGTTTTTCCTGCACCAGCAGAATCTGATGGGAGAAACGGCGCATTTTTTTCTGCAGTTTCCTCGATTGTTCCAACAGTTGACGGGTGCGTCGCTCGCTTTTCTTGAGATCCGTCTCCACCACCTGACGCCGGACGATTTCCTCCTCCAAATGCCGGTTCGTGGCGGCGAGGATATCGATGCGGTTTTGCGCCTCCTCCGCCTGCTTGCGCGCCGTAACGTCGATGACCGCCACCCGGCACCATTTCCGCCCGCCGATGATGGTGACAGCGGACAGGGCCTGAAGGTCAGCCCAAAAAACGGCGTGATCGGCGTTCAGGAGCGACGCTTCGCAGACCTGCTTTTCGTGTCCGGCAAAGATTTTTTCGAGAAAATCATTAAAGGTCAGGAGGCTTTGGGGGACCACAAAGAGCTGGAAGCGGCGGCTGATCAGGCGGGATCTTTCCATTCCGAGCAGGGTGGCCCCGGTCAGGTTTACCTCCAGAATCAGGCCTTGTTCATCGAGGGAAAAATAGCCGACCGGGGCGAAATCGTAGAGATCCGTAAATTTCTCCAAACTCGCATCGAGCGCGACCTTGGATTGGGTGAGTTCCTCATTCTGGAGCTCCAGCTCGATCTGGTGAATCTGCAGTTCTTGGATCAGCCGTTGCGTGTCGGCTTGGTTGGCGATGCGCAACGCTTTGGCCGGTTGCGTACGCAACCGCCGTTTTGCCCGGCGGCGCAGCTCGCCATCGCCTCCCAGGGTGCGGAGGAGCTTTTTCATGGTTGGGATTTCCCGGCGGGGCCGGTCGCGGCTTGGTTGGTTGTAGGAGCGGCTTTACGCCGCGATGGTTTGCCGGAATCGCGGCGTAAAGCCGCTCCTGCCGTTGGTCCCAAACGCTCCGCGGCTCGTTCCAACGCGCGGCCCTGCTCCGCCGAGTGCGTGGTCAAGTCGCTGTTCTTCTCGCGCAATCTGGCCTCCACGATTTTGGCCGCGGTGATGTTGGCAAAGGTGATGACCACGCCGTCGATCCGGTTATCCATGGTGCGGTAGGGCATGACGCGCAC
>Ga0182021_10010890_pt1 | contig 10787 bp, 11 predicted proteins | sample 612E3MmetaG_FD_120493 | JGI IMG/M metagenome (GOLD analysis project Ga0182021, IMG submission 120493) | Permafrost microbial communities from Stordalen Mire, Sweden - 612E3M metaG (Illumina Assembly) | ecosystem: Environmental > Terrestrial > Soil > Wetlands > Permafrost | place: Sweden...
CAATCTCGACAAGCAACCCACGGTCGTGCACAGGCCGGATGGCAGCACCATCAACTTCACGTACGACTCGGCGGGGAGGCTGAGCACGGTGACGTATCCGGCAGGACCGTCGACGAGCGATGGCAACATCACAGTCACGAGAAGCTACAACCCGACAACGGGGAAACTGGCCGGCCTGAGCACGAGCGACGGGCAGACGGTGAGCTATGGGTACGATGGGCGGCTGCTGACGTCGACTACATGGAGCGGGACCGTCGCAGGAAGCGTGAGCCGGACTTACAACAACGACTTCCGCGTGGCAACGGAATTGGTGAACGGCGCGAACAGCGTAGCCTTTGGGTATGACAACGACGGGCTACTTACGAGCGCCGACGGACTGAGCATTGTACGGGACGCGACCAATGGCAGGATTTCGGACACCACCGTCGGTGGCGTGACCGATCATCGTACTTACGATACCGTGGGGAAAGTCGCCACGTACGAGGCGAAATTTGGAACGACGTCATTGTACTCGGTCTCGTATGTGCGCGATGCGCTCGACCGGATCGCGGAGAAGACCGAGACCCTCCAGGGCACCACCACCGTATGGGACTATAGCTATGACTCGGCTGGGCGGCTCTGGCAGGTCAAGCAGAATGGCGTGTTGACGGCTACGTACCTCTACAATGCCAACGGGAGCAGGCTCAGCAGGATCACGCCAAGCGGGACTGAAACGGCCACCTACGATGACCAGGACAGACTGCTAACCTTCGGCAAGTGGGCCTATGCGTACACCGCCAATGGGGAGTTGCGAACGAAAACGGACACGACCACGGGGGCGGTGACCACATATGGCTATGACGGGGCTGGAAACTTGCGGAAGGTTGTCTTGCCGGATGGGAGTGTAATTGAGTACGTCATCGACGCCGTTGGACGTCGGGTTGCCAAGAAGATCAACGGCACCATGACCAGGCGGTGGCTCTACCAGGGGGAACTGATGCCTGCAGCGGAGCTGGACGGTGCCGGCACGCTCCTGGCCAGATATGTCGATGGCGTGACGGTGAAGGGAACCACGTCCTACAAGGTCGTTGCAGATAACCTGGGGACGCCGAAATTGCTGGTCAACGCAACCACTGGTGTGGTGGCGCAGCGGCTGGAGATCGACGAGTGGGGACAAGTGACGGCGGACAGCAACGTCGGCTTCCAGGCATTTGGCTTCGCCCACGGGATCTACGACCCCGACACGGGGTTGGTGAGATTCGGCGCGCGGGACTACGACCCCGTGGTCGGTCGGTGGACGGCGAAGGATCCGACGCGGTTCGAGGGGGGGCTGGACCTTTACGGCTATGCGGCGAGCGACCCTGTAAACCGCCTCGACCCTACTGGTCGAAAGGTTGATTGGATAGGCCTTGTTTGCAACAATCCGAGCGCCTGGGGTGGGGCGTGTGCATTGGCGGGTTACCCGGACATCAGTCCATATACGCATCAGAATCGGAACGACTACAACGCGTGCCCCCCGACAGACCCGACGAATTCGTGTTCACAGGATCCTGGTTGGGGTGAGCCCCCCGGCGGGCGCACATGGAGCACGGTAGGCGACGGCAAACTTCGTGGTTCTGACGGCTCTGAATGCATCTATGATGAAACGGGTCGGCTGAAGAAGCTTGGATCGTACAACTTCGGAGCCAACCCGTGGACTTTGGCTCACGTGTGTCTGGACGTCCTTCCGTATTGTTGGTGGGGCGACTGATTGAATTCAGGGTTGTGATATGACGACCACTGGGGCTATTGAGTTGTTTAGAGTGCTTCTTGCGAAGCGGTTTCATAGCCGGCATTCTGCATTCGTTGCCCTAGCCCTGGTTTGGGGAGCTATCTACCCGATGTCGCTATTCTTCCATGGCGTGCGGTACGGCTGGTCCGCGCTTCAACCGTCAGGCTGGATATTGGCTTCACTCCCAATGGTGGTCATCTTGGGTCCGGCTACGCTATCGCACGCATTCTTCTATCTCTTCTACTATTTCGCTAGCCCAATCCCTGACGTCGCTCCTGGAGGGTGGGCTGTTCCTGTCTTCTACTGGCTAGGGCTTGTTGCCCTCAACTTTGCATTTGTGCGATCGAGACGACTCATCATCTTCTTGGCGATTGTGTTCATTGTGCTTTGCTCTACGGTGCGGAATTTCGAACTAGTAACGAAGATCTGCACGGTGACCTGATGGCTCCGAGCGCTATCTGTTCCGCGAGAGTGTGGTGCCAGTGACATATTCAGGGCCCCCTCCCACCACTGTCCCGGCTCGGCGCTCGCTTGCCACTGAAAGGTACACGGGGAAGGACTACATGAAGAGACTGCATGTCACATTCGAGGAATTCGAACTCAGCGGCATCACGGACAAGGTGCTTCTGGACAACATCAAGGTCGGCCAATGCTTCATCGCGGTCGACGCTGTCGGAAGCGGCAGCAAATGGCCCGTCTTTGAGAGGACTGAGACCGGATATCTCCGACGAGAAAGTGGGAAAGTCGAGTCCTACATCCCCGACCACTACAGCATCTACAGACTCAAGGAGTGAATCTCCTCGGCAGAGGCCCCGCGGCCCGACCGTGCCGTCTTCGCCGGTGCTTCACCCCAGCGCCATCATCATCTCGGCTTCGACCGCACGGTCGGGCCGCTCCATCGCGGTGGTGCGGGGCTCCCCAGCGCCACGGCCAGGCTCACGGTCACCGCGTCCCGGGCCATGCACCTGCGCTCGCGCGGGCATCGCGCGTGACTGCCGCTCATCTCCAGCTCGCTCCGGACGCATGGCCCGGGCCGCTCCATCATCCAGGCGCCCAGCGCCGATCTTCTCCTCGCCCCCGTGGCGCGCGCCGTGCACCCTCCGCCCGCAGCCTCGGCAGTGAACGCCGACCAACTCGGGCTCCGGGAGCACGTCGCACGTCGCTCCATCTGCGAAAGCGGCGCCGCTGGCTGTGTGCATCGCCTCGTTCTCGCGACTGGGCCGCGCCGGCCTCGCTCGCATGTACCCGTTGTGGCTGCGACGGCGCTCACCTTGTGCTCGCATTGGCCGCGCGGCCCAGTCGCTCCATCTCGGAAAGCGGCGACGCCAACCCACGGAAGACAGCGCGACGATCTTGCAGAACGCGGGTGGCGCGCGACTCGGGGCCAGCCTCGGCGCTCGGTCGATGCCGGGCCCGTCGCGCACGCATTGGCCGCCGTTCCCCCCGCCGCTCCTTCCCCCCTGGACCCCCCAACCTAGGCACCCCCTTTCCGCTCGCTTCGCTCGCTGAAAAGGAATCCCCAGGGGGGAAGGACGCTCTGGCTCGCCGGCGATCTGAGTGGCCGAGGACGGCCACCGCCGGCTCGCCTAGGGGGGAACGGCGCGCGACCACGGCTCCCCGGTCGCGCCCCTTCCCCGCCAGCCCCTGCCACCACCACGGGGGCCTGCGGCGTGCAAATGCGACGGGCCCGGCTGGCGCGGGGCAAGCATCACGTCTCGACCGACGGCGCGCACTCATGTCACCGCGGCCGCGGCGCTAGCTGGCGCCGCAGCCGCTCGCGCTTGCGCTCCCCGCCTCGACGGCGATCTTGGCCAGCACATCAGCGCGCCCGACCCGCGTCCCAGCGCCTGCAGCGCGGCTCGCTCCGCTGCCGACGGGCTTCGCTCGCCGCAGAGGAGGCAAGCGCTGGGCCGCTACGAAAAGAGCTTGGCTTCAGAGCGGCGGTCAGTGGCTTCGGCACCGTGGCGCGCGCCGTGCCGCCTTCGCCGCGAAACCAACGTGGCGCGCACATCGCGCAGGCTTCGGCCGCACGGTGCGCGCCACTCCATCCGGGAAAGCGGCCCAGCCTCGCGCTCAGCTATCGGTTTGCAACTCTGATAGGGCCCGCCGCAGCTCGGCCTCAATCCGCTCGTCGGAAAACCCGATGCGGTCGCGTAGCGGTCGAACGGTTTCATCGAGGCTCTGATCGGCGGTCTTGAAGCAGTCCTTCGCTGCTTCGAGCTCCGTGATCATGGCAGCGCGACCAGCCTCGGTCATGAAGTCCAGCGAGCGCTCCCGGAAGTACGCATGGGCAAGCCAGTTTCGCTTCTTGAGAGCGTCGACGAGGAGCTGTGCGAGCGAGTCCTGGACCGGGATGTGAACGCGGAGGTCGCGGATCAATCTGCCGAGCGTCAGCTCGAACTTCTGGTCCATGAAGGAGTCGACGTCAGCCGGTGAAAGGCGCTCGCCGCTCGCCAGGCGTGCGATCACCATGGCGTTGACCAAGCCATGCTCAAGAACCTGGGCCATGTACATCGCCAGGCCGAAATGGGCGTAGGTGTCGCGGATCTGATCGCCCTGGTCCATCGATCACCGCCGCATCCAACTCAGGCGGCGTCGCTATGGACCCTGCCCAGCAGGCCGTCGAGCACCTTGAGCACAGCTCGCCGTTGATCCTCGGGAAGTTGTTGGATCTGACGAAGCCGGCGCCAGAGGCGCATCTCGCCGCCGCCGCGTGGGGCATCGACAGCCTGGGCGCCGGCTGTGCCGACAAGCTGATCGGCCGAGATGCCGAGGGCCTTGGCGAAAGCAGCGAGCTGCTCGGGCGACGGCGTTCCACCCTGGATCTCGTAGTAGGCGACCATGCGTTTGGACAAGCCCACCTTGCGCCCCAGCTGCTCCAGGGTGAAACCGCTGGCAGCGCGGAAGCGGCGCAGACGGGCGCCGAAGGTTTCGGGAGGCTTCGCGAGGGACTTGGCCATGATGGCAAAGATCCTACCCAGGGAATCGCAGGAACCTTGGCTTGGTGGGTACATTTTGCTTGATCCAAAGTTACACGCCATGTAACCTGTGCGCAAGATGAGGGGACAACCTGAAAAGCAGATCGCCGAGCCCAGAAAGCTCTTGACAGGTTTTTTCGAGAAGCCGCTTTCGCGGCCCGAACTCATGCATCAGCTCGCCGAAGCCGGCCTCGAGCTGTGGCATGCCCCCGAAGGCTTCTGGGCTGTGCGGCTGAAACCAGCGCCGGTGTTTCGGCCGGGGCGTCGATCCTTGCGGAGGACGAAGTGAAGCTGATCTGCGGGGAATGCCGGCGGGTGGTGGACGTGCGGAAGAAGGACATCGAGGAGGTATGCGTGTGCATCGAGGGGTGTCGACCGATCTTGGTGCGAAGGGAACATGAGGATGCCAAGCACCTGATGTGTCCCTTCTGCACGGTCGAGGGAAATGGCGTGTTCTGGCTGGCTCGGCTGAACAAGCTGGATCGAGCCGCAAATCAGGGAGAGGCAGCATGATTCCTGCCGTCGAAGTGGCCCGGGTGAAGAACGGCACCAACCTGGTGGCGCTGATCCAGTCGAAGGGAATCGAGCTGAAGAAGAAGGGTCGGTCGTGGCAGGGGCGCTGCCCTTTCCACGCTGACGGCAAGACGCCGTCGCTGTCGGTGACGCCGGACAAAGGGCTGTGGAAGTGTTTTGGCTGCGGCGTGGGCGGCGACGCGATCCGCTTCGTCGAGCTTTTCGACAAGCTGAGCTTCCGCGAGGCCACGATCAAGCTGGGCGGTAAGACCACCGTGCTGAAGAAGGAAGCGGTTAAAGAGAGAAACCAGACGGCGACGGTAGTCCCGCTTCCGCGAACACCGGCAGAATCCAAGCTCATCGAGCGCGTGGTGGATTTCTACCGGCGGAGCTTCGAGGACGACGGGCGGGGCGCGGCGTACCTGCGTGAACAGCGTGGAATTCGGGACACGTCGATCTTCGAGACGTATCGGCTGGGGCTGTGTACGGGGAAACTCCGCGAGACTTTGCCGCCCTCGGGAGAAATCGTCGATGGTCTGCGCTCTCTCGGCGTGATCAACGATCGCGGCGTCGAGATCTTCTACGGATGCATCGTCTTCCCCATGCTGGGCGAGAGCGGCGAGGTGGTGAGCCTGTACGGCCGGCGCATATTGGAGGGCGAGACGCGGCACCTGTACTTGCTCGGCCCGCGGCGCGGGACCTTCAACCGGCACTCGGCCAAGGCGCGCGAAGTGATCCTGGTCGAAGGCATTGTCGATGCGGTGGCGCTGATCTCGTGCGGGTACGCCAACGCCTTGCCTCTCGACGGAACCGAGGGCCTGCGCGAAGAGCACCTGGCTTTGCTGCGCGCAGAGCACGTCGCCGAAGTGTACCTGTGCCTCGACGGTGATGCCGCGGGCCGGGCAGCGGCCGAGAAGGTGGCGGCGAAGCTGCGCGATGCCGGCATCACGGTGCACGTGGTGTCGCTGCCCGACGGGAAAGATCCCGCGGATCTCATAAAGGACGGCGGCGGGCGTGCCTTCGAGGCAGTTTTGCGGGCAGCAGATCCGTCGGTGGGCGAGCGGCAGTCGATGCCGTTTCACGCGAGCAAGCACGGGTACGCGCGCACGGCCGAGGGCTTTCGCGTGACCCTCGGGGGTGAGCGGGTGTACGAGGTGCGCGGGATCGCGCGTGCGCCTGGACACCTGCGCTGCGCGGTGCGAGCGGCGCGCGGGGCGCGGTTTCACCTGGATGCGCTGGATCTGTATTCGGCGCGATCGCGGCAGGCGCTGGTGCGCGCGGCAGCCTCGATCTTCGGCGTGGCCGAGCCCGTGGTGAATGAAGATCTCGGCCGCGTGGTCGAGTACGCGGAGACATGGGAGCCGCTGGAAACGCCGGCGGTCGTCACCGTCGAGGTGCCACCGGCGGAGAAGGCCGAGGCGCTGGCGGTGTTGCGTGCGCCGGACTTGCTTGATCGCATCCGCCTCGACCTGGGCGGATTGCCCGGCGGAGACTCGGACAACCGCCTGCTCGGCTACTTGGCGGCGCTGTCGCGCAAGCTGGCCGAGCCGCTGTCGGTGCTGGTGCTGTCGCGGGCAGCGGCGGGCAAGTCTCACCTGGCCGACGCCATCACGCGGCTGGTGCCGGCGGAAGATCTGCGCAAGTACACGCGGGTCACGGGCCAGGCGCTCTTCTATTCGGAAGAGGACGCGCTCAAGCACAAGCTGGTGGCCATCGAGGAAGCGGCGGGCGCGGAGGAGGCGGCGTATTCGATTCGAACCTTGCAGTCGGCGGGCGAGCTAACCGTGGCGGTGACCACGAAGGATCCACGCGACGGGCGCATGCGCACCGACGAGTACAAAGTGAAAGGCCCGGCCAGCTTTCTGGTGACGTCGACTTCTAGCGAGCTCGACCCCGAAACGCAGAGCCGATTCTTGGTGGTGACCGTCGACGAATCGAAGGCAGCGACGGCGCGGATCTTGGTCGCGCAGCGGGAAGCCGGGACGATCGAAGGCCTGCGGCGGCGACGCGAGGACGACACCACGGCACGGCGGCACCAGGCCATGCAGCGGCTGCTGGATCCGGTCGAAGTCGTGATCCCGTTTGCCCGAAAGCTGCGCTTTCCGTCGGAGACACTGCGGGCGCGGCGCGACCACAAGAAATATCTCGGGCTGATCCAGACGGTGGCGTTTGTGCACCAGCACCAGCGCGAGCGGAAGGTGGTCGATGTGGCAGGCGAGCGCGTGGAGTACGTCGAGGCACGCCCGTCAGACGTGGCCTTCGTCAATCGCCTGGCCGGGGCAGCTTTCGCGCGAACTCTCGACGACATCTCGCCGCAGGGAAGGGCGTTGCTTGGTGAGATCAAGACCCTCTGCGAGGAACAAGCCCAGGGCGAGGTGCTCGACGAGTACACTTTCAAACGCCGCGATCTGCGACGGGTATCACGCTGGTCGGAGACGCAGCTCCGGCAGTATCTCGGAGAACTGGAGCAGCACGAGCTGGTCGAGCCAGTCATCGGACGCCAGGGCAAGGAGTACCTGTATCACCTGGCCTACGACGAGGAAGGCCGGGCGCTGTCTCTGGATTTGTCGACGGAAGAGGAGCTGTCGTGATAACGCGCGATGTGCATACTTCGCGGACTTCGCGGTACTTCGCGGAACGGCCCGCGAAGTGCAACTGCGCGCAGAGACTCAGTTTACCCCCACCCTTCGCGGATCTGGGGGAGGCATATACCCCCATTGAGAAATGGCCCGAAGTACTCGTAGCCCGCGAGGGACAGTAATTGTACGTCGCGGACGAGCGTGAGGGTTTCCGTCGCTGGCTGGAGGCGCGCAAGGTGTCGCCGGCCACGGTGGCGATCTACCTGAGCGGGCTGGCTCGCTTCGAGGATGGGCACGCAGACGTGGATCTGCGCGCGGTCACCAGGCAGGACATCGAGGGGCACGCGGCGGCGCTCAAGAGCGCTGGTTTGGCACCGTCGACGGTGCACATCTGGCTGCGTGGGCTCGGGCGCTTCTTCGAGTATTTGGTCGAGGCGCAGCGGCTGCTGGTGTCGCCGATGTCTGGGCTGCGATGGAAGACGCCCAAAATTCTGCCCGGCCCGTCGCTGACGGAGAAGCAGGCCGACCGCTTGCTCTCGACGCCCAACACCGGCTTGCCCCAAGGTATCCGCGACCGTGCCGTGCTCGAGCTGTGCTACGCGACTGGGCTGCGACGCAAAGAAGTGTGCGGGCTCGCGGTCTACGATATCGACCTCGACGGTGGCGTGGTGCGGGTCCGGCATGGCAAGGGCGACCGCGAGCGCCTGGTGCCGCTCTCGCACGAAGCGTGCAAGTGGCTGGGCGAATATTTGCGCGAGATTCGCCCTCGGGCTGCGCGACGCAATTCGATCGTGCGCGCGCTCTTCCTCGGGCGCAGTGGACAGGGACTGACCCCAGGCGCCCTCGATCAGATCCTGCTCAAGCACAGTCAGATGGCGGGGCTGCGGCGGGTGTCGTGCCACGCGCTCCGGCGGACAGTCGCGACGGCGCTCCTGCGTGGCGGGGCCGACGTGGTGTCTGTGTCGGAAGTACTGGGCCACGCAAATCTCAAGACGACGGAGCGCTACACGCGCGTGGTCGCGGCCGACGTGCGCGCGCTGCACGCGCGAACGCATCCTCGAAGATGAGCATCCCGCGCGATCTTGGCGAGCCTCTGCTGGTGGCCCTGGCCCAGGGGCTGGGGCTGTCGCACGCGCCGAACACCGTCGCTGGCTACGTGTATCGGCTACGCAAGCTCTTTGTCTTTCTGCGGGTGCGCGGCATCGAGGATGCGGGCCGGGTGTCCACGGCTGATCTGCAAGCTTTCCGCGAACACTTGGCCGAGACACCGACGGAGCACGGCCCACCAACGCCGGGCCATCTCAACAACGCGCTCAAAGCGGTGAAGGCGATGTATCGCTGGCTGTGCGATTCCGACGTGATCGCCCACGATCCAGCGCGGCGACTGCGCTTCGTGCGCGAGCCTCGGCGCCTGCCACGCACGATCTTGTCTGCCGCCGAAGCAGTGAAAATGTGCGAGGCGCCGGATGTCGGCACCGCTCTCGGCGTGCGCGACCGGGTAGCCATAGAGATCTTGTACGCAACAGGGCTGCGGCGAGCCGAGCTGCTGGCGCTGAACCTGGGCGACATCTCCGTCGAGGACATGGTGGTCCGCGTCCGTCGTGGCAAGGGCGGCAAGGGGCGTGTGGCGCCCTTCGGCCGGCCCGCGGCCACGGTGCTGGACAAATATCTGCGCTGGGTACGGCCTGAACTTGCGCACGGGCGATTGAAAGAAGAAGCCCTGCTCGTGTCCTATTCCGGGCGGCGGCTCGACCGTCTCACCCTGGGAGAAATCGTGGCCAGCGCCGCGCGCGCCGCCGGCATCGAGCGGCGAGTGACTCCGCACAGCCTACGCCACGCCTGCGCGACCCACATGCTGGAAAACGGCGCGGACCTGCGCCACCTGCAAGAACTGCTCGGCCACGCCAGCCTGAGCACGACCCAGATCTACACGCACCTGTCCCTGCGCCACCTGCGCGAGACCTACGCGAGATGCCACCCGAGAGAGCGCGGTACTCTGGCGCCGTCGGAGGATCCGAGCAAGTGAGCGCTCACGCCGGAGAAAGCGTCTTCGTGCTACGCTTGAGATACGGAGGCAGTCCGATGGCCACACCGCAAACACAAATTCCGAAAGCGCTGGAAGAGGCGCTGGCAAAGCTGAGACACGACCCGTCGCATCCGGTGCGTGCGCACCTGGATGAGCTGGACGTGGAGTTGCGGGTGGTCACCGCTCGCAGGGATGAGCCGGCGCCCGGCCTGGGTGATCGCATGGCAGCGGCGGGACCGTGGGAAGGCGAGTCCACCGAGGAGATCATCCGGATTCTGCGTGAGGGACGGGACGCTGGTGGAAACGCGGAGACGCCTGAAATCCTGTGACTTGGCTGCTCGACACCAACACGCTGGTCTACATCCTGAACGGTGAGGCAGGCGTCCGCGCCCGGGCCAATGAAGCCGGGCGAGTTGGACGAGTGGTGACCAGTATCGTCGTGGTGGCGGAGCTGCTTTACGGCGTGGAGCGCTCCACGCGACGGGACGCGAACCGCCGTCACTTGGAGAAGGAATTGGAGCCGCTGGAGATCGTGCCGCTCAGCCTCGGGGCAGCGGCGCATTTTGGGCGCTTGAAGGCTGAACTTCGCGCGAAGGGCATCAACAAAGCAGACCTGGACATGCTGATCGCGGCGACCGCGCTTGACCTGGGGGCCACGCTGGTGACAAACGACGGCGCCTTGCTCGACGGTACGATCTCCGGTCTCACCGTCGAGAACTGGAAAGTCTGAGAGCAGGATTGGCGCGCGGAAGCCCGACCGGGACTTCCCCTCTTCAACTGCTCTTGCCGGCCAGCGGCTTCGGGAGGATGATCCTTTCCGTGCCGAGCGCACTCGCCAAGAACTGCGGATCCCGTCGCACGCGTAGCTTCGCGGCTTCGCGGAAAACCGCTGATCCGCGGACCGAAAAATGCAGCCTGCTTGTCAATCTCGACAAGCAACC
>Ga0182021_10010891_pt1 | contig 10787 bp, 8 predicted proteins | sample 612E3MmetaG_FD_120493 | JGI IMG/M metagenome (GOLD analysis project Ga0182021, IMG submission 120493) | Permafrost microbial communities from Stordalen Mire, Sweden - 612E3M metaG (Illumina Assembly) | ecosystem: Environmental > Terrestrial > Soil > Wetlands > Permafrost | place: Sweden...
CATCGACATCAAGAAATTCCACAAGGGCATCGTCTTCTTCAACATCGTGGGCATGAACTCCCTGTTCATCTACATCTTCACCCAGACCGGGGCCACGGCCTGGCTGGGCCACCTGGTCAAGCCTTTCGCCGAAGCCGCCTTCGGCTGGACCGGGCCGCTGGGCGCCGAGATCGTCATCAGCCTGGCCTCCTGGGCCCTGCTCTGGTCGATGTGCCTGTGGCTCTATCGGCGCAAAATTCTCATCAAGATTTGACCGGCCCCGGAAATGGGGAAATGCGCGGGATGAAGAAGATCACGGTTTTTTTTGCGTTGCTTTTACTGGGCGTCGTCGGGCCCGCGCTCTCGGCGGGAATTCCGGAACCTGATCGGAACCATACCGCGCCCGCCTCTCCGTTCGTCGTCGGCACCCCGGACTTCGCCGTCGAGCTGACCGCGGACGGCCATATCGCGGGCCTCATCCTAAAGCGGGACGGCTCGCGCCGCGCCATGCTCGGAGAAACTCGCCTGGCCGGATGTACGATCCAAGGACCGGTCGCCGCAAGGGCGCTGCCCGGCGGCGGAGCGGAATTCGAAAAGACCCTGGCTGACGCGCAAGGCCATTCCTGCCGCCTCGTCGAGCGGTTCCTGCCGCGTCCGGACAGCCTCCGCTGGGAGATCGAAATTCGGGGCGCGGATGCGCCCTGGAGCACGGCCGTTGAAACCACCCTGCGCTATCCGGAGCCATGGAGAAGGCTCTTCTGGAGCCCCTGGGGCGATTCGCGGCAGGGCCGCTTCCTGAAGACCGACGTCACGGAAAACAAGGCCCGCGGCATTCTGCCCGACGCCCCGGTCGGCGACTGGGCCGATCCGCTCGTGCCCATGCCCTTCACCGAAGCCCGCCTCTGGTTCGGAGCGCCGGCCTTCACTTACGACAATCCCGGGTTGGCCTATATCCCCTTCCAGCCGGACCTCTTCGGCATCCCTTTGGCCACGGTCATCGAGCCCGAAAGCGATCTCGGCCTGAGCCTCGTTCTTTCCCCGGCCGATCCCTATCTGGACATGACCCTGACCACGTCCGCGGCGGGGGACATCGCGTTCAGCCGCGTTCGTCACCGCATCCAGGACAAGGCGGCTCTTACGTTCGCCGCCGACATTGTCGTCCATGAAGGAGATTGGCGCGGCGGGCTGCGCTGGATGGCCGGCCGCTATCCGGAATATTTCGACCCCTCCGTCCCCGTCGCCGACGAGCTGGCCGGCACGGGCGCCTACTCGGCCTTCGAAGGCCGGCTGGACGAGGCCAAGATGAAGAAGATGGCTTTCCGCACCAACTGGAAGGCCTCCTGGGATTTCCCCTACATGGGGGTCTTCCTGCCGCCCGTCGGACAGGGCGAATCCTGGACCCGCTTCGGCGGCGGATCGACGTCCATCGCCGGAATCCGCGACTATTGCCGCCGCATGCGCGAGCAGGGCTTTTTCGTCCTCAACTATTTCAACGTCACCGAGTTCGGGGCCAAAATCCTCTGGCCGCCGCCCGCCCCGCGGCCGCTTTCCGAAGCCGACCAGTGGAAAGACGCCAATACCTTCCTTTACGGCAAGATGCGGGACGCCATCCTCCACGTGCCTTCGCGGGTCCGGCCCGAGAGCCTGAAAATCTATCCGAAAACGCGGCTCGACGGCCCCTATTACACCTGGGAGGGCGGCATCATCCTGGATGCCGGCGAGCCCGTCTACCGCGACTTCCTGCTCGACCAGGCCCGGCGCCACGTCGAGGCCTTCCCCGAGTCTTCGGGCATCTGCATCGACCGCATGGACTGGCTGCGCATGTACAACGAGCAGCGGGACGACGGCGCGAGCTGGTTCGAGGATCGGCCCGTCCGATCGCTGAACAATTCCTGGCGGGATCTGATGTCCCGGCTGGCGCCGATCATGCACGGCGCGGGCAAGGCCATCTTCGTCAACAACCACACCAAGCGGATCGATCTCCTGCGCGGGACGGACGGTTTCTTCGACGAGTTCACCTACCGCGGCGTGCCGCTCAACCTGACCGCGCTCATGGGCGTCCATAAAACCGTGCTCGGCTGGACGGACAGCGCCGAGGACCTGCGGGCCGATCCCGACGCCTTCTTCCACAAATATCTCTATTTGGGCGTCTATCCGATGGCCCCCTACCCGGACAACGACCATTCGCTCGTCGCCGGCGGCTGGGTCGAGCAGGCTTACCTGGATTACGGGCCTCTTCTGGACGCGATGCGGGGCAAGAAATGGGTCCTGGCGCCGCACGCCTGCGCGGTCGAAAACGGCGCCGCCAAGGCCAACGTCTTCCAGGTTCCGGGCGGATATGCCGTCCCGGTCGTCTTCGGCGGAAAGAATAAATCCGTCCGCGTCGCCCTGCGCGGATTGGAGGGGCTGGGAACGAATGCCGAGTGTTCGGTCCTTCACCCGGGCCGCGGGAAAGCGGTTCCGGCGGCCCTGACCAAGCGGGGCCCCGACCTCATCCTGGACGTGCCGCTCGTCCGCGGCTGCGCCATGGCGCGTATCCGCCGCCGCTGAGGGAGGCCTGGTGTTTCAGCCTCCCGCTCATCTCATCAATTACGGGCCCTTCTGATCAGATTGAGATTGCTGAACACAACATAGGAAAAAACGCCGTTGGCGGCCGCGGACAGGAACCAGGCCAGGGTTTTTTTCTTCTTATAGAGGCTCTTGATTCCCCAATAGGAAAAGGCCGTAAACGCGACCTTGAAGACGGCGAAGACGGTGGAGTTCTTCATCAACAGTCGGGACACCGGATTCAGCTCGGAGAGGCTGGCGTATTTAAGAGCCGCATTCGTGGAGATGAAATCGCCCACATTGAGGACGACCAGAACCCCCAGCGAACCGTCGAAGAGGACTTCGTCGAACGGCGCGCCCAACGGGCTCAGCGAGAGGGAGTAATGACCTTGGTCGATCACGAATTGGCTTGGATCAAGGTCCATTGATGCGTACCTGGCCTTGGGAGCGGGATCAGGGATGAGATCGAGCATGATCCGGGGGATGCGAGAGGAGACCGGAATTGCAGTCTCCAGAATTTGGACTCCGTCTTGCGCGCAAAAACCCGAAGCCCGGAAGGCAAGGCTCGACACTCCGATCATGATCAATGTAAAGCTGGCTTTCCTGAATGTCATCATCGCTTGTCACTCGTTCGATCAATATTAAACTGCAATATATATGCCAGATGAAAAGAAGGTCATTTCCGGTAAAGTGAATCGCCGTCGCACGCGCTCGATTATCCATTTAGAAAACGCGCTCGATCCTCCCTTTATTCAACGAACTTGCGCCGATTTCGGCCCTGAACGGACCGGATCCCTATGTCCCGCGGCCGGGCGATTGTCGATCGGGACCCGGGAGCGCCCGTTGAGCATGCCGCCGCCGGTCCTCTCACAGGGCACGGCGAGGCCAGAATTTCCTTTTTTCGAGGACTTGCGGATTCCCGCCGTCGGGGATGGACCGATTTATTTGACCAGGCCGGGACCCCGTCGCCGGCCGCGCGGCAGCGGGGCCTCATCCGCGGAGAAACCGGGGTCAGCGGATCGGCTCCAAAACGATCTCCGCAAGGTCCAGGCCCGAACCGGAAGATCGGGCGTTCTTTCCGACGAGGCGCAGCACGATCTCGTTTTCGCCCGCCTCCAGATCCAGGACGCCCAGGACGAGGGCGTCGCTTTTCCGCCGGGCCGCGGCGTAAAGATCGATTTTTTCGCCCCACGGACGGTCGTGTACGGCCAGTTGGACGACGCCCTGATCGGGCCCCAGCACAGCCTTGAGGCTCGCCCGGTAGCGCCCCGCGGAGGGGACGTCGCAGCCGAACGCCAGATGATGGGCGCCGAAGATGTCATCGCCTTGGGTCCGCATCGATAGGACCCGGACCTTGTCCTTGCCGGCGGCGATCGTCATTTTGGCGACGCTCGCGTTTTCCAGGGAGAAGGACCGCAGGGGCACGTTCCAACCGGGCGTAAAGACGATCCGCCCAGGATCGGCGACGCGGCGCGCGGCGGCCGCGGGGAGCGGCTCCGCCGCGGGAGGTTCAAGCGCATAGAAAAAAGTGTCGCTCGTATAGTCCGTGGGGATGAGATTTCCCTCAGGGCCGTGTTCGATCGTGAAATCGACGCTCTTATGGTAGGAATAAGCGTCGGCGATGAGCCAGCGATATCCCCCCGTCCGGGCCGACGGCTTCAAGTAATCAAGACAGCCGCTGAGGGGCATGCCGCCCCGGCCGAACCAGCGGCCCGGCACGTCGTACCAGCCGCCGTTGAAGGAATCCTCGGAGCCGGTCCCGGGAATGGCCAAAGCGCCGTCGATGACCGCCCGGTCGTCACCCTCGAAAAACGGAGTCTGGCCCGGCTCCGGCCCTTGGGCCTGCAGGACGACACCCACCACCTTGCCGCTCCCGGCCGTCTTCAGATACGTGAAGGGCTCCCCGGAGCGCGGCGGGTTTTCGCGGCGCCATCGGGTATAGAACCGCCCTTCGTTCGGGGCCCGCCCGGCGGCGGCGTAAACGACCTCGGCCCGCACGTCGATCGCCGGGCCGTCCGTCCGCTCGGAGGCAAGCTCGATCCGCGCCGCGTGGTCGTAGGGCATGGGCAGATAGATGTAATCCGTATCCGATGCCGTGCCCAAGAAAAGCGATCGCATCGCCGGACGGCCGAAGCTTCCGCCGAAGAAATCGACGACGGGGCAGGCTACGGCCGGTTCGGCCGCGCCGTCCCAAAACATGCCCAATACAACGTCGCGGCCGGGGCCGGCGAAGGCCGATGCGGGGCCGAGCCGCAGGCCGAGGATGCGGCCCGGGCGGGATGATTCAAACAACTTTATTGTTCCGCCCGGCGGGAGCGAAACCTGCGTTTTCGCCGTCTGCACGGCCGCGCCCGCCGGCGCCAGAAAGTCGGAGATGTCCCCGCCGGTCCCGGCAAAAAGCCGGGTGATCGTTTCCCGCTGGCGGGCGGCTTTTTCGGGCTCCGTTCGGCTGTACGTCTCGATCGCGGATCCCGCCGGATATTTGATGTAATTGATCTGGATGAACTGGAACGACTCGGCCTTGACCAGCACTTTGCAGGATTTTTGGAAGGCCAGCGGCGTATAGGACACCGATCCGCCAACGGCCGTCCAGACGAGCGGCGCCAGGAAGGGCGCATGCGCGCCGTCGAAAAGCTCGTTGACCTTCAGGCCGATGCGGGGATCCTTTTCTCCGTCGAAATAGAACTCGATGACGTCGTCGGTGGGCGTCGGCGTATGGAAGCGGGTGATGATCCCCGGACCCTCCAGATCGGCCAGGACCAGGCCGCCCGGTTCCTTCCGGACGAACGAATATTTGCCCGAGAATCCGTCGTCGTTTCCGCCGGTCCGGTCATAGCTCGAGATCATTCCGACTTTGACCGCCGGATCGATCACCGCGAGGAGATCCGGCCGGGCGAAGGCGGCCAGGCCCACGGCGCCGGACCGATCATCCGGCGGAGCCGCCTTGGCGCAGGAAAATGCAAACGCGATCAAGCCCACTGCGGCGGTCGCGAACAAACAGCGGCGGACGTCTATCGTTTTCCGGGTGAGTCGATTCATTTTCCGTTCTCCCTGTTGTAAGCTGATCGGAGGTCGCGTCTCCAATCTTCTATGCTTGAGACTTTTCACGAGAGCTCGTCTCGAAATTGCGAATTGCACTCATCCGCGATTTAATCCGCGGCTGAGTGCGGCGGATCCGGATCCCCGAAGAAGGCCCGGGGCCCCTTCCGCTGCCGCCGTAGACTCGACCCCAATCGCTAAATTTCGTCCTTGGCCGGCAGGTTTTTGTACCAGGTGAAATAAAGGATGAAAGTCAGGACCGCGGCCACGACCATCCAGGTCCCGAACTGGCGCCAGTTGCGCAGCAAAGCATAAAACGGCAGCAGGGCCAGGGTGAACTGGAAGGCGGCCGTGATGAATCCGTTCAGGGCGTCGATCTTGGGCATCTTATCCTTGGCCGGGACGAGCCCGCGCTTGACCGCCTCCCTCCGCACCGGGCCCCAGAACCCGAACGGACGGACCTTGGCGTAGAAAGCGACCAGGACGTCCATCGGCGCCGGCTTGGTCAGGGCCGCCACGACCAGCGTCGTCACCAGGCACATGCCCATGTCCAAGGCCAGGGAAGCCGAAGCGTGAAGGCCCGTGACGAAGATCAGCCGCAGGGTGATCAGGCCGGCCGAAACCGCCATGCTCCAGACGAAAGCCGCGGCCCCGAAGCGCCAATAATGCCAGCGCAGGGTGGCCGGCACGAGGATGACCGTGACCACGACGAAGACCATCGTCTCCCAGGCGGTGATGATGTTGGAGAAGGTCAGGCTCATGAGGAAGCCGACGAAGACCGCCGCGGCCGAGGCCACTTTGCCCCAGCGGACGAGCTGCTTCTGGGTCAGGTTCTTGGCGAAGTAGCGCTTGACGAAATCGTTGATGATGACCGAGCTCGTGACGTTGATCATGGCGCTGATGGTGGACATCAGCGCGGCCAGCAGGACGGCCATGAAGAAGCCGCGCATGCCGACCGGGAACTTCTGCAGGACGAGGGGCATGATCTTCTCGGCGTCGAAGCCGGCCTGGCTGCCCAGGTAGAAGACGCCCAGGACCATGAAGGCGCAGCCAAGGATCCAGCGCAGGTTGTAGCCCACCGTCCACATGCCGGCCGCCAGCTGGGCGTCGCGCGGCGAACGGACGGTCAGGAAGAACTGGAAATCCCAGACGTTCGGCCCGGCCAGGATGCGGAAGATCATCCAGAAGAAGCCGGCCGCCAGGATCGGCCCGAAGAGGTTGAAATGCTGATACGCCGGAGCGGTCTGGGCCAGGAACGACGGCCACAGCTTCCAGGCCGGCAGGAGCGAGAACCAGCCCGGGTCCTTGGCGATGAGCGTCGTCACGGCCGGTTTTTGGAAGACCATGACGACCATGATGACCGCCCCGATGCCGATCAGGATCGTCTGGAAGACGTCGGTCAGGATGACGCCGAAGAAACCGCCCAGGGTGACGTAGATCCCGACGATGATGAGGACGAGGAGGGTCGCCTCCCAGCGCGGGAAGGGTAGGAATTCCTCGGCGAACTTGCCCGTCCCGACGCTGATAAACATCAGGTTGCAGATCATGAGGACGAGCAGGAAAATCGCGGCGGTCAGCCGGGCCGCCTCGACCTCCTTGCCCTTGCCGAAGCGGGTCTCGTTCCACTCGGCGAAGGTCATGACGCCCGAACGGCGGATGTACTTGGCCTGGAAGGCCATGTAGAAGCTGATGATGAACCAGCCCCAGAAGATATGCGTCGCCCACATCGACTTGAGGCCCAGGTAGAAGATGACGCCGATCATGGACATCGTGCCGCCGATGTCGATGTAGCTGGAGCACCCGGACAGGCCCAGCATCCACCAGGGGATGTTGCGGTCGGCCAAATAATATGAATCCAGCTTCTTGGAAGCCTGCTTCCGGACCACGACGCCGACGAGGGCCACGGCGAAGAGGTAGACGACGATGATGGCGAGGTCGATGGGATGGAGGCTCATGTCAGGGGGACGCTCCTTTGAGTGGCTGGCCGGGCAATTCTCTTGACCATCGGCGAATTCTTGCCGACAAGCATATGCTTTAGGGAAAAGGAACGTCAAGCGCCGGATCGGGCGCCGGTCACCACTTCCGGTCCATGATCTCGGCCCGCTTCTTCTTGTATTCGTCCTCGCTGATGAGGCCTTCGTTCTTCAAACCCTCGAGCTTGCGCAGCTTCACGTCGAAATCGATCCCGCTCTTCGCGGCTCCCGGGAGGGACACCCCGTCGGGCAGGACGATCTCCTCGGCCACGCTGCCGGCGGCATCCTTGTCGTAATGCCTGAGATTGCGGATGAGACCCCCGGCCATGAGCGCGACCACGAAGAGCCAGAAGATCATGAAAATCACGCCGATGCCGGCGCCTTCCCGGACCAGCAAGGCGAGAAAGACGAGGCCGATGACAAAAAAGGCGGCGACGGCGATCAATCCGCCGATCAAGGCCGGCCGGGTGGCCCGGACATACGCTTTTTGCGGCATGAATAACTCTTTAACCGGCCCCGAGCTTCTTCGAAGGCTCATCTATTTCCGCCGGCATGATCGCCCGGACCTGCATCCGGCAATCGACCCACCGCCAGTTGCCCGAACATTCCAGCTTCCCCACGACGACGACCCGTTTTCCCTCAAGCGCTTTGGCTTTCGATTGAAGCTCATCCGGGATCGTCAGGCTGACATCGCGCGTACTCCCCTCGGATTTCGATCCCTTGTTCACGAAGAGCGGACCATCGGCCTCCAGCCTGAAAGGGATGAGCTTATCGAGGTGCAGGACGCCCGTGATCTGCTTTTCCTGCTCATCCGCGGCGAGGGCCGCCGGCGCCGACTTGCGGATATTGGCGAGATTCTCGTTGGCCACGAACTTGTTGGCGATCTTGAACGGCTTGTTCGGGTCGATCCCCGCCTCCTGGAAGGAGAACCGCAGCTCGATTCGGCTGGGCATGGCTTTGCAGTCGTCGCGATTTTTGCGCAAGACCGTCAGGACTCCGTCCTTCATTTCAAAAGCAAAATCCGCCTTTTGCGTGCAGCCCGAGCTGGCCACGTAGAGGATCAGCGTTTTCTGGGCCCGGTCCATCGAGAGCCCCAGAAGGTCCTCGATGAAAGGCGGCTGAACTGCGGAGGCGACGGACAAGATCAATGTGATGCCGGTCAGAAGAAGGCCGATCTTTTTCATGGTCATCCCCCGGTTGCGTTGGATTCCTGCTTTCGCCCGCTAAAAAACGAAAGCGGGGAGGGAGAGAGGGGGCAGAAATGAGGGTCAAGACACGACCACCCCGAACCCACATACGGCGGCATTCTTTCTCCCCGGACGCGGGTTTTATTAGATTCCACAATACGGGGTTTGTCAATGCGGAGAGTCGAGGATAAATCCTTTAGTCATTGACTGATTTCATTGCCGGCCAGCCTGATCTCCAGGCCCGGAACCGGGGATCTTCCGCGATGCCCGCTCCGACCGATCCGGCCGCCGCCTCGGAGGTGGGCGGGGCTCCCGGCCCGGATCAATGGATGATTTTCAACAGCCGATTCAAGCGGGCCTTGGTGATGAAGCGAAACGCCTTCTGGAGCCGGTCGCCCAATCCGGTTTTCATATATGCGTTGGTCTCCGCCGCATAGGAAAAATAGATGATCCAGGGCCGGCCCTTGATGTTGACCAGGGGCACAAAGCCCCAGTAGCGGCTGTCCAGGCTGTTGTCGCGGTTGTCGCCCATGGCGAAGATGGAATCGGCCGGAACGGTGACCGGGCCGAAGTTGTCGCGCTGGGCCTCGGACGAGACGTCGGTGGGTTCGTAGGTGGTCGGGTCGCTGTGGAACTTGTACTTCTCGTCCAGCGGGGCGCCGTTGACGAAGACCTGTTTTTTCCGGATCTCGATCTTGTCGCCGGGCAGTCCGATAGCCCGCTTGACGAAGTCCTTGGTCAGGTCCTCCGGGTACTTGAAGACGATGATGTCCTGGCGGCGGACATCCCGCTTGGGCAGGAGCAAACGGTCGACGGCGCTGTCGGTGTTGCGGTAGACGAGCTTGTTGACCAACAGGAAATCGCCGACCAGGAGGTTCGGCTCCATGGAGCCCGTGGGGATCTGGAAGGCCTGGACCACAAAGGTCATGACGAAGAAGACGAAGACGGCCGTCTCGGCCAGGAGCTCGAAATATTCGCGGAAAATTCGTTTTTCCTTCTTTTCGTTTTCGTCTTTTTTCTTGGTCATGGCCTCATCCGTGGAAAGTAAATGCTTTCTCCATTTAAGCGGAAAACCCCGGAACAATCAAGAACAATACTCATCCGCGGCCGCAGCCCCTTCCCTCCGGGACCGTCCCCGAGGTATAGTGGTTTGAGTCGCATGGCCGATATCGGGAAATACAACACGCTCCGGATCGTCAAGTTCACTGACTTCGGCGTCTATCTAGACGGGGCCGAGCTGGGCGAGATCCTGCTGCCCCGCCGTTACGTGCGGGCCGACCTCCGCGTCGGCGACCGGGTCGAGGTCTTTCTTTACCTCGACTCCGAGGACCGCCTGGTGGCGACCACGGAGAAGCCCCTGGCCCTCGTCGGCGAATTCGCCCACCTCAAGGTCAAGGCGGTCAACGACGTCGGGGCCTTCCTGGATTGGGGCCTGTCCAAGGACCTGCTCGTGCCCTTCCGCGAGCAGCGCATGCCGATGGCCGAGGGACGGAGCTATTTCGTTTTTCTCTACCTCGACGGCGCCTCGCGGCGCATCGCGGCCTCGGCCCGCCTGAACAAGTTCATCGACCCGGCCCCGCCGGCCTATGCCGAGGGCCAGGAAGTCGATCTCCTCATCGTCAAGCGCACCGATCTGGGCTTCTCCGCGATCATCAACAACTCCCATTGGGGCGTCATCTACGAGAACGAGATTTTCCAGGATCTGTTCGTGGGCCAGAAGGTCAAGGGCTACGTCAAGAAGATCCGCGAGGATCAGAAGATCGACCTGCGGCTCCAGAAATCGGGATACGGCAAGGTGCTCGACCTGAACGAGCGGATCCTGCAGGCTCTCCGCGACAACGGCGGCTTCCTGGAAATCACCGACCATTCCCCTCCCGAGAAGATCAAGGACCGCTTCGGGACGAGCAAAAAGGCCTTCAAGATGGCGGTCGGGGCGCTCTACAAGCGGCGCCTGATCGCCCTGGAGGACAAAGGCCTGCGGCTGATCGAGGAAAACAAAAGGCCCGGTTAGGCGCGGCCGGTCAAACTTTTGGCCCTCTTTTACGTCTATTCAAGAGACTCC
>Ga0182021_10010892_pt1 | contig 10786 bp, 11 predicted proteins | sample 612E3MmetaG_FD_120493 | JGI IMG/M metagenome (GOLD analysis project Ga0182021, IMG submission 120493) | Permafrost microbial communities from Stordalen Mire, Sweden - 612E3M metaG (Illumina Assembly) | ecosystem: Environmental > Terrestrial > Soil > Wetlands > Permafrost | place: Sweden...
GCAACGCGGGAGGGATCCATAGCCCGAAGTTTCAAGCCGTCGGGTTCAATTTTGAAGGTAGCTTCATCTACGAGTATTGAGATGGCTGTGAACATTTCTCTTAAGAATTTTGAGTCAGCTACTTTGAGCTTAAACATTCCAATCTTCCTCTTTTAATGCATACCCTGTTGTGTTATAAAGATTTACGAAATTAAGCGTGATGGCACTGTTCGGCTTGGGGTTCTTCGGATCTACTGTCTAGGAAAAAGCAAAAGTGATTTATCATCGACCTGTAACGGGTAAATCTGCCAGTTGGTATCCTGGCCTCGCTTTCAGCTGCAGCGCAGTGAGTTCGGGCAACCCCACCACTCCAGAACTGAATGAGTACTATTTCCTAAGACATTCCCCTTTTTTTGTAATCGACTTGGGCCCAGTTCTGAACCAAAACCTGAAACAAGGCATAGTCAAAGAAACGATATACTGGAGAATGTACAGCAGTAACTTGGGAGAGATGGTAAAGGCATAAGGCAAAAGAACTGATCCTGCAAAACTGTTCTGTCCTTGAACTTTTATGTTTGTGCAGTGCGTAGCTTACTGGGGTGTGAAGGTTTGGTACATGACCTGCGCGGGAGAAAGCTTCATGAATTCAGAAGCCCCGCCTTTTCAAAAATCAACGTACCAATTTTTCTGATAAAACATCTTTTGGGTTCAATCAGTCACGAGTTTGAAGCCTGCGGTTATCTAATTGGGGAAATTGAGAACAGAATCCTTGATGTGAAATGCGTTGAAATGCGGGGAAATCTGCTTGCCGATCTCGTCACCGACAGCAAGACTTGTCTAGACTTCTTGAAGGTGGCCAGAGAATCAACACCGCAATCTCTACGCGTCCCGTACAAACCGTTCTGGTTCTTTCTAAAGGATATGAATCTCCGCGAGGAAGCTCTGGAGGTTATAAATCGAAATCTTCCAATAGAGAACATTCAGAAATGCATACGTGAAAAGGCTATGATATCCTGTATTCCTTCAGCCAAGATGATTCTTATTGGCGATGAAGTCTGGAATGAAAGGTACGAAAAGGAGTGCCTCACAAAGACAGACTGCTACTTCGAGATACACTTTCACTCTCATCCTTTTGGTAATCCTTTGCTCCCCTCGTCTTGCGACATATCAAGTAATGGCATGACCGAAACAGTGTGTATCATTGTCCAGCCTGGACTAGAGAAGACTTTCTCAGTGTTGGCCTATCAGTCAAGTGGTCCTGCGCCTACTATTGTCAATTACTTTTTCCCAATTAGAAGGATATCAGACAGTCTTCAGATACATATAGATACGCCAAAGAAAGTTGTTATCGAAAGAGACCTCGACTATGAACAGTGGCGCAGCTCCGGAAAATTGGAGCAGTGTTACATCTTCATTACGTCCATATGACCTGCTCGCAGAGAGTAGATATCCAAAGGTCTCTGTGAATAGAGGGGCTTTCCATGGATGAAGACGAGTGGAGCATATTCAGTCAATTGTCTCTGGAATAAGACTGGGCAGTCTTCCCAGAACATTTTCTCTTTCTTTTAGAATGTTAGATTCTTTGTGTTTCATTTTTGAGCAGTATTCTTTAAAGAAGCCCATGAGGGCTTCGACTAATTTTTCGCGTTCGTCTGTATCAATAAGGCGAGCCACTGCTTCTTCTAATGCGTAGTCAATCGCGTCATCGCAGGTGTCATAGCTGGGCTTGCGGCCAAGAACAAGGCATTCAACAACAGAAGCCATGAGTTCATCCGCGAACACATCTGCAAAGAAAGTTGGCTTGGCAGTTCTGACGTCGAAATAGACTTTTTGCCACATAAGACAATGAATCAGTTCATGCACCAGAGGCGCCTTAATGTCTCGCCAAGTGTCACGTTTGCTTACATAGATGTTGCATTCCAAAGGTCTAGTCTCATCCATATCTCCAAGGTCATCGCTGTTCTTTTGCCGAAATATGTAAACGATCATTCCCTCTGAAATCGTCTTAGCTGGAAACCCGAAACCGCATTGTTCCTCGATGCTACGCAATAATCCGAGGCCTTTCTCTAACCAGATATTGGTTAGATACTCCGTTTTCTTTGTCAGCCATTTTCTTGTTGCCGGGGGGATTCGTCGCCTGCCTATTTTGAACTCGATGCTTGGAAACAATTCATTCATAATTTGACACCTCATATAGCATACATGCACGCTCAAACAGTCGCGACATATATTCATCCCCAGCCTCTTCTTTCCACATCGGATTCCAATTGTTTCTCCTGATTATCTTGCGAGCCGCTCCAATAACTGGAAGGCAAATGGATCCTGTCTATTGTTTTTTGTACATGTTTTCTTCCGTACACTTTTCCGCAGTTTTGACAGACTTTTTCGCCATCATATGCAAGCACGATTGTTGCTCCGCATTCACATTTGCCCTGGATATTGCGTCTTTTCTCCAGAATATCCTCTCGCATCTCTTTTTCTAGGAATACATCCCATGCGGCATACGGAACTGTTATGCCGTTCGACCTCAGCCTTCTTATTAGTAGTCTGACTAACTTTGGACTTCCGTAAGGGAATCTGTCCGGAATGTTCAACACAATTATCTTATCTCGAATTTCTGTCATCATCCTCAGAATCGCTTTCTTGTGCAATTCCTCCATGGCAAAGACCACGTCTGCCCAATCGAGGAGATCTCTATTAACCTGTACAGGTGCACCTTCGTCGATCCCGGCAGATTTTACCTCGTATTTGCAATCGAATTTAAGCAGCGCCTCAGCCGTTGGGCTTCGGTCTACATTCCCTGAGCAAACAAACAACAGGTTGGTTCTCATGTTTTATCTCTCCGCTTTGGGCTTTGCGTTATAGTTTGCGAGTCGTCTAAGTGCTTCTTTAATGCGGTTTCGATTCCACGCTTTGAGTCATCATCGATTATGTCAACTTTTTTTCCGTTCTTGAAAAAGAGAAGGGTGGGTATGCAGGAGACCTTGAAGCGGTCTGCAGTAATGGGGTTCTTGTCTATGTCAAGTTTTCCGACAAAGACTCTTCCACGATAATCCTCGGCAAGTCTCTCGATAATTGGCGCTAAAGCTTTGCAGGGTCCACACCAGTCAGCCCAGAAATCAATCAAGACCACTGGGTTTTTCTTTATCACACTGTTAAAAGTTGCGTCAGTCACATGTGCGAGTCCGTTGATTTCGGATCCTAATTTTGGATTTTGCTTTTTTATTATTGATTTCGATTCTTGGTTTTTCAATCTAAACACCTCAATATCCTTAGCCTGTGACTCTCCCGAATAATACCACCGCAGCAAACTGTAAGACTTATTTGTTTTTCAAATTCTGAACTATTTTTCATTTTTCTCCTCTTCTACCCTACGCCTCTTAAGATCCCTAAATTCCCTAAATAATCCTCAACCATAGTTTTGCACTAGCCGTTTATTTTTATCACCTTTTTCCCAGTTCTTTCTTCCCACGTCGATCAATCAATCGACTGTTCCTTCGTTCACGTGCATCTCTCCTCCATGCCTCTCTCACAATACTCGGTGGGCATATAGACACCTCACTGGTATACGACGGGGTAGAAGGGTTCACTCAGATTCCAGTCATAGACAGGAAATCAAATGAGTGCATAGGTCTTGAAACAGACTGGACTCTACTCGTGAGAATGCTGGAACCACTGAAGGCTCAGCCAGAGGAAACGTGGCTGAAGCACCTTGCAGAGCTGCCAATATGTGAAGCTGATATCATTGATAAGGTACCAGAGTATCCGGCTTCATCGCCTCTTGTGGAAATAGCCGAAGGATTACTTCATCACTACGGTGTCATAGTGAGAGATGAAAACGAGAACCAATTTGGGATAATAACCCGAGCAGATTTCCTCAGGTTGGTGCTCAGCTAGGTCAACATTGCAGCACTTGAGACCGGCGGTCCAGCAAAATCTCAGGTACGACTGTTGAAGTTGCTGCGCACTCTAACCTTACCATTGTATAGCCGTTCTGAAGATGGCACCAGTTTCGTAATCTATCGTATATTCTTCATCAGAAACCAAAATCAAGGTAGCGTTACCCGTTTGGGTTATGAAAGGTATGCCAAGTTCTCTGCACGCAGTCGCAACGGACTCAGGAATAGTTCTCTCTAAGACGAGGGCGGTGGTTTTCTTCACCGCGGGCATCCATTCCGATCCTTCCAACTCACTGATCTCTTCAGTAACTAGAATATCCCCTGTTCTAATGGCCTTAGTGGCTTCATCCAATGTATGGACTATTTTCACTCTTCCTGAATAGAGACGTTTTTCAAGATTCAGTTGAATAAAGTTGCCCTTGTATATGGCACCTGTTTCTGAGTCAATTGTATACTCTTGACCTTTTTCTAAGACCGCGGTAGCGTTGCCTGTCTGGGTTATGTAAGGCATGCCCAAACGGATAAATCTCGGTTTATATGGTTCAGACGGACCTTTGTCAAGGATTACCGCTTTAGCTTTCATCAATACATTATACCAATCGGAGCAATAATCAACATCATAATCTGAAACAAGGATGTCTCCTGTTTCGATAGATTTGGTGGCTTCATCTAATGTGTGAACTATTTTCACCTTTCCTGAATAGAAGCGCTTCCCAAGCCACTCCGGAGAAACATGGGATTTACCCTTCGCTATGTATGTCTGGGAGAGAGCTCCGAAGGGTTTGCCCCAGATGGCAATTACTCTTTCGGGCATGGATCCATTCCAATCCGTAAGGTATTCACGAACGTTTTCATCAACCTATCAATCTGAGTCTTCATATCCGGTAGTCTTTTTTCAAACTCTCTTATTCTGTCAATATGAATATCATCTCCGTCTGTGAAACATCTTTTACGTTTCTTCTGGATGCGTGCAACGGCGCTGTCTGTATCAGTGGACTCACCACAAAAGAGAAGATAGACAGCTGCAAAAGACGGCGAACGTCCCCAACCTGCACCACAATGAACCAGCACTTTTCTGGTTAGTCTTACATTTGCCTCGATAAAGGCGATTCCTTGGGCGAGCTGATCATCATTTGCCGTTGTAAAGTCAGGCAAAGGTAAATGTAAGTAGCTGAGCTTTTCGAGGGCGCAGTATTCCGTTTCCCTGTCGTTAGCTTTCCTTTTCATAGAGTCATCTTCGTCGCCACGAACGTTAAGAATTGCACCAATTTTCCTGCGTCTCAGTAACTCTATGTCTGCGGCGTCTTCCCAACTGCCCACAGCTACATTATTTAATATCCAATCCATTCTCAGTATCCTCTTTCTGCATGTTCTCTTCCTTTGGTTCTATGCATGATTCTATTATGTATAACTTTTGAACAATGTACTCTCAGAGCAGAAAAGAAAGCTCCAGCACAGGAGTTCGGGCAGCCCCACCACTCCAGAACTGAATAGGTACTTTTTCCTCAAACATTCCCTTTTTTGTAATTTAACTTGGAACCATGGAACCAATGAACTGATAGGAAAAAAATAAATGAGAAAGTCCCAATACAGAATAAAAAAACAAAAGAAAGCATCATATGGTCATTTGCTGAAAAGGGTTGAGGCTTCATAAGTCTCTAGTCGTTGAAAGTCATGAAGATATGATACAACAAGAACAAGTCAAGAAATATTGCTCTGTTGTGTATTGATTGATAAACACCATCAAAATTGAATGTTATTGAAGCTTTGGATAAGCAATCTGTTTTCCCTAATTTGTTTTCCACGAGTTCGTTGATCTTACGAACGCATTCTGCAATTTCGCTGTTAATGAGATACGCGACCATCCCGCCGAGCTTTTCATTTCTTGAATACTTACCAGAAAGAAATCTCATTATTCCTTCGTTAACATACTCTTGGATAGAGTGGTCTTCCTTGTCATCGACGATTTTACATTCAAATGCTAAATATGAAAGTTCTTCATAGCCCCTTCTAAAAACGAAATCAATAGTGGGCGGTCTGCCTTTTTTAGGCACTTTCGGAAAGATAGGATATTGATGAACTGGAATCGCCCCTGTTCCATTTTTCACTGAGTGTATATGAATTCGAACACATAGTTCTCTAGTTATCTTATCTTCAGGCCAACTTCTGTCAACAATTTTTTCATCATGTAGTGTCTTATAAGCAAGAATCACTGTTTTCAGTAACTGCAAATCATTGCATGGGCCGATTTCGGAAGCTATTTCTTTCGGGCTTCCTAGACTAGCGTATCTACTTTTTGGGATAAAATTGCCCCCCAAGCTTCGAGAATTTCACATATTATTTCGTCTGTGTCCCTGTATGCCTCGATCCCTGTCCAATACCTTCGTTCATTTGGTTTGATTATGAATATCTTCGTGCCTTCGAAGATCCGCATTATTTTTCTAAGAAGAACATCTTGTTGCCTTTTTTCCTTCAATCGATCAAACAAATCGTTCAAAGTTTTTTGCAGTACTTCCGAATTCTTGATTATTTCTACTGGTTCAGCTTGAGAGGTCTTTTCAAAGAGAAACGATATTACTTTTAGTCCCTTGTTTCCAGAGTATATTTTAGAGCTAAATGTCCTTCCAGTTTCTTTTGCAATTGAATTTAGCTGAGACAGAGAGCGTTCTGCATACTCGATTAGCATACTTTCATCAACGGGTTCTGTTGCGATTGAATTGTCTCTTTTTTGAAAGTAATCAATGGTGTATTCAATAGTATCAGAAACCAAGCTTCTTTCAATTTCATCTAGGTCAAAAAGTTTGAAGAAAATGTCATCTATGATTTGTTGGTGAATTCCAATTTTCTCGTTGGCCTCATTCTTTTCAAGAAGGATAGTGATAGAGTTGTAAGATGATAGAATTGATTGATACTCATCTGTTCCTCTTTGCGGAAGTCTTATCGGAAGAGTAACCAGGTCGTCTTTCAAAATGTCATCTCTTTCGACGCCCCAAACCGAACAAGTCAGGAATAAGAGATATTTTGCAATTTTAGAATTTAGATAACAGCATACAATTTTTAAGAGGTCTGCATTTTCTGGTTTCCCCGATATGCCAATTACTCCATCTGGATATGCTATGTCAAAGTCAGCAAAAGCCGATACCAAATCCCCCTCTTTCAAGGTAACTTTCAGTAAACAAAGGGGTGCCGTAAATCTTGCTTTGGTTTTTGGCCGACGGAAAGCAGTGTTTTCTATTGCTTCGAGGCATTCTTTATTTACCGCGTACTTGGTCAGTGATTTTGCAGAGACATACGGATACTTGAGTAGCCAAGGCGCGCTTGTTTGTACGGTTCCTCTTATTTGAAGTCCATCTCCGATTTCCCAGTGTAGCTCTTTAGCAATCTTGGCCAATGTACCCATTACGCGAACCTTTTCAATCAGTTTTAAATCCCGAGGCGTTCCCCACATAGCTACTTTCCAAATTTTGTCATCTTCAAGGGCTAAAACGATGGGAATTGTCGAATAATCGGATTTGTCGATTACAATTGCGCCAACGTATCTTGTTGCCAAGGAAGCCTTTGGGCAAATATAGGTTACTTGATTCAATTCTCCTGTCCCTGAAACTTTTTTAGAATAGTGTACAATAGCAGCTGGACCAACGGATTGATTGAAAAGACTATGCCGCAAAGCTGAAAGGTTCACTATCGTTTTCACATTTGCATCTTGAAGAAACTCTTGTCTAAACGATTTGTTTTTGTCACTTCGATTGAACAGAAGGCTTTTTGCCCCCATTATCAAACATATCTCACTTTGTTGTTCTGCTAAATCCAATGCTTTCCAAACGAATGCTTGGGCTATCTGCCGATCTCCTATCGGTCGTCTATTCAATTGGCAGTATCGCAAAGCCTTGGTTTCAGAGCCTTCATCGACGCTTAGCCAGGGAACATTGCCAACAACATAATCAAACTTGATTTTGTTAAACTGAGCAGAGGTGTCAAAAAAATCGAGAGGAAACAAAGTGACGTTGGTCAGTTTTGGAAACAGTTTAAGTTGTTGCCAAAGGGAATCTTGCGGAACATAATCTAACATGGTCAAATAGAGACTGAAAGCGGCGATACTAACTGCTTCCTTATTGATATCAACTCCAAAAATGTTGTTTAGCAGAATTTGTCTTAGCTCTTCAACATTGATGCTGCCTTTCTCGTCAATTCTTCGGTCAATTATCTTTCGATATGCTTCTACCAGAAAGATACCTGATCCACAAGATGGATCCAGTACCTTTGACGAAGTCTTAAACTCGGTCCAGGTAAGGATGTCGTCAAGAATGAAACTTACAAGAGACTGAGGTGTGTAATACGTACCCAAGCTTTCTGCTGTCTTTGTTCTGAGTTTGAAGGCCTCATTTTCGTAATGGAAAAACTCTTCGTAAATGTTGCTTATGAATTCTATTGGTATTATGTCAAATCGATAAGGCCACAACCGCGTTTGTTGATTCTCAGGGTTTGTTCCAAGCAGAAACTGTCTCAAAATGCTGAAGTGCCTTGACGAGACAGAATTCCGCTCTTCATCTGTAATGGGGAAAATGTCTCCATTAAAATGTGTGTTAATCGCCTCAAATATTTCATAAGCATGATCTTTGAGATCGACCTCTCTAAATCCTCTGTATTTGCCTAACCTGAAGGTTCTGAAGAACTCTTTTAGCGCGCCCCTGTCTTCGAGGCAAAGGATTAGTATTGATCTGGCAATTAGTCTATGAACAAATTTATCATCAAGACCTTCTTTCTTCAAAACTCTTCTAACGCTGCGCAAATTGTTTAATAGATAGATATCGGCTCGATTGTTCAAGTTGAAGAGGTCGCGTTTCTCATGCCAAAACTTGCCTGAACGCAGCTTTTCAGACGTAAATGACGAAAGCTTCTGTCTTATGTCTTCAGCATTTACAAAAGTCTTAAGATACATAATTAGTCTTTTTTGGGAATCTAATGGATCATCTTCTGAGGAGCGCGGCGGTTCAAAGCAATTGTAAATTCTTGCCTCACCCGGCAGGATAACAAAGAGTAACGGAATTCTGCCTTGATTCCATATTTCTTTATGTAAATTGGCAATCCCTTTCTCGTCGTATTTTTCCATTTTCTTAAAATAAATGACCGGAACGGTAGGGCTATCACGTTCAGTTTGAACAAAAAATATGGCGTCAATCTCAAATTTTCTTATTGCCTTTATCCAGAATCGAAATCGTTCTTCAGTCTCAAGCGAGATCTCCTTCCTAAGAAGCCCGGTACTATCCGAGAAACCCAATGCTTCGCAAATCTTTTCAAATGTGGCGTCACTATTTTGTGCCATGATGCAAACAACCTTTTAATTTAGCATCTTTGCTACAAAGCAGCAGGAGCTTATTTGCTGAAGGATAACGCATTATTCAGCATTCCTCCGGAACTACTTGAGTCACCCAAAATACTCTATATCGGCCTATCTTCTTCCAACCCACATCACTCCTAGACGCAGCCAACTCTAATAATATGCTCTGAACTGTCTTCTGATTTAGTCGTAACGCTTTGGCAATCTCATTTGGGGTTTGTGGCTCACAATTCTTTAGCGCATTGTACACTCGTTGAATTATTGCCAATGACATGTTTTTCAATAGCACCTTTCATTATTACTATTACATAACACTTTGCATTAGGCTGATACATAGTACTAATACATAGTACTTATTAAATGTACAATTCAATCGTAATCAAAATCGTGGAGACAAATATATGGCAAATGTCTGCGCCAGTACTGCATATCCTTTACCAAATTTTAAATAATGGAATAAACAAAGCATCATTCCATGCCAATACCCAGTTATGAAACGATAATGTACCCCTTTCTGAAGTTTCTCCATGACCGAAAAGAACGGTCACTAAGCGAAATAGAAGATCATCTCTATGGCTTTTTTAAAATGACCAAAGCAGAAAAAAGAAAGCTTTTGCCAAGCGGCAAACAGCCTATTTTCCGGAATAGAATCGGATGGGCGAAAACATATCTGAAGAAAGCTGGATTAGTTGAATCTCCAAAACGAGCTTACTTCAAAATTACTCAAAGAGGACTTGATATTCTGAAGGAGAATCCATCTGAAATAAATGACAAGTATCTCGAACGGTTTCCCGAATTCCTCGAATTTACTGGCATTAAGAAACAAGATGAAAAGGGTGACAAGGGACAAAAGACGCTTGACTACTCTTTAGACCCAAAAGAACTACTCGAAAACGCATATAACAAGCTCAAGGATGAGTTGGCTAATGAACTACTTGGTGAAGTCAAGAAAGCCCCACCTGATTTCTTCGAAAACCTCGTTATCGAATTGCTGGTAAGAATGGGATATGGCGGTTCGAGGGAGGATGCAGGACAAGCAATCGGACAAAGCGGGGATGAGGGGATAGACGGCATTATCAAAGAAGATAAACTTGGTTTGGACGCTATTTATGTTCAAGCAAAGAGATGGGACAAGGGTACAATAGGGCGTCCTGAAATACACAAATTCGTCGGAGCCCTCAAGGGGCAAGGAGCAAATAAGGGCATTTTCATCACAACATCCACCTTTTCCAGTGAAGCCACAGAATACGCGTCCAAAATAGACTCTCCCAAAATTGTCCTAATCGACGGAAGCCGTCTGGCGGAACTCATGTTTGAACATGATGTTGGGGTAACAAAAGAAGAGGTTTACAGAGTTAAGAAAATCGATCATGATTACTTCTCCGAAAGTTAAGGAGTGGTCTTCCGCCGATTCCGCGAATCCTGATCAGCAGTTGCGGTTCAGTTCCATTGCAGTTCTTCGGGTTCGATAAACGAATTCGGTGTTGTTGTGAGTTACATATTTGCCCACCAAAACTGGTTAGCTTCTTCGTCTGTGAGGACAAAACCGTAATACTTCTCTCTGAGGGAA
>Ga0182021_10010893_pt1 | contig 10786 bp, 12 predicted proteins | sample 612E3MmetaG_FD_120493 | JGI IMG/M metagenome (GOLD analysis project Ga0182021, IMG submission 120493) | Permafrost microbial communities from Stordalen Mire, Sweden - 612E3M metaG (Illumina Assembly) | ecosystem: Environmental > Terrestrial > Soil > Wetlands > Permafrost | place: Sweden...
CCCAACGCATCGGTGACTCTTAGCGGAGACACCTTCCTCAGCGGCAATGTCTATGCCGATGTTTTTGATGAGTTGGGTGTAGGCGGGAAGATAGATTGAGCCCAGGCCGTTGTCGTATGAACCGACGAGATCGCAGTGATTGCCGATCAGACCGAATGTTTGCAGCCCCGGAATGCCTACGTATTGTGCCTGCTGGAACGCATATCTGTACTCGTTTTCCGCCTGAAACACGAACGTATTCTGCATGGTGTCGCCCACCACGGTCAGGTTGCCATCGGCATTGGTCAGGACAGGCGAAAAGACCAGGTTCGCCGCGATACTGACCTGACCCGGCGGAACCAACAGTTTATCGTTGCGGGGATCAACCAGCCCTTCCTGATCGAGTATCTGGGAAAAGATGGCCATGGAGCCGGCGCCCCGGCTGAACGACAGCATTGCCGTGGTGATCTCGCCCCCCGGATGAGTATCGAGCCATTTTGCGGCACTAAGGGCAAAGTCGTTGTACGCACCACGCGCCGTGTCGATTAATTGCTGCGTGGGGTTGATGCTGGAACCGAGCGAGGTGCCGAGGGTGCCCACGCCGGGCTGATAGCCGACTTTGATGTTACTGTCAGGATCAGAATTGGCTATCTCAATTTGACGCGACAACTGCCCGACTGCTGTCGGCCACTTGTCGTTCGAATATCCACGGTCTGTTCTGATGTTGTTGGTGCCGTCGAATGCCGCAACATAGACAAAGGTGTTGTCTCCTGAGGAGACAACCTTGGTTCCCACTGCCGCAACGGCGTTTGCTTGTGTCGTGGCTGTGGCTTGTTGTTCCGGTGTCAGTGGTGTTGTGTCTGCCATGAGATCTCTCCATTAATGGGTAGTAATGTGTCAAAGTTAGCCGCCTCACCACTTGGGCTGGGCCGGATAGATCTCATATTGTTTAATGTGCGAGTATTTGTGTATGGGCCCTTCCGGCCAAAAATCAGGCCGCCGGTTATTCCTGGGTGCAATGAGATACACATACAACTGCGGCCCCTTCATGAAGAATGAGAGCGTATAGTCGGTCATGTCCTTCGGCAAGCGGTCGGAGAGATCGACCCGGTCGCGGTATGCCTCGCCGGTCGATCTGAGACGCCACTTTACGTAGAGAAACTCCCCCCGGGGTATGGGGCCGTGGATGTAGTGTTGCCCAATAGTCGAACCCTCATCAGTAAAGCTTCTGCCCATTTCGTCGCAAACTCTCATACTGGTGCCGTACTGGTAATCCAGCACCAGCACATCCGGGCTGTCATACCCCATGTCGAAATCAAGACTGTGCATATACAGCGTCTCACCCATGCACCCCTGGAGGGCAAGGATGATGGCGGCAATACTCGCCCACAAGACAAGACGCCGGAAGGCCAGACATACCCCTGCCGGACGGTGTCCAATGTGTGACAGCGAGTCGGCTACGGCGTGGTAGGTGGCCGAGTGAAATAGTGACCGCTTGGTCATGGCTTGATTCCTTCCCCGCCGGGTCGGTGTGTATTGCCAGCCGCATCGACCGACAGCGGCGACTGCCACTGAGGTTGCGCGGGATAGATCTCATATTGCTTCAGGTGCAGATACCGGTTGACAGGTTCCGGTCGTGAGGGATCAAGCCGCCACTCCTTATCCGGTAGGGAAAGATCCACATGCAGCCGGGAATCTACAAACCGGAAGGTAAAGGAACCATCCGTCACATCCTCCGGCAAGCGGTTGGCAAGGTCGATCCGCTCTTCATATACCGTGCCGGTTGATTTAACACGCCACTTGACATACCAGAATGTCCCGCGAGGCATAGGCCCGGCATAATGGCTTTGCTGGATGCCCACGCCACGTCCGACATAGCCTCGGGACATTCGGAAGCAATCATTCTCGCTGATGCAGTATTGGTAATTAAGCACTTCAATATCAGGGTTGCTCTCCCGCAGGTCAAAATCAAGGGTTTGGAAATACAACTTTGGCCCCCCCAGGCATGCCTGGAGCGAAAGACACGTAATGACGATTACTGCCACATAAAAAAGGGGAAGGCCCAATAGAGCAGGCATAACAGTGTCAGACCTATACTCTTGACAGAACCAATATTTGCTCAACTTTTTCAATGGCTATCCTCAGTTCTTGAAACAACCCATAGGTGTCGGGCCTACATTCCACACGTTTTTAAACCAACCTTATCCACTACTTCTCTCAACTTTTCGTCCTTCTCCAACGCTTTGGCAAATGCAGGGTCTTTCTTTGCCGCCAAACCTATTTTTTCAAGGCAGCAACAATATTTTTCGCCGCTTCACGAACAGCATTCTCCGGGCCGGTTTCCGAAGATAATGGGTGAGAAGCCGAACTGCCGTCTGCCTTAAATTCGGCTACAACCTTAGTGGTCGCCATATCCTTAAGCAAAACTTCTGTTTCAATCGTGCTTGCCCCCGCCATGACGCCAAACGCAAGGCGCGCTACCGTCGAAACGAACCTGACGCCTTTTACATCTACTTCCAGACTATAATCCGCCTTGTTTGGAGCAAGTACCGAACTTTTAAACACTCCCTCTGAAACGAGAGTTGCGAAGAGTTTTTCCCGCAAGTCCGATACTGCTTTTACCGAGTCTTCATCCGATTCTTTCACGCCTGACTTGACAAGAATAGATACCGTTTTGTCGTTTTTGATTGGCTCGACCAAGGCTTGCTTGATGGTGAACGTGCCGGATGAGCTGCAAGCGGACAAAAACACCAGAGACAACACGACAGACACCTTTTTGATAAAATGGGACATTTGCTTCCTCCTGTTTTTGTTAAGCCCGCAGAGAAGAACGTAGGCGGTATTCTTACGGCTTTGCCACCATCGTTGAGTGCACCATGCGTCAAAATTTTACTGCTTGGTCAAACTCCCCGTCCCGCTTTCCGCCCCGCCGCAACTGGTCGTACCGCTATACGTAAAACTCATGGTCGGTTGCCCGGTGGTAGGGGTTGTAATGGTACCCGTGCCGGAAAGCGCCCCTGTGCAGTGCGCCATGGTTGGTGTGAGGGAAAAGGTGAAGATGGTACTGTTGAGGGTGCCGACCATGTCGCCGGTAACAGAGGATGTCGTTGAATAAGATCCGGTGACGTTGGTTCCTGTCTCGGCCAGCACAAGGGTGGACGTAGCAGCACCGGTTACGGATGAATTGACGGCTCCCTTCCAGGTGCCGGTTACATCAAGGGGCGGCGTTGTAGTGGTAGTCGTTGTAGTGTTATCCGAACCGCCACTGCCGCAGCCAGCCAAAAATGCACATGTTGCTCCAAGAATGATCAATCGCTTCATTTCAATACCCTCCGTTTTTATGATGGTAACTTCTTATTGCAAGCAAAATTTACTTATTAAAAATCTTCTTTTTGTTCCATTACAGGAATTGCGGCGGCAACATACCGTTTTATTATTATAATGTCCACTAAGCAGTGCTTGTATTTATTGGGGTAAAAAATCAAGCACTGCTTGATTTTTTTTCAGAAACCCGCTCGCAGTAACGCTTCGGTATGGTTTCAATTCCATACCTCTATCCGGGAAAAATACGGTTTTACATAATGGACATTCCTGCTACACTCGGTCGCCTTTCCATCGGATCGCATATTTTACGAAAGTTGAGTTATTGAAATGGAAACCGTTCTCTTGATGTTCTCAGGTGGGGTAGACAGCACCTACCTTCTCCACTATTTTCTGACAAAAACAAACTTCCCCTTGCATGTGCATCACATATCTCTCAGATATCCGCAGCTTAACCGCTGGAAGATGGAAGACCCGGCTGTCCGGAATATTCTTGCGTATTGCAGAGATAACTACCGCGGCTTTGATTATTCGGCATCCCGGTTTGACATGCCGCCACTTCGATTGATCGGACGCGATTCTGATTTGCATCTAATGGTCGCCTCGAAAATCGGGCCGAACCTGGCAGGAGAAAAAATCACCCTTGCACTGGGTCATTGCCTTGAAGATGTTGAAGCTCCGGAGGTGCAGGAACGGATGCGGCGGCAATTGCTGCCCAATTTATGGAAAGCACTCATTGCCAGCGTTGAGGAAGAGAAAAAACTGAATCCGGAAATTTCACGGCCTCTCATAGATCAGCGGATTCCAAAGGAGGAAATCTTCAAAACTGTGCCGCCGGATTTGCTAAAACTTTGCTGGTCGTGCCGCATTCCGGATTTCCGTGGAGATGTCGGCTATCCGTGCGGACGGTGCAATACCTGCGAAAAAAACGAAAAGATCCTTGCCCGCCTGGGAAGATCGGCTGAATTTCCCAACCTGGTCAGACTTGAACAAGGACTTCCGGCGCCACCCGTAAAAAACTTCGCCATATTTCGTAATAACGGCAGGTAGTCAACGGATAAAAAACCCTGAAAATCATGTATTGCAGCGTTTCAAAGAGGACGCAACGTATCAAGCATCTCGCCGAGTTCGGTTTTGAACACGGCTCCGGAAAAGGGGTTTCTTCTCATCAATTCAGCCCGGTGTTTACTGTCGAGTTTCCATATTTTCTCATAACCGGTATATTTAGGCCGAGGCGACAAAGGCCAATATGTCCCGTAAATATGCGGCTTCAGTGCTAGTGAATTGACGGTTCCCGTTCCAGGCCTCGCCAGGAAGCGATTCAATTGGGGAGATATCAGATAGGAATACATTATTTCCGGATTCCATTGGAAAAAGCGGGGCGCGCCCGGCTTGCCACGTCTCATCAAATATTGATACAAGCTGTAATATTGCTCGGATCCGTGCACAAACCAGGTAGAGTTCTCGCAAGCAATCATGATTTCTCCACAGCCGACAACCGGAACACCTCCTCTGCCATGGATATGATCCATTATTTTCAGCAGGTTTGCCATCTGCGGTGAAATACATTGGGCAACGTCGGCATATACGTACATCTCTCCCGACTCCCAGAAATCGACAACATCCAGATTGTAAAATTCATAGGGTATCGCGTTTCCTTCACAATAAATTACCGCCCATGCGATATCTTGAATGTTTATGTCGTTGTTATATCTGGTAATAATGGTTCGAAATGGAATTCCGCATGCCGCAAAAGACCGCACCATAACCTCGCTGTCAATACCACCACTCAAGCAAAGGAATAATTCCCTTCCTTGATAGACTCGACCTATCTCTTGCGCGGCGATGACACATTCGGTTCTCCAATCATGTACCGGTCTTGCACAGCGCGGGTATGTTATCCAGAACTGATCATCTTTCGACTCGCGCCTGTTGAACACCCCTTCCGAATAGCCGAATTTTAATTCATTGCCCCTGGAAACCTGGTACTCATAATTGTTGCTGATTTCCAAAATGTTCTCCCTTACAAGAAGTCAGTACTTTCTTGTATAAATAGAATTGGATGCCTGCCTGCTGAATATTTGTAATATCCACGGTTTCACCGACATATTCGAATCCCATTTTTTCCAGTCGATGCATCCGGTACGACGGCACCTCGATTACAATTGACCGGCAATGCAATGATATCGCTTTTACTATTCTCGCCATATCCAGACGGGAAGCGAGACCTTGTCTTTGAAAGTCCGGATGGACAACCAGCCTGTTCATCATGGCGATGGGCGATACAAACTCGCAAGCAAAGGTATTGCCGGGATAATAGTCGGGAAATTTTTCAATAGAATCGTGAACACACAATCTCGCCGCGGCAACCATGCGATTACCGTGGTTAAGAATACCCCAGTGGCACGCATGACAATCATGGTCGTCCGTCCATACGCTTTCAGCAAAAACCTCCCGGCCAACATGCTTGTTCCAAACAACACTCCTCAACCAAGTCGCTGTTTCCAACAGTTCATGATTATCGGATGAAAACTCCACACATCGAAATTGCTGCATATACCACCTTATGAAAAAAATTCAGCAAGATTATTGAGCGGCTCCCATTTCAGTTGCATGTGAATATTATGCAAAACATCCGCGCCATGACGAGAGACAATGACGTCAGCCAGGCTCTCCGCGATCATGTCGCGTAACCGCATTCAACACTGCTTTCTGTGGTATAAAACGGCAGGTTTATATTATCCGAACTAAACCAGTAGTCATCGCTAATGCCACCTTCCTCCCTGGACTTGTGATAAATCGGCGTCCCTGGATATAGCTTGAGCAAATACAATCCTATCTGGTCGAGCTTAACGTCCTTTAAAAAGGTGCTTCCGGCTTTTCAATGCGACACGAACATCGTCCCAAGAGCTCAGGTATCCAAGATTTACCAACGCGACCCCATAACCGTTTCCCAACAATGTATTCTTTTATTGAAAGCAACCCCAAGGGCACGCTTTCAGACCCGACCTTAACCTCTTCAATATTTGGCGGATTCAGCAGCAGTATTTTTTTCAAATTCTATTCCTTTCCTGTTCGCTCAGTCACTGTTCAGGGCAGGAGCTCCAAGCGCTTGATAAAAGTTTTCACCACAGGGGCGGAATCCCATGCGACGTAAAAAACGCCCCGTTTTTTCTGTATTCACCCCGCTGGTTATTGACAGGGTCAACTCCGAGGCCTGCCGATTTTCCGCCCACCGCCGAAAAGCGAGCAACAGTTTGGCCGCCATTGAGCTGCCACGCGCTTTTCGTGCCACATACCAGGCAATCATATTGGCACTACGAGCCTGTGTGAACCAATACTCATCAACACTGCCGAAAAGTATGCCTTGCAACTCTCCGCCACGCTCGGCGACCAGACAGATATATTTGCTCCGCCCGTCACGAAAGTACACTTCGCTCTGGCGGCGAATCTTGTCGGGATCATAGTTCTGATTTTTATACCGTGTTTCCCGAGCGCCGATATCCCCAAGGGCAATCACGGCATCCATATCGTTTGGTTCCACTGGACGAATTAGTATCATCTCCCACCTCACAGCATTTTTGTGGTTGTATTGCCATCGTCGCCCAGGCCGATATACTGCACGGCCCGTTCTGGAAAGGTTGATTTCTTTAATTCAGCCAGCATTTTGTCGGTCTCACCAAAAGGCATGACAAGGTCGATCAGCCAGGCATGATCGCCACTGTGCCATTCGTTGGGTTGAAGCTTGACGTCTCCGCCCAGCAGACGGGCATGGACATCGTCCGTGACAAAAGCCCAGCTTATGTATCCAAACGGCATGTCGCCATTCATAAAAAGACGGCACTGGTTGAGAACAAGGGGAGGCAGGACAGCCCAGTCGAGATCCTGCAGCAAGAGGTGTTGCTTGCCCGGCATACGTCCGAATAACCAGACTACAGGACCAAGAGCTCCCATTTTTTTGAAGGCGGCTTTGGCGTGGTCAAGAAGTTCCTGCACCGCAGGATTGAGGTCATTCTGAGTTTTTTGCATTGTTTTGCTCCTTTATGTAGTGGTTTTCGTATTTTTATGCTCACTCCTTAATATGGCTGCTGTTTTCACTCAACCAACACTGAAGAAAATTTTCGCGCAAGATTCACCACTATCATTTTTGATTCCGCATCATAGATTTTTCTGTAATGTGAGATCAATTCTCGTTCACAATCGGTTTCTAGTATAGCCTCAACGCTACCAGTATGACCGAGGAAAAATGTAGGTGGTACCATAAGGGCAAGTGACAGCGCCTGAAGTTTTTCAACATTGAGCCTGTCCTTGCCGCTTTCATAACGCTGCACTTGTTGATTGGACAGCTTCAGCATACCAGCAAGCTCTTCCTGCGAAAGAGATAATTCCAGCCTGCGCCTTTTTATTGCTGCGCCAATTTCACTATTACCTACGACCCGTTTTATGTGCATTGATCGTCCTCCCTGAATACATAGCTTGCTGCATAATTCGACTCATTTTTGTCAACGGATGTGAACAGGTTTCGGAAATTGACCCACCTATAGGCGTCCTGATTAACCCACCTCATTTTGGACTATCGCTTAAAATAAGCATGTTAAGTGCTTTCGTAGGTCAATCTTCGACACCTACATGGGTTAAAGTTCAAAGCCGGCCCACATTTTAGGGTAAAACAAGCCTTTAATTAAATTTCCATACCTCCGTATCGCATTCATGTTCAACAATCAAGTTCAATTTCAGGTATTTATGTTTCTAATAAAGTGTAAAGTTTCTTTACACCTCTCTGAATTAACAAATGATTCCGATATGTTATAAATGTGTAAAGTTTCTTTACACATCTTGTAACATGTTGTTTTTGTTTAACTTTTTATAACCAGGGGAATGTATAAATAAATGTTGTTTAGAGGAAATCAGGAGATGTATTTTGGGAATCTACCTGTAAATGGGAAGAGCAGACATCAGAGAATGAACTTAGTGAAAAACCCATATTACAAAAGAGTCCAAATGTGTAACATGTCAACAATGCTTTAATAACAGCTGGTTATATTGTGTTGAAGCGTTATTTGATGTTGACGAGAGCGATTATTGGGGGTAACGCAAAAAATATTACTTTCACTCACTACTAACATCTGCCTAGCCCGCAGCCTTTGTTTTTGAGTTATCTCTGCAAAGAGAGCCGTTTCCAGGTGCAGATGTTTTGCTTCTAGGAATCTGATCCAGTAATACCCTTAGTAACATCGTCGTTGGTGCGTCTGAACTCCTACGACGCCTAACCCACCTGTTTTTCTTTTGAATAGACTCCATTTACAGCTGTTTTTTGGGAGGCACACGCTAATAGCGACAACATACATGCCAAATACAGTAATTTTGGAATAACCATTATGCGGCCAGAACTGATTTTTGTCATTTTGTTGAAGTATTCTTGTGTGACTACTCCACCAAAAGCCAATCCTCTGATGAGGATGTTAACCCATTAGCCGTACGGCTACATGGGTTTTTTAATGCACCAGCAGCAGATCGATCAAATACGGCAACCGGGTACTCAACTAAGAATTTGAGTAAAGAGGCGGCAAAGGTCGGTCTTGTCAACCGAAAGAGCGGTAACAAGCTGTCAAAGAGTGTTGTGCACGATATTTTGAACAACCCTATCTACTGTAGAGATTTCTACTGGAAGGGGATTCTCTACAACGGCACCCATAAGCCCATTATATCGAAAGAGTTGTTCGACAAGGTGCAGAAGGCTTTGGACACACGGTCAAGATGCCCTACCGGTCGCCAGAAGCACGATTTCATTTTTCAGGGAATGCTTACCTGCGGTTGTGCGGTTGTGCGGTTGTGCGGTTGTGCGGTTGTGCGGTTGTGCGGTTGTGGCCGAGATCCATAAAGGCAAATACATCTATTATCGTTGCACCCACAACCAGGGTAAATGTCCTGATAAATACGCCAGAGAAGAAAAGATCGATGAGCAGTTCACTCAGTCGCTGAGCTAGATAAAGATAGACGATGATGTCCTCGGCTGGATAGTCTCAGTAATGGGCGCATCAACCGCTGAGAGCATGAAACAACGTGCCGCCCAGGCCACGACCCTTAATCAGCAGAAGCAACGTTTGGAGGACCGTCTGGAGAAGATGTACATGGACAAGCTCGATGGGGTTATCAGCGAAGAGGAATACACACGGTTGAGCAAAAAGGTCAAGAGTGACCTGACGGATTTGAAGTTCAAGGTGGAGCAGTTGGAAGGAAAAAATGAGGGCTGTGTCGATAGCGGCAAACGTTTACTCGAACTCTCGCAAAAGGCCGCCAGTCTTTACTCTGCACAGATTCCGGCAGAAAAACGGAAGTTGCTTAATTCGGTGTACTCGAACTCCACTTGGGCAGGTGGGGAACTGACTCCGAACTTCAGAAATCCATTTGATATAATTGCGGTTTCCAATCAGGACTACCAAAGAAAAAAGGCCACTTTCCCGGAGGAAAATGACCTTTCTGATATTTGGCGTCCCCTACCGGATTTGAACCGGTGTCGCCGCCGTGAAAGGGCGGTGTCCTGGGCCAGGCTAGACGAAGGGGACGTATGAAACTGCCGCGCCGTTCCATTTAAGGAATCAGGCCCATGAAGCGCGGAAGGATGAGTTTTATACCCAACTATTTTGCGTAAGTCAATTGTTTTTTTACAAGGAGAAGTATTTTCCGCCTGACACTCTCCCCCACTAAAGGCCGTACCACCGCCTGATAACAAAGATATCGTGGCGTTTATTGCCGCCTGGCCAGACATTAACCGGATGGCGAGTGCGAGTAATTTCTGCCATCCGCTGCGACAGATTTGTCAGCATCACCCCGCCATTGCCCGGCTTGACGCATTCAAGGCGGCTTTCGATTGAGGTCTGCCGGTCGAGCACAATTATGACATGGCCGTTCCAGACGATCAAATCAAGCGGCTGAAGCATCTTCACAATTTCTGCGGACGGTTTGCCGGCAACTGTCACTCCCTGACCATACGTAAGCAGCTGCGTTGTGTTGCGGGGAGTCCAGCCACCGGTGGCGTGATACAGCAGACCTGAACAGTCAAGCCCGGCAAATAGATGCAACCACCTGCCATCCGCTCCGATGTCTTTAAAGAACCATTCTGCGAGTCCAGTCACCCCTTCAGGGACATTGCCGCCCCAGACATAGGGGCTTCCGACAGACGCCCTGAGTGCCGACACAATCTCCTCACGCGGCGGCAGCGACGGCCTGCGCGGCGGCGGAGCAGCATGCTGGAGCGTCAGAAAACGGCCGTCTACATACAGCTGAACATTCGGTGGATTCACATACTCAGCCGTTTCGACCTGATATATGTTGGACGCTCCGTAGCTATGTTTTTTCAGGATCGTAAAAACGGCTCCAGGGAGGGCGATGAATTCAAGCTCACGCACCTGCCCGCAGCGATCAACCTTCAGTACACGTCCGCTTGCCCCTCCGAAGACCGCTTTGAAATCAAGGGTATTCAAAA
>Ga0182021_10010895_pt1 | contig 10785 bp, 9 predicted proteins | sample 612E3MmetaG_FD_120493 | JGI IMG/M metagenome (GOLD analysis project Ga0182021, IMG submission 120493) | Permafrost microbial communities from Stordalen Mire, Sweden - 612E3M metaG (Illumina Assembly) | ecosystem: Environmental > Terrestrial > Soil > Wetlands > Permafrost | place: Sweden...
CTGCCCCTCGCCATCCCGGGCCTGATCACGGGCGTAATCCTCACGGCGGGCCGTGTCTTCGGCGAAGCCGCGGTGCTGCTGTTCACTTCCGGGCTCGGGACCCCGCCGCACTACGACTTCGGCAACCTGGATATCACCAACCCGGCTTCGCCGTGGAGCCCGTTCCGCCCTGCTACCACGCTGTCGGTCTACATCTACAAGATGCAGTCCGAAGGCCTCGGCGCCTTCACGCACCAGATCATCGACGGCTCCGCCGCAATCCTCATATCCATGGTCCTGATCTTCAACCTGGGGGCGCGCCTGCTCGGCCGCCTCCTGACACGACGGCTGACTGCCGCATGAGCACCGGAGAAGAGATGCCAGCAACGGCCACCTATCCAGAACCAGTCATCAGGCGCGTCGAGGTGACGGCGCCGCGCGCAACCGACGAAACGGTGCCCGCGGCTGAAGACATCAAGATCGCAACCGACCACGTTTCGATCCTCTACGGCGAGAAGGTCGCGGTGCGGGACGTCTCCCTGACAGTCCAAGCGCGTTCGATCATGGCCTTGATCGGCCCGTCCGGCAGCGGCAAGTCGACGTTCCTGCGCTGCTTCAACCGCATGAACGACCTGATCCCGGGCGCCAGCGTACGTGGCGAGGTCTGCCTCGACGGAGAGAACATCACGGACCCCGACGTGAGCGTGGTCGAGTTGCGGCGCCGCGTCGGCATGGTTTTCCAGAGGCCCAACCCGTTCCCGATGTCCATTTTCGAGAACGTAGCCTACGGTCCGCGCCGTCGCGGCCAGAACGACAAGCGTAAGCTCGAGGAACTGGTCGAGACGAGCCTCAAGCGTGCGGCCCTCTGGGACGAGGTCAAGGACGACCTTCGCCGCAAGTCTGGCCTGGCTCTCTCTGGCGGCCAGCAGCAACGCCTCTGCATCGCCCGCGTTCTGGCAACGGATCCCGAAGTGATCCTGATGGACGAACCGGCATCCGCGCTCGACCCGGTCTCGACACTCCGCATCGAAGAACTCATGCGCGAGCTTCGCGAGGCCTACACCATCGTCATCGTTACCCACAACATGCAGCAGGCGGCCCGTGTGAGCGACGTTACGGCCTTCTTCACGATGGCCGAGGATCGAGCCGGATACCTGGTCGAGGTCGGTCCGACCGGTCGCATCTTCACCCGCCCCAACGAGCGGCTAACCGAGGACTACATCTCCGGGCGGTTCGGATGAGCGCCCACCAGCACGAGGAGTCGACGATGCAGTCCCTTGAAGAAGCAGCCGGCGCCCCAGCTACCCAGGCCGCCGCCGCAACGGAGCCAGTCTCGGACGCGGCGATCGACGCGGAGAGGCATGCCGTCCATGTCCGCGAAGGCCTCGACCTGGAGATGGGGGCGGTCAAGGACGGGGTGCTGCGGATGGGCTCCTTCGTCGAGGAGCAGATTCTGGCTGCGCATGACGCGATCATGTGTCGCGACGCTGCACTGGCCCAGAAAGTGATCGCCTCAGATGGACGGGTCAATGAGGTCCAGCGCGCGGTATCCGGCCTGGTCGGGATGACCATCGCGACCCAGGCGCCGGTGGCCCGCGACCTACGATTCCTGCTCGCCCTGGACCGGGTGACCTACGAACTGGAGCGGATCGGCGACCATGCCGGGTCCGTCGCCAAGCAGGCCCGCAAGCTCGCCGGTGTCACGAGCATGGTGACCTATGACGAACTGACGCCAATGGCCCAGCTTGCTGCTCGCCAGGTTCGCGACGTGGTCATGGCCCTCGTGGACATCGACGAGGCCAAGGCCCGCGAAGTCGCAAGCCGCGACGACGAGATCGACCGCCTCTACCACCAGGTATTCGACGACGTCCTGGAAGAGATGCGGTCCGACCCGTCCAAGGTGGATCCAGGCACGCGCATCCTCTTCGCCGCTCACTACCTCGAGCGCATCGGCGACCGCGTCACCAACATCGCCGAAGACGTCGTCTTCCTGGCGACCGGCGAAGTCGAAGACCTGAACCCCTGAACTCCTCCCAGGGCGATGAAGAGCGGCCGGCAGCGGCCGCTCTTCAGTATTCGGCCATGCGTCCGGCCACCTCCGGCGTGAGCGTTCACCCTCAGGGAAATTGCCGCCAACCGGCCCACTCCGTCGTGTAGGGATCGGCCGCGCCCGAGTTGGGCCGGGCCGACTGGGGATGAGGTCAGTCGACACGGCGGCGCGGTTCACGCTCTGGCGCGCATCGACACGACCTCGGCACCCGAGTGGAGGGCGCTCGATGCGAGGTACGTATCGATCGCGGGTCGCGTGGCCTGCGTCCTCGGGCGATAGGGGTCCCGGGCGCAGGAGCCTCGGACTACCGGGGCGACCTACCTAGCCGGCCGACTCCATCTCCGACTCGGCCAGCAGATCAAAGCCATCGGCCTCCGGGAGATCCAGGTTGAGGATCCCAGCAAGAGTCGGAGCCCAGTCCATGAGCCGGGGCGAGCGATGGGCGATGCCGGCCCCGATGTCGGCCACGGCCGGGTGGCCCCCGCCGACGATGGCGAGCGTCCGAGCCGTCGAGAGCGAGCCGTGAATGCCGCTGATCGGGACAGACGGCGACGCGAAGACCCGCCCTGGAGCCGCCAGGAGCAGCAGCGTATCGGGCTCGCGCCAGCGCCAGTTCTCCACCCCATCCAGAGCGGCAAGGTGATTGATGGCCATGTGGGCATCGACGCCGGACGTCAGCCGCAACCACGCGGCGCAGCCGTCGGAGATCCAGTCGTCGAAGAGGCCGGCGCAGTCCCTCGGCGCCGTCGGGTCGATAGCCGGGAACGGCAGGCGCCGCATCATGTCGTGGTCAGAAACGACGGCGATGACCGTCCTGTCCCAATCTGCCTCGAGGGCCTCCCTTATCTCACCCACAATCGCATCCGCGGCCCGGACGCATTCGATCGTCGCGGCCGCGGTTGGGCCCAGATCGTGGCCGAGCGTGTCCGTCTCATTGAACTGGACGAACAGCAGATCCAGGTCGCGATCCACGACGGCTTCCAGCGCGAACGGTCGAATGGCCGCGTTGGTTGGGTAGCCGTGGGCGTCCAGCTCGGTTCCCTCCGGCACGATCCCGGCCGCAGGCCAGGCCCGGTCGACCTCGTCGAGGCGGAGAACCCTCTGGAGCTTGTGATCACCCATGATCACGGCAGACCGAAGCCCGGCGTCGCGGGCGGCATGGACGATCGTCGTGGCGATCGTGCGGTCTCTGCCGGCCCAACCCGGGACGGCGCCAGGCCGCTGGACCGTCGTCCGGACGCCCGTGAGGCGCTGGCTCATGCCCGTCAGCAGGCCGGTGAAGGCCGGGTAAGTGGTCGACGGGAGCCCGCTGCGACCGCCCTCCGGTGCGTAGCCGCCCTCCTGGCCAAGCCGCCAGAGGTTGGGGGTGGTTGTTCTTCGGAAGGCATGGAGCGGGAAGCCATCGAATGCCAGAAGGACGATCCTCGGTCTTTCAGCCATGCTCAACCTCGCCAAAAGCGGCTCACCCCGTTTGGAGTCTGGGCGAGCGCAATTAACGAGCCGTTCGCGGCACGTTAATGCTGCCGGCGCAGCCTTCTGAGGTGAGCGAGGCGCGGCTGCGAGCGGCCTGCTCACCATGGAGGTTCCGCCGCAATGCCCTACGCCGACACGATCGCGACCGTCCGCTCCTGGTCCGAAGACCGCGCGATCGCAGTCTGGACGCTCTTCGCCGGCGATCTACCCGCAGCCGCATTGGTCGTTCTTGGCAACGACCTCGAGCAGGTCCGCAAAGACGGCGCGTTCGTGGTGCTCGTGGTCCCAGACGAGATGACGCCCACGCCCGTGGAGCGACGGCTGGCGGATATCGTCGTGCATGGCCCGCTTCCTCCATCCCCGTTCGGCTTGCTGGTGGCGCTCGCGGCCGTCGACGTTCCGGACGTTCGGCTGTTGGGTTTGGTGGGCGGGTCCAGTGAGGCGCTCATCGCCGGCCAACGCGCCGGAGCGGGCGCGATCATCGGCATTGCCGGCCAGGGCCATTCGAGCCGGCTCGATCTACTGTGCGGCCAACCCGACCGAATCGTCGAACCATCCGACTTCGCGGCAATGGACTCGTACCTTTACGGCGCGGGGCGGCATCATCGCCAGCGGGTCCTGCTCAACCCCGGGCCGGCAGTCGTCAGCGACAGGGTTCACAGGGCCGTCGCCGGCCCGGACCTGTGCCACCGCGAGCCCGAGTACGCCGAGATGTTCAAGCGGATTCGCGAGAAGTTGCTGCGCGTCGCCGGGGTGGGCGGGAACTGGGAACTCGCCCTCATCGCCGGCTCGGGCACGGCCGCGATGGAGGCCATGGTCGGCGCGTCAGTTCGCGAAGGGCATCACCTGCTCGTCTGCCGGAACGGCGTCTACGGCGATCGCCTGGCGACGATCGGTGAGCGGCTGGGCATCGAGACGCTGGCCATCCACGCCTCCCAGACCGAACCCATCGATCCGGCCATGATGGCTTCCGCTCTGGACGCCGACCCGGACATCGACGCCGTCGCGGTCGTGCACCACGAGACCACGACCGGGCTGCTCAACCCGGTGCACGAAATCGCGGCGCTGGCCGGGGCCAGGGGCGTTCGAGTAGTCGTGGATGCCATCAGCTCCCTTGGAGCCGAGGAGTTGCGCCTGGCCGGCTCGGGCATCGACATGGTCGCCTGCACGTCGAACAAATGCCTCCACGGACTGCCCGGAACAGCCTTCATACTCCTCTCCCCCGCCGGCGCCAAACGCGCCGCCGAGTCCCCACGACGGTCGCTGTACCTGGACGTCGCCGGCTACCTGCAAGCGCAGGAGACGAACTCGGTGCCGTTCACGCCGGCCGTTCCGGCCGTCTATGGCCTGGAAGCCGCTCTGGACGAACTCCTGGACGAGGGCCTGGAACACCGTCAGGCGGCGTACCGCGGCCGTGTCGCATTCCTCGACCAGGCCCTCGGGCGACTGGGCTTGGAGCCGACGGTCGCGGTCGAGAACAGATCGTCTTCGGTGCGCAGCTTTCGGCTCCCCGACGGGGTCGACTATCGAAACCTCCACGACGCGCTGAAGCGCGATGGCTACGTCATCTACGCCGGGCTCGGAAACGCCGCGAAGACAACATTCCGGATCTGCACACTCGGGGCACTCCAGCTGGAGGTGCTCGCCGACTTCGTGGCGTCGTTCGATCGGGCGCTTCTCGAGGCGAAGCTGTCCAACACCGCCGCACGCCATGCCAACGCGGCGGGCGGGCCGTGTGGCGCCTCGGCCGTGCCCGCATGACCGGCTCGGTGGACATCGGCGAGGGGTCGGTCGGCGCCGCCGGCGCACGGACCGGCACGAGCCCGGCGATGCCCAGCAGGCGACTTCGGGCGGTGATTCTCGACTGGGCCGGCACGACTCAGGACTACGGCTCGCTGGCCCCAGTGCGGGCCTTCGTGGAGTTGTTCGCCAGGTTCGGGGTCCCAATAACGACCGCCCAGGCACGGGGACCGATGGGCATCTTCAAGCTCGACCACATCCGAGCGATCGCCGCCATCCCCTATGTGGCCGAGAAGTGGCAGCGGGTCCACGGGTCAGCCCTTACCGAGAACGACATCCAGGCCATGTACTTGGACCTCGTTCCAATCCAGGAGCATGTCCTGCCGGAGTTCTGTGACCTGATCCCCGGTACGGTTGAAGCGGTCGCTGAGATCCGAGCCCGAGGCTACAAGGTGGGGTCCACGACGGGCTACCCGCGTTCGATCGGAGACATCGCCGCCAGACGGGCCATCGAACAGGGCTACGAGCCGGACGTCATGGTTTGCGCGGACGAGGTCCCGGCCGGACGCCCGGAACCGTGGATGCTTCTGCGAGCCATGGAGGAGATGCGCGTCTTTCCACCCAGCTGCGTCGTGAAGGTGGGCGACACCGAGGCGGACATGGCGGAAGGGCTCAACGCCGGAGCCTGGACGGTCGGCATCACCAAGACCGGCAATTACGTCGGCCTCGATCGAGCGGAGACGGCCGCGATGCCATCCGGGCAGCTGGCCCAACTCGTCCGGGATGCTGCCGCGAGACTGCGAGGGGCAGGAGCCCACTACCTGATCGGCTCCATCGGCGATCTGCCGCCCGTGCTCGATGAGATCGAGATCGCTCTGGCGCTGGGCGAGCGTCCCTGAGGTCGCGGTGAACATTGCCGAGCGCGCCGACCGGAGCCGTCGTGTTTCCATACTGGGCGCCTTCGACAGCGCCACGACCTACACGATTGCCAGCGGTAGCGTGGCGCAGTTCAGGGGTCGGCATCGGGACTCTCCTGGCTGGCACGGAGCGCGTGCCGCCACCCGAGCCGAATCGCACGCTCCGGTGTCTGGATCGCACCGGAGCCCGCGACCTGGGCTGCGCCCGCTACCTCGCCACGCGAAGCGGGACGTAGAGATCGATAGGCGCAACCGCCAGCATTGCCCGAGCGGCCGTCAACCCAGCCAGATCGGGTTCGTCCAGGCTCGCTTTCCGAGCGCATCTACGATGGTGATCCGGAAGTACGTGCCCAGGAGCGGGTCCACCTCGAAGCCGGCGTTGTGGAACATGGTGAGTGGAATCCGGGTCTCGGTGAGGTCGGCGCCGTAACGGCACTCGTACCGCTCGCCTCCGCCGGAGACGATGACCTTCATCACCGGCGAGCTCGAGACGATGACTTCGTCACGGTCGACGACGACATCCAGCAGCTTGGGCCCCTCGCTGGAGTAGAAATGGCCGGCTCGAAGCGCGGCCACCAGTGCCTCCGGATCGTTCTCCTCGGCCCGAACCTCCACCCATCCGAGCCCATGATCCGGGTACTCCGGATACTCCGGTGGGAAATGGGCGTCGTCGGTGGCGCAGGCGTCGATGCGCCGGCCGCGAGAGATGAGAACGTCCAGGATGTGGCCACTGTCCCCCATCTCGTAAGCGAGCGCGGACGCCCCGTTGAAGATCTCGAGGGCGTGGGCGGCCGGCATGGACTCCACATCGGCAACCGTGAGCCCGTAGTAGGCAGGGTGAGCCACGATGACGAAGGCGCCGCTCGCCGCCGCGCGAGCCGCGAGAGCGGGACCGGTTTCGCCCGGCGCCGACAGAGCGAAGTCGAGTAGCAGGCCGACAGCCACGATGTGCCACAGGTTGCCGACCTGGGTGCGCGGGGCATGAAGCTCGGCACCGATCAACGTCGTGAACCCGCCGGTCCGAAACGATCTGGTGTCGGTCATCGGATGGCCGAAACGGGGGATGCAGTGGTCGGTCAGGGCCACGAAGTCGTAGCCGTTGTCGCGATACCAGGCCACCGTTTCGGCCGGACTCAGGTTCCCATCCGAGTTGGTCGAGTGAGTGTGCAGGTTGCCCCGCCAGAATCGGCCGGGCATCTCGAAGGGCAGTCGGTTCAACGGGGCTCCTCTCGTCTAGCGTTGGCTGGTGGCGTGGGCTCGCCAGGGTTCGTCGCGGCCGGCAGTCACGCGGGCGGCGCCGCCGGACCGGTTGACGGGGCCGGTGAGACGGCCGAGCGATCGGCGATCACCCGGCTCGATCCCACAGGGATCCTGACGGCTACCTCACTGCCGGCCGGCCAGTTGCCGGCGGCCGCGCTGGGTACGTCTACGGCCAGCCGGCGAGCCGACGGCAACACCGACTGGTTCTCGTCGCCCTGCCGGACTTCGCGGACGAGCAGCCTCGTCGTCGCCCCAAGGAACGTTTGTACCTCCACCCGCCCGGTCAGCGTCAGGTCGCCGTTGAGCGTGCCATTCGCGGCATTCAGCGGCTCGATCAGCTCCGGCCGGACCAGCAGGAGTGCCGGTTCCCCGTCCGCGAGTCCGGCGGCTCCCTGAACCGTGACGCGACGCCCGGCACGCTCCACCACGCCCTGGGCGCCCGACACGACTCGCACAGGGATCTCGTTCATGGCCCCGATGAAACCGGCGGTGAAGGCCGAGCGCGGTTCCGCGTAGATCTGGCCCGGCGTGCCAACCTCTTCGATAGCGCCGCGGTTCATGACGACCACTCGGTCGCTGATGGAAAGCGCTTCCGATTGGTCGTGCGTGACCAGGATCGTCGTGATGCCGAGCTGCGTAACCATCCGGCGGATCTCGGTCCGAAGCTCCTCGCGGACCTTGGCGTCCACCGCGCTGAGCGGCTCGTCGAGCAGCAGTACTCCCGGCTCTATGGCCACGGCACGCGCCAGAGCGACGCGCTGCTGCTGACCGCCGGACATATGGTGTGGGTAGCTGCCGGCAACGTGCGACAGCCCGAACAGCTCCAGGAGCTCCGCGACTCGAGCCCGCCGCTCTGCGGGAGCGCGCTTGCGGACGGCCAGACCGAACTCCACGTTCTCGGCCGCGGTCATGTTGGGGAATAGGGCGTAGCCCTGGAAGACCATCCCCATCCCACGCTTGTTCGGGGTCAGGTCGGTCACGTCGATACCGTCGACGATCACTGCGCCGGAGTCCGGCGCTTCGAAGCCCGCCGTGATGCGGAGCGTCGTCGTCTTGCCGCATCCAGACGGCCCCAGGAACGAGACGAGCTCCCCGTTTTCGACGGTCAGGTTGAAGTCGCTGACGGCCGGTTGGTCACCGAAGCTCTTGCAGACATTGACGAGTTCGAGACGAGACATGGGCGATCTTGTCCTACCTTGCTACATTGGGCCGCCGCGGACGACCCGCGTGCCGGGGGTCCGACGGGCAACCGCGGCCAGCGCAATGACACCTGCCCACGTAATCAGGAAGCTCACGAGAACAAGTGCCTTGCCCACATGCGGTGAGTACTCATTCACATTCAGCAGGTAAACCGGGAACGTTGGATACCCGAGCAGCGCTGCCAGCGTGAACTCCCCCATCGCCGTGGTGAAAGCCAGGAGCGCCCCTGAGACCAACCCGAGCGAGATGGAGGGGACGATCACCTGCAGGAACGTGCGCGTTGGGTTGGCGCCAAGGCTCTCAGCCGCCTCGCTCAGCGTGCGCACGTCCACCGCCCTCAGCGCGTTGTCGATGGCGCGGAAGACGAACGGAAGGGTCAGCACGAAGTAGCCACCGTAGAGGAGAACGGGCGCCCAGTCTGAACTGATCAGGTTGACGGGAGAGTTGATGCCGTAGACGCTCGAGAGTCCTACGGCGAGGATGATGGGTGGGATGACGAAGGGAAGGATCGTCAAGAACTCCACAGTGGCCCGCAGACGAGGGAACCGCAGTTCCACCAGATAGGCCGTGGGCGCAACCACGACCAGCGCTAAAACGGTCGTGACGATCGAGTAGGTCAGGCTCAGGATCAGCGCCGAGTGGAAGCCGTCGTCACCCAGACCATCGAAGAGCGGCTGCAGGGTGAAGGCCTTCCCCGTCGAGAAGCCGAACACCGCTGTTGCGTAGAGCGGCAGCAGGAAGTAGACGACCGACACGGCCAGCACCACGACCGCCCAGATCGGCGTACGCGGTTTGCGGTTCTGGCTGCGGCGAGCGGCGCCGGCCGCATGAGCCCCGGCCACGACGGCGGGCAACGTCTCCTCGGTTGCCTCGCCCGTGATCGAAGTGCCGCTCATGCCCGCCCCCTCACCGGGACAGCCAACGGGCGGAGCGGCTCTCGAGGACGGCCCGGCCACCTATGCAGACGGCCATGATGGCAGCCAGGCCGATTGCCAGGGCGTCCGCCTGGCCGGGATCGTAGTTGACATCGCCGTTGATGAGGTTGGAGATCTGCAGAGGAACAAGCGGCACGAACCCGGTCGTCAGGCCGTAGGCGGTCGCATATGCTCCAAAGGCATTCGCATAGAGGAGCAGGAGCGAGGACAGGAACGGCGTCATGAGGATCGGGGTGGCCACGTGCCGCAGGTACTGCCATCGGCTTGCACCGAGGATCTCCGCGGCTTCGCGCCATGACGGCTTCATCGCCTGCAGCGGCGGCAGCATCACTAGCACCATGAGCGGGATCTCCCAGTAGGCATACACCACGGTCAAGCCCAGGACGGAGTAGAGCTTGAACCCGCCGCCGTACAGATCCAATCCTGCGCCCAGAAGCGTCTGCGTCAGCAGCCCCTCGGCACCTAGCGTCGCGATAAAGGCAAAGGCGAGTGGCACGCCGGCGAAGTTGGCCGCCACGCTGCTGAACGTGGTGGCGATCTCCTGGATGATCGGCCGTCGGGACGACACGATCGCCTGGGCGATCAGCAGACCGACCAGGCCTCCCAACACCGTCGAGGCCAATGAGAGTTCAAGGGAGTTGCGGAACGGCACCAGGTCGATCGGGTGCCCAAGGTACGAGTAGTTGGCGAAGGTGAAGCTGCCGCTCTTGCTGTCGTGGAAGCTGCCCCAGAACAGCGACACGGTCGGCAGGAGCAGAAAGAGCGTGATCAGCGTCGCGAAGGGAAGCAGCACGAGTGAGGCACGCCCACCGCGGCGCCTGGCCACGGTGGGCGTGCCCGCGATGCTTCCGACGGTCAACGAAAGCACGCTTGCGCTCCGAAGTTCAACTGTCGGCTAGGAATTGATGACGATCTTCCAGCCGGTCCCCAGTGTCTTCTGGGCGGCTGTGATCTTGTCGATGTTGGTGACGAGCGTGACCTTCTTGTAAAGGTCGGCCGCCGGGAGCTTGGCGGCGAGATCCGCGGGGATCTTGCCGGCCGTGTTCAGGGCGTCGTAGCGGATCGGGTGGGCGTAGCCCTTGAGGAACAGCAACTGAGCGTCATCGCTATAGATGAGTTCCTGCCACAGCTTGGCGGCGTTCGGGTGAGGCGCCTTTGCGGCAATGATGTCCGCGTACGGGCTCGCCAGAGAACCACTGGACGGGATCGTCACGGAGATGTTCGGGGCGCC
>Ga0182021_10010896_pt1 | contig 10785 bp, 9 predicted proteins | sample 612E3MmetaG_FD_120493 | JGI IMG/M metagenome (GOLD analysis project Ga0182021, IMG submission 120493) | Permafrost microbial communities from Stordalen Mire, Sweden - 612E3M metaG (Illumina Assembly) | ecosystem: Environmental > Terrestrial > Soil > Wetlands > Permafrost | place: Sweden...
AAAAACTAATAGAACAAACATTCTGTTTTCATAAATAATTTTAAAATTCATTCTCTTATTTGCGATAAAGAGTAAAATACTGATTAGACTATAACCAATTATTAGAGAAATAGCTGAACCAAATAAACCAAATTTTGGAATAAGAAAAAATGCACTAATAAGAAACATTACTGCTCCTGCCATTTGGCAAATAGCTGGTATTAATATATTCTTTCTATAATATGACGGAGGTAGTAAAAGGTTAAATATTGTACTAAAAAAATATGCCGTTGCAGTATAACCAATTACTTCATAGGCTTTATAATAACTTTGTGCCATAAAGACAATCACCAGTGGTTTGGCGATTACATAATATAATAAACTTATTGAACCAAGTACTCTGACATAATAAGTTGTCATCTTCCCGAAAACAAATTTTGCTTCATCCTTATTGTCAATAAATGACATAAAATAAGGAAACCATGCAGTTGAAATTGCTGATGTTATAATTACAATACTATAACCCAACATATAGCCGGTTGAATATATACCCACAAGGCTCAAATTATAAAAATATTGTAATAGATAAATATTCCCTTGTTGAATCAAATAAATACTTAAGAAAGAGGGTAACATTGGTAACCCAAATTTGAATAAATCTTTTATAATAGAAAATTGGATTAAAATTGGAGTAAATGATTGTATTGATATTAAATAAATAAATAAAGTTATGGAACGAGATATAACTTCTGACCACAACATTCCTAATACATTCATTTTCAACACTATTACAAATAGTATTTTTAACCCAAGATTTAATAAAATAAAAATAAGATTAATTGTGACAAACTTAATTTGCTTTTCTTCAAATTGTAAACGAAAAATAAAGGGAATTTCAATTATTATCAAACAGGCACTAAGTAATGAAAGTAAAATAAAATTGTTATTTTGCTTTTCTTTAAATAGTAGTGAATCAATTTGATGAGTAAATAAAAATCCCAAAAAGAATACCAATAATGAAATAATTAATAATATAATAGCTGAAGTCCAAATTGTTTTTGCACGATGATTGCTATCTTTTTTATCGAAATATACCAGACCGATAGAAGTACCAAATCCAAAAGAAAACACCGAACTTATTAAAACCGAAAATATGGTTAATGTTGATAATATACCATATTCTTTAGGAATCAGATATGTTGTAAATAATGGGAGTAGTAATAATTGTAAAAAGGAATTTATTGCATTGCCGATTCCATATATAAGTGAACCTTTTGTGAGCTTAAGCAGTTGTTCCTTCATTTAGCTTTATAATATAAAATTATTTACCATAAACTGTTACATTTTCATCAAAAAATAATTAAATAATATCGAGCTGAAAAATGAAACTTCCCCTCAGATTAATACTTTTCAATTAAAATAGTTTTGGAAACCAAATGCCTTACTTTGTAGAGAAATTGAAGTTTAAATTTAAAATATGATATTCTGAAGCTACCATTGAACTTTAGCATTGTATAATTATAAAAGATATTTATCACAATTTTAACATTTTAAGCAATCTATTTACTCTTTCTAATGAGACTATCTTTATCATATAATTATATACAGGGGCCAAAAAAAGTTTAAAAATAAAAGCCTTGAGTCGGTTTAGTTTATCAAGTTTAACGGAATATAAATACCAGAATTTCTTGCTGAATTTTGTTTCTATATTTGTTGCTTTTGTCTCAATTTTGTCAAAAACAAATTCCACGAATTTTCTATACGTATAATTCCCATAAATTACAATGTCAGTATAAGCATTATCTATTATTTTTTGTCGTATTTTATCCTCTTGAATTATATCTATAACTTGATCAATATTACTAAAATCGCTCTTTAATTCGATATAATGAATATCCGGTTTTAAGATCCCATTATACTCTCCTTCCATCAGAACCTGACATGTTTTTGTCATACAAGCTTCAAGATGACGTGGACCAATTGCTTTAAGATTCAAATTCCCGTCCAGATTCGGAAAACAATTTGTTTCTGTTTCTTCAAAACTTGCTTCGGGATGTTGAAATAAGTATTTATTAATTTTTTCAGTTATTATGCCATCTCTGTCTAAAAGACTTGCACCACTTTCGCAGCCAATTGTATACTTACTCGATAATAGAAATTTATACCACTTTTTTCCTAATATTGAATTATTCCCTGTTTCTAAATCTACAATCAAACTTGTATTTTTGGCTTTTTCCTTAAAGATATTGACAAGGTGATATTTGTACATTCCAAACCGTCCAATTCTATAGGTTTTTATCCAAAGTGTTCTGAAAAAGATATCAGTTTTTTTTGTTGTTTTATTTTCCAAAAGGGCTACTTCTTTTATTGTAGTTTCATCCAGATATCCTGTAAGTACTCTATGGAATCTTACATTTTCAAAATTGACTTTGTTATATATATTATTCCACTCTGTTTCAGGGGCAACAGAAAATACATAATCAATGGAAAGTGTATTAATAAATTCACACCGCCAGTCCGTATGATGATATTCATCCTGAAAAAAAGCTGCTTTTTTTGCTCCATCAAAATTTACAGTTTTTAATATATCCAATGTTTTATAAAACCTGTGTTCATGCCAGAAATTTGTTAAGCTATGGTGAAACAGAATAATATCAAATTTTACATGATTTAGATACCAGGGAAACGGACTATAGAAGAAATTAAGATAAAATATTTTATCATGTGAGTATTTTTTAAAAGCATAAATACTTTCTATTAAAGATGCCGCTACCGGATATTCAATCAGGTTATATATTACCAGAATATTTTTCACCAAAACTTTAATTTCAAAGCAATAACATGCAAACTCTTTTATACTCTTTTAGAAATTACTTTTGCAGGAATTCCGCCAACAACATTAAACTCTTCAACATCTTTTGTTACAATAGCTCCGGCGGCTATAACAGAACCATTTCCAATTTTGACTCCAGCCATTATCTGGGCTCCATAACCAATCCATACATCATCACCAATAAAAATGTCCTTTTCATTTATGCCCTGGTCCCTAATTAGAATATCCTTTTGAGTAAAATTATGTGTTGTAGTTCTGATGTTAATGTTATATGAAATCAAACAGTTCTTTCCAATGATAATCTTAGAGTTTTTTCCGGCAACCAGCATTCCTCCATTTATATATGTATTATCTCCGATATAAATGTTTCCTGGAAATTTAATTATTACCTGGTGTAATATTTTTACATTTTTACCTTTGTTAACTGTTCTATATTTAATCATTGTAAAAATATCATATACGTAATTTGTAAACCTATTTATCATCCTTTTTAAGTTATAGTTACAAGCTTGATAGCAATTTGGAATAATTTTTTTTAACTATCTCCCAATCAAAATTATTTACAACAAATTCCCTTGCTTTTACTTTCATCGGAACAAGCTTTTCTTTATTTGATAAATAATTAATTATTTTTTGACTTATATCGATAGGGTTTTTAATATCAATAAAAATGCCGGTTATATTATTTTGAATAATATCGTGTATTACGGCAAGATCGGTTGCTATCGGTATAGTACCACAACTCATTGCTTCAATAATTACCAAACCAAAACCCTCCGACAAACTAGGCAAGATAAAAACATCCGCGGTTGCAAAATATGGTGGTAAATCAACATGAGGAATTGGTCCTATAAAAATAATATTGTTTGAAATACTAAGGCTTTCCGCTAATTCTGACATTTCATTACTTAGGTTCCCTTCTCCAATAACAAGCAGTTTTGCACCCGGGAACTTTTTAATTACTGCGGGTATAGCCTGAATCAGATACCTAATACCTTTTCGTTCAATGATCCCTCCAACAAAAAGCAAAAAATTGCCACTTATTTTGTATTTTATTTTTAATGAATTATCTTTTTTGTCAGGTGTAAATAATTTTGTGTCGATTCCCATGGGAAATACATGCACCTCATTATTATATCCAATCCCGATTGCTTTTTCCTTTAGTGCATTACTTACAACTGTTAGTTGGTCTATCCTTTTCAAAATATACCCTTTCAGTCTTTTTCCTATGAAATTGTCAAAGCTATTGATGTCGGCGCCATGTGCTGTAGCAACTATTTTTATATCCGTATTGATAAAAGTTTTGTAAAGTACCGCCAGGAAGCCCTGTGGGATAAGCCAATGTGCATGTATAATTTGAATTTTTTCATTTTTAACTATTTTCCTCAAAGAGATAAATTGATATAAAAGGTAAAAAGGCACTACAAAGAGATATGCCAGGTTCTTTCTTATCTTGGCCAAAATATCGCTCCCATAAGCCAACTCAACTTTTTCAATAAAGAACTGCTTATGTCTATAGATTTTGATGTCATCAATTATATCATAATTTAAGGAATTTCTGAAGGCCGGGGTTAAAATAAATATCTCAAACTCGCTTTTTAACCTTGTTGCTAATTCATATACAAAATTGCCATTAATATCTCCTTTGTATTTAGGATAAGAAGAAGTGAGTATCAATACCTTGGGTTTAGGCATATTTATCAATACAGGGTGGTTATATTGTTTATTGTATTGATTGAACTTTCAAAATCGATTCCAATTGTCCGGCAATACCATTGAATTGAATCCCATCTTGGTTTATTTTCATTTTTTGACAGTTCCAAAGCCTTTTCTCTGGTCAAATCTCCTTCACGGATCTGGTTGCTTCTGAATGTATCGTTTTCAGTAAAACCGGCAACCATGTAATAGATATAATTATAAAAAGCAGCTGTACCATCTCCTATCCGCCAGGTAGAAATGGTTCCCGGGTCAGTTTCCCAACCGTATTGATTAATTAATACTTCCTTAATTGTTTTTTCATCCCACTTCAGATAGTTATAAATGTTGAGATTCCTGTGTTTAATAATATAGTACGATTTAAAAGAATCAAGTGTGTCAAATAAGGAAGAGTTCAGATAGGCCGGGTTAAGCAAATACTGTATCCCATAGTGAGCAATCATTTTATATTTATCGAACATTGATAAACTATAAGTGTTGCCTTTCTTAAATTTTGGTCTGATTCCACAAAAACCCGATTTAAAATTAGTGGTTTCAAGAAGGTTTTCACCCAGAATAGAAGGATTTAGATTATTCTGCTTCATTAATAGATTTGCATAATAAAAGTACTGCTTATCACCTGCCATAAACAATGGGACAGTTCCAAGATCAGGTCTTTTCAGCCATGCGTGGACATTTTGATGGATGTTCTGTCTTTTCTTGCGTATATCAGCAGAAACAAGAATATGCTCCACACCAAGCTTACCACACATGCGAGCCTGATTCCTTCTTGCAAGGTCGGTCAACATTCCCCAATCGTATGAAAAAGCAATTGGTTTTAAACCTAATTCTTTAACCACATAATGAAGTGCATAGCTGCTATCCCTGCCGCCACTGAAAGGGACTAAACATTCTGGTCTACCGTCCTTTCTTTTGAAACCTTCTGCAATTTCTATTAAAGCATCTTTCCCCTGATAATTGATTTTATGGTAATTATTGCAATAGTTACAAACGCCTTCTCCATCAAAATCTATGAATGGAAATGTCTCCGGGAGGAGACATTTCGTACAACGCTTCAATTCCCCAATTTCTTCTTTTCTTTTACTGTATTCCTCAATAAATTTGCTGCTTACCTCAGACAAATTGTGTTCAAGTGAAGTATTTACATATGTTTTCTCAGGTTTGGCATCCTTTAAAAACTCTATTATATTCTTCTTGTTGCAAACACAAAGATTATTAAGCAACGCGCCTTGTTTTGCTAACTGGAAGGAAAATGATTCAAAATTTACACTTGCAACCCAACCGGGGGAAAGCTGGGTTATTAAGTCTTTAGAAATCTTAAGGTTATTTTTTTTTAGCAATTCTTCAAGAATAAATCTTTCTGAAGCGAAAATAAAAATCCCGTTTTCTAAATCGTTTAAATAGTAAAGGGAGCCATTATTAGATGAAAGAATCAAGTTGTTATAATAATCTGACAGTAAAGCAAAATTAGTCATTCCATAAATTTGAATGAAAAGCTCACCAATTATACTTCCAAAATCAACACCGGTTTTTAAGCCATTTGAAATAATTGCTGGTATTAATTCACTGTCTAATTCTGAGTCCCTTTCTTGTGTATTATATCTTCTCCATAACTCATTTTGATTCACGATTATACCGTTATGTATAACAACTAACCCATTTTTCACAACGGGTTGATTGTTATTGTCAAATTGTTCATAGCCATTAGTAACAAGTCGCGAATGTCCTATGCCAATAAACTCTTTCCCAGGCTTTTTTGCATATCTTAATACCTGATTCCGGAAGATTTCACTTTTGACAAGTTTACTTGCCTGAAATGGTGTTTTGAAGACTTTAATACATGATCCTTTTTTTATAGCAAACCCGGAAGCTTCTTTCCCTCTTGATTCCGAAAGAATAAAAAGGTCCCTGAAAACCTTCCCGGCATTAATACTACTTTTTCTCTCAATTAATCCAAAAATACCGCACATATGCAGCTATTTGTATAATCTTTCATTATCCTGAATATCCATCCACATTGCAAAAAGAAGTGCCTGAAAAGCTGAGACAAATAAGAAGATAAAAGCCAGAAGAGGTTCATAGTTCAGATGACTCCCAAATAAAAAACTTTTTATTATTTTTATTAAATATGGAAGGGTTAGAATACCGAGTAGAAATGCTGCATTATAAAGCAAAAATAATGGATGAAAATCGCGAAACAAATATTTTATCCAAAGTCTTTTAAAAAATGAAACAAAAAGGAGCAAGGATATTCTTGGCACAACTTTTAGAACCTTCATTTTCGATTTTTCACCAATATCATAAACAGGCTTTATTTCGACTTCCCTTAATGTACAAAACGAAATATTTAATTTGACCAGCATGTCATTAGGCATACCATAACTCTTGTAAACATCATAAAGTCTGATAGCATTAACAGCTTTTTTGGATATAGCTGTATATCCAGATTGAGTATCGGAAACATGCCAGTAACCCGATGCAATTTTAGTCAAAATTGACAGAATTGAATTTCCGAAATATCTGGTCTTAGGAATTACCAGCCATGCACTCCGATGTATAAGCCTGTTCCCTTTAACATAATCAATATTTTCTTCAATAACCGGCTTACAGATTGACTCCAGCTCATCAGGATCCATTTGTCCGTCTCCTGCCATAACAGCGGTACAATCAATCCCATAATCCTTACACCATTTGTAACCCCTTGCAATAGCTGCTCCGACACCCGAATTTTTGAGCTGATTAATTAATATAATCCGTTCCTGTTCAGGTTTCATATTAAATACCTCAGAAGGAACAAAATACTTCATTTCTGTTTTTAACTGCTCCTGTAATATAAAATCAGCACGATTGTATTTTTTTAATTCAACCAGGTTAAGAATATTTTTTATTTCAATGGTAGTGATATTATTATCCTCAATTAACCGTTCTACAACTCCTTTAGTATCATCAACTGAACAATCATTTACAACAATAATTCTATCAACGAAATCAGGGATAGTTTCAATTACATTACCTATCTGTTTTTCTTCGTTATATGCCGGAACAACGACGGCGATGGTTTTATTATTCAACATAGATCTTAAACTTATATAATTGTTTAAAGTTTAGCGTTGCGGATTGATATCAGAAGACTAAATCAAGATAAAAGACAAAAGTAACAAGACAAAAGTTTAAAGTGATTGATTAATATGATTTTTGGACGATGGTTTTCAAAAATTCATTGACTTTTATCGCAAATTCAAACAGTCTATCACAGAGATTATTTTTCTTTTCTTCCTCTTTAATCTTTCGCCTTTCGTCTTTTATCTTGTTTTCAACCTTCTACTTTTATCTTTTTACTTTTGTCTTTTATCTTTATCCTTTGTTATCTAACCCTTTTCTAAATGACAAATATCCCTGTGTTTCCCTCTCCAGATCAAAGCAGAAATAAATCCCTTCCAGATCATCCATGTTTTATAAAATTCAAATCTTCTGATAGTTAATTTTATTGACTGATGAAGGACTATATTCCGGAAATGCCACGAAAGATATTTTCTATAAAAACTTTTTGATTTGTGTTTCATTACAACAATCAGTGGGTTGCGGGCATCATAGTAAGCTTTTAGTGGTGAAGTCTTACCAAGGGTCATGCTTTCTTTATGCCATATCTTTGCATACGGAGTATAAAACATCTCATAACCCAGTTTTTTTGCTCTGGCCTGCCAGTCATACTCTTCTCCCTGTAAAAAGAAAGTGGTATCATATCCGCCCGTTTCTGAGTAAAGTTTTGAACTGACCAGAGTAAAAATATCATCAATAAATGGACGTTCTGAAATAAAGTCATATTGTCCGATATCTTTTTCCCTACCGCCCAGGTGATCGCCATTCCAGCGGATTGGATCTTCTTTCTTCCCAACAGATTGAAGAATGTCGGGCTGGTCAAAAAAGTACACCTTCCCAGTCACAAATCCAATCATTTTATCTGTTTGGGCAATTTTTACCAATTCAGTCAAAACTTTTGTGTCTGCCCTGACATCATTATTAGTAATAAGAACATAATCAGTCTTCTTTTGCTCAAATGCATATTTAAGCCCGACATTAAAGCCTCCTGAATATCCGAGATTTCTGCTGTTAGATATCAATGTTACCTGGGGATATTTGTCTCGGACATATTCTAACGAACCATCTTTTGAACCATTGTCAATTACAACCAGCTCAAAAGCAGGATAATCGTTTGCAAGGTAGCTTTCAAGACAATCCTCCAGCAGATGTTTTCCATTATAATTTAATGTCAGTATAATAACTTTAGGTTCAATCATATTATACAATAGTCCTTGGTCTAAGTCGAACCTTAATTAACATAAAATTTACCCAGAGAAAAATGGTTCCGGATTATAGTAAAGACAAACCATCCTTTAATACTCTGACCACTTCTTCAACATCCTCATTAGTAAGATTAAGATGCAGTGGTAGTGAAATTATTTCATCTGAAGCTTTATGGGCCTTAGGACAGGTGCCTGATGCATATTGATACATTGAATAATGTGTATTATCGATGTAATGTACACCAGGATAAATCTGGTTGCTATAAAAGTGTTGCATTATTTTATCACGGTCGGATACTCTTATCTGAAAAAGATGTCTCGAAGAAGAACAACCAGGTGCGATGTTAACAATTTCTACTTTCTCTTCATTTTTCAGTTTACCAATATATAGTTGAGCCAATTCATTTCGCCTGACATTGTCTTCATCCAGATATTTTAACTGGACAAGAGCTATTGAAGCGACAATGGAATTGCCATGATATTTGAATCCGACTTCGGGCACATCATAGTGCCATTTATAACTATTCCCGTTTTTATTAAACCGCTGGTATGTATCCTTTGATATACCAAGCCAGCTAATCTGTCGTGCAAGTATATCGAGTTCCTTGTCTTTAAAACATATCATACCTGAATCAGCACTGGGAAGGTTTTTCACTGCCTGAAAACTGTAAATTATAACATCAGCTTCTTTTCCAGCATGTTCACCATTGATTTTTGTCCCTGCCATGTGCGCCGCATCGAGAATAAGTTTTAAATTATATTTTTTACATAGTTCAGCAATTTCAGATAATCGACCGGCATTTCCACCAATGCCGACAAACATTATAGCTTTGGTTTTATTCGTAATGCGGCTTTCAACTGAAACGGGATCGAGGCAGAGATACTCATCAATATCTGCAAAAACCGGTTTCAAATTTTCGTATAGTATAACATGGTTTGTGGAAACAAAAGTGAGAGGAGTCGTAATTATTTCATCTCCATCTTTCCATCCTTTGGTTTTCTTTAAAATATGTACTGCAAGATGTAATCCTACGGTATTTGAACATAAAAAATGAGCATTTACCAATCCAATATATTCTTTCCATTTTTCTTCAAAAGTAACCGTTTTAAAGCCCAAACCGGTCCATCCTTTATCGAGACATTCCCGTATTTCAGTCAGAATTTCTTCGGTATGAAATTTAGGTACAAAGACGTTTATTGCCATGCTAATTAAATTTATGCGAGTTTTTTTGGATTAATGATATAAAGGAGAAAGGAGAAAGTATGAAACAAGATAAAAGACAAAAGTAAAAAGAAATTAACTACCTGGTTTTTTGGACAATTGATCCCAAGATATTTTTAAGCTCACATGATTCCTTAATTAAATAATCCACCTCTGATTTATTTACTTCCTTAATAGTCCTTTTGATTATTCGTAGCCAATAGTTTGATTCTCTCATTTCTCTTAGTGATATCCGGACTTTATTAGCAAAATCAGCTTTCGAAGATCCAGATTGTGACTCCTCGTAGTTCGCACCTGACGAACAAGCACTTTTTGAGAGTTGAGTACGAATTGTTTTATTTTCAGGAGAATAGGGCAATGTCTTCAAAAATTCAATAACTCTTACTGCAAACTCAAAGAGTCTCTCGCACAGGTCACTTTTCTTTTCTTCCACTTTTATCTTTTTACTTTTGTCTTTTTTCTTTCCTAAAGTACCTATTCTTCATTGTAATAATCCTTGGACTTATCAGAATAACCATACCTGCTATAAGTATACTTCCCGTAATAATTACTGCCATAGGAATATCCATAACCCATTGCATAACCATATCTCAATCCATAGCCGTAATATCCGGATAAGCTGATGTCGTTTATTATGATCCCAATATTCCTGAGTCTTCCGGATTGATAATATTCCTGGATTAATTCGAGCGTGTTTTTAGACGAATATCTTTGGCGTACCACAAAAATAT
>Ga0182021_10010897_pt1 | contig 10784 bp, 5 predicted proteins | sample 612E3MmetaG_FD_120493 | JGI IMG/M metagenome (GOLD analysis project Ga0182021, IMG submission 120493) | Permafrost microbial communities from Stordalen Mire, Sweden - 612E3M metaG (Illumina Assembly) | ecosystem: Environmental > Terrestrial > Soil > Wetlands > Permafrost | place: Sweden...
GGTCGGCGCCCACTTGGCCAGGTCGTAGATCGCCTTGACCTGCTCGTCGCTGACTGGCTCATCAGTGAACTTGTTGGCGGTGCGGGCACTGCGAAACAGCAGGTCTTGGCCATCCCGGGAGAGGGCAAGCTGGCCGGCGAACTCGGTCTCGAAGTCGGTGACGTCAGAGGAGGTATTCTGCACAGAGGCGGTCGCATAAAATTGAATCGTCAACTAGTTATCATCATTCCGGTCTCTGATGTGACCTAAGTCACGGGGCGTCTAGTTGCTGGAGCGGTTGCAAGAAAACCGAGATCACTTGGGGCGAACAACTGTGGCGTCCACGGTAGTCCACACCGCATCGGCCTGGGCGAACAAGCGTCCGTCGGCGGCATACAGACAGGTCCCGCTGTAGTACTTGCGACCATCCTGTCCGCGAGGCCAGGCCAGCACAACATGGGGTTCGCCCACTAATGGGAGCTCTTGGATCGATGCCGTCATGGTCCCGAGCACCAGCTCGCGTCCGGCGATGCCACAGGCCCAGGCACCTGGGCAGTCCAAGGCAGCCCAGACCAGCTCGGGGGCGCTCTCGCGTGGCGTCCAGGCGGCCGCGCGTAGCGTGCTGTGCCCGGCCAGCAGTCCGGTGTGCAGGCAGAGTGCGTCAGAGGGGTCCCGCTTGGTCCCACAGGCGAAGCAGGTAGGGAAGGGATGCGAACGTAGGCCTTCGTAGGCCGGTCCAGCCGCCAGAGCCTGTGCGTAGCTGACCGGCAGCGGGACCTCGGTGGTGTCCAGCGGCTCGGCCGGAAAGGCCTGGGCTACCAGAACCTGGCCGTCCCAGACCTCCACCGTGCCGTCGTCACCGCGGGAGATAGCCATCTCGGTGTCCAGTGGCGGGGGCGTGCGAAGGCGAACCGTGACCGCACCACCGTCCTGAGCCCCGTCCACGAGTTGGGCCAGGTGACCGCTTGTCCAGCCTCTGTTACCAGACTCGGGAGGACCACAGAACCGTGTAGGGACGACGAAGGACTCGCTCATGGGCTAACGCTAGCCTCTGGCTCCGAAAGGGTGCGCTGGTGAGCCATCCCGCCATCGGGTCATCAGTGAGAGGGTGGATACGTGACGGACTTGATTGATACCACCGAGATGTACCTGCGGACGATCTATGAGCTCGAAGAAGAGGGCATCGTCCCTCTGCGAGCCCGCATCGCCGAGCGCCTGGGCCACTCTGGTCCGACCGTTTCTCAGACCGTGGCGAGGATGGAACGGGACGGCTTGCTCTCGCTCGCTGGGGACCGGCACCTCGAGCTGTCCGCTGAGGGGCGCCAGAAAGCGGTGCGTGTGATGCGCAAGCACCGGCTGGCCGAACGACTGCTGGTCGACGTCCTCGGCCTTGAGTGGGAGTACGTCCATGATGAGGCGTGCCGATGGGAGCACGTCGTCAGTGAGCGGGTCGAGCGCAAGATCCTGGCTCTCCTGGGTGAGCATAGGGAAAGTCCCTACGGCAACCCGATCCCGGGCCTGGATGAGCTGGGCGAGCCGCTGAACGAGGACTTCCGCCTGGGGGTGACCAACCTAGTGCACCTGGTCGATGATGGCGTCAACGTCGCCACGGTGCGCAGGATCGGGGAGCCGGCTCAGGTGGACCCGGAGTCGCTGAACCTGCTGACCCGGGCTGGTTTGATGCCAGGGCGGCGCGTCCTGATTCGCCGGGAGGGGGTCTGGATCGTTGTCCTGCGCGAGGGTGCCGACGCAGCCACGGAGGTGTCGCTTCCCGAGGACGTGGCCCTGCACGTGTTCGCAGACACCTCGGCCTAGCTCGCCTAGAGGTCATGGTCGCGGCTCTCTTCCGGACCACTGCGACGCGATCCGCCAGGTCGGAAGCCTGGAGGTCGCCCACGGCGGCGATCGTTAACCTCACCGGTGTCCACTGGTTGGGTGCCAGTCCTGGCAGGCTCTGCGCTTGCATGCGCATCTTTGGCCACGACTGACTCGCGCGCTCTGCCAGGAGGCTAATGGTGTGGCCTTGCCGGATGTCGACGTTGGTCGCTGGGGCCCGGAGTTCACGGTGTGACGACGGTTCGATCGCGCCCGCAACTGTCGGCTCGGCGTCGTCGTGGAAGTCCCCCGGCGAGCAGGACGGTGGTCCACAGTGTCATTGGTGATCGGGGGTGGAAACCCTGTCCTTCGGGGCAGGCAGGAACCTTTGCCTAGTCGGGTTGTTTCTGGTCTGCGATGTAGTCATTGACGATGTGCAGTGGCGTGTTGGTTTCGAAAGATCGGCTGGGTGCAGTTCAAACGCAGCCGCGCCTTCGCTGGCTGGGTACCGCATCACACGCGACAGGGCGGATCCGACGTGATCTGGGTCGAGAACCTCAGCATCAAAGCCGTGACCCGTTCCGCGCGGACAATCAAAGCCGTGACCCGTTCCGCGCGGACAACCGTGGCGGAACCGGGAACGTCGCACAGAAGACCGGGCTCACCGGGGCATCCTCAAATCCGGTTGGGGGCTGCTCGTGGCCCGGTTGGAGCAGAAAGCACCAGGCAGGGTCGAGAAGGTGAAAGCTCTGCGCACACGGCCCAGACCTGTAACCCCTGCAGCACATCGCTGCGCAGAGTCGCAAGAGCTAAGCGCCTTTCGTGTGCGTTTCTTGCGGATAATAGGGCGAACGCCGACGTGAACACGGCCCTACATCACGGCAGGACATGTCGTGACAGCACGTGCAGACGTAGAGTTCTGGTTCGGTCTGTGAAGCGTGAACCTCAACATACACAGCCTCCCAAGGTCGCATAGCGGTTGGAATCCTGGCCGTTCACGGCCGGGAGGATGTCAAACTGCCGTGACGGAACTGGCGACCATAATGGCGTGGGCGGAGGTCCAACTGGTTGCTATCGATCTGGGCCTAGGACTGCAACGTCTTGGCCTGCGCGATCTGGACGAGGTCGGGGCCGGCATGTTCATGGCGGGTCAAGAAGCCTGTAGCGCTGATCCCGGGGTAACAACGAAGTCGAGGAATCCCTCCTTCGGTGTGTCCTGCACTGGCCGGAGGTGACCCGATCACGTGGTTTCTTGGGGGGCGTTTTTGTCTCCCGTGTCCGAGATGTGACTTGTGGGCTCTGCGTGTGTATGGTCATCGGGCTTCGTCATTTTCGGCGGAGTACTTGATGCGGTTCGCCTAGTCCTGTCACCGCATTCAAGACTCTCAACATCCGCTTGGCAGGAGCGGGGGACCCACAATTGGGGCGTCGAGAGACGCTCCTTGGGGTGAAGTCTTTCGGTGGTTGATCGACCTCCAGTCGATCTGCCGACGTGAAGACCGGGTGCAATCTCCCATCCGAACCCGACAGCTGACCTCGTAGGCGTATGGAGAGGTTTCTCACTGTGTCGAGCCACACCACTGGTCGCCATCGCGTACCGAGCCATTTGAGTTCTACCTCGAATCTTTCGTCGGCTCTGTCGCGTACAGCGAAGCCGGCGAGCAAGGCATCCGCAGTGATCGTCATCTCTGGTGCAATGGTCGCCTCTCTGGCGCTTCCAGCCACCGCAGCCACGCCGGTCGCCAAGGCCCCGGCCGCAGTGCCGTTTGCTCTCGCGGTGGCTGTTGCTGCAGTACCTACGGCCGCGCAGGCACCGCTGGTTCCCCGGGCCTTCGGCGACATCGGTTTCAAGGGTGTCGTCAAGCCTACGTTCGTGCCGCCACCCGAGCTTGCTTCCCGCGACGCCGTCGTTGTCAGTCGCTCGACCACCCGCGACCCCATTTCCTCGACGTCAGTCTCAAGCACCGGTGGCGCCCTCGGCATCGCTGCCAGCCTGGCCGGGATCTACTACGTCTGGGGCGGTACCACCACTGCCGGCTTCGACTGCTCCGGTTTCACCCAGTACGTCTTCAACAAGCTGGGCATCAGCATTCCCCGCACGGCTGCGGAGCAGCAACAGGCACTGATGCCCGTGTCCGATCCACGACCGGGTGACCTCGTCTTCTTCGGCTCACCGGCCTACCACGTGGGCATCTATGCCGGCAACGGCATGATGTGGGACGCCCCGCACAGCGGTGCAGCGGTTGCGCTTCGCGCAGTGTGGTCGTCCAACCCGACATACGGTCGCCCCTGACCGATGTACCAGCGTAGGAACAGACCTACGCTGGATCCTGCCAGGCGCACGAGCAGGAATTTCGTCTGTATGGCGTACTAAGGGACGGGGCCCCTTTATCGCGGGCATGGTCGACAATCAGTTGGTCGACGCCGGGACCTGCTGGGTTATTGCGCGCAGCCAAGGTCAACCCCATCCGTGACCCGTCTGGGGTGTCTGGGGCCCGAGCGCCTGCACCTCAGCATCGGTAGTCGGACCATCCTGCGAGCCGTCCGCAAAGAACCCGCTCTCACCATCCACTTGGACAGCGCGACCGACGTCGCCATTGTCGAAGGCCTTGCTCACCCCCGCTGCTGCGACCGTGCCGGCGCTGATCAAGGCACGCAACCAGAAGTACCACTGGAAGTACCAGGTCTCCCAGTACGGCGAGCTCATCCAGGTGGAACCGAGGCGGGTCTTGGCCTAGTCGTCACCGACGTGCAGACCTACCTGAAGGCACAGCTTCCCTCCCAGAAGGTCTAAGGCTTCCACGGCCACAGCGGACTGCAGTTCGTCACCTGCGGCGGGAAGTTCGACTCCGCCACCGGCCACTGCCTATCCAACGTCGTGGCCTACACCAAGCTGGCCTCCAACACCCCAGCTACAAAGAAGTAGGCCGGGCTGACGGGCCTGACTCGCCCGCTGACTCGGTGCCTTTCCAGAGCGCCGCGGTGCCGCTCACGACCACCTCTGTCGCCGGTCCTGCGTCTCAGAGCTTGCAGTAACTAACCTGGACAGCGGCATCCTGCGATGGCAGGAACAGAGGCAGGCAGGTAACGGGTGAGAGAACGACTGTTGTGCCGGGATTCGTGTGAATCCGCCTCAACGCGAGCAGCGCGGACGCGGTCGCGTACGTCCGAAGCCTGGCGGCAGAACCACCGGTGGGGCCTGCCGTCTCGCCGGTGACTGCCGGTGGGTCGGGGTCTGGGGAGCCACTGCATCGGCGTTCGGCTGGCCAAATCCGGGTTAGCAGTCGTGAAGAAGCTCTCAACGCACGACAGATGCTGGATTTCGCCTCGAAGCCAGAACCTGTTGCAGATCCGCCATGGCGACATGGCCTGCGGTGAACTGACACGCGGGCAGGCGCCGCTGGGTGCCGAGCGTGAACCAGTACAGCTCTGCGGTGCTGATCTTGCGTGAGATGGATGAGCGGTGCAGCCCTCTGCTCGACCAGGTGGGTGAACGTGGCCACTATCGCGCTATCTGCGCTGGTCGAGGTTCCGACAGGCAACCCGGAGTGCTTGTCCCTGACGTCGCCCTGGTCGAAGTCAGCGCCGCGCTGCGGCCGCCGAAAGTTCAGCTTAGCGTTTCGTCAAGGTTCCTTTAGGATTCCCGTGAGGGTCTGTGGCTACTGACATTGACACCGATACCTCAACGAAGGGGACTGGCAGTTGTAGGGCTGCCCGGTCCCCTTCGTCAGGTCCGGACACGAACCCGTACTCATGAGCGATGCAGCGGTAGATCGGCTGGCTGTCTGCACAGCCGAGCTCAGGTGGCTACCCCAGGGATGCGCCAGCGACAAGACGGAACCCGTCCAGGGGCGCTCACAGTCTTTCCGTACACGGTTGGCTGCCGGGGGTCGTAGCGGCCATCGCGATGGTTCTCAGCGACACAGCGGGCCAGGGAAGTGGGTGCTGGCATATGAGACCCAGAGGGGACATGATCGCCGGCTACGAACGACGATCCGCGGTGGCCTCGACAGTGGTAGCAGGGCCCCCATTTCACCGGACCCGACCCAGTGCCAACGATGTTGGTGAAGGTCAGTTGCTCACAGAGTGCCCCCGGCAGGATTTGAACCTGCGACCTACCGCTTAGGAGGCGGTTGCTCTATCCCCTGAGCTACGAGGGCGGGGCGGGTCTGGATCCCATGCAGGAAGCGGACGCGGCTGCCTATTCTGGCAGGGGGTTGGTCGGTCGTGCTCGTTGGGCTGGATCTGAGCACCGAGTTGTAATGCGGTGTTGGTAGCGACGCATCCACCTCAGAGGTTCGTTAGCCTGCAGTGGTGAGTCAGATTGAGCACGATCCCGCCCAGCAGCCGACTGTTGAATCCTCCGGTCTGACGCGCTCCGCCCCTGAGCCTGAACCCGAGTCTGCTGGCGGCGAGCCGCGTGAAGACCGAGTTGCAGCGGCCGTACGTGGCTGGCAGCAGCATCTGGTGGGCATGGGAGGTCGCAACACGTTGCTGTGGTATCGCGATCTGCCATCGGGAACCCTCGAGCTGACCACAGCACACCCTGGCGGTATGGCGATGCTGTTGGCCGGCCGGCCGACCAAGCTCTCCGACCTGGTGCGCGAGCCGATAGCTCTGGAGGAGGCCCGCCGGCGGGTTCGGGCGATTCGAGCCAAGACCGTCGAACTGCACGAAGAACGTGGAATCGCCACTGGATACATTGCCGTTGGCATGGCGACGTGGCCGGTCGCGGGCGCGAGCCGCTCCGCGTGCGCGCCGGTGCTCTTGCGTTCGTGCGTGCTCAAGCCCACCGGCCCAGCCCAGTTGGACTTCGATATCGACCTGGGCCAGGAGGTGGAGTTCAACCCGGTCCTCGAGCAGTACCTGCGCTCCGAACAAGGCATCGAGCTCGACCCCGTGGTCCTAGAGGAGCTGGCCACCTTCACCAAGGGCTTCGATCCGCAGCCGGTGTACTCCGCTCTGAGCCGGATGTGTCAGCGAATCCCGCAGTTCCAGATCGCGCCTCGGCTGGTGCTGGGCACCTTTTCCGACGCCAAGCTGCCCATGGTCGCCGACCTTGCGGCACAGCTCGCAACCCTGGCGAACCATGATGTCATCGCCGCGCTGGCCGGGGACCCCGCAGCGCTGCGGGCCGTCCGGTCCGTCGTCCCCGACTTTCCTGCCGATGCCGACCCGTCACATGAGTCCCTGGTTCTGGACGCCGACTCATCCCAGCAGGCTGCGATTGACGCTGTGCGCTGCGGAGCCAACCTCGTCATCAAGGGCCCGCCCGGCACGGGTAAGACCCAGACCATCGCTAACCTGATCACATGCCTGGCCGGTGAGGGAAAGCGTACGTTGTTCGTGGCTGAGAAGCGTGCCGCCATCGAGTCCGTGATCGCGCGGCTGGAGCCCCTGGGCCTAGGCGACCTGGTCCTGGATGTCTACGACGGTGCGACCAACAGGGCATCGCTGGCGAAGGAGTTCGTTGAAACCCTGGACCGGGTCAAGGACGCGGAAGCTGCGGATACCGCAGGTATCGAACGCACGCTGGTCGAACGGCGTGCCCGTCTGGTGAAGCACTGTGCCGCTCTACACGACAAGAGAGACCCCTGGGGCGTCAGCGCATTCGACGCGCAGGTAGCGCTAGCCCAGCTGTGGGCGCGACGTACGCCGCCGATCTCGCGGGTTCGCTTGCACGGTGATGTCCTGAAGGGGATCAGCCGCGAACGGGTCACCGAGCTGAGCCAGTCCCTGACCGAGGCCGCCTCGCTTGGAGCCTGGGTGGCAGGGCAGAGCGCCGAAGACCCTTGGTACGGCGCACGCGTCACCTCCACAGATGAGGCGGCGCAGGCACTTGAGATCGCGGACCGTCTTGGCGGGGCGGGCATGGACGCCGTTCAACAGCTACTCGGCGCGGCGATGCGCGAAGTCGGCCTGCCGGACGCCAAGACGCCCGCCGACTGGGGCCGCGCGCTGGACATCGTGCAGCAGGTGCGCCAAAGTCTGGAGATCTTCCGGGTCGAGGTGTTCGACCTTGCCCTGACCGATATGGTCGGCGCAACCGCCAGCAAGGCCGACCGCGACACCAAGGGGCCCCGGCTCGGCTTGTGGTCACGGATGCGATTGCGGCGTCAGGCACGCGGTCTGCTGCGCCCAGGCACGCCGCCGGACGATCTGCACTCCGCACTCCTGATCGCTCAGGAACAGCGAGCCCTGTGGGCTCAGTTGGCCGGGGCTGGAGGACGTCCCGCGGTTCCGACTGAGGTCGATGAGGCTCAGCAAACCTACGAGGCCCTCGTAGATGACCTTGTCTGGCTGGGTGCCCGGCTGGCCACAACAGTCGCCGGCGGTGATTTGCTAAGGAGTCCTATTGTCGAGTTGCAGGATCGCCTTGCCTGGCTGGCCCGGTGTCGTGATCGCCTTGCCGTGCTGCCCCGGGTAGTACCGCTGATTGATGACCTGCGCGAGTGCGGGTTGGGGGCGCTGGTCGATGATCTCGCGACACGCGCCGTTGCGCCGATCGATGTGGGCCCCGAGGTCGACTTCGTCTGGTGGACCTCACTGCTTGATGACGTCAGTGCTCGCGACAGTGCCTATGGCGCCCACGACGGTGACCTCTTGCGTCGGGTCGGCTCCGAGTACATCGAGGCCGATCACGCTCACCTGGGCGGGACTGTCGACAAGGTGCGTGCCGCCGTTGGTCGTCGGTTGCGCGATGTGCTGGAGGCACACCCCGAGCAGGAGATGCTGATACGCGTTGAGGAGGGCAAGTCGCGCCGTCACCTGTCGCTGCGCGAGCTGATGCCTCAAGCTGGTCAGACATTGACTGCGATCAAACCCTGCTGGGCGATGAGCCCTCTGGTGGTCGCCTCGATCTTGCCCGCCGGGCGCTGGTTCGACGTGGTGATCTTTGACGAGGCATCGCAGATCCCGCCCGCGCAGGCGGTTTCGGCCATATCACGGGCAACCCAGGTCGTCGTGGCAGGAGATGAGCGTCAGCTCTCTCCGACCTGTTTCTCTATCGCGGCGCTCGACCAGGGCGGTGCTGGTGACCTGGTCGACGATGCGCAGGCCCGCGGGTCCGAGTCGATCCTTGACGTTCTGTCGGCGGCGTTCCCGATCCGCCGGCTGACCTGGCACTACCGCTCGCAGGACGAGCGCCTGGTCTCCTTTGCCAACGCTCAGATTTATGGAGGGGCACTGCTCACCTTCCCCGGTGCCAGCGACGACGCCGGCGCCCTGGTCCGGCTGGAGGTTGTCGACGGCTCGGCGCCGGTCCAGCCGGGGCTCGAGGCGATCGAGTCCACCAAGGCCGAGGTCGACGCCGTGGTCCAGCTGGTTCTCGCACACGCGAGGATGCGTCCGGGCGAGTCGTTGGGGGTCATTGCGTTAGGCGTCAGTCATGCGGCTCGCATCGGCGACGCTCTGCGAGTGGCACTGTCCGACAGCGTTGACATCGGGGTCGGTGACTTCTTCCAGGAGAACGGCACCGAACGGTTCTTCGTCAAGGACCTGGAGCGGGTCCAGGGCGATGAGCGTGACGCGATAATCCTCTCGATCGGCTATGGAAAGACGCCCCACGGTCGGGTGCTGCACAGCTTCGGGACGCTCAACCTGGAGGGTGGGGAGCGTCGTCTCAACGTTGCAATCACTCGCGCCCGTCGCAGGATGACGGTCGTCTCCTCGTTCATCGCGGCTGACCTCGACCCTGCTCGGCTCAAGGCCCGGGGCGCCCTGATGCTGCGAGACTTCCTGTCCTATGCCGCACAAGGCGGCCTTGAGCCGCCCCCAAAGGCCCAGGCCAGGCCCGCCGGGCAGGGTGGCCACGACGACACGGTTCGTGATGCGGTGCCCAGGGCTCACCTCGATCCCCTCGTGGCCGACCTCGCCTTCCGGCTGCGGTCGGAGGGCCTGGTGGTCCACACCGGTTACGGGGCCTCCGCTCAGCGCCTCGACCTCGCTGTGGAGGACCCGCAACACCATGGTCGAGTCATGGTGGCAGTCGAGACCGACGGGTTGCGCTATGTCGCCATGGAGAGCACCCGGGATCGCGACCGGTTGCGGGTCGAGCAGCTTCGCCGCCTTGGATGGGAACACGTGCGAGTCTGGAGCACCGACCTGTTCCGCGACCCGGCGCGGGACGTGGCGCGGGTCATCGCCGCGGTTCGCGACGCTTCTGCAGCCAGACCGGCACAGGTCAGGGCGGCGGCCGACACCAAGCCACCTGATACCACCACTGCCGGGCATGAGCCAGCGGGCAGCAAGGATCATGTCGCGGTCACGAAGTCAAGGCCTGAACAGACCTGTGATGACACCGATGCCGGGTGGGGCGAGCGACCCGATGAGGGCGCACAGGACCAGTGGCTGCGGGACCAGCGTCCGCCACACTGGGGCTAGTTCTCTTGCTCAAAGCGAGACGTGGATCACATCCTCGCCTTACCTAGTGCTCAGAACCTAGATGATGCAGTCATCCATCGGTCCGATTGCCACGAGAGTGGCCAGTTGTGCTTGCATGAGGCACCGGATGTGGAACAGGCAAGTCGGTCGAATATCATCAGCCTTGAAGATGTCGTCGGCGCGGCCAGTAACAAGCGCGGGCAGGCAGTCGGTGCTTCGTATGATTCTTGGGAAAAAGGTGGACTTCAGGGATGACAGACCAGTCGGATCTTCGGTGCAAGGCTTTCGTTGACAAGATCATGTCGGCCGAGGAAGCCGCCGCGTTCATCCCGGCGGGATCAAATGTTGGGATGAGCGGATTCACCGGCTCCGGCTACCCGAAGGCGGTGCCTGCCGCGTTGGTCGCTCGCATGAGCGAGGCGAAGGCGCAGGGTGACCGCTTTGCCGTCAGCGTCTGGACTGGCGCATCGACAGCTCCCGAGCTCGACGGCGCACTGGCGGAGGTCGAGGGGATCGACTTGCGCATGCCGTACCAGTCCGACCCCGTGAGCCGCGCCAAGATCAACGCCGGGTTGATGGAGTACATGGATATCCATCTGTCCCACGTA
>Ga0182021_10010898_pt1 | contig 10783 bp, 4 predicted proteins | sample 612E3MmetaG_FD_120493 | JGI IMG/M metagenome (GOLD analysis project Ga0182021, IMG submission 120493) | Permafrost microbial communities from Stordalen Mire, Sweden - 612E3M metaG (Illumina Assembly) | ecosystem: Environmental > Terrestrial > Soil > Wetlands > Permafrost | place: Sweden...
AAACTCCAGCAAGCTACCGCCGCGCAAACCCAATCCGCTGCGACGGTCGCCGAGGTCAAGCAGCTGCGCGACCAGCTCGCCGCCGCGCGCAATTCTGCCGACGCCGCCACGCAAGCCAGCGCCGCACTCGCCGCCGACAAAACCGCGCTGGAGAAACGCGCCACCGACGCCGAGGCCGCCCGCGCTGCCGCCGAACAAAAGCTGCAACAAGCCACCGCCACGCAAACCCAGTCCGATACGGCGGCCGCCGAGACCAGACAGCTCCGCGATCGGCTCGCCCAGAACCAGCAGGACCTGACCGCCGCCAGGAGCGAAACCGAAGGCCTGCGCACCCAGCTCCGTACCGGGCAGAGCGATTCCGCTGCCGCGATCCGCCGAATCGAAGGGCAGCTCGCCACTGCGACCGCGGCCCGCGATGAAGCCACCCAAGCCCGCGTAGCCCTCGAGAAACGCGCGACCGACGCCGAGGCCGCCCGCGCCGCCGCCGAGCAAAAGCTCCAGCAAGCCGCCGCGGCGCAGACCCAATCCGACACGGCCGCCGCCGAGATCAAGCTGCTCCGCGCCCAGATACAGGCCGGACAAAACGACCTCGCCACCGCCACCGCAGCCCGCGACGACGCCATTCGGGCCCGCACCGCCCTCGCCGTTGACAAGGCCGCGCTGGAGAAACGCGCCGCGGACGCCGAGGCCGCCCGCGCCGCGGCCGAGCAAAAACTCCAGCAAGCCGCCGCGACGCAAACCTTATCCGATGCGGCCGCCGCCGAGACCAAGCAGCTGCGCGACCAGCTCGCTCAGAACCGGCAGGATCTGACCGCCGCCAAAAGCGAGACCGAAGGCCTGCGCGCCCAACTCCGGGCCGGACAAAGCGACCTCGCCACCGCGACCCGCCAGCTCGAAAATCAGCTCGCCACCGCGCGCAAATCCGCCGCCGACGCGGATGCCTTCACCAGCAAACTGCAAGAGGCCAACAATAATCTCGCCGCCAAGGTCGACGCCCTCACCGCGGAAAACAAACGCCTGGCCGCGGCCAAGCCGGCCCCCGCGCCCAGCGGCGCCACCGTCGCGGAGACAGCCAGTCTGCGCCAGCAACTGACCCTCGCCCAACAGACCGCCCGCGAAGCCGGCGCCGTGCGCGACCAGCTCATGAAGGACATGGCGGAGGCCAGGACCGCGTCCGACCACGAAATCGCGACACTGCGCGACCAGGTAGCCACCCTCCAGGCGCGCACTCCCGCGCCAGGCGACACGGCCAAAGCGGCGGCCGGCGGCCCGACCGAGCTCGTGCGCCAGCTCGCGGAAAGCAAGGCCTTCGTCGCAAAACTCGAACAGGCCAATGCCGAGCTCGCCCTGCAAAACGACAATCTAAAAGTAGATCTGGGCCAGCGGGCCGTCTGGGCGAAGACCGCGGACGATTTGAAACTGCAGCTCGCCGCCGCCGAAAAGCAGCAGACCGCGGACGCCGCGCGCATCCGCGACCTCACGGCCCAGATCGACACCTCCCAACGCAAGGGACAGGTCGGCGACGCGGTGACTTCCGAACTCACCAACCTGCGCCAGCAACTGGCCGCCAAGGACACGCAACTCGCCGCGCTCAACTCCCAGTTGTCCACCTCCCAAACCCAGCGCGGCGAAGCCCAGCAAGGCGCGCGGGAACTGGCCGACCTACGCCAGCGCCTCGCGACCGCCGAATCGGCTCAACAGGGCCTCCAGGCGGCCAATGCCGAACTCACGCGGAAAAACGCCCAGCTCGCCGAGCAAAACGACCGGCTCGCGGCCGCCAGCCGCCGCCAGACCGAGGCCGGCCGCGCCGGTGCCACCGATCGCGACAAGGAAGTGGCGGAGCTCAAGGCGGCGCTGGATGCCGCGCAGCAGGCGCAGAGCGTCCACCTCGACACCATCGCCAAACTGACCGCGCAACAGGAAAGCGGCGCCAAGACCGTCGACGAACGCCAGCGCACGATCGTCGAACTGCAGAAGGATCTCGAGGTCGCCAAGCAAAGCGCCGCGGCGGCCCTCGCCGCCCAGGCGTCCGCCGCCCAGGCGATGCCCAACGTCCAGGCCACCAAGCTCGAGATGCAGACGTTGCAGGCGCAGGTGCGGCAGCTCGAAGCGCAGCTCGACGAGGACCGCAAGCACGCCGCCGAGGAAGTCTCCGTGCTCGCCGCGCAACTTCAGCGGGCCCGCGAAACCAACCGCGCGCTCACCGAAACCAATCGCTCGTTCACCGAAACCCGCGGAGTCGATTTCGATCAGCTCAACGCCCGCGTCCGCGATCTCGCCGCCGCCAACGACAAGTTGAAACAGGAACGCGACGACGCGCGCGCCAAGCTCGCCGAGTCGGACAACGCCGTGGACAAGCAGGGCGCCAGCGTCGCCGAGCTCACCGCCCTCAACGACCGGCTCGGCCGGGAAAAGAAGGCGCTGGAAACGCAGCAGACGCAGGACCGCCAGGCGCTCGACAAGGCCACGACCGACCTCGCCGAGATGCGCGCCCGTCTCGTCGCCAACGTCCGGGTGGCCAGCGATCAAGCGAGCACCCTGGCCGAGCTGACCGCCGACAACCGTCGCCTGCAACCGAGATCGCGAGCCTTCGGGCCGAGGGCACCCGTCTCGCGCAGACCAGCGAAACCGTGGCGGCGCAACGCAAGGAAATCGACGACTTGAAGGCCAAACTCGCCGAGACCGACAAAGCCGTGGACAAGCAGGGCTCGAGCGTGGCCGAACTCACCCAGCTGAACGAAAAGCTCACGGCGGAGCGCGCCGCCCAGCAGCAACAGCTCGACGCGTTGACCGCCCAACTCAACCATGCCCAACGCGACGTCAGCGCCGCCCGCGCCGACGCCACGCGGCTGGCCGGCGTCGACCAGGCCCGGCAGGAGGCCGAGCAACGCGCCGCCACCCTCGCCAGCGCCGCGACCCAACTCGCCGCCGCCCAGCGCGACCTCGCCGCCGCGCGCGCCGAGACTGCACGGGTGAGCGACCAATTGCAGGCGACGGAACGCGACCGCAACACCCGCCTCATCCAGGCCCAGCAGGAAAACGCCAACATGACCGCCCGCCTGCGGCAGGCCCAGAACACCCTCGACCAGATCGCTTCCGCCGCGCGCCTCATCAATGGCGCGGCTACATTGCCCGGCGGCCAGATCGCCCCGGCGCGACCGAACACGAATGTAGTGCCCGTCACTCCGGTGTTGCCCGCGCCCGAGACGGTGCCGCCGGTGGAGCGCTATCACGTGGTGGCCGAGGGCGAGACGCTCACGCGCATCAGCATGCGCTACTACGGCACCTCCACCCGCTGGGAGGAGATTTACGACGCCAATCGCGACGTGCTCAAAGGTCAAAATGCGCTGCGCCCCGGCCAGCGACTGCGGATTCCGTAGGGGTTCCGATGGTCCGGACGCCTCGATTTTCCCGGACGGCATGCCCACGTCGTAGCGGAGCCGCTTCCGGCTCCGCGCGGATCGGGAAGCCGTTCCGCTATGGACGAAGCTGTCTCCGCTCCTGATCCCATGACCGCCGCGCCCCTCCTGCCACTCCGTCTGCCGCCGCCCCGCGCCGGCGGCGTCGACGTGCTCGTCATCGCGGGCGAACACTCGGGCGACGAGCACGCGGCAACGATGGTGCGGGGCGCGCTCGCCCGCCAACCGGGGCTGCGCGTGGCCGCCCTGGGCGGACCGGAACTCGCAGCCGCCGGCGCGCAGTTGCTGCACGACCTGACGGCCACATCGGTGGTCGGCCTGTGGGAGGTGTTGAAACACTACCGGTTTTTCCGGGCGCTCCACGGAGAGACATTGCGCTGGATCGCCGAATACCGGCCGCGGGCGGTGTGCTTCGTCGATTACCCGGGGCTCAATCTCCGCCTGGCGGCGGAGCTGCGCGAACAGCGACTCTCGACGCCGGGCGGCGGCCCGATCCGCGCCCTCTACTACATCTCGCCGCAGATCTGGGCGTGGAAGGCGCACCGGCGTTTCACCATGGCGCGCGACCTCGACGCCCTGGCGGTAATTTTCCCCTTCGAGGTCGGGTGCTACGCCGACACGCGCCTGCCGGTGGAATTCGTGGGGCATCCGTTCGTGGCGGAGGGCTACGCGGCGCCGGTGCGCTACGATCCGGCCGGTCCGGTGCTCCTGCTGCCCGGCAGCCGGCGCCAGGCCGTGCAGCGGATTTTTCCCGCGCTGCTCGCCGGCTTCCGCGCACTGGGCGAACGCGCGGCCGTCGTGCTTTATCCCAGTGACGAAATCCGCGCCGTACTGCAAGCGGCGGCCCCGCCGGCCGACGTGCGTCTCCAGCGTCTGGGTACGCCGGTGGCGGCGGCGGCCGTGCTCACCAGCTCGGGCACGATGTCGATGCACTGCGCCCTGGCGGGCATCCCCGGGGCGATCGCCTATCGCGCCCATCCGCTGACCTATCTGATCGGCCGCCGGCTCGTGAAGGTGCCGCACCTCGGGATCGCCAACCTGTTGCTCCAGGAGCCGATGTATCCGGAACTGATCCAGGGCGCGGCAACCCCGGCAGCCCTGGCGGCGGAGCTGCGCGCGTGCTTGCACGATCCCGCCCGGCGGGAACGCACCGCGGCGGCGGCGGCCCGCCTGCAGGCGATCCTGCGCCAGCCCGCCACCGGCACCGCCGCCGAATGGCTGTTGCGCGCGCTGGATCGCGAAAAACGGGCTTTTTGAACAATACAGTTTACCACGGATTACACGGATGCCACGAATACCGATCCAAGAAGCATAGTTCATCTGGGTTCATCTGCGCCATCTGCGGTCAAATTTCCGGAGGCCGAATTAGCGCCCATTAGCGTTCATTAGTGGTTAAAATCCGTTCGATCCCTTCGATTGCGGCTCAGCCGCGCCCGGTCATTCTTCGCTGCGCTCAGAATGACAGAAAGAACTGAACTTCGTTGATGTCCGATATATCCGGCCGCGGTATCATCGAAAGCGCTCCAGCCGTTTTCCACGCCTTACGCCCACCCGCCTGCTGCGGCTGCGCTACCAGCGGATATTGTCCGGGCCGGACCTACGCGGCGCAGGCGGCTTCGGCGTCTCTGCCTGGGCGGGCGGCGCAGACGAGCTGGCGCGCACTCGGGCTTCGAGCTGCGCCTTCTCCGCCTCGAGTTTCCCCTGCTTCGCGCGGAACGTGTCGACGAGATCACCAACCGCGGTGGACAGCCGGCCGGCGGCGCCACCATGGTAGCGGGGGATCAGGCTGGTGACGTCGCCGCCGCGGATGTGATCCGCCGCGCGGGCGATGGCCCGCATCGGCCGGTTAAGACGCGCCACCAAAACCCAGCTCAAAACCACCACCCCACCAGCCAGCAGCGCGCCCAACCGCCAGATCCAACCTTGCAGCTCGTGCACGGGAGCGAAGACGATCGCCGTCGGCTGCCGCACGACAACCAACAGGTGCAAACCCGGAAAATCGCGGTAACCCTGGCTGCGCGCATAGCCGGTGAGATAGACCGTACCACCCTCGGCGTTTTCGGTAAAACTGCCCCTCATGCCTGCCCGGACGGGCAGCGTCGGAATTCCCGGCGCCTCGGTCCAACCCGAGCCGCCGGAATCCAGCAGCATCTCGCCGTTTTTCGCGTAGATGGTCACACCCAGGGATTCGCGGCGCGCCGTCTCCGGCACCACCGAAAGCTGCACGTCGCGGGCCCACGTCCAATTCAGCTGGGCGCCAAGGACGCCGAGGGGCTGGCCGTTCACCGCTGTCACCGGCGCGGCGAGATCGATAAACCGCTGCTTTTCGCCCGCGGGATCGGGCAACTCCTTCGCCAGCGGGACATACTCGTGCAGACCCGAGGCGAACGGGCCACCCCGTGCACTGCGGAACCATTCGCGGATGTCGACCTTGGTGCCCTCCAACAAGCCCTGCGTGGCGACCACCACCGTGCCTGCCGGATCAGCCAAACCGATCCAGGCATAGTCGGCGTTGGCGGATTCCATGGCTTCAAACAGCCGGCGCCGCTCGGCGGGCGTGGCCGCCGGCGTGCGGAGCGGACCGAGGCCGGTGGCGAATTGAATCTCGCGGTAGCGTTCGTAGACGTTGCGGTCGAGCTTGTCGCTCAGCTGAACGGCGAGCGTTTCGAGCGCCAGGCCGGCCTGGCGTTCGAGTTTGGCGCGGAAAATCGTCCCCGTGATTTCGCTCAGAACAAAGGTAAACCCGAGCGCTGCGCCACCCACGAGCAACGCGGCAAGAACCCACATATTGTGCCGTGGATCGAACCGTTGCCACCACGCGTTCATGGTCGGGCCGGGTTAAAGTTGGCGCGCTTCACAACCTCGTAGGACGCAGCCGCCCGGCCGGCGTTTCCCAAACTTCGTCTTCCCCCGCCATTACTCCGTGATTTCGCCGGCAAAAACATATCCAAGCCGAATGATACGTATTACGTAACATTCCCTCTGAATATTTTCAAAATCCAAACCTTGCACAGGGCAAAGCGGTGTTACGGTACCGCCAACGCGCCCAGCGGGGAGGCGGAGGGTGGCGCGGGCGGCGGCACGGGTGACGGTTGCGCCAATCCCCGCGAGCGCCACAGGTAGTAGATCGCCGGGTAGACCACGAGCTCCATGATCGTCGAGGTGATCACGCCGCCGATCATCGGCGTGGCGATGCGTTTCATGACGTCGGCGCCCGCACCGTGGCTCCAGAGGATCGGGAGCAGACCGGCGATAATGACCGCGGCAGTCATGGCTTTCGGACGGACCCGTTTCACCGCGCCGTGGTAGATGGCATCGCGCAGATCGGCCGTGGTGCGCAGGAGGCCTTTCTTTTTCCAGTCGTCGTGCGCGAGGTCGAGGTAGAGGAGCATCACGACGCCGGTCTCGGCGTCGAGGCCGGCGAGCGCGATGATGCCGACCCAGACAGCCACGCTCAGGTTGTAGTCGAAGAGGTAGAGCATCCAGAACGCGCCGACGAGGGAGAACGGCACCGCCAGCATCACAATGGCCAGCTTCACCAGCGACCGCGTGTTGAGGTAGATGATGAACATGATGATCAGCAGCGTGAGCGGGATCACGAGCATGAGCCGCTCGTGGGCGCGCTGCATGTATTCGAACTGACCGCTCCAAAAGATGCTGTAGCCGGTCGGCACCTTGAGCTCACCCTTTTGCATCGCTTCGCCAAGCGCCTTCTGCGCCGCCTGGACATAGCCGCCGATATCGGAGCCCTGCACGTCGACATAAATCCAGGCGTTGGGCACGGCGCCCTCGCTCTTCACGCCCATCGGCGCGGCGACGACCCGCACCTTGGCCAGCTGGCCGAGCGGTACCTGCGTCAATTGCGTCGGCACTCCCGCCCCGCTCATGCCGGGCGCAGCCATGGTTTTCACGGGAATGGAGATTTCCTGCAACGCCTCCAGGTTCTCCCGGTAATCGCGGTCGTAACGCAGTGTGACGGCGTAGCGTTCCAGCCCCTCGACCGTCGTGGTAAGCGGCATGCCGCCGAGCGCGACTTCGAGCACGTCTTGCACATCGCGTACGGTCAGGCCATGGCGGGCGATCGCCTCGCGGTCGATGTCGATCTCGACGTAGTTGCCGCCCATCACCCGCTCGGCAAAGACGCTGCTCGTCCCCGGCACGCGACGGATCAAAGCCTCGATCTGGCCGGCGATGCGCTCGAGCTCCGCGAGATCCGGACCGGCCACCTTGATGCCGACCGGCGTCTTGATGCCGGTGGCGAGCATGTCGATGCGCGTCTTGATGGGCATCGTCCAGGCGTTGGTCAGGCCGGGAATCTGCACGGCGGCGTTCAACGCCGACGTGAGCTCCGCGACCGTGCGCCGCCGATGGGCGACGACCCGGCCGGCATCGTCCTTGATGTCCACCGCCGGCCATTCCTCCTCGGGTTTCAACATGATCGTGGTCTCGATCATGTCCATGGGTGCGGGATCGGTGGCGGTTTCGGCGCGGCCGATCTTGCCGAAGACGTGATGCACCTCGGCGAAGCTGCGGATGATCTGGTCGGTCTGCTGCAAGACCTCGCGCGCCTTCGTCGGCGAGATGCCGGGGAATGTGGTCGGCATGTAGAGCAGGTCGCCCTCGTAGAGCGGCGGCATGAACTCGGAGCCGAGATGCTGATACGGGAAGACCCGCCCGATCTTGTTGGCGACGTCCTGCACCCGTCCCTCGGGCAGGCGGCTCACGACCCACGCATTCCACGGGAAGAAGACCCACGCCACGACGAACCCGGCCAGACCCACCACGATCCAGCGCCACTTGATGACGAAGTCGACCAGCGGGTGGTAGAGCCAGAGGAGAAGCCGGTTGAGGGGATTCTTCTCCTCGGCGGGAATTTTGCCCCGGATGAAGAAACCCATGAGGATCGGCGCGAGCGTGATCGAGAGGAGCGCGGCCGCCGCCATCGAATAGGTTTTGGTGAACGCGAGTGGCTTGAACATCCGTCCCTCCTGTGCCTGGAGCGTGAACACCGGCAGGAACGACACCGTGATCACCAGCAGCGAGTAGAACAGCGTCGGCCCCACCTCGATCGATGCGTCCCGGATGATGTCCCAATGGGGTTTTTTCCCGCGGTCGCGTTCCAGGTGCTTGTGGGCGTTCTCGATCATGATGATCACGGCGTCGACCATCGCGCCGATGGCGATGGCAATGCCGCCGAGCGACATGATGTTCGAACTGATGCCCTGCACGTACATGATGCCGAACGCCGCCAGCACCGCGACGGGCAGGATGAGGATGGCCACGAGCGCGCTGCGGAAATGCAGCAGGAACAAGAGGCACACGAGCGCCACCACGATGCTCTCCTCAATCAGTTTTTCCTGCAGGGTCGCCACGGCACGGTCGATCAGCGCCGTGCGGTCGTAAACCATCGTGTACTTCACATCGGCCGGCAGGCTCTTCATGGCGGCATCGAGCCGCAGTTTCACCGCCTCGATGACCTTGCGGGTATCGGCGCCGTAGCGCACGACGACCACGCCGCCGACCGTCTCGCCCTCGCCGTTCAGCTCGGCGATGCCGCGGCGCATGTCGGAGCCGAGCTGGACGTTGGCCACGTCGCCGAGCCGGATCGGTGTGTCGTTGGGACCGAGGCCGACCGCGATCTTGCGCAAGTCGTCGAGCCCGGTCACGTAGCCGCGCACCCGCACCATGAATTCCTTTTCCGCCATCTCGATCGAGCGGCCGCCAACCTCGCCGTTGCTGCGCTCGACCGCCATGGCCACGTCGTTCAACGAAAGATTGTAGGCGCGCAGGCGCACGGGATCGACCGTGATCTGGTACTGCTTCACGAAGCCGCCGACCGAGGCGACCTCGGCGACGCCATCGACGCTCGCCAGCTGGTAACGCAGGAACCAGTCCTGCATCGAGCGCAACTCGGCCAGATCGTGCGTCGGCGAGTTGAGCGCGTACATGAACGCCCACCCCACCCCGGTGGCATCGGGGCCGAGGCGCGGCGTGACGTTGCGCGGCAGGCTGCCGGCGAGGCCATTGAGGTATTCGAGCACGCGGCTGCGCGCCCAATACGGGTCGGTGCCGTCCTCGAAGATCACATAGACAAAGGAGAATCCGTAGAACGAATACCCGCGCACCACTTTGGCCGCCGGCACCGACAGCATCTTCGTCGTGATCGGGTACGTGACCTGGTCCTGCACGAGTTGCGGCGCCTGCCCGGGCGCCTCGGTGTAGATGATGACCTGTGTGTCGGAAAGATCGGGGATCGCGTCGAGCGGGATGTGCTTGAGCGCGTAGATGCCGCTCGCGACGAGCACCGCCGTGCCGATCAGCACGACGAATTTGTTGCGGAGCGAAAATTCGATGATGGCCTTGAGCATGGGTTTTTACTCCGTAAAAACCCTACTTGAGCATTTTCTGGATCGCCTCGCGGAGCTGGCTCTCGGAATCGAGCATGAACTGGCCCGAGACCACCACCCGCTCGCCCTCGGCGAGTCCGCTCAGCACTGCGTAGCGGTAATCGTCGGTGCGCGCCCCGAGTTTGACCTCGCGCGGCGCGAACGCCCCGCCGGGCAGCGCCACGAAGACCGTGTTGCGTTCGCCGCTGCGCAAGACCGCGGAGTCCGGCACCAGCACGGCAGAGGGCGCCAGCTCAGTGGACAGCCGCACGTCGGCAAACATCCCCGGGCGCCAGGTGCCGTCGGCGTTGTCGAGGACGATGCGCGCCACTGCCGTGCGCGTCTCGGCCTGCACCTGCGGCAGAATTTGTTCGATCGCGCCGTGTCCGTGTTGGTTGCCGTGGGTGGCGGAGACTTCGACGGGCCGGCCGGGCGCGACCGCAGCGAGGTCTTCCTCGTAAATCTGGGCGTTGAGCCACACCGTAGAAAGATCGGCCAGGCGATAGATGAGCTCGCCGGGTTTCATCATCTGGCCCGCGACGGCCATCTTTTCGATGACGACGCCATCCGCTGGCGCGGTGAACGTGTAGGTACGGGGAGCCTCGCCCGTGCGGGCGAGCTCGGCCAAAAAGGCCGGCGACACGTCGAAGAGCTTGAGTCGCTCCAGGGCAGGGCGACTGAGCGGACCGCCGGTGCTGCCTTCGGCCCGCAGCGCCACCAGGTAGTTGAGCTCGGCGTTGTAGAGCTCGGGCGAATAGATTTCGAAGAGCGGGTCGCCGGCCTTCACCGCGGTCCAGGTCGCGTTGACGTACAGTTTTTCGATCCAGCCCTCGTATTTGGTCGTGATGTCGCGGCGGGTCCGCTCGTCGAACTCCACCACGCCGACGGTCCGAATCTGCCGGCGCACGGGCCCGCGGGTCACGAGCTCGGTCTTGAGGTTCATCTTCTGGATCGTGACGGCGTCGACGGTGATCGCCG
>Ga0182021_10010899_pt1 | contig 10782 bp, 6 predicted proteins | sample 612E3MmetaG_FD_120493 | JGI IMG/M metagenome (GOLD analysis project Ga0182021, IMG submission 120493) | Permafrost microbial communities from Stordalen Mire, Sweden - 612E3M metaG (Illumina Assembly) | ecosystem: Environmental > Terrestrial > Soil > Wetlands > Permafrost | place: Sweden...
TCAGGTCCCGTATTTTCGCCGGCTTTTCGCGGTCGAAAAGGCGCGTCAGAAAGGTGGTCACGCAGTTGTCGGCCGGCGTGTGGAGGCAGACGAGCGGAATCCCCAGCTCGCGGGCGGCGTCGATTTCCCGCGCGTGATTGACGGGCATGAGCCGGCGCTCGACCTCCGCGATGCGCTTGTCCATGAGCTGCTCGGCCACGCTGACCGTGACGCCGACCTTGGCCAGGAGCGCCGATTGCAGCCGCATCACATCGAACAGCTGGGCCTGGGCCGTGCCCATCGGATGATGGGCCAGGACGAGGTCGATGCCCGCCCCGCGGTCCCGGTTCAGGGTGTAGGCCAGCAGGAGCTCGGACGGGTCGACGTCGATCCCGACGAGGATCTTCCTGACCTCGAGATCGTCCTCCGTTTCGGGCCGGAACAGGATCCGACTGTCGGCATAGGGATTGAAAAGCCTGTCCCTGTCGTAGAATTTGAGATCGTCATCCTTCAGGTCCCCGTACCGCTCGTTCTCCTCGGCCAGAAGGCGGCGGGTTTCGTCCTCGCCGCGCGGATCGTTGGCGATGCCGGCCTCGATCGCCGTTTTATAGATTTGTTCGAGTCTCATGCCACTCTCCTTCTCCGCTCACGGGACCTGCGGCGCGACCGAGCTTTTTTCCCAGAGGCGGTTGACGACGCGCAGCAGGATCGACCCGCTGACGAGGAAGACCGCGAACAGGCCGCCGGCATAGGCCCAGCGGCCGTAAAGGACGTTGCCCACGGTGAAGAGCGCCGACCAGATGGTCGCGACGCCCGAGGTCCAGCCGACGAGCGCCAGGGGAATGTTCTCGTGCTTCGTCCGCGTTTCGTCGAGAGTGATGCCGGCCTCCTTCCGGACCCAGCCCCAGCCCGCGCCGAACGGCCGGACCTTCTTATAGAATTCGACGAGCGTCTTCGTGTCCGTCGTCGGGCCGAGATACGCCGTCAGGACCCAGGTGACGGTCGTCACGGCGATCGTGATCAACAGGGCGTAGTGGCTGGCGATAACGATCCCCATCCGTCTCAGGACGAGAAACGCAATGGACACGGCGAACGAGCTGATCATGGCGTTCACCTCACACCAGGCGGTGATCCGCCACCAGAACCAGCGGACGAGGTAGAGCAGTCCCGTTCCCGCGCCGATTTGGAGGATGATGTCGAACGAGTCCTTGGCCGTATCCAGGAGGAAGACCAGTCCGGAGGCGCAGAGGAAAAGGAACACCGTCGCCAGCCGGCCGGCTTGGACGTAGTGATGCTCGCTCTGGCCCTTGTGAAGGAAGCGGCGATAAAAGTCGTGGACGAGATACGACGCCCCCAAGTTGAGGTGGGTCAGGATGGTCGAAGAGTTGGCCGCGATCAGCCCGCCGACCATCAGCCCGATGAAGCCGACCGGCAGGAATTTGAGCATGGCCGGGTAGGCGATGTCGTGGCCGATCAGGCTCGGATCGAGGTGGGGGAAGGCTTTTTGAATGTCGGAGAGCTGGGGGTAGACGATCAGCGAGCATAGGCCGACGAGGATCCACGGCCAGGGCCGGAGGACATAATGGGCGATATTGAAGAACAGGACCGAGCCGAGCGCATCCTTCTCGGATTTCGAGGCCAGCATCCGCTGGGCGATATAGCTCCCGCCGCCGGGCTCGGCGCCGGGGTACCAAACCGCCCACCACTGCACGGCGATGGGCATGATGAAGATGGCCAGGGCCATGTCCCAGTTGTTCTTGAAGTCGGGCAGGATGCCCAGGTAGTTCAGCCCGTGCGGCCCGGCTTTGGCTGAGAGTGTGGTAACCATGGTCCCCAGCCCGCCGACGGCCTTGACGGCGAAATAGGCCGCGGCGATGACGGCCGTCATCTTGATGAAGAACTGGACCATGTCGATGACGAGCACGCCCCAGAGGCCGCTCACGGCGGCGAAGGCCACGTTGAGCAGGAAGATGAAGAGGAGCGTCTGCCAGCGGGGCAGGCCGAAGAGCACAGCCGCGATCTTACACGCGGCCAGGTTGACCGTGGCCATGATCATGCAGTTGAAGAAGAGCCCCAGGTAGACCGCCCGGAAGCCGCGCACGAAGCGGGCCGCCTTGCCCGAATACCGGATTTCATAGAATTCGAGGTCGGTCATGACGTTCGACCGGCGCCACAGGCGGGCATAGAAGAAGACCGTGGCCACGCCGGTCAGGGTGAAGGCCCACCAGACCCAGTTGCCGGCGACGCCGTTGCGGCGGACGATGTCCGTCACCAGGTTGGGCGTGTCGCTGCTGAAGGTCGTGGCCACCATGGACAGCCCGGCCAGCCACCAGGGCACGGACCGGCCGGAGGCGAAGAACTCCGTGGTGCTCTTGCCCGCCCGCCTGCCGAAAAACAGGGCGGGGATGAAGCAGATCGAGAGCGAGGCGAGGACGATGACCCAATCGATGGTCTGGAGATGCATACGCGCTTCCTTTCGCGAACCGCTCAGCGGTTCAGGGCAGTCAGGGCGTCCATGATGTCCTTGGCCGGCCGGGCCGCCGCCTTGAGGACGGCGGCCGCCTTCGCGCCGTCGCCCAGGCGCTCCAGGGCCAGGCCGCCGAAATAAGCGCCCGCCGTCCGGTTGTCGGAATGCTTGAGCGTGTAGTCGGCGACGGCCGCGAGGGCGTCCTTGGCCTTCGCTGCCTGACCGGCGCGCTTGTAGGCCAGATATTCGAAATAGTCCTGGAGCCTGGTGTCGGGCTCGTAGGGCTTGCCCGAGCCCATCTTCTCGGGATACTCCTTGGAGCGCTCGAGGGCGGAAACCGCCCCCGCTCCGTCTCCTTTCCGCGCGGCCTCGAGCCCGAGGCGGATGTGGATTTCGGCAAAGAGCGAGTGGATTTCGCTCGCGCCCTCGAAGGGCAGGGCGTCGATCGCGTTGAGCTTCGCCGCGGCCTCGGCGTGCTTGTTCGAAGCCATGAGGGCCTTGATCAGATCGACCTGGATGGGCGTGTCGGCCGGGAACCTGCCCGCCGCATCGCGCGCCACCGCCAATGATTTTTCGACGCTCCCCTGCCGGAGGAGCAGGTCGGCCAGCGCGTGCCAGGTCCGCCAGGACGCGCCGTCGATCGCCACGGCCTTTTGGCAGTCGGCCAGGGCGCGGGCCGGGTCGGACGCGCGGAACAGGGCCGCGCGCGCCAGGAAGAGCGGCGCGAAATCCGCCGCGTCGCACTGCTTGAGCAGATTCAGCGTCTCGTCGGCGCGGCCTTTTCCCCACAGGATCAGCCCGAGGTAGTATTTCGGCTTCCAGTCGCCCGGCCGCTCGGCCGCGGCCCATCGATAGACCGGGATCTCCTCCTCGCGGAACGGGAAGACGAGCTGCGGCGAGAGCGCCAGCGCCTTGTCCAGATAGTCGCGGCTCTTGTCCGGCGCGGTCTTCGCGGCGAAGAAGGCCAGCATGGCCAGGACGGTCGGGTGGGCGGGCGCCTGCTCGAGGACCGCGCGAGCGTCGTCCTCGAGGCCGCGTCGCACATAGGCGAGCGCCGTCTCGATGTACGTCTCGTGCGGGATCTCGCTGCGGATGAGCGATTTGAACTCCTCGAGCGATTTGGGATTCCTGTCCAGCAGCCAGGCCTCGCTGCGGGCCGTATGGTCGAGCGGATCGATCTCGAGGAGCCTCCGGAGCGCCGCCTTCGCGTCCTCGGCCCGGCCCGCCTTGCGGTGGGCGGCGGCCAGGACCTCGTAGCCGCTGCTGTTCAGGGCGTTGGCCTCGATCGACCGCCGGGCGTATTCCGCAGCCTGGTCGTTGCGGCCTTCGGACAGGGCGATCTCGCCCAAGGCGGTGTAGGCCGCCGGCCGGTATTCGAGCGAGCGCGCCGCCCAGCCCAGCGTTTCCTTCGCGTCCACGATGTCGCCCGTCCTTCGGGCTAGGATCCCATAGATGTAGTTCGCCTCGGGGTCGTACATCGAGATCTCGAGCGCCTTGCGGGCCAGGGCTCCGGCCGCGTCGTATTCCGCGCGCCTCATGCGCAGCTCGGCCGCGCGCGACAGGGCGCGCAGGTGGAGCGGGTCCTTGGCCAGGCAGGCCTCGTATTTCTGAAGGGCAAGGTCGAGATACCGCGCCTTCTCCTGAACGAGGCCGGCCTGGAACAGGCCCTCGGGCGTGGATTCGTCGGGCGCCTTGAAGACGAGCGGCCGCTTGAGGTCGTTGGCCGCCGGGTCGCTCCGGTAGACGAGCTTCTCCCCGAGCTTGACCGTGAAGGGGGCGTCGCCCAATCCGAGCTTCAGGTCCCTCTTGAGGCTGGCCGCGGGCGCGAGAGCCACGCGCTCGCGATGGACCTCCTTGTCGCCCGAGCTCACGACGAGGTCGTCGTCGAGGGCCTGGAGGGCGTAGAGGCCGATCTTGATCGCGTCCGGCGCGGACTCGACGCTCAGGACGCCGTAGGGCGAGGACTCGCTCATCGGGCCGATGCCGCCGTAGGGGAACCAGAGCTCGCGCCAGCGGTCGGCGCGGCCGGGGGCGAACGTCTCGTGGTCGGACTGGTTGAGCAGGCGGCCGGCCTGCGGCTCGGTGTACTGGCCGTTCTTGTCCGTCAGGAGGTCGACCCAGATCCCGCCGGCGCGCGACTCGTCCCAGATCCAGACCTTGCGGCCCGGCATGTCGTCGTAGAGCGCCCAGTGGCCGAAGCCCGTGTCCGAGCCCTTGTACCAGGCACCGTAGAACTCCTCGTATTCGCCGACCGTGAAATAGCTCTTGGAGTCGGGAAAGGCGTTGTTCTTGTACCAGGACAGGTCGCGGCCTTGGGGGTCGACCGGCCAGGGCGAGAGCGGGACGGCATAGTTGTGCCCGATCTGGAACCGCCCGGGGAAGATGTAGCGCAGGTCCTCGGCGGTCTTGATCGCGGCGCACGACCAGTAATAGTACGACTGGCTGTAGAGGGAGGGATTGAACCAGGCGCCCGTCGTCTCGAAATAAGCCTTGTCCTTGGGCAGGGTGACGGTGACGCTCCAGCGCGTCCGCGAAGGCAGGTCGAGCGCCCCGACGACGACGCTCGCGCTCCCGTCGGGGTTCGTGCGCAACACATAATCCACCGGCGTCGCCGTCGAAGGCGCGTGGCCGACGATCCCAAAGTTGAACTCGATGCCGCCCGACGTCCACGGCCCGCGCAGGGCGATCTCGCGGAATTTCAGCACGCCGTTGGTGTTGAGGAAGTCGCGCTTGGCCGTCTTGTCCGCCGCCCCCCAGACCTTCCCGCCGACCTGGGGCAGGACGGCCACGGAGATGTAGGGATTTTCGAGCCGGACGACGGTCCATTCCTTGTCCGTCCCCGCGGCGCTGAACGTGTTGTAGAAGAAATAGGGATAGAGGCGCGCCCCCGAGTCCCCCAGCCCCAACCGGGCGAAGATCGGGACGGGGTCGGGGTCGGAGAACGGATAGGTCCTGATGACTTCCTTGCGCTCGACGACGCTCGACCCGCCGGCGGGCGCCCCGTTCCGGCAGGCGGCGAAGAATCCGGAAGCGACGATCAGGGACAAGCCCAGGACGAAGGGTGCTCTTTTCATGGCGGCCATCCTCTCCATATCGCGGCTTCCATCTTATTGATTTTGGGGAAGGGACACAATACGGAGACGAAGCCGTCCGAGGAAGGAGCGCCGTCCTATTTCTTCCGGGTGCAGCGCATCTCCATGCTCTTGAATTCCTGACCATCGGGAAGAGTCATAAACTGGGCAAACACATAGCTGTCCGGCCCGCTGAACGTCACCACGGCCCGGACCTTCGATATGCCGCCGGTCATCGGATCCGGCCAATCGCCCGTCTGGTTGATGACGTCCTTGTCGGCTTCGCGGGGGCCGGCTAACAGGAAGAACGCGGTGCTCGAGTTGTCGATCCAGAGGGTTATGAATTTTTTCTGGAGGTTGTCGTAGCCCGTGATCTGAAAGCCCTCGAATGGTTGGCCCATCATCGTCCCGTTGTAGGAAAGAGAGACGAACCGTCCGCCGAGAATCATCTTCCCTTCGAACGGGTTTTGGGACGTGCTCGGCGGCTGGCCCGGAAAGGCCCACATCGTCGTCTCGGCCTGCCAGGAGCCGGCGAAGCGTTTCAGAAAAGCGTGGTTCTCCGTCACGGCTCCCGCTTTCATGTAGGCTTCCATGGCTTTCTGCTGGTCCTGGGGCGTCGTCTGGGCTCTAAGTAGACCCCATCCGCCCAAGACGAGGACAGCCGCCAAAAGACACGTCGACGTGATTTTGTTCATGATCATCTCCCTTTCTTCGATAGATAGGATGAAGAGAATTTAGCGCCTGAGACGGCAGTTGTCAAGGCCGCGGATTCCCCTTATGCGGTCCCGCCGCAACCTTTCCGGCGATGCGGCCATGAGGGAGTTCTTCGCCGTAAACGCGGCCCAGGACTCGCCCCCAAAAACCGCTCATGGAGTCCCGGCTCTCGCGCTACAAACAGATGTATGAGCGGGTGGAGGCTATTCCACGGCCGCCGCTCTCCTGAAATTCACGGTCGCCCTGGAAAAGGGCTTGTTCGGCGCGGCCGCCCCGGACTTGCAGTGCGGATTCGGCATCGCCGGCGGGGCCCCGGGACTCAACGCGGCCGTCGAATACGACCCGCAGCGGGTCTACGCCGTCATCGTGATGTCCAACCTCGATCCGCCCGCAGCCGTGAACGAGGAACGTGCGGATGAGCTTCTCATTGACCTCGAGAATCCTTCGTCACGCCGCCGATTCCGGCATTGACCTGGTGGGAATCACCTCGATCGAGCCTTTCGCCCGGAACGGAAAAATCATCGACCCCACGGCGTCCCGGCCCGGGAAGGGGATCCCTGCGGCGGTTGCGATCTCTGCCTGAAGTCCTGTCCGACCCGCGCCTTCCCGGCTCCCTATAAAATCAGCCGCAAATTGTGCATTACGTGCTGGCTGTGGGGCGCCCCCGCTCCGCGCGACCTGCGTGACAAGCAGGAAAACCGGCGGTTCGGCTGCGGCGATTGCGTCCGGATTTGCCCGAAGAACCGCAAGCTCGAACCCCGGACAAGCTATCCTGTCTCCCTGGAGGAGGTGCCGGACCGGCCCGAGCTGATTCCGCTCGCCGGAGCCGGGCCTATTCGGCTTGGGCCCTGGGCCGGATCGGGGGCGAAGAGGCTCGGAGCGTCTTGCGAGAAGCGAAGTCGGGGGAGCCCGAAAAAGCGGCCATCGAGGAGATCGACCTGGCCCTTTTGCCCTCCCCGGCCCGCCGGTAGGCCGGCGGATCATTGGTATTTCGGTTTCGCCCCCACATTGAAGAGGAAGAAGGCGTATTCGTCCGCCGTCGACTCGATCGCCTTCGTCACGTTGCTCGAGCCGTGGCCGGAGCGCGTTTCAATCCGGATAAGGACGGGCGCGGACCCGGCCTGGGCCGTCTGGAGCGTGGCGATGAACTTGAACGAGTGCGCCGGCACGACCCGGTCGTCGTGGTCGGCCGTCGTGACCAGGGTCGCCGGATAGGACACGCCGGCCTTGATGTTGTGGAGCGGCGAATAGGCGATCAGGTTCCTGAAATTCGCCTCGTCGTCGCTCGAGCCGTATTCCACCGCCCAGCCCCAGCCGACCGTGAACTTGTGGTAGCGGAGCATGTCCATGACGCCCACGGCGGGCAGGGCGACCTTGAACAGGTCGGGCCGCTGGGTCATGACCGCGCCGATGAGCAGGCCGCCGTTCGATCCGCCCTCGATCGCCAGCTTGGCGCTCGAGGTGTACTTCTCCCGGATCAGGTACTCGGCCGCGGCGATGAAGTCATCGAAAACATTCTGTTTCTTGAGGAGCATGCCCGCCTTGTGCCAGGTCTCTCCGTATTCCCCGCCGCCGCGCAGGTTGGGCTCGGCGAAGACGCAGCCGTTCTCGAGGAGGACGATGTTCGCCGGGCTGAACGCCGGCTGCATGCTGATGTTGAACCCGCCATAGGCGGTCAGGAAGCAGGGGTTCCGCCCGTCAAGGGCCAGGCCCTTCTTGTGGACGATGAACATCGGGACCTTCGTCTTGTCCTTGCTCTCGTAGAAGACCTGCCTGACCTCGTAATCCTCGGGATTGAATTTCACCTCGGGCTTGCGGAAGACCTGGGAGGTCCCCGTGGCGATCTCGAATTTATAGATCGTCGAGGGGAACGTGAACGAGGTGAACGTGTAGAAGATCGTCGTGTCGTCCTTCCAGCCGCCGAACCCGCCGGCGGTGCCGAGAGCCGGAAGGGCGATCTCGCGGACGAGCTTGCCGTCGAGCCCGTACTGGAAGACCTTGGTGTTCGCGTCCTTGAGGTAGTGGACGAAGAGCTGGCCGCCGGCGGTGTTCGCCGCGAGCAGGACTTCGGGCTTTTCGGGGAGGATCGTCGCCCAATTCTCCTTGGCCGGCTTCCTCGGATCGACGAGGACCAATTTGAAGTTGGGCGCATCAAGGTTGGTCTGGACGAGGAACTTGTCGCCGACGTTGTCCACGACGCCGCTGTCGTTGTCGAAGCCCTTGATCAGGAGCTCGAACCTGGAGCCCGGCTTGGTCAGGTCCTTCCACCAGGTCTCCGTCCCCGAGGTCCCTTCGGAGACGGACAGGAACGCATACCGCTCGTCCTCGCTCACGCCCAGCCCATAGTAGCGGAGCGGGTGCTTGGGGTCGTCGAAGACGAGCGCGTCCTTCTCCTGGGGGTCGCCCAGCTTGTGGTAGAAGACTTTCTGATACTCGTTCTTGGCCGTCAGCTCCTTGCCGGCCGCCGGTCTGTCGTAGCCGCTGTAGAAGAAGCCGTTCTTGAACCAGGACGCGGCCGAGAACTTGTTCCACTGAATGCGGTCGGGCAGCTCCTTCTTGGTGGCCAGCTCGAGGACCCGGATCTCGGACCAGTCCGAGCCCGCCTCGCCGCGCGAGATGGCCGCGTATTTCTTGTCGCCGGAGAAACCCACGAGGCCGATCCGGATCGTGCCGTCGGCCGAGAGGGCGTTAGGATCGATCAGGACATCGGGCGTCCCCTCCAGCCCTTTCTGGATGTAGATCACGGACTGGTTCTGCAGCCCGTCGTTCTTGGAGAAGAGGTAGTACACCCCGACGCGGAAGGGCGACGAATAGCGGGGGTAGTTGAAGATGTCGGTCAGGCGCTTCTTGATCCCGTCGCGGAACGGGATCTTCTTCAGGTAGTCGAACGTCACGACGTTCTGGGCCTCGACCCATTTCGCGGTCTCGGCGGACTTGTCATCCTCGAGCCAGCGGTAGGGGTCCGCGACCTTGGTCCCGAAATAATCGTCCACCTGCGCGCCCTTCGCGGTCGCGGGATAGGCGATCTTTTCGGCGGGCTTACACATGGGCAGGGCGATCATAGCCGCCAGGACGGCGAGCGTCCATCCTCTTCTTGTCATGGGTTCCTCCTCGTTCGATGCAAGCCATGGATGGCCATTTTATCAGAATCTCAAGGCGGGCGTTCGTATTCAGGGTTTTAAGGTTACGAAGCTCTTCTGGTCCTTCTTACAGATAAATTGTATCGTATGGCTGCCGGACATCGCGGCGGGAGGCATCCCTCCGCCCGGATTGACCCACTGTCCTGCCATGTAAAAATTGTCCAGCCCGGGAAGCGTCTTGCTCACGTTGTTGAAGGCGCCGAACATCCATCCCTCATAGGCGCCCCGCCAGTTGCCGGTATAACGCTCCCAGGTTATGGGCGTGGCGACATCGCGCATTTCGATCTGGCCGGAGATGCCCGGGAAGCGCTGTTCCAGACCGGTGACGATCTCATCGGCTATCCTCTCTTTTTCAGCCTCATAGCGAGTCATGTCCTGCCTTAAATTATGCCAGTAATCATAATCGGTTTGGTAATAGACGACCACCACATTCTTGCCCTTCGGCGCCAGAGTGGGATCAAAATTGTAAATGAAAACGTTCATGTTCTTTTCTTCTTGGCCGGCTATATGAATCGGTTTATCCAGCGGGAAGCTCAGACCCGCCACCGAAGAAGAGATGTCGTCAAAAGCGCGCTTTACTCCCAGTCCCACATGAACCAACGGTGCGAAAAGATTCGGGTGGTCATACATGTTTTTGATCTGATCATTGATATATTTGCCGCCGAGCATATCGAAGATCGCCGTGCGGCCGTCACCGGCGGAGACAACGTAGTCCGCGCGGTACTCCTTTCCATTTTCCAGCTTGATTCCCACGGCCTTATCGTTATCCACCAATATTTTTACGACTTTGGATTTGAAACGGATTTCCCCGCCCAGCTTCCGGTAGCGTTTTTCGATGGGCTTGACCAGGCCCATCGCCCCGCCGATGACATATCCAGCCGATTTCGCGTGCTGCAAACCCAGAACCATGATGAACATAGCCATGGGCAATCCTGAAAATCCCGCAAAAGCCCTCTGTAAATAAGGATTTTTCAAGCGCCGGGCGAATTCATCGGTTGATATCGCCGCCCATTTTTGCATCTCTTGCATCGCCGGCATCATGGGAGCCATCTTTTGCCGATCGGAGGCGTCCATCAACTCCTCCGGTTTATCCACGGGCATGGAGTAATTTGAGTATGTCCGTATGGCTTGAGTAAATTCCTGAATGGCCTCGCTATCTTCCGGGGCTAAATCCAGCAGGTATCGCTCGAAGCGGTCGGCATCGCAATAAATAGTGAAAGCCTTGCCATCTTTACCTTCACTTATCATGTACAGATCGTGGTTATGGATTTCCCATCCCTTGGCTGCCCCCAATTCCTCCCAGAATTCATAAAATTGAGACCCGGGTCTGGTGCCTACCAGCCAGTTCATGGCGCCATCGATAGTATATCCCTTGCGTTTCCAGGCGGTACAAACTCCGCCGGCTTTATCA